>Ga0208301_1000004_pt1 | contig 167598 bp, 168 predicted proteins | sample 25BtaG_FD_184100 | JGI IMG/M metagenome (GOLD analysis project Ga0208301, IMG submission 184100) | Marine viral communities from Cariaco Basin, Caribbean Sea - 25B_WHOI_OMZ_CsCl (SPAdes) (version 2) | ecosystem: Environmental > Aquatic > Marine > Oceanic | place: Caribbean Sea: Cariaco Basin...
AGGCAGCTCGGTCACGCGCACGTGGCTATCGGAACGAGGCTAACTTCATCGCCATGATCTACCTGATTGGCAGCCCGGTGGGCCGCCTGTTCGATCAGGCTAAATCCACATGAAGTGACGAAGAACCATTTTTTTCGCCACCGCCTTCAAACCCCATGGCGATGCGGCCGTAGATATCTAGCGTCGTGCCGTCTTGGTCATACACCACTGCCGCTTGAGCCGCAGAGGCACCCAACAAACCACTAATAGCTAGAGCAAGTGTCGCCTTTTTAAACATGATTGATCCCGTTAAAGTAATTAGCGCTTGTTATCAGCACTTTTAGTTGCAAGACAATTCAGACTCTGAAGTCTGCTAATTTAATTTCCTTTCAACCCAAGACGCGTCAGAAAAGGGTCGTCATAAAAATCGAAAAACTATATTTAAGCCGTTTACTGAGTTTTTAATTGTGCATTGCGAAGGCACAATCGAGGACATGTTTACCTCGTCGTCAGCCACCTTAAAACCGATATATGTCATTCTTCTTAAAGTTTTATTTTTTTAGCTTTTTTTTGACAACTATAAAAATGCAACCTGCCCGACATCTTGATCTGCTAAGGCTTCACCATTCACTAGGGGCTTCACCACTAAAAATGGTGGCCTGTCATCCTATGTTCACTAGGCTGTCTTGGCAGTGTCACTGTCACTACGCATAGTCAATGAAACAGTGCATGCAATAGTGAGTGAAAACGTGATAAAGGGATGGATCGCCCATGCGACTCTGTATCGTTAGCGAAACATGGTCACCAGAAATAAATGGTGTTGCGCATACCTTAAATAGGCTATGTCGTGAACTCACTCGGTTGGGGGTAACAGTGGACGTTATTCGCCCTAAACCAAGCATGGCTGCCAGTGCCGTCAATGCTGCTCAAGGGCTTTCTCAGGAGCCGTATCAAGAGCCATATCAAGAACCGTCCCAAGAGCTTCAGGTTCGGCGATTAGCGCTACCTGGGTATAACGCTGTGCAAATAGGTCTTGCCAGACCGTCCACACTGCGCCGCTTCTGGCAGAAGCAGCGCCCCGACTCTATTTATCTGGCAACCCAAGGCCCACTGGGCTGGGCAGCTCGGCAGGCTGCACGCCAACTGAACATACCGTTAGTGGCTGGCTGGCATACGAATTTCGATCACTACTGCCATGACTATGGAGTACCCTGGCTAGCGGCCGCCATACGGCGATATTTACGCTACTTCCATAACGGCTGCGACCTTACCCTTGTGCCTACGCAGCAACAGGCGGATGCTCTGCGCGCTCAGGATATCCGCGGCGTCAGGGTGCTCTCACGCGGCATTGATGGCGATATATTTTCCCCAGCCCACCGCGACAACACCCTACGCGCACAGTGGGGAGTCAGCGAACATCAACCTGTTGCGCTGCACGTGGGCCGCTTAGCCCCAGAAAAAAACCTCGCATTGCTGCAAGAAACGTTGCAGGCCATGAGTGACGTGCGCCCCGATATGGCACACGTCATTGTTGGCGATGGTCCAGGCCGCGCTCAGTTACAGAAAGCGCTACCCGATGCTCACTTCACCGGTTTTGTAAATAAACAGGCACTAGCACGCCACTATGCCAGTGCCGATATTTTTATTTTCCCGTCTCAGTCAGAAACATGGGGAAATGTGGTGACTGAGGCCATGGCTAGCGGGCTGGCCGTCGTGGCTTATCATCACGCTGCCAGCGCTGAGCTGATTCAAAGCAGGCACAACGGCATCACCGTGCCCCCTGGCGATACGCTTGCCTTTCAACAGGCTGCCGTCGCGTTATGCCAGCACCCTGCCGACTACGCCCGCCTAGGTAGAACCGCCCGCCTACGTGCACTAGAGCAAAGCTGGTCGGGAATCGCAGAGCAGTTCTTACGCTATTTACAAAATGCCCAGGAGACTCACCATGCGTCCGCGTCCGCTTGTCGTATTCGATCGTCTTGATGTCTTTGAATGGCAGCTTTGCCAGCGGGTAACACAGCTAACGCTTTATCGCCCCTGGCGGCTAACGCTGCAGACGGCAAGCAAGCTAGGAGACTGGCCTGTCTGGGTCTTATTAATTGCAGCACAGCCCTGGTTACAGCCTAACGGCGTTTGGCGAATCATGCAGTACAGCGCCATCGCACTGTTCGCAGTCGCTATTTATAAGCTGGTAAAAACGCGGCTCTGTCGCGAACGCCCGTTTATCACTTACCTAGGTGGCGTCCACTGCGGCGAACCTGCCCGAGACAAATACAGCTTCCCCAGCGGCCACACCATGCATGCAGTGATGTTCAGCGTATTGGTGGCCGCCCATACCCCCTGGTTGCTACCTATTGTGATTCCCCTTAGTTTACTGATTGCCATTTCGCGGGTGGGGCTTGGGCTGCACTATGTCAGTGATGTCATTGCCGGCGCAGCCATGGGCTATGGTTTTGCGCTACTGAGCCTTTACTGGATGGGGTAACTCGGTCATCGGTTGCTCAACGGCGTATCAATAAAAGCAAAAAGCCACCAACGTAGACGCAGGTGGCTTTTGGTGTGATCAATTAATGGCCTATCGTTTGAATTATCTACATATCGGGAGGCATATCGTCACGATCCTCTATTGTGGTCATAAATGATGTCTTGAACATCATATAAAGACCGACTCCCGAAAACCCTAGAAACAGCACAAACATGCATACCATCAATACCATCGCCATAGCGCTTGTCCCTGGATTTGTGCGGCTGCTACGTTGACGTCTTCTAACCGCTAAATTTTGGTTTACACCAGAGGATAGACCAAAATGTCACACTTATTGATACAAAAGTTGTTCAAAAAAACTTTACAAGTTAAATATCCAGAATAATCAAAGTGTTAAAAAAAATTAAATAACGCAAAAAAACCACCTCGCTCTCACGAGATGGTTATTTTGCATCGATGCTGTTCCCTGGCGGTGATGATCAGCGTTTCCTTACGCTGATAAGGGTGAGCAGGCTAAATGTCCTTTCACGTCCTTTTGCCAATATGGCTCCATGCCTTCCCTAATTACCTATTAGCCTGCTCACGCTTTTTTTACCCATAGTGACTAGCTATCAATCGTGGCTGACGTTGCTGCGAACGTTGCTGCGAAGCGCCCTTGGTGGTTAGTCTCACTAAAAAGTTCGAGTAACAACCTTACGACTGTAGTCAGATTATTGCAGGCAATAGGCCAAATGCCATTTTAAACAAAAAAATATATAAATAACAATCACTTGAAATATTTCACCAGCACCTCACCTAGCACGAAACGCAGCTATTTTATGGTTAAAAATGACACATGCGACAAAATCGCACGGCCAGCCAGCACGCAAACAACGGGAAATTGATGGCATCAGCTGCCCGCAGCGATTATTTTTAATAACAGCGTCCCTAAAACCGCTCTACAAGCACTCAGCTAATGAGGATTCTTTCGATGAAGCGTGCAATAGCGATCAGTGTATTGATGATGGTGACACTTCTACTGGTTAGTGGCTGTAACACCATTCGCGGCGCAGGCGAAGATATTGAACGAGGCGGCGAAGCTATTCAGCGCTCCGCAGGTAGCTAATGACCATGGTGACGATTTATCTTTCACACGGCCTGGAAAGCGGGCCTGGTGCCCTGAAAGTACAAGCGCTAAAAGGGGTTGCTGAGAAGTTTGAGAACTGTGAACCGGTCGTCATGGACTACCGTGGCTTAAAAGAGCCGCAGAAGCGTTTAGAGCATTTACTTAGCGTGATTGATCAGCGAAACGACACACTGGCTAACTGTGTTTTAGCGGGTTCCAGTCTCGGCGGGTGGTTAAGTGCAGCGGTGAGTGCCCAGGAACCTGTGTTAGGTTGTTTTTTGTTAGCCCCCGCGCTTGGTTTGCCTGATTACCCGCAAACCTCACTCACACTGCAAGCACAGCACACGCATATCATTCATGGCTGGCGAGACGATGTCGTACCGCCAGGCCCCGTCATTGAGCATGCCCGCTGTCAGCGACTTTCACTACGCATGATGGACGATGACCATCGCCTGCAGAACAGTCTCGATACCATACTTGCTGATTTCGAGCGGTTTTTAGCGCTGTGTCTTCAATAGCGATGTCTTTAAAAATGATGTCTTTAAAAGCGGTGTCTTTAAAAATCACGCCTTTGAAAATAGCGTTCTGAAAACCTGACTGGCATTAGCCGATGGGCTGGTTTTTTGTTTAGTAAGTAGCTGACGATGAGCCCTTCGAGCCGCCCTCGTCACTCCCGCAGGGCCTGCCACCTCGTCATTCCCGCAGGCCCTGCCACCTTGTCATTCCCGCAGGCCCTTAGCGGGAATCCAGGTTGACCTAGGGTTTCGGGCGGCTGCAGGTCAAGGTCAAGGTGGATTCCCGATTACCCCACTCGGGAATGACGGTGCGGTGACTCGGGAATGACGGTCAGCCTTAACTGACTGGCATTACTCTTAAAGCCGCGCTATTTAGCTCAACATGGACCGCAAACGTACTTCTGCTAACGACGTGTTACAACAAATAGTCAACATACGCCAAACAAGGCTATACAAATAATGTACAAACTACAGGAGAATGCTCATGTTTGGTCTATTCAAACGCAATCCTAAGAAAAAGCTACAGCAAGATTACGAGCGTAAATTACAGGCCGCAATGCAAGCTTCGCGCAATGGTGACATGAGAGCTAACGCGACATTAACGGAAGAAGCAGAAGCTATTCTGGCTGAGATTAATCGCCTTAAAGCAGAAGCGCACTAGGACATAACACTCATGCGCCATCCTTTCATTGCGGCCATGGCTCTAGGCTGGCTACCTTTAGCGGCTCATGCTGACTGTCCTCTTCCTGGACAGTGGTGGCAATCGCAACATGTTGTTGCTAACAGCGCTATTTTAGCCCAAGCGGTACAGCATCAGGTCGTCCTATTGGGCGAGCAGCATGATGCCATTGACCACCACCGCTGGCAGTTACATACCCTCGCGGGGCTTTACGCACTGCGTGACGACATGGTTATCGGGTTAGAAATGCTGCCCCGGGAAGCGCAACCCATACTTGATGACTGGGTTGCGGGCTTGTTATCCGAAGAGGAGCTGCTGGAGCAGTCCCGCTGGGAGGAGCACTGGGGGTTCGATGCGGACCTTTACTTACCCATTCTCCATTTCGCGCGTGTTCAACGGATTCCCTTGGTCGCTCTAAACATTACGCCCGAACTGCGTCAGCGCTTAGCTCGTGACGGCTTCAACAGCGTGCCTATCGACCAGCGACACTATATACCTGCACCGTTACCGCCAAGCGCTGGCTATGAAATGCGCTTAAAAGACGTATTTGACCAGCATGCAATGGGTGACGACGACCCCGCTATGATGAAGCGCTTTTTACAGGCCCAACTTAGCTGGGATGTCGCGATGGCTGAAGGGCTAGCTGACGCCGCCTTAGAGGGTAAATTGGCCGTTGGCTTAATGGGTTTAGGTCATGTAATTTACCAAGATGGTGTGCCCCACCAACTTGATGGGCTGGGGGTAGATCACACCTTCAGCTTACTCCCCTGGTCAACAGAAACCTGTGAGACACCCGACCCTGCATTAGCAGATGCTGTTTTTGTACTGCCAGCGGCAGAGTAACCGCTGACAGAGGGGGCGCGCCACTAACAGGCTGTTTGTTAAATGAAGGGGCGATTAGGCATCATCTGCCAGCGCAGGCAGCAGCGTTTTCAATTTACGGGTCAGTGTATTGCGCCCCCAGCCGAGTAATTCGGCGGCTTCCCCTTTGCGCCCGCCGGTATGTTTTAGCGCCGTTTCAATCAGAATGCGCTCAAAATCCGGCACCGCTTCTTCCAACAGGTGGGTGTGGCCTTCCGCCAACGCGTGGTCAGCCCAATCCCTGAACGCGGAACGCCAATCGCCATAAACACTGCCTTCAGAAGCGCTGAGCGAGCGCAATTCTGGGGGCAAGTCCTCAATGAGAATTTCGCGGCCAGAGGCCATTACCGTTAGCCAACGACAAATATTTTCTAATTGACGCACATTGCCCGGCCACGGCAAGCGGGTAAGGTGCGCTTCCGCTTCGGGCGTTAACACCTTGATATCGGTGGCCAGCTCTTTGGCTGCTTCCGCTAAGAAATGGCGGGTTAAACGCGGAATATCTTCCCGACGTTCGGCAAGCCGCGGCAGATGAACGCGAATCACGTTTAAGCGGTGGAACAAGTCCTCCCGAAACCGCCCATCGTCAACTAACGATTCCAGATTCTGATGGGTAGCAGCAATAATACGTACATCGACTTTTACAGGCGTATGGCCACCCACGCGATAGAATTCACCATCGGCTAACACACGCAGCAAGCGCGTTTGCGTTTCAGCGGGCATGTCACCAATTTCATCGAGAAACAGCGTTCCACCGTTAGCCTGTTCAAAGCGGCCTTGGCGCTGTTGCGCTGCCCCGGTAAACGCGCCCTTCTCATGACCGAATAGTTCAGACTCAATCAAGTCTCGGGGAATTGCCGCCATGTTCAGCGCAATAAACGGCTTACCTGCCCGAGGGCTATGTTGGTGCAGCGCCTGAGCAACGCGCTCTTTACCGGTGCCAGACTCGCCGTTAATTAACACCGTGATGTGAGAGTGGGATAGCCGCCCAATAGCGCGAAACACTTCCTGCATAGCAGGCGCTTCACCAATAATTTCCGCACTTAACCCTTCCGGTACGCTGACCGGGCGTTGGCGCTCTCTTGCATGAGCGACCGCACGGCGCACCAGTGCCAGCGCTTCGTCCACATCAAAGGGTTTAGGCAGATACTCAAAGGCGCCCCCTTGGTAAGATGCCACGGCACTGTCGAGGTCCGAATGCGCGGTCATCACAATCACCGGCAGGTCAGGGTGTGCATCACGCACCCGGGACATTAAATCAAGCCCATCAATGCCGGGCATTCGAATGTCAGTTACTAGCACATCCGGTGGGTTTTCTAACAATCGCTCCAATGCGGTATCGGCGCGTTCAATACACTCGATATCCAGATCTGGCTGCGCTAAGGCCCGCTCTAATACCCAACGGATGGCGCGGTCATCATCGACAATAACCACTCGTGCCACATCGGTTTGTGTCGCCTCAGTCATGACGCTTCTCCGGTGAAATTAACAACCAATGGAATCAGTAAACGAAATTCGGTATGTCCAGGGCGTGAGTCGCATTCGATCAATCCTTGATGTTGGTGCAAAATCGACTGAGCAATTGATAGCCCAAGGCCGCTACCTTCTGCGCGCCCAGAAACCATGGGATAGAAAAGCGTTTCACGTAACGTTTCAGGTATGCCGGGGCCATTATCAATAACCCCCACTTCACTAACTAAACGATGGCGTTCAGCGCCCAGCGTAAATTGGCGCCGTGCGCGGGTGCGCAACGTAAGCTCCGGCGAGGGCGTTGCTGCATCACTCATGGCCTGTACCGCGTTACGTGCCACATTCAGCACGGCTTGGATCATCTGAGACTCATCACCAGAAAGATCCGGTAAACTCGGGTCATAATCACGACGGATTTCAACATGCGGATGCTCGGCAATCAGCAGGGCTCGCACCCGCTCTAACACTTTATGGATATTGACCGGCTCATGTTTGACGATGCGATTGGGACCCAACATGGAGTCGACCAAATCTCGCAGCCGGTCCACCTCTTCCACAATAATATGGGTGAATTCACGTAGTGCAGGATCGTCCAGATCGCGCTCCAATAACTGGGCAGCACCGCGAATTCCGCCTAAGGGGTTTTTAACTTCATGAGCCAAGCCCCGCGCCAACACTTTGATGGTCTCTTGCCGGGTAGTCAGCGCTTCTTCCCGGGAAATCTGCATTAGCCGATCACGAGGCTCTACTTCGAGTAACAGTTCATCGGCTGAAAGCGGGGTCACGGTGTAGTCCACCGTTAATGGCTCGCAGTTCTGCGGCGTAATACGTGCTTCGCGTTGGGTATAGGGATGAAAGGCATCGCGCGCTTTAGCGAGGACATCATCAATACTCTCATCGCCCCCTAACAGCGTGCCTAAACTAATGCCCTGCACACGGCTAAAACTCACCGCTAGCAGCGCTTCCGCTGCCGGGTTCATCCAACGAACACGGAGTTCACCGTCTAGCAGTAAGACTGCAGTGGTGAGGTGTTCAAGTAAGCGCTGGTACATGGCGTATCCTGAAGCGTCGCTGTAAAAAATAGCGTTATCGAGCGTATAAAAGAGAAACTGCAAAAAGCGCGCCAATTAACCATTTGCACGGCGAATGAGCAGGAGACAGGGGCGTAGCGAGCTGTTATGGCACAGCCCGTGCTGTCAGCCGCCCACCCATTGCACCATTATAGTGCACGCGACCCATCAGCAATAAAAATAATCACCCCATCGGTGCGGCACTGAAGACAACGCTTTCCCCGCCAACAGGCCTCTTCGGCTCACTATTCTGTGGTATAAAAAAACCTGTGGTATAAAAAAACCCCGCCGAAGCGGGGTCTTAGGCCAATCACACCCAGGGGTGGTACTAGCAGATATGCTTAGCTATCGCTCTTAACAGCTATAGTACATATCGAACTCAATCGGGTGAGTGGTCATGCGAATGCGCTCCACTTCTTCCATCTTGAGGTCGATGTATGCGTCGATCATGTCATCAGTAAACACGCCGCCTTCAGTCAAGAACGCACGGTCTGCGTCGAGCGCTTCCAATGCTTGATCCAGGCTGTTAGCAACAGTCGGTACTGACTTACCTTCTTCTGGCGGCAGATCGTACAAGTTTTTATCCATGGCATCGCCAGGATGGATCTTGTTCTTAATACCGTCGATACCCGCCATCAGCAGCGCCGCGAACGACAGGTAGGGGTTGGCGGTCGGGTCAGGGAAACGTGTTTCAACACGCTTACCTTTCGGGCTAGCGGTGTACGGAATACGGATAGACGCAGAGCGGTTGCGAGCGCTGTAGGCCAACATAACCGGCGCTTCAAAGCCTGGCACCAAACGCTTGTACGAGTTAGTAGAGGCGTTCGTGAAGGCGTTCAGAGCACGGGCGTGCTTGATCACACCGCCAATGTAGTAAAGCGCCATTTCGGAAAGCCCAGCGTACTCATCACCCGCGAACTGGTTCTGACCATCTTTCCAGAACGACTGGTGTACGTGCATACCCGATCCGTTGTCACCAACAAGCGGCTTCGGCATGAACGTCGCGGTTTTGCCGTAAGCGTGGGCCACGTTGTGGATCACGTATTTCATTTCCTGGACTTCGTCAGCTTTCTTCACCAGCGTGTTGAATTTAACGCCGATTTCGTTCTGACCCGCGTTAGCAACCTCGTGGTGGTGAACCTCAACGGTCTGGCCAATCGCTTCCAGGGTGTTACACATTGCACCACGGATGTCATGGAAACTATCAACCGGGGGAACCGGGAAGTAGCCGCCTTTAACGCGCGGGCGGTGCCCTAAGTTGCCGCCTTCTACCTGATTACTGGTCGCCCAAGCGCCTTCATCAGAGGTAATTTTGTACATGGAACCCTGAATGTCGGATTTCCAATGAACTTCGTCAAAAATGAAGAACTCAGGCTCAGGGCCAAAGAAGGCGGTGTCGCCCAGGCCAGTGGACTGCAGGTAAGCTTCTGCGCGCTTGGCAATAGAACGCGGGTCACGGTCATAACCCTGCATAGTGGCAGGCTCGATGATATCGCAACGCAGGATCAGGGTAGCGTCTTCGGTGAAGGGGTCGAGGAAACCAGTACCATCTTCAGGGCGAAGAATCATGTCGGATTCGTTGATGCCTTTCCAGCCCTCGATAGAGGAACCATCGAACATCTGACCATTTTCGAAAAACTCTTCGTCCACGTCCCGTGCCGGTACGGTGACATGCTGCTCTTTACCGCGCGTGTCGGTGAAACGCAGATCTACCCATTTAACATCATGCTCTTCGATTAGCGCGAGAGTCTTGGCTGACATAGTGTCCTCCGGTAGGAACGTGGCTTAAGCTTGTGACAGTAAGCTACCGATTAAAGAGTTATTAAACAAACCGGCTATCGTTGTAGCACGCCGAGAGGCATCTGCCTACGACCCGCTAGCCGCTGGCTAATACTAAGCACAGAGCATGCCAACCCTGCACCAACATAGCATACATTAACCCTAAGGCATTATTTTTAAAAGACTAAAAAATAAGACATCGTGCTTCTTCATGTAGCATAACACTGCATACAATAACGAGCTCAGCCTAAAATAGTCATTTAACTCAGAAAAACGCACCAATAAAGCACAAGAAAAGACCTGAAGGCACCAACGTGGTGCACGTCAAACATCGACTATTTTCCTCATCACTATAAACTTTAGCTTGATACCAAAAGAAACCCACACCTACAATTGATTACAAACAGATAGATTTAATAACAAACGGGTTTTCATAACACAGGAAGCCACTCGCATGGGCACGGTCTGCTTTATTGTTGATGCGTCAGTCACAGGTGCCCTTTTACCACGTCACCTGCGCACTATTCGCCAAACAGGCTTTGCAGACCACACACTTCCTATTATCGTGACCAGCGCCACTCCCGACCCACGCATGCCGGACATTGAGCAACGCTACCATGCTCACTTTCTTGTCACCCCCTCCCAGCCATTAGGCGCAAGGATCAATCATGCGGCGTATCTCAGCCAAGCGGACTGGTTGCTAATTGCAATGCAACAACAGACGCCGGTAGCCAAATTATGGTGTTTACTTTACCCCCAGCTAGACACGTACACGCTGGATGCTTTTTTGATTGGCAGCGAGCCACCCCGCTTATCCGAACGCTTACTCCAATGCTTTTTAGGCGCCGGCGTCGCGGTTCCTCCCTACATAGCTATCAGGCGCACGTGGCTAGAGCGTTTGGGGGGCTTAGACCCAGAGTTAGATGAAGCAGCGCTGGCTGATTTACTCCAGCGCCTTTATGCATGCCCTACCCGTTTACAAACCTTCAGCATAGACGCATCAGGGGTTAGACGCGGCTCGCTATCAAGGAGTAACAAACCCTACCGGCCTCCTCCCAGTTCGCATACCGATAGTTAACATCATTTATAGCTTAGGACTTCCTGCTGGCTAGACGCTCAAACGTTTACCAATGAGCACTTACACCGCCGTCATAGTGTTAACCATATTATTCACCACGAATAAGCCAATCCCCCGGCAAGCACCGGTTAATGCACTAACCAAGCTATAAACAGCACAATGAAAGTCACTCCCTAGACTGCTTTTAAACACAAGCTCTTTTAAGGACAAGTTATTCGGAACACCAGACTAATCAACCAGCGAATGCGCGTACAACGGGCCTTAACAGCTTAATGCCTCAGCAGTCATTGGCTCTATCGCACCAACGCACACTACACTTAAACATCAGGCTATCTGATACCGCTCAACAAAAGGACACTGACAATGCACCAGCATATCGAATGGGATGAACCTGGCAGTGCAAGCGTTGTAGAGTTTTTTAAAAATGACCCCGATCACAATCCGCCCTATCCAGGCGCCATGCTCTCAGCCCGTTATCTAGGCCGCATTGTGCGGGTAAAAGTAGAAGCCTATCGTGATGAAGATGCCGTCAGCATCGGCACCGTTGCCGCTATTCTTGACCGTCACGGGCACCACCACGATTCCCACCACGAGCTTAACGTAGGCGACATCGTCCGGCTTCCCGATGACAAACGCGCGATGGAACACTGGGACGAGGACGATTAAGAGTAACCGCCATCACAAACGACAAAAACAAGGCGCGCCCTTTAAAGAGCGCGCCTTGCCAAACCGAATCAACGGAAACATTTACCCCGCTTTCTGAATTTCCACCGAATGCGGATAAGGTATTGAAACACCTTGCTTATCAAAGGCTTCTTTGACGGCTTTCGTCATATCAAATTTTACATCCCAATAGTCTGCGGCATCGACCCAAAGCCGCACACTAAGATCCACACTACTAGCCCCCAGATTAGTGACTTTTACCCAAGGTGCAGGATCACTATGGATACGGCTGTCAGCCTCCGCCAAGCCGCTGATGATCGCCATGGCCAGATCAGCATCATCGTCATAGCCAATGCCGAACACCAGATCGACACGGCGTGTCGAGTGATGAGAGAAATTAGTGATGATAGCCCCCCAAGCCTGCCCATTAGGCACAATAATTTGCACGTTGTCAGGCGTCACTAATTCCGTCACAAACAGGTTGAGATCTTTTACCGTACCGGACGTGCCCCCAATATCCACAAACTGACCCAGTTTGTAAGGACGAAACACAATCAGCATAAACCCCGCCGCTAAATCACTCAGCGTGCCCTGCAACGCCAAGCCAATAGCCAGCGTGGCTGCGCCCAACACAGCAACTAGCGAAGTAGCCTGAATACCAAACAGACCCAGCACCGTAATAAATACAACCAGTAGAATGCCCCACTTCACCAAGGCTGCAAGGAAATTGCCCAAAGTAGGATCGATACGCGGTATCGCATTCACCCGCTTACGCACTAAGCTGCTGACGATCCCAGCAGCCATCCAGCCCACTATCAACACCAACAATGCTTTCACGGCATTGATAATCAAAGGAACATAAGCTCCAAATTGCTCAAGAAAGTTTTCCACGACGTAATATCCTCTAGATGGCAGTTACCGAAACGCACCGCAATCATTATGTTAAAGCAGTTTTATTTTTGAACACTCTCTTCCTCACCATATTTAACAATTAAAGCACCATTGTGGTGATGACGCCGAAACTGAGAGAGCATTCACACCGACTAAACACTGAACGGCCTGGGCGGCAACATCTAACCTACTCATTAATGAAAGTAATGCATATTTCGAGTAGCGCGGCGTAAGCGTTAGCGCACCCGCGAAAACGCTGCACAGCGATACCAGTTTCAGGTAGCACCAAAGCGGCCTGTGCGGCAGCGCACAATGTCTACAAGAGCTTGTCTATCAGCCATAATTTCTGAGCTGCCTGGGCGGCAGCGCACATTTGGTGGAGGAGCCGATCCTGCAGCCATCTTTTCTGAGCTGCCTGGGCGGCAGCGCACACCGTCAAGCGCCCCGGCGGGCGAGTCGAGGTTTTCTGAGCTGCCTGGGCGGCAGCGCACGGGCGATTCGATGACCGCGCCAGCTGGCGTACTTTCTGAGCTGCCTGGGCGGCAGCGCACCTCCATCTAGGGGATTCTGTGCACTCCCTTGTGTTTCTGAGCTGCCTGGGCGGCAGCGCACACCACCCATCAAGACCCCAACACCATTTTCGATTTCTGAGCTGCCTGGGCGGCAGCGCACAGCTCGTCAAGCTCAATAAAGGGTTTGATAAATTTCTGAGCTGCCTGGGCGGCAGCGCACGATCAGTCGAAGCGCGGAGCATTTTCGATACTTTTCTGAGCTGCCTGGGCGGCAGCGCACAGTGGCGGGTAAGCGTGCCCGCCAGCGTTTGTGTTTCTGAGCTGCCTGGGCGGCAGCGCACCTTCGCCCATCAAACCCATGTTAAACATGGTATTTCTGAGCTGCCTGGGCGGCAGCGCACACCGTCAAGCGCCCCGGCGGGCGAGTCGAGGTTTTCTGAGCTGCCTGGGCGGCAGCGCACGGGCGATTCGATGACCGCGCCAGCTGGCGTACTTTCTGAGCTGCCTGGGCGGCAGCGCACAAGCATCGGATAGGCGGGATTCAGTGGTTTCATTTCTGAGCTGCCTGGGCGGCAGCGCACTACGCGACCTACACCAACGCCGTAAATCTCAGTTTCTGAGCTGCCTGGGCGGCAGCGCACAAAGCGGGTAAGGATTGCGCTACCCGGTTCTATTTCTGAGCTGCCTGGGCGGCAGCGCACCTCAACGCCTAGCTTCTCGGCAATTGGTTCCATTTCTGAGCTGCCTGGGCGGCAGCGCACACAGCCTCGGTACGCTGAACTCAGGCATGACCTTTCTGAGCTGCCTGGGCGGCAGCGCACAACCTCAGTGAGGGCATACGCATGGCTGTCACTTTCTGAGCTGCCTGGGCGGCAGCGCACCCCAAGTCCCATGCGGTGTAAACCGGTAGGCTTTTCTGAGCTGCCTGGGCGGCAGCGCACATAAAGAATTTTGGTCGACTCTTTGCCGTAATTTTCTGAGCTGCCTGGGCGGCAGCGCACTGAAGCCTTACAAGGAAGAAGACGAGAAGAAATTTCTGAGCTGCCTGGGCGGCAGCGCACGGGACGAAGAGGTTGCTCCTCCAAGAGTTTCCTTTCTGAGCTGCCTGGGCGGCAGCGCACGCCTTTGCTTTGAAAGTGCCAATCGGCAACGTTTTCTGAGCTGCCTGGGCGGCAGCGCACCTCACCCTCCATCGGCTCGCCTTGCTCATCCATTTCTGAGCTGCCTGGGCGGCAGCGCACAGCGGATCACAAGCGCGATGATTTGGCGTTGCTTTCTGAGCTGCCTGGGCGGCAGCGCACTCGCTCTTGTAGCTCGCACGATTCATTGGCAATTTCTGAGCTGCCTGGGCGGCAGCGCACAAGCGCCGGATGTGGAGCGCGCTTCTGGCTGCTTTCTGAGCTGCCTGGGCGGCAGCGCACATTATGTCTTTTTGGGATGCTAAGCAAGAGCTTTTCTGAGCTGCCTGGGCGGCAGCGCACTAGGCCCGAGCCGCGACCGCTACATCATTACTTTTCTGAGCTGCCTGGGCGGCAGCGCACGACAGACAGCGACGCTACGAGCGTTGCATCGATTTCTGAGCTGCCTGGGCGGCAGCGCACTTGCCAATGTTGCTGCCCGCGTGATTCGAGGATTTCTGAGCTGCCTGGGCGGCAGCGCACGCAGCACTAGCCGATCTTGGACTTAGCGAAAATTTCTGAGCTGCCTGGGCGGCAGCGCACCAAATGAACCGTGATGAGTTGTTGGATAAGCTTTTCTGAGCTGCCTGGGCGGCAGCGCACGGGCCAGAGATTGCCCAGCTTTACCAGCTCAATTTCTGAGCTGCCTGGGCGGCAGCGCACAAAGCGGTGTTGCTGAGTGCCCTGATTGCGATTTTCTGAGCTGCCTGGGCGGCAGCGCACCGCACGATGACGCGGCTTTTGCTCTTGCTCATTTTCTGAGCTGCCTGGGCGGCAGCGCACTACCAGTTGATCGCAAAGTTAAATTCCACGCTTTTCTGAGCTGCCTGGGCGGCAGCGCACACCGTATTATGCAGTTCGGGCACTCTGCTGGATTTCTGAGCTGCCTGGGCGGCAGCGCACATCAAATGAGAGCGCAAATTTTAGACAGTGACTTTCTGAGCTGCCTGGGCGGCAGCGCACGGTCACCTCATGTACGTTCATGCTGCCTCCTCTTTCTGAGCTGCCTGGGCGGCAGCGCACCTGTGGCGAGAACAGCCCTAGCCAAAGCCAGATTTCTGAGCTGCCTGGGCGGCAGCGCACCTCAGCATGCATCTAACGGCAGATTTCCCGCATTTCTGAGCTGCCTGGGCGGCAGCGCACCAGTGATGCAACTAGCAGCGCGTAGTCATTTATTTCTGAGCTGCCTGGGCGGCAGCGCACAACAGCAAAGCCAGCCTCGCGGTCAAAGTTAATTTCTGAGCTGCCTGGGCGGCAGCGCACCATTAACGGCGGTACGCATGGCATTAACGACATTTCTGAGCTGCCTGGGCGGCAGCGCACAAAAACAAACCCCGAGCATGCGCAAGGCCAGCTTTCTGAGCTGCCTGGGCGGCAGCGCACGGATCGTCGGGTAGCCATCCAGCGAGTCGCGATTTCTGAGCTGCCTGGGCGGCAGCGCACGGGGGTTTGACGATCCATTGATAGGGCTGCTTTTTCTGAGCTGCCTGGGCGGCAGCGCACGTCGCTGGAAAGCGGCAAGCTAAGCCATTGCTTTTCTGAGCTGCCTGGGCGGCAGCGCACTAAACACTCGATTGAATGTTTAGCGTCAAACGTTTCTGAGCTGCCTGGGCGGCAGCGCACGAACTGCAAGCGTGGCAGTCAGCGGCCAAGACTTTCTGAGCTGCCTGGGCGGCAGCGCACTCAGGAAGGTAAAAAATACCTAGTTGTGACCATTTCTGAGCTGCCTGGGCGGCAGCGCACGCGTTTATCAAATTGCGATTATGACAGAGCTATTTCTGAGCTGCCTGGGCGGCAGCGCACGCCAGTAGGATTTGAGCCTAACGAATCCCTATTTTCTGAGCTGCCTGGGCGGCAGCGCACATTTGCAGCTTTACCACGAGTGCCGACAGTCATTTCTGAGCTGCCTGGGCGGCAGCGCACAGATGGCCCCGAAACCTTCTGCCCGCCGCGAGTTTCTGAGCTGCCTGGGCGGCAGCGCACGGTGCCGTGATTAACGTGCTGCCCCATCTGCTTTTCTGAGCTGCCTGGGCGGCAGCGCACGGTCGCGTAAGCCCATCGCCAAGTCGTCACAATTTCTGAGCTGCCTGGGCGGCAGCGCACGCAACACCGAACTTGTGTGCGCGCCCTGGCTATTTCTGAGCTGCCTGGGCGGCAGCGCACATTCCGCTGGCCTCGCTAGCAGCATTGCGTCTTTTCTGAGCTGCCTGGGCGGCAGCGCACTGGTCGATCAAGTTACCTTCCCGCCGTCAATCTTTCTGAGCTGCCTGGGCGGCAGCGCACTAGCGAAGAAGCCTACGGCGAAGCGGTGCGCTTTTCTGAGCTGCCTGGGCGGCAGCGCACGCTCTAGCTGCTCACGTTCGCGCAATGCGTCGTTTCTGAGCTGCCTGGGCGGCAGCGCACCTGGCCAAGTGGCCGGTGGTGCCACATACGGTTTTCTGAGCTGCCTGGGCGGCAGCGCACGTCGGTAGTTGGGATGAAGATTTTCGCCGACATTTCTGAGCTGCCTGGGCGGCAGCGCACGGGCAGCTTACCTGCGACGCTAACGCGCCGTTTTTCTGAGCTGCCTGGGCGGCAGCGCACACTACGGTGTTTAAAACCGCCATCCGCTAATGTTTCTGAGCTGCCTGGGCGGCAGCGCACAGCGCGTGCTGCCGGATGCGGAGTGGATTCAGTTTCTGAGCTGCCTGGGCGGCAGCGCACTCGCTGATTAACTGATCGTGCAGGCGCTCCATTTTCTGAGCTGCCTGGGCGGCAGCGCACTGCCTGCCATGCTTCCCAAGCGCACTGCACAGTTTCTGAGCTGCCTGGGCGGCAGCGCACTGGGGCAGCTTGCGGTCCGTCTCAAGCGAGTATTTCTGAGCTGCCTGGGCGGCAGCGCACGGCAGCGCGCGCGCGAACAGCTCGCATCGTTTTTTCTGAGCTGCCTGGGCGGCAGCGCACGTGCGCTTAGGCCTTGCTGGGTCGGCGTACTCTTTCTGAGCTGCCTGGGCGGCAGCGCACGTCGGTAATGTCGATAACGGCGCCTGCCAGCATTTCTGAGCTGCCTGGGCGGCAGCGCACATTGGTGACAACGCCGCGCGCACTTGCTGGGCTTTCTGAGCTGCCTGGGCGGCAGCGCACGCTGACAACGACAATGTTCAGCCGATTCTTTCTTTCTGAGCTGCCTGGGCGGCAGCGCACGGGCGGTAACGTGGCAGGAACGATTGGCAGCATTTCTGAGCTGCCTGGGCGGCAGCGCACGCTTGGTGGTGGGTTTCATAATCCAGCTTTCATTTCTGAGCTGCCTGGGCGGCAGCGCACGGTTAGAGAAGCCCGTCGGGTAAACGATGCGCTTTCTGAGCTGCCTGGGCGGCAGCGCACGCAGGCGCTTGGGTTCAGCACTTCATCACGACTTTCTGAGCTGCCTGGGCGGCAGCGCACGTAAAACGCCTGCAGGGTGGCTAGACCCTGCATTTCTGAGCTGCCTGGGCGGCAGCGCACCCCGCCCAGCTTGGCATTGGCAAGCTCTTGCTTTTCTGAGCTGCCTGGGCGGCAGCGCACTAGAGCATATCAAAATTAATGTGCTGATTGTTAAAGAGCTTCGATGGAAAAAAGCGGTATCACCCTTTTTGGAGCGATACCGCTAAGTGGTTGATTATTGGTTGCCTATTTTCATACTGAAAAAAAGGGTCAAAACCACGGCACGGTAGCGTTACTGCTTAAACCATAGTGGTTAAACGCACCCGCCACTGCGTTTTCATGAGCTTTGCTGTGTTCTATAAACAGGCTGAATCGCTGTTGAGTAGAACGGCTATTGATCTGTACAAAGGGTAGCTCTATACGCCGTTCAGCCAATTTGGCATAGATCTGCCGTGCCTCATCTTCTGAGATGTTATGCCGTTTAGCGTAGCGTTTTGCGCGGCTTGGGCTGCCCGTATTGAACTGCTTGCGCGCTACGTTGATGTGCTTTGCACTTGCAGGCACTGCCAACGCTTCGCTGACGCTAACGTGGTCGCGCATGCCGGTTAGCCAGTCAGCGCCCATCAGTTGCTTCAGCCGCGCATGGGGGCCATGCAAACGCAGGTGGTCACCTAACGTTCGCGCTCGGATACCATGCTTATGACCTGGGAAGCTGACGCCAATATCATTGGCCTCCAGGTCGAAAAGCGCCCGGTGCAACTTGTTGTAAAGCGCGCCCATTAACATCGGCTCTGGAAAATCCGGGTCGGGCCTTAAACGAATATCGATATAGTGGTTCATGGCTTACCCCGCTTCGCCAAAGACACCACCGCGAATCAGGGTTGCCATCACAAAGTGCTGCTGTTCGGTAGGCGGCACTTGGTCTTTAACCATCCAGTTATCAAGTAATGAATAGAAGTCGGCTTTCTGCTTAGGCTGGCGATAAGCTTTACCCTGAGTGGTGACGGAACCATAGGGTTCTACCGCGATTGGGCCAAGATCTTCATCGTTTTCATTGGGGTACCAGGTGTCGATGGTACGGATAGCGTTACCCAGCTTCTGCGAATGAATACCGGCAATCTCGCTGACGTGATAAAGCGTTTTGCTCTTGTCGCCCCGGCCTCGATCAAGAATCAGCTCTTGAGAAGGAAACACCTCTTGTCCGCTACCCATGCGGACATAAGCCACCACCTCTAGCAGCAAGTGCTGCTCGCCCGCCAACGCGGAGGCAATTACACCCGCAAGTTCTTTAAGTTCAGCAGTGCCCTCAAAAGCCCGCAACGAGAGCGACAGTGCATCAAACGTCCACTCTTTGGTGGCTTTGCCTTGAGCTAACTGGCGAATACTAACTTCTACTTGCTCTGCGCCCATGCGGTTACGCCACAGAAAGCGACCATTAGCGAGGTTGTTGGCGTAACGGTGCGCCAGCTCGCCAAAGCCTTGCGCTTGTTTATACTCAGCAACGGCCTGTTCCAGTTTGGCCTGGTACTCAGCGTTATTACAGGCCGAAGGCGTTCCGGCGCCAGCCAGTACGCGCAGGGTGAAGCGGGCAACTAGCGTATCCGCATCATGAGGCAAGGTGGCGACATCCACCGTTTGTAGGTTGGGGTTTTCAATCGCAGCATCTAGTTTGGCAGGATCTTGGTCTTTAGCTTTCAAGCGGTTGGAAATAGTGCCGCGTACCGATTTTTCACGCACCTTAACCGGCTGCCATTGCGGTTCATCTTGCCGCTTATCCCAGTTGCTGGCGTAAAGCAGCGCATCGGAAGGGTCGAGCTTGCGTTCGAAGGCGAGGACGGAAGCGGTTTTAAGGGTATCGTTTTTAGCCATGATAAAGCTCCTTGTTTACTGTGCTGAGGCGCTAAGGTGATAGTCGTTATTGAGACGGTAGAGGCCCGCTTCTTCGTCGTTATCAACGTACCAAAGCAGGTCTTCAGGTTGCTTCATGCGGTGCGGGCTAACCCATTCACCAATGGAGTAGAGGCTTTCGACAAAGCGGAACCGGGTCTTGGTATCACGGGCGTTGGCCACTTCTCCAGGCTTAAAAAGATCGGAAATAGCGCCGTAACCCACCGGAATCGGCACCAGCCAGCCGCGATAGGGCCGCTGCGCCTGCCAAACGGGCTTCTCGTTGGGTTCACCTTCATTATCTAACGTGCAAACATGGTTAAGACGAGAGAGGTCTAACCACGCATCCAGCAAACTGACCTCAGGGTTGTGTTTTTGCAGCGTTGTGAGGTGTTCGGTGAGGTAGTCATCGCGCAGGGTCAGCGCAAAGCCCGGCAGCCAGCGGCGCTTCAGTCGAGCGAACTGCTTGTAGCGTTCATCTTCGTTGTCATCAAGCATGACCCATTGCGGGCGCTGCTTATGGCTCGGCACGTTGCGATTAGGCACCACACTGCCACCGGCAATACGCATGCCCGATACAATCTCACTGATTCGGTGGGCGATATCCTCATGCTCGCTTTCTGCAGCGCCGGTATCAATCGCGAAGATCAGCGTGATATCCAGATGGATACGCCCTTCTTCTACAATCGCTGCCGTACCACCGGTTTTGTCCACCGGGTTGCGCGTCAGATGAAAGCCACGAATGTAACCACCTTCAGTGGCCTGGGCTTCAAAGTCGTGGCAAATAACCCCAACGCGACCTAACGAAACGGGAAGACTCGCCTCTGCTAACTTCCGCTCCAGAGCATGCATCAAACCTACAAAAGCACTCATGGCAGGAAAGCCCCAGGTCATTGGGCTGGAAATGGCATTGGCGTTTTGTACACGTAGGCGCGGCAGGACTAGGAGGTTTTTCACTTCACTCATCGTCACCACCTCCTGGCAGGTTGGTTAGGTCTTCCGTTAGGCTTTCCATCCAGCGGCGGTCACGATCTAATAAACGTTGATGGGTCGTATCTTTCGCTAGCGCTTTCTTCCAGTGGCGGAATTCCACATCACCCAAAGGCAGCTTTCCGCCTAACGCGGCATTGAGCCAGTTAGCAAAGCGGTGGCGAATATCGTCTGCCCACTCCACGCTGTTTCGAGCTTCACGAAAAGGAACATCCTCTTCAGCGCGGCCAGGATCTAGCCAGAAGGCTTCTTCCACTGATAGTTCGCACTTTTCATCGTCGCTCCATCCCGCAGGCAGGCTATGCATCTGCATGGCAAATAGTGCCAACTCATCCATCAGCATTGCGGTGCAGTCATCGCGTAGGTCGCGGGTGTGCATGTCAGTGGCGGGGGTACTATCAAGAAAGCGCTTGAGATCTTTAACCAGGGAACGGACTTCTGGGCGGCTACCAAAAACGCCTGGGTCTGCAAATACGCTGTTAACCTTTAATGGCGGGCGGATATCACGGATATTCCAACTGGGCGGCAGCGATGCCAATAAATAGTTATTTCCGCCTCGCTCGCTATTAAGCTGCGAGATGTTTTGAGGCTTAGTGCCGCCCATTTTCTGTACGGCCAGATTGGGGTAATTGTGCACGGGTTGTTCCGTGTACTTACCTTCCCGCTTGGCCTTACGTGCCTCTTTGGCTTCTTCGCTAAAACGGTCGTGGTTAATCGTTTGAAAAACACGGTGGGCCAGTGAGGTGGCATAAAGCGGGGCGAGCAGATGGAAATTCTCGGCTTCATTTTCTACGTCTGCTGCATCATCACCCACCAGCCAATAGAGCTGTTTGCCCCGGGTATGTGAAGCATGTTCACCGCGCGGCTCAGTAATTGCAGCAAAGGCACTAATCCACGCCTGAGCTTGTTCGGGGTTATCGCTTAACGCTTTTGCCAGCTCATTGTTATTTTCTAGGACACGTTCCAGTAGCGACTTTCCTTCAAACTCCAGCTTCAAGAACTTATAAACATCTAGCGCAGCGGCGTTACCTACTACGTCACCTGAAAAGTCAGCGGGAAGCGTATGGCTGCCGACAAGATGATGGTTGTTTAACGATTCAGGTGGGGCGTAAAGATTGGAGCCTTTAGCATCCGGATGGATAGGCTTGAGGGAGTGGGTGACGACTTGTAGTTGACCAACGCGTCTTGCTGCATCGTTAATCCAAGTATCGAACTCGAACTGCTCAACCAGCGCTTGGTATTTTGGATCGTCGGGAGGTAGCTTTTCCGCCTTGGTATCGAAGCGCTCTTTTAAAAACTGCTCAATGATGCTTCGAGCACCCTTCTGCTGAGTATTTTCCATAGATCATCCTTAAGGGACTCACTTAATTAAAATGAAGCTGTATTCACACTAGACCAAGCCCCATTTTTTTGCAAACCAAGTAATGCGCAGCATATTAATTTCTGTGCTATCCTTTTAACTCTGTTGGACATACAGCTCAGTAAAAGTAATGCGCTGCAATTTTTAGCTGCCGAACACGCAGTCTCCAGCGTGACATCCAATCAATACAGTACTATTATTAGTACCACTATTTGAGAGCGCTTATGGCAAAGCTTGATAAGCTTCTGGATAAAGCACGTCGACAGCCCAAAAGCATGAGCTTCGACGAATTGGCTTATTTATGCGATCACTACTTTGGCCCTCCTCGCCAGCAAAAAACTAGCCATCGGGTGTATAAAACACCCTGGCCCGGCGACCCGCGCGTTAATATTCAGCGGGGGAAAAATGGAGAAGCCAAGGCTTATCAGGTACGCCAAGCGCTCGCTGCTATTGATAAATTGTCGTCATCTTCATGACGATGGGAGTAGTACCATGGTGAACCATACCCATTACACCTACCGTATTCGCTGGTCAGAAGAGGATAACGAATTCGTTGGTTTATGCACCGAGCTACCCAGCCTCTCTTGGCTTGCAGATACCCACCAAGAAGCGTTAGAAGGTATTCTTTCTTTAGTTTCCGACGTAGTGGCCGACATGGAAGCTGAAGGTGAAACACCCCCACTCCCACTTTCTGAACGCCACTACTCTGGCCGTTTTAATGTGCGTATTCCCCCAGAGAAACACCGCGAGCTTGCGATTAAGGCAGCAGAGGAAAATATCAGCCTCAATCGTTTGATAAGTGATCGATTAGCTAACGTCTAGCGTCATTTCCTCTTCGAAAATCCCAGCACTGGGTGGTAGCACCAGCCTTGGGTGTTAGCCGCGACCGTGACGGTTCCAAACGAGCGGGCGGCTCGTTCTAGTGATATATCCAAGCTCTCTGCTAAATCGGCAAGGGTCATCAGGTAGTCGCTTGCGCCCCAGTGCTGAATCCGCTCGCCCTGCTCTTTCTCTAGATCAATACGTTTAAGCAAACTTTCTTCGACGGGTACGTAAAGTTTTTCACCTCGCTTGGTGCCATCTTCCACGCGGTGAAGCGTCCACATCTCACCGCTCTCATCAGGCAGCAGTGCCAGCGCTATCTCATTGTGGGCTTGCTGACGAAATGGTTGTCGCTGAATCAACGCACCGGTTAAATGCAGTTGCGGCATCACATGCCAACTATAGGCTCCTAAGGGCGGTGGCTTGGGTGTTTTGCCGATTCGTAGTTCTTTTTTGGTTAACGGCTCGGCGGGCTGCTCGATCATCAGTTGGTGCAGCCGCTCATGCTCTAGGTCTACTAGGCTATCTTTGGCGTGCAGCGTTTCTCGCGCCAGCACGCGGGGGCGGGCATCAATCACTTGATACTCATCTGGCGTTAACAGCGTGTTAAGTGAGTGACTGTTAAGTTTCCAGTCCATCTTCGTTTCGAAGCCTGGCTTATAAAAAGCGGGTTCATCCGAGCGCTCAAGGTGTTTCAGATTGGTTTCCAGGAGCAGAATATTTGGCACCTCACAGGCCTGTTCGCGATGGCGGCGTACCCGCCCTGCTAACTGAATAATCGAACGCATGGAGGATGGTTCGACAATTGCCCAGTCGTAATCGTGGTCACGGCCCACTTCCGTTACCGGCGAGCCAAGCACAATAAACAGGTGATTGTCCTCTTTGCTGCTATCCAGTAAGCGGCGTATATCCGGCTGCTGAAACACCCGATCAGGTTCGGCCCGCTGTAGTGTTTTATCTAACCGGCGTTCAATTTCAGAGCGCATCACCAACGGGTGACGGGAGTGGTAAACGCAGAGGTGAATGCACACACCTTCTGGCGCGCCCTGCTGAAACAGTGCCCTGGCCACATCCACCAAGGGGTCGATATTGGCCATACGAATAAGGCCGAAGCTGACTCGTTTGCTCGAATGTGGATCAATAGAGTAATGCTGCTGGTGCAGCGCCAGCGCATTCTCACGCAGTAGGGTCGCAATGGCTGGCCTTATCTCTTCAGGGCGTTTGCCCAGCGGCGGCAACGCTAAAATATCTGCTCGGCGGCGTACCGAACTTTTGGCGAGGCGCTCTAACCGGCGCTTGGCAAAATCTTGATGCACGGCCTTGAAAGTCTCGCTACTGGCGCAGTTTTCATGTTGGCGGTCGTGCTCGTCGAACCAGGCGCAGCAAATATCCACCGCCAAACCCGGTTCGCCCCGGTGGCGCTGAAAGGCCTCACGACCGCTACGATAGGCTTCATACAAACCCTCTACCAGCGCAGGCGGCAAAGTGGCCGATGACAGCAGCACCCGCGATCCCAACAGCCCCGCCCAATTCACCAAGCGAGTAAGCGCAGGTAAGTCGTTGATATCGAAATCGTCGATTTCATCGAGCACCAAGTCACTGCTCATTAGGCGCAGCATGGGCACGATCTGCCGCCCGCCGCGTGTGCTTTCCGTGGCGGGCACCAGATGGTCAACGGTACATACCAAAATGGGCGCGGCGATCAGCGCGCGAGTGCCCGGCTCATCGCTCAAACGACGCAGCACCGGGTGGCTATCAAAATTTCCGTCGAACACCACGTGGGCATCTTCTTCAATCAACGCCTGTTTGGATGCCGATCCGCTGGCCTCGGCTTCCTGTTCGTAGTGTTCAAATAGGGCTTTATTCGCACTGCCGCCTACGCGCACGGCGAGTTCGTCTTCACCTAGATTCAAACGGTCACGTAAAGCTTGACCGGTTTGAAGGGTTAGAGTGCGCAGCCCTAGCGCAATGCTAAAACGCGCGCCCTGCTGAGGGTCGGCCAGAGCGTACATAATGCGCCCATTAGCGAGGGTTTTACCGCAGCCAGTGGATGCCATATTGATGCCAAAAAAGCCTTGGCGCTGACTGCGTTCCCTTAGCGATTGAGCAAGGTCGAAGGCTTTATCCTGCCAGCGAAAACGTGGGTGGCTACTGCGTTTACGAAAACCTTTGTGGCGCGCCAAGCGGGGCAAGTGACTGTCTACGCTAGGTAGCGCGCGAGCAACGGCAGCAGCATGCTTTTCGACGCCTAAAATATGCTCATCTAACGGCTGATTAGGCTTACCGGTTTTACGCACGGTATTGGCAATCAACGGATAGTGTGCTTCACCGCGCACACGGTGCAGTGGGTCTTCCAGGCTAGAATAGTGGTGGTCGGCCAGCATTAAGCTAAGCCGCGCCAAATGCATCACATAGTGACTTTCCAGCCAGTGATGACCATTTTGCAGCCGCGCCTGTAGCCGAGAGGCCAACTTTTCCGCGCGTTCGCGCCAGCGGGATGTGCTGACAGGCAAGCCCTTACTGAACTGCCAATACGGCGCTACCCGCTTAGGGTCTTGCGTCTCGGGAATCTCATTCCACTCGGCATGAATAGAAGCAAATAAGCCGCCCAGCTGTTCTGCCTGAAGGGGCGCCTTGCCTCTGCCCCAGCGCCTATCATTTTCACCATCTTTTTCCGGCGGTTTTAACGGTAGTCGGTGATGGCTAAGCACTAGCCAACCCAGAGCGACAGCTAGCGGCGGTAAGCGACTAAACACCGCTGAGGTGGGGTAATCCACCCCGTCACGTTCTAATCCTTCCAGCCAGTCTTGCTCTTGACAACCCCCTTCGGCTAAGCGCGCCAACCATGTAGCGTCGTCATCACCCCCTACAAAGGCTTGGAACAGGCGTAGCGATATCCACTCATGGCGGTATAAGTTGCGCCCTTCCAGTTTGCCTTTAAGCCGCTGCTGGAAGGCATCGCAAGCTTTGCCCAGGTCGTGAAGTAACGCAGCCATCGCAGTGAGCAATAGAATGTCTTCACCGCTATGCCAGTCATTTTCATCGCGGCGGCGAAGGATGTCTCGTGCAGTGGTATTGGTGGGTACCGCGCCATTGATATTAAACCGCGACGCATCCCCCACTACCCACATCAATTCACTGTGGTCATGGCCACGAATCCAGTGGCAGGCGACGGCGGTATTCTTGCGGGCGGTTTTACGCAGCAGTTTGCGCAGTGTATCTAACCCTGCCTGGGTAATCGGTGTTTGCCAGGTACGGTCGCCGCGGCGTTCGGCAAATTGATCGAGAACACGGCGAGTTTGCTTGAGTGCATTTTTATTGCACTGGGAAATCAGCAGCACGTTCATTACTCGCCGCTCCCCAACTCTTGCCCCAGCTCCTGGGCGACTTCCTTGAGCGTATCAATCATAAAGTCGAGAGATTCGGTACGCGTTAAGCGCTCAATACACGCTTGGCGAAACTCCTGCTCTTCGTCCCCGCGCATAGCGGAAATAAACGCCTGGGGTAGAATTACCGCGTCTTTGACTAGGTCCGCCACATCAAACACCAACCCGCCCCGGCGGGTTTTACCGTGGAGTACCGCAAGTCCGTGAGGTATGCCCAACACCCAAGTCGCCGTGGCCGCCAAACCGTAGGCTAAATAGTTGCCGTGATCGAGAAAGCGGTTGGCAGGGTCAGTGCCTGCTCCACGCTTGGCGCGGGTGAAGTCACCGTAATCGACAGCATTCACGGCCAGCTTGAAAAGCGTTTTGGTGAGTCGGGCTTCCAGGGTAAGTAAATCGACGGTGCTGGGTGCTTTGCTGATCGCTTCGCGGTGGTGAGTCAGTGCGCTATGCAGGTGATCAGTGGCAATACTAAAGCCAGCGTCTTTCATCACGCGATTTGTCCAGAGCGCTTCAATGCGAGCAAGGCGTGCCTGCTGAAATGCCCTGGCGGCATCCAGACGCTTGGTATCGTCGAACCAGAAACGCACCCAATATTGCAGGTACTCCGTGGGCCGATACTCGCTTTGCGGGGTCAACCAAGCAACATCCACATCGACTTCATTGGCAGCAAATAGCGGCGTGCCGCCACCACCGCAAAACCCAACCAGCACACCTGCCTTGGCAAGTTCGCGCATGGCCGCTTGTGTTATCGAAGTGCCCGTTCCCAATAGTAGTGAGGTAGTATTGGCAATGGGGATATTCCAGTAGCGGGACTTGCTGCCTTCGTCGGTGACGTACTCTACGCGGCCACCGTTCACCAATACCCGACAGTGCTGGAGGTAGTAGAGGTTGGCACGTTTGGAGTGAAGGATGGTTTTAAGATCTGACGGTGAGAAATCATCCATGACAGCGCTCCTTGTTAGTCTCCTCCCATCTAACCATTCTTTACCCAACCTCGCTATTGACCTTAGTCATACTTAGCCCACACCGATTCCACGCTAGCGCCTTAGGCGCAGCGTGCTACGCTTCGCGTGACTTTTCGTATTTGGGGTGATTTGCTATGCCGATGTTGCTTGTGTTGGCGGCTCCTGAGCTGGTGTTGCTCACGCTGTCTACGCAAAAGTACGCCCTGCTTGTCTCATCCCAGCAAGTTGTTGCTGCTTGACGCTATTAGCTGTGACGTAGTCGCTGTGTGCCACGGTTGTATTAAAGGGGCGCGATTTAATATTGTCAGTGCAACAGGTTTGTCAGCACGCCAGGAGCGCGTAAAATATCGGCCTATTTTTTTTGTTTCACCAATTGTTATGTTATAACTTATTTATTGATAGCGAGGACACTCAATGAGTGAGCATATGCATCGCCATAACAAGGAAGGTCCTTGTCATTTTTCGCTGATGTCGTTATCTGCCGCGAAGCGGTTGGGTCTAGTGGCGCTGCCGTTGCTAGGTTTATGGGGTTTAGTTTTGTGGGCAAGCGGGTGGCCGCTATGAGTGAGCGTTCACTTTCACGCCTGCAACTACATGACTTGCACCTTGCCCAAGGCGGTCGCACGGTACTTGAGCATATTGATGGCGATATAAAACCCGGCGCTATTACGGCGCTTATCGGCGCTAATGGGGCGGGCAAAAGTACGTTGATCCAGGCGATTATGGGTGAACTGCGGCCTATTAGCGGCAAAGTGATTTGCACCGTTGATAAAGCACGCCGCGCATGGTTACCACAACAACTGGCGCTGGATCTTACCTTTCCGATGAGCGTGGAAGAGTTGGTGATGACCGGCAGTTGGCCAAGCCATGGGGCGTTGAAAGGCTACTGTGCGGCGCATTATCGCAAGGGACGCGACATCATGGCGCGCTTGGGCATTTCTCATTTGGCCCACCGCCCTTTGGGAGAGCTTTCCGGTGGCCAGCGCCAGCGGGCGTTGATTGGCCGTACGTTGATGCAGGAAGCGGAGCTTTTGTTATTGGATGAGCCGTTTGCCAACGTGGATAGCGATACGGTGGATATTTTGATTCGTATTTTGCGCCAAATGGCCGATGAAGGTGTGACCATCATTATTGTGCTGCACGACATGGATCACCTGAGCTGCCTAGCCGATGAGGTATTGATGCTAAATGGTGGCCATGGTCGCTGGGTCGCGCCTAGCGCGCTTAACCACCAACATGCATCGGCCAAGGTCGTGCCGTTTGCTTTGGGAGGTCGTCATGCTGGCACTGCTTGATGCGTGGTTTGTTGCGCCTTTCGATTATGGCTTTATGCGGCGTGCGATCGTGGGTGGCTTGGCACTTTCACTGGCTGCTCCTCCGCTGGGCGTGTTTTTGGTGCTACGGGGCATGAGCCTGATTGGCGATGCGATGGCGCACGCTATTTTGCCTGGAGTGGCGCTGGGCTTTTTACTCGCCGGGTTCTCTCTGCCGGTGATGAGCGCTGGCGGCGTTCTGTTCGGCGTAATGGTGGCGTTACTTGCCGGTGCCGTGTCGAAAATGGGCGGCCAGCGGGAAGATGCCGCCATGGCAAGTTTTTTTATTATCTCGCTGGCAGCCGGGGTATTACTCATTTCTATGGGTGGCAGCAGCGTGGACTTAACCCACGTGCTGTTCGGCTCAATTTTGGCGATTAATTCCACAGCACTACTGCTCATTGCCTCTATCAGCACGCTGATTGTGGTTATTCTGGCGATCATTTTCCGCGCGTTGGTCGTGGAGTGTTTAGACCCGCTGTTTTTACGCGGGCAAAGCCGCCGAAGTAGCTGGGTGCATAGCGTTTTTTTAGGGCTATTGGTGCTTAATTTAACCGCGGGTTTCCAAACCTTGGGCACGTTAATGGCGGTGGGCTTGATGATGCTGCCTGCCACAGCAGCACGGTTTTGGAGTAAGCGGCTGGAAGGCTTGATAGGCATTGCCGTGGTATTAGCCATGATCGCCAGTACCGGCGGGCTATTGATTTCGTTTCATCTTGATACCCCGTCAGGGCCGAGCATTATTTTGCTGGCCGGGGTGGGCTATCTACTGTCGGCACTGTTCGGCCGCTATCACAGCTTAGCCGCTAAGCTGCGGCGCAAGACAACGCCGCTGGCGCTTGAACAGTCGTCATAACTCTTTGTTATTTTGAAGGAGCCTTGTATGTCGCTTTTCTCTTCATCGCGCTGGTGGGTGGGTGTTTCGGCCATGCTGGCGTTGCCTGCGGCAATGGCTGACGACCGTGTTCAAGTGGTTACCAGCTTCTCTATCTTGGCCGACATGGTCGAAAACGTCGGCGGCGAGCATGTTGACGTGACGTCGCTTGTCGGCCCTGATGGCGATGCGCATGTTTATTCGCCAAGCCCTGGCGATGCCCGCGCGCTGGCCAGCGCAGATGTGGTGGTCTTTAACGGATTGCTGTTTGAGGGCTGGATGGAGCGTTTGATTGAGTCTAGCGACTATACCGGTGCCCTGGTCACCGCAACCAACGGCATTCAACCCCGCGCCCTTGCCAAACACGATCATCAAGAACACAGTCATGAAGAACACAGCCATGACGGTCATGATCATGATCACGGGCACGACGACCATGACCATGGACACCACGATCATGAACATGGCGACGATGACCCCCACGCTTGGCAAGATATGCAGCAGGCTCGGGTGTACGTGGCCAATATTCGCGATGGTTTAATCGAAGCAGACAGCGCCAATGCTGAAAGCTATCAAGCGAATGCTGAGCGCTATTTAGCAGCAATCGACGAAGCTGATCGTGAGATTCGTGAGTTGCTGAGCGATATTCCCGCTTCCGCTAGCGTGATCACCGGCCATGATTCGTTTGGTTATTTCTCAAGTGCTTATGGGGTGAACTTTCTTGCTCCTGTCGGCCTATCTACCGAGGCTGATCCCAGCGGCGCCAGCATGGCCGCACTTGTAGATGTCATCGAGCAGGAAAACGTGCAGGCGCTGTTCCACGAGAACATGACCAACCAAGCAATCATCAACCAGCTTGCTGAAGAAACTAGCCTGCCAATTGCTGGCACACTGTATGCCGATGCGCTGGCGAGTGAGGGTGAAGCCAGCACTTACTTGGGCATGATGCGTCATAACGCAAACGTGCTCCACTCAGCATTAGCTGAACCGGGTCATGATGACCACGACCACGACCACGACCATCATGGTCATTAAGCCAAAAAGTTAACTATTGAATACCGCCGCCGAGCGGTATTTTTTTGCGTTGCATTTTGTCCAAGGGATGGGGAGACTTGCACTACTGCTGCGAACTTTCCCCCTTGCAAAGAGCCAATACCATGCGCCTGAACGCCGATTTTAGCCACTTTGCCAGTGTCACGCCGGATCAGTACCGTTGGGTGGACTCCCCCAGCGCTGGTGTAGAGCGCATGATGCTAGACCGCATTGGCGATGAAGTCGCCAGAGCCACCAGCTTGGTACGCTACGCGCCCAACAGCCAGTTCAATCGCCATACTCATGGTGGTGGTGAAGAAATTTTAGTTCTGGAAGGTGTCTTTGCCGATGAGCATGGCCGCTACCCGGCAGGCAGCTACTTACGCAATCCGATTGGCACTGGCCATACCCCACAAATAGGCGCAGAAGGCGCACTTATTCTGGTGAAGTTACACCAGTTTGATGAAAACGATATTTTGCAACTGGCCGTGCCTGCCCATCGGCTTCCCTGGCAGCCCGATCGACGGCCAGGCATTACTTACAAAATGCTGCACACCTATAGCTCAAAACAGTATGGCCCAGAGCGGGTCAGCCTAGAGCGTTGGGAAGCCGATACACTGGTGTCTTATCCATCGCTTGCCGGAGGTTTAGAGCTGTTTGTGCTGGAAGGCTCTCTGCTCTGTGATGGACAGGAATACGCTACCGGTAGCTGGTGCCGCTACCCAGTAGGTGCGGCGCCTCAATTACGCGCAGGTAATGAAGGCGTGCAGTTTTACCTAAAGCGCGGACATTTAGCTGCCGTCAATCTACCAAATTAATCTGCCAATTTAGCCCACTAAGCCAATAAACGGCAGCAACGTTAATAGGGCGATTAGCACCACGGCGGCCATTACCAATACGACTTGCACGGGGTGGGCAATGAAGCGTCGCCATAATGTTGGCGCACTGCCACTGGCAACTGCTTCTGCGTGCTCTCGGCGTGCGTTTGCTTGGCGCTTTTGCTGATACGCCGCCAATGCTGCTTCAGCGGCCTCACGCTGAGCGGTGTTACGCAGCCAAATGGCATCGACCCCCAGGCGAAAAAAGCCCGCCTGGGTTTCATACACATCAAAGCCCTGCTCATCGAGCAACTGGCGTACTTCCAACGCTTCTTCATCAGTCACGTGGCGTAGCCGAAACAGCAAGTGGGCCATATTAGTCGCCCACGGCTGCCATACGGTCTGCCTGAATCACTTCAATCCAGTAGCCATCTGCATCTTTGACAAAGATAACGTCTTTCATCTTGCCTTGGTCCGCGCGCTTGATAAACGTTACTTCATGCTCATCAAACCAAGCTTGAGCAGCGTCTAAATCAGGCACACTAAAGCAGATATGACCGAAGCCTTGGGGCTCAGCGTTACCGTCATGATAGGCAAAATCCTGCTGATCTTCGGTGCCCCAGTTATGTGTCAACTCCAGCAAGCCTTTCTGACTGAAGGTCCAGGCAGTACGTGCTTGAGCATCTTCTGGCACGCTATCGCTGCTTTCGAGATTGGCGAGGAAGTAGAGCGAAAACTGCATCTCTTCGAAATCCAACCGGCGCAGTACCTGCATTCCAAATACCTTGGAGTAGAACGCTAGCGCGCGTTCGGGATCTTTCACCCGTAACATTGTGTGATTTAAGCGAAACCCTTGAGTTTGTGGCGCGACGGGCGCGATTCCGGGATGTTGCTCGCCTTGAAAACTCATTTTGCTCTCCTGCTGCTAATGCTGATCATTGAATCCACTGAGCCTCACTTACCGCTTACCATGAGGGCTTTAGCACCATAATACCAGCCCTTACAAGCATGTAGGATTCGCTAGCGTAGTGTCGCGGTCAGCGCACTGGCAATACTAAACAAAAATCCTACACTTATTATTCATAAACTTTACAAAAAGCAGGCTCTGCAACATAAGCGATGCCTCACCGTTGAGACGTCCACAGGAGTTTTCCATGACCGCGATTGATATGACCCTCGGCGCCCACCTAACCCTGAAGCAGTTAGCCCGCGCCATACACAATGGCTTTTCACCGATTGTGGAAGTCGAGTCAATGGATGGTATTTATAAGGTTCGCTTCCATAACGCTAACGGCGTCTCCGATTTAACCAATGCCGATGGCCATGTCAGCACTTTTTTGGGTACTGGTGAAATTCGCGACACCCTTGGCCAGCTGGGTCTTACGCATGGGGTGCTGACGTTTGCCGACCAGTGTGGCGATGAAATGATTGGTGTTGAGGGTAAAGCGATAACGCCTGATGAGATGCTCACCTACGGAACCCGCATCTCGTTTCGTTGATATACGCGCTTCGCATTGCCTAGGCTTTACAGATTGATCCAAGCCAAGGATAGTAACATCACGACAGGGGCGCCCTTGCTTAACGGGCTGAGAAGCACCCTTTGAACCTGAACCGGATAACACCGGCGTAGGGAGTCGTGGTGCAACTGCATCACCTCCCAGCCGGGAGGATATTATGCCTTCACGCCCACTCGGCGATTATCTCCGCGATCTGCGCGCTACCACACCGCTGATACATTGCATGACTAACTATGTAGCGATGAATAGCACCGCTAATTTGCTATTGGCGACAGGCGCTTCCCCCGCCATGCTGCATGCTCAAGAAGAAGTGGCAGAGTTCACAGCGATTGCTGGCGCGCTATCGATTAATATCGGTACCCTCTCTTCCCCTTGGGCTGACGCGATGGTCATGGCCACGCGCGCTGCTCATGAAAATCACATCCCGTGGGTGCTTGATCCTGTGGCTGTTGGTGCGACCACATTTCGCCAGCGTGTTTGCGAGACGTTGCTGGTTTATCAGCCTAACGTTATTCGTGGCAATGCCTCAGAAATACAAGCACTTAACGGACTAGCCCACCAGGGGCGTGGGGTCGATGCGACGGCTAGCACCCAAGAAGCGACCACTGCTGCCATTGCGCTGGCACAGCAACATCGCTGTGTGGTGGCGGTGACTGGCGAGAGCGATTTCATTACCGATGGCACTGACCATTACCGTCTTACAGGCGGGCATGCGCTGATGCCCCGTGTGACCACCTTGGGCTGCGGCTTGAGTGCGCTGGTGGCAAGCTTTGTGGCCGCAAACCGCGAGCAGCCGTTGGAGGCCAGCCTAGCGGCTTTGGCGTGTTTTAGCATCGCTGGAAGCCGTGCAGGAGAGCACGCTCAAGGTCCGGGCAGCTTCCAAGTAGCGCTGTTGGACGCACTGTATCAGTTATCCCCTGACGACCTTTCGACTCTTGCTCAATGGGAGGCGGTGCATGCCGTTTGATCTTTCACTCTATTTAGTCACCGATGCGGGTCTTTGTGCTGGCATGGGTCTGGAAAAAACGGTTGAAGCTGCTGTGCAGGGCGGCGTTACCATGGTGCAATTACGCGATAAACACGCTAGTGACGAGCACATGATCATCCAGGCCAAACGTCTCAAGGCGATGTTGTCTGGTAGTGGCGTCCCTCTGATCATTAATGATCGCCTTAAGGTGGCGCTCGCCAGCCAAGCGGATGGCTTACATGTTGGGCAGAGCGACACAGCTGTTCAGGAAGCGCGCAACACACTTGGCCAGCACGCCATTATCGGGCTTTCAATTAACACGCCTGACCAACTTCTGGCGGCTCCCGTCGAACTGCTTAATTACGTCGGTTTAGGGCCGGTGTTTGCAACCGGTAGTAAACAAGATCACGCCCAGCCCATTGGCTTTGATGGGCTGGCTCGGCTTGCCAGTGCTTGCCAACTGCCCAGCGTCGCGATTGGCGGGCTAAAAGCTGAACACGTTGCTCAAGTGAAAGCCGCAGGGGCAAACGGTGTTGCGGTTATTTCGGCTATTTGTGGCCAACCAGACCCTCGACTGGCGGCCCAGGCGTTCAACGCACAATGACACAGCTCGAGCATATCGCGGCGTTTGTAAAGGTCGCTGAGCTGGGCAGCTATACCCGCGCAGCCGAGGCGCTAGACCTTTCCCGCACGCGGGTGTCCCGCCAAGTGATGGCACTTGAAGCAGCATTGGGTGCTCGGCTTATTCAGCGCACCACGCGGCGGCTGCACCTCACGGAAGCAGGCGAACGCTACCTCGTTCGTGCGCAAAGCATTTTGATCGCTTTGGACGAGGCAGCAGCAGAAATCGGCAGTGGCACCAGTACGGTGAACGGGCGGCTGCGTATCAATGGCCCGATGAGCTTCGGCACACGTTATCTTTCGCCGCAGGTTGCACAGTTTATGCAAACGCACCCGGGGCTTGAGGTGCGTTTGGATTTAAACGACCGCCGCGTTGATTTGCTGGAGGAGGGTTACGATATCGCCATTCGCATTGGCACCCTGCCCGACTCTAGCTTAGTGGCGCGACGGCTCACTCAGTGCCGGATGCTGTTTTGCGCATCACCTGATTACCTCGCCCAGTACGGTACGCCTCTAAAGAGTGAAGATTTGGCATCTCACCGTTGCCTTCGCTACCGAAGCGGCCAAAACAGTGGCGATTGGCGAATTGGTCGGCAACTACTTAGTGTTGCTGGCCCCTTAGAGAGCAACAATGGCGATATGCTGACGCATGCAGCTGAAGCGGGCTTAGGCATAGCGCAGCAGCCCAGCTTTTTAGTCACTGATAGCATTGCAAGCGGACGTTTAGTACCGATTTTGCAGAACTTACCGCCGGCGTTGCTAGACATCCATGCGCTTTACCCAGCCCGACGCTATTTACCTGCCAAAGTAGAGCGCTTTATTGAGTTATTGGCGGCAGCATGGGGCGACCCGCCAATCTGGGAAGTCGAGCTAGGATTGTCGCCTTTATCGCAACAGTGAAGTGCAGGAACAGTGGATTATCTCCCTAGCTATCATCTGTAAAGTGGCACTATCGCATCCAAGGTGATGCTCGCGACTAAGAGAGACCGCTATGACCACTACCAATACTTCACCACTCGCCCTCCATGCCACCGCCTTGCTACGTATCAGTTTGGGCGTGATGGTCTTAGCTCACGGCTTGCTTAAGGTGTTTGTCTTCACCCTGCCAGGCACTGTCAGCTACTTTGAATCCCTGGGCTTGCCGGGTGTTCTTGCTTACTTAACCATTGCTGCCGAAGTAGGTGGTGGCCTGGCACTGCTACTAGGCCTTTATACTCGCTGGGTAAGTCTTGCTCTCGTCCCCGTGCTGCTAGGGGCAGCTTCGGTACACTTGGATAATGGCTGGCTGTTCTCGAACCCGGGTGGTGGCTGGGAATTCCCTATTTTCTGGACGATTGCCCTGGTGGTACAGGCAGGCCTAGGTAGCGGTAGCGCTGTTGTTAGCCGCAAATTCGCCTAACCCACTCTGCCCGCATTGGCTTCAGCTTGTGCGGGCATTATTAGCCCACTATGGGCTAACGGAGGTACTAAAATGCTCCCCAGCCTGTTTATTTCCCATGGTTCCCCCATGCTGGCACTGAATAAAACGCCGGCCCACGTTTACCTTCGTGAACTGGGGAAGCGCTTTTCCCCGCGTGCGGTGGTCGTCGTATCAGCCCACTGGGAGAGCCTGACACTCAAGGTCAGCACTAGCGCACAACCAGAAACAATTCATGACTTTGGCGGGTTCCCACAAGCTCTTTTCGAGTGTCAGTATCCAGCGCCGGGCCACCCTGAACTGGCTGAACAAATTGCGCTGCTATTGGCGGCCGAACGCGTAGAGCGCGGCTTTGATCACGGCGTCTGGGTACCACTTTCGCTGATGTTTCCAGAGGCCAATGTACCGGTCGTCTCCCTGTCACTACCTGTGCGCTGGGAAAATGACGCGCTAGTCACGCTAGGCGAACGCCTATCAGCATTGCGAAAAGAGGGGGTTCTGATTATTGGCTCGGGCAGCCTGACTCATAACTTATATGAAACTCTGCCCCAGGGCAGCCCTGCTCCCGCCTGGGTGGATGAGTTTGCCCAGTGGGTCAGCAAGCACATTGCAGCCAATGATCGCCAAGCATTACTCCACTGGGAGCGTGCTCCCAAAGCGCTGGAAAACCACCCAACTCCTGAACACTTCCAGCCCTTGCTGGTGGCCATGGGCGCGGGCGGTGATGCAACGCAGTTACACCACAGCGTTGAGCATGGCGTACTGGCGATGGATGTCTATCAGTTCGCTTAAGCTGTTGGCCTGGGTTTCAGCGTGGTGCGGCGGTCATAGTAGGCAATTGCTAACCCGCTGCCCATAATCAGCACACTGCCTACCCATACCCACAGATCCGGCAGCTCTCCCCAGAACCACCAGCCAAGTAGTACCGCCCACAGCATCGCTGTGTAATCAAATGGGGCGGCAATCGCGGCAGGGGCAAAGCGGAATGCTAGAGTAATAAAGGCCGTCGCACCAATGCCGAAAACACCCGAGACCAAAAAGCCAAGCCAGTGCCAGGGTTCAGGGGTTTGCCAAACCCAAGGCAAACTCAGAGCAGTGACGATAAAGGGCACTAACGTCATGTAGAACACCATTGCCCACAGGTGCTCTCTAGCGCCATAGCGCCGCGCAGTAATCATCATCAGGGCATAAAAGAAAGCCGCGGCCAAGAGGATTAGCGTGCCAAGCTGGAATGCATCACCACCGGGGCGAACCACAATCAGCACGCCGGCAAAGCCAACTAACGACGCCATAAATACGGGTGGATCGATCCGCTCGCCAAGCAATGGCACTGATAGCAAGGTGACAAATAAAGGCGCCACAAAAGCGATTGCCGTGGCCTCTGCCAGTGGCAACAGGGTTAGCCCCCAGACAAAACACACCATCGTAGCGGTATAAATCAATCCTCTCAGAAGGTGGATACGCGGGCGCCTGGTGTGTAACTTGCGCAGCCCTCCGGCAAAATGGGCCAACAGGGCAATGAGCGGCAGTGACACCAGCGTACGAAAGAAAATAATCTGCAGCGGCGAATGCACTTCGCCTAGCCACTTCGATATCGCGTCACCAAGGGCCAAGAACAGAACCCCTAAGCACATGCACAGGATACCCTTTAACGACGTTGTCACGACGCACTCCTTTTACCCTAAGGACACTTTATCAGCCGACATTAAACAACTAATAAAAAACCCCGCCAATGTGTCACTGGCGGGGTTGTGGATCTAGCGTGGTTTTACAAACTTGCGTTAACCACCATGCACTCCATTCCCTGCGCCTGAAGCGTTCTACAGGCGCGTCTGGCGCGCGCTTCGTCCAACGCGACAACACGGGCGCGGAATACCGGCGTTTGACCAGCAAGGGTGTCAATAGCCACCCGCCCTCCTACTTCATGGGGCAGGCGCTGAGCAGCTTGACGTGCCAACTGCTCTGCTCGCGCTACTTGGCTAAAAGCACCTACCTGAATCCCCCAATTACCCGCAGCAACAGACCGTTGGGGCGCAGCAGCTAACTCGCGTTCACGTTCAATAAACGTATTCACCGGATCGGGTGTATGGGCGGCAGGCCTTTCTGCCGGTGTCTCCATGGAGCGTGCGAGACGATCTTCAATTTCAACAATAGGTGTAGACGCTGGCGAAGGCGACAGTGTTGTCGCTGCCAAATTATTCGCGGGCGCTGAATTATTCGAAATCGTTACGTTACTGGCCATAACAGGGCGATTCGAGACTGGTGGTGTCGACATCGGACGCTGGCTAGGGGTGCCAGAGCCAGAGAACGCCATAAACTCACTAGAGAAAGTCGTATTTGCCAGCCATGTTTGCTGGTCACGCAGCGCTGCACGAGCAAAACTTCGGTCTAACAAGTCCGCCATGTGAGAATCACGAGATGCCCCACTAAAGCCACCCATGACAACGCCCACCATGCGACGATCTCCGTGGACGGCCGTTGTCGCAACATTGAAACCAGATGCACGAATAAAGCCGGTTTTAAGGCCATCAGCGCCGGGGTAGTTTTTCACTAAGCGATTATGGCTGGTGTGCCGGGTACCACGATAGGTGAACTCTTGGAGCCCAAAGTAGTGGTAGTACTGTGGGAAGTCCTGCATCACACGCACAGAGAGCGTCACCATATCCCGTGCCGTGGTGACCTGCTGGTCATCAGGCAGACCCGAAGCATTGCGGAATGTGGTGGCATTCATGCCTAGCTCGCGAGCTTTTGCGGTCATCAACTGGGCAAAACGCTGCTCACTACCACCTAACGCTTCAGCCACCACGACGGCAACATCATTAGCAGAGCGCACTGCTAACGCACGAATCGCAGAATCAACGGGGATAGTGCTGCCCGCAGAAAGCCATAGTTTTACAGCAGGCATAGCGGCAGCTTGAGCAGACACAGGAAGCGGTTGATTAAGACTGAGTCGACCACTCTCCAATGCTTCAAATGTAAGGTACAACGTCATCATTTTAGTTAACGAGGCGGGGTAGCGACGCTCATCGGCATTCTCGGCGTACAGTACCTCTCCGTTTTCTAAATCCACAACAATCCCTGCATAACGCGGATTTGCATGAGCACTCGATATGGCGCTTAGCAGCAATACCATTAACGACAGTGGAAGCCACCAACGCGCGACTATCGTTGCGCATATTCCCCTTGTTGCCATACATGCCCCTTTCTTGTTTTGCTGTAATGTCACACTGCCAACTATTACTCTGCTTGCCACACTAAGAAATCTAAGACTAGCACGGTAACTCTTCAAGTAAATTAAGAAAGCAGTATAAAAGTTGAAAACGCAATGAATAGAACAAAAAAAACCGACCCTAAGGGGTCGGCTTTCATTTTGTTGAGCAACAACGCAGAAACTTACTCTTCTGCAGCTGCTTCTTCAACAACCGGACGGTCAACTAGCTCAACGAACGCCATAGGCGCGTTGTCGCCTGTGCGGTAACCGCACTTGAGGATGCGGATGTAACCACCCGGACGCTCGGCATAACGCGGACCTAGCTCGTTAAACAGTTTACCGACGGCTTCTTTGGAGCGCGTGCGGGAAAACGCCAAACGACGGTTTGCAACGCTGTCCTGCTTGGCTAGGGTAATTAGCGGCTCGATAACGCGACGCAATTCCTTGGCCTTAGGCAGGGTTGTCTTGATGACTTCATGTTCGACCAGCGAGACAGACATGTTCTTGAACATGGCCTGACGATGCGAGCTGGTACGATTCAGATGACGACCACTCTTACGATGACGCATGGTTGTAATTCCTTACCAAACTGGGACTCAAGTCGACACTCACGCGGAGGCCTTGTCGTCCTTCAGGCTAGCGGGTGGCCAATTTTCCAACCGCATACCGAGGGACAAGCCGCGCGCTGCCAATACGTCTTTGATTTCATTCAAAGACTTTTTACCAAGATTCGGTGTCTTCAGCAGCTCAACTTCAGTGCGCTGAATAAGATCACCAATGTAGTAAATATTCTCGGCTTTTAGGCAGTTAGCGCTGCGAACTGTCAACTCAAGATCGTCTACGGGGCGCAATAGGATAGGATCAACAAGATCCTCTTCCTCTTCGACTTCCTGCTCTTTATCAGCTTCCAGGTCGACGAAGGCGGCCAGCTGCTCTTGCAGAATGGTCGCACTGCGACGGATAGCCTCTTCCGGATCCAGTGTACCGTCGGTTTCCAGATCGATAATTAACTTATCGAGGTCGGTGCGCTGCTCAACACGAGCGGCCTCAACCGAGTAGGAAACACGGCGAACAGGGCTGAAGGTGGCATCCAGCTGCAGGCGGCCAATTGCACGTGTCTCTTCATCAGAGCCACGAGCGTCAGCCGGTTCGTAACCACGACCCAGCGCTACCTTAAGCTGAATTTTCAGCTCGGCACCTTCATTGACATGAGCAATGACGTGATCCGGGTTGACGATTTCGACGCTATGATCAAGCGCAATGTCGCCAGCGGTGACGACAGCTGGGCCCTGCTTGTTCAGCGAGAGCACCGCCTCATCGCGGCTGTGCATCTTGATCGCAACATCTTTCAAGTTCAGGAGGATTTCGATGACATCTTCCTGCACCCCTTCGAGCGCACTGTATTCGTGCTCTACACCGGCAATTTCAGCCTCTACCACGGCAGCGCCGGGCATGGACGAAAGCAGAATGCGACGAAGTGCATTCCCCAGGGTGTGACCAAAGCCGCGCTCGAACGGTTCGAGAACGATTTTGGCATGATGTGCGCTGATTTCTTCAACCTTGATGTCACGAGGACGAAGAAACTCTGTCACTGAACGCTGCATATGAACACCTTTCAGGCTGCCAAACGGATACTGAGTACTCTAGAGCACACTGCTCAAGAGCATCTGGGCGGTTAGCTTTGCTACCCCGCCCAGGTCTCAAGAAGCAGAAATGTAAATCAAACTGCTTACTTGGAGTACAGCTCGACGATCAGGTTTTCGTTGATGTCGGCAGTCAGGTCACCGCGTTCAGGCAGAGCCTTGAAAGTGCCTTCCATCTTCTTGGCGTCGATTTCGATCCAAGCGATATCGCCACGGTTGGCCGCAATGGTCAACGAGTGTTGAATACGTGCTTGGTTCTTCGCCTTTTCGCGAACAGCAACAACGTCACCGGGCTTCACTTGGTAGGAAGCAACGTTAACGGTGCGGCCGTTCACGGAAATCGCCTTGTGGCTGACCAGCTGACGCGCTTCAGAGCGAGTCGAGCCAAAGCCCATGCGGTAGACGACGTTATCCAGTCGGGATTCAAGCAACTGCAACAATACTTCACCAGTCGCACCTTTCAGGCGAGCGGCTTCTTTGTAGTAGTTGCGGAACTGCTTTTCGAGTACGCCATACATACGGCGTACTTTCTGCTTCTCACGAAGCTGCAAGCCGTAGTCGGAAAGACGCTGACGACGCTGGCCGTGTACACCCGGGATCTGCTCGGATTTACACTTTTTCTCGAAGGGAGTAACACCGCTCTTTAAAAAGAGGTCGGTGCCTTCACGACGAGACAGTTTGCACTTCGGTCCAATATAACGAGCCATGAATCTGTCTCCTTAAACGCGGCGTTTCTTAGGCGGACGGCAGCCATTATGGGGAATGGGCGTCGCGTCAGTGATGCTTTGCACGCGGAAGCCGGCGGCATTGAGAGCGCGCACAGCGGATTCACGGCCGGGACCGGGGCCTTTGACCAGCACGTCTACGTTTTTCACACCATACTCGGCTGCAACAGTTGCTGCACGCTCACTTGCTACTTGAGCAGCGAACGGGGTGCTCTTGCGAGAACCACGAAAACCCGAACCACCGGCGGTCGCCCAAGAAAGAGCGTTGCCCTGGCGGTCTGTGATCGTCACGATCGTGTTGTTAAAAGAGGCGTGGATATGCGCTACGGCGTCCACTACCTGCTTTTTAACCTTTTTACGGTTACTACGCGGGTTAGCCATGTTGATGTCTATTCCTGTCTTAACGTCAGCTCTCTATTAAAGAGCCTGCGTGTTATTTGCGGATCGGCTTACGCGGGCCCTTACGGGTACGCGCGTTAGTCTTAGTCCGCTGACCACGCAGCGGAAGACTACGACGATGACGCAGACCACGGTAGCAGCCTAAGTCCATGAGACGCTTAATGTTAAGCGTTACATCACGACGAAGGTCGCCTTCTACGGTGTACTTACCAACTTCAGAACGCAGGGTGTCCAGCTCATCGCTAGACAGATCCTGGATCTTGGTAGTAGGCGCGATACCGGCAGCAGCACAAACATGCTGAGCGCGGGTACGGCCAATCCCGAAGATATAGGTCAGCGAGATCGCCGCATGCTTGTTGTCCGGGATATTGACGCCTGCAATACGGGCCATCAGCTTACTCCGAAATTTGAGCGGCTTGCTCGTTTGTTCATCTACAAAAGGCGCAACAGCATACCCCTTTATAAGCCTTATGGCAAGGGGTATGCCGGCACCCGCTTAAAAACAACCCAGGTATTAACCCTGACGCTGTTTGTGCCGTGGTTCGATACAAATGACGCGAACAGCGCCATTGCGTCGAATGATCTTGCAATTACGGCACATTTTCTTTACGGAAGCTCGAACTTTCATCGTTCTCTCCAAATCGCAACGGCGCGCCTCAGCGCATAATGCCGCCGCTACCGTAGCCTTTCAGGTTGGACTTCTTCATCACCGAGTCATATTGATGCGACATGAGATGCGACTGCACCTGGGCCATGAAGTCCATGATGACCACCACCACGATCAGAAGCGAAGTACCACCGAAGAAAAACGGTACGTTCCACGCAACAATCAAGAACTGGGGCATCAAGGAAACCGCAGTGATATACAAGGCACCGAACAAAGTAAGACGAGTCATTACTTTATCGATATAGCGAGCGGTCTGCTCGCCGGGGCGAATGCCCGGCAGGAAGGCGCCTGACTTTTTAAGATTGTCAGCCACATCCTTGGGGTTGAAGACCAGCGCTGTGTAAAAGAAGCAGAAGAATACCACTGCCGCCGCGAAAAGCAAGATGTAAAGCGGTTGACCGGGGCCTAACGCTTGTGATGCACGCTGCAACCACTCCATTCCTTCGCCAGCACCCACCCACTGACCAATAGAGGCCGGGAAGAGCAAAATACTGGAAGCGAAGATTGCTGGAATAACACCAGCCATATTCACTTTCAAAGGCAGATAGCTGCTTTGGCCTGCATACATCTTATTGCCGACCTGGCGCCTGGGGTAGTTCACTTTCAAGCGGCGTTGGCCGCGCTCAATGAACACCACAAACGCAACGGTAGCAATACCTAGCACTGACAGCGCTAACAGCGGAAGAACATTCCAGGCACCTTCATTACGAGCAAGCTCAAACGCTTGCCCAACGGCACTGGGCAGCCCAGCGACAATCCCCGCGAAGATCAGCAGCGAAATACCGTTGCCGATGCCCTTCTCGGTGATCTGCTCACCTAGCCACATCATAAACACCGCACCTGATACAAATGTAATCACGGCGGTGAAAAAGAAGCTGAAGTCAGCGCTGTATGCGATGCCTTGGCTAGCCAGACCGACGGACATGCCGGTAGCCTGGACGAAAGCCAGTATCACAGTGCCGTAGCGCGTGTACTGGCTAATCTTGCGGCGGCCAGCCTCACCCTCTTTCTTGAGCTGTTCAAGATGAGGGGAGACCGCAGTCATGAGCTGCATGATAATCGACGCCGAAATGTAGGGCATGATGCCCAGGGCGAGGACGCTCATACGCTCCAGGGCGCCACCCGAGAACATGTTAAACATGCCTAGGATGGTGCCCTGTTGCTCCCTAAACAAGGCAGCAAGCTGGTCAGGATTGATACCGGGAACGGGAATGTGGGCACCAATACGGTACACCACGATGGCGAGGAGCACGAAGCGCAAACGCGCCCACAGTTCACTCAGACCGCTGCCCATCGCCGGCATATTTCCTGACTTGGCCATTTAGTCCTCTACCTTGCCGCCAGCGGCTTCGATCGCTTCACGGGCACCTTTGGTGACCTTGATACCACGAACGGTAACCGCCTTGTTCAGTTCGCCAGAAAGGATGATCTTCGCATGAAGCGTTGCATCCTTTAGCACGTTGGCTTGCTTCAGAGTTTCCATAGTGACTTCGTCACCGGCAACCTTGGCAAGTTCAGCCAGACGTACTTCTTCAGATACCAATGACTTAGCAGACGTAAAGCCAAACTTCGGCAAACGACGCTGTAATGGCATCTGACCGCCTTCGAAACCAGGCTTGACGCTGCCGCCACTGCGAGATTTCTGACCTTTGTGGCCGCGGCCGCCGGTCTTACCAAGACCGGAGCCGATACCACGACCAACGCGCTTTTCAGCGTGTTTGGAGCCCGGTGCCGGGCTCAGGGTATTGAGTTTCATGGATTACTCTCCCTCAACGCGCACAAGGTAGTTAACCTTGTGGATCATGCCGCGTACGGCAGGGGTGTCTTCCAGCTCAACCGTATGACCGATGCGACGCAGACCCAGGCCCTTCATAGTAGCCTTGTGCTTGGGCAAAACGCCGATGGTGCTGCGGATCTGGGTAACCTTGATCGTTGCTGCCATGGTGCCTTACCCCGTGATCGCTTCGACAGACAGACCGCGCTTAGCGGCAATGTCTTCCGGTGCTTGCATGGCGGAGAGACCTTTAACAGTCGCTCGTACCACGTTAACCGGGTTGGTGGAACCGTAGCACTTGGCCAGTACATCATGGACACCAGCGAGCTCTAGTACAGAGCGCATGGCACCGCCAGCGATGATACCGGTACCTTCAGAAGCCGGCTGCATGTACACCTTAGAAGCACCGTGACGGGCTTTTATTGGGTACTGAAGCGTATGGCCTGCAAGGTTAACCTTGACCATGTTGCGACGAGCTTGATCCATCGCTTTCTGGATCGCAACAGGCACTTCACGCGCCTTGCCACGACCAAAACCGACACGACCTTTACCATCACCAACGACGGTCAGTGCGGTGAAGCCGAAAATACGACCACCTTTGACCACCTTGGCGACGCGGTTGACCTGCACTAACTTCTCTTGCAGATCACCGCTTTGCTGTTCGTTCTTCGCCATCGTAAAACCCTTTAGAATTCCAGGCCGCCTTCACGAGCGGCGTCGGCCAGAGCCTTAACGCGACCGTGATACTTAAAGCCAGCACGATCGAAGGCCACCTGGGTGATGCCTGCTTCTTTAGCGCGTTCAGCAATCAGAGCGCCAACCTTAGAGGCGGCTTCTGCGTTGCCAGTCGCACCCTCGCGCAGTGCTTTGTCCAGCGTAGAAGCACTGGCTAGCACTTTGCCACCATCCGGCGAGATAATCTGCGCATAGATGTGACGCGGGGTACGGTTGACGCACAGGCGATACACGCCCAGCTCGCGGATCTTTGCGCGAGCGCGGCGGGCACGACGGAGACGAGATTCTTTCTTCGCGTTCATAACCCTGCCTTACTTCTTCTTGGCTTCTTTGCGACGCACCTGCTCGTCGGCGTACCGAACACCCTTGCCTTTATACGGCTCAGGGGGACGGAAGGCGCGGATTTCCGCGGCGCACTGGCCGAGCATCTGCTTGTCCGCGCTCTTCAGCACGATCACGGTGTTCTTCGGCGTTTCCGCTGAGACACCCTTAGGCAGTTCATAGTCGACCGGGTGCGAGAAGCCCAGTGAAAGATTGAGCGTCTGGCCCTTAGCTTGGGCACGATAACCGACGCCTACAATTTCGAGAGTTTTTGTGAAACCCTCGGATACGCCCGTTACCAGGTTCTGAACCAAGGCGCGGGTAGTACCGGCCATTGCCCAGCTCTTGGCAGACTCACTCGGGGCGAAGGTCAGCTGGCCATCTTCTTGACCAATCACCACGTCTTGGTGAATGGGCATAGATAGCGTGCCCTGGCCGCCTTTAGCGGTCAGCTGGCCAGCGTCGATTTTAATCTCGACACCAGCAGGCACTTTAACCGGATATTTCGCTATGCGGGACATTCCAGCCTCCTAGAATACGGTGCAGATGACTTCGCCACCGACGCCTGCTTGGCGCGCGGCACGATCGGTCATGACACCATTAGAGGTGGTGACAATCGCGATACCCAGACCATCGGCGACCTTGGGCAGGTTGTCCTTGCCCTTGTACTGGCGCAGAGACGGCTTGGAAACCCGCTGAATGTGCTCAATAACCGGCTTACCCTCAAAGTACTTGAGAGTAACGGTCAGCTCGGGTTTAACGCCTTCAGCCACCGCAAAGTCGGTAATGTAGCCTTCTTCCTTTAACACGCGGGCCACTTCCACTTTCAGCTTGGAGGACGGCATGGTAGCCGTCTCCTTGGTGGCCATCTGCGCATTGCGGATACGGGTAAACATATCCGCTAGAGTGTCTTGCATGCTCATTTAATGTGCGCTCCTGATGATTCGACGTGACGTTACCAGCTGGACTTTTTCAGGCCAGGGACGTCGCCACGCATGGCGGCTTCACGCAGCTTGTTACGGCCAAGGCCGAACTTGTTGTAAAAACCGTGCGGACGGCCAGTCACGCGGCAGCGGTTACGCTGACGCACCGGGCTTGAGTCGCGCGGCAGTTGCTGCAGCTTCAGCGTCGCCTCGAAACGTTCTTCTTCAGAAGCGTTCACGTCCGAGATGATTTTCTTGAGCTCTGCGCGCTTAGCCGCATACTTCTCGACTAGCTGAGTACGCTTGAGCTCGCGCTCTACCATACTTTTCTTAGCCATGATCCAACCCTTATTTCTTAAACGGGAAGTTCAGTGCTGCTAGTAGCGCACGGCCTTCCTCGTCGGTGTTGGCGGTAGTAGTGATAGTGACGTCCAGCCCCCGGATGCGATCGATCTTATCATACTCGATCTCTGGGAAGATGATCTGCTCACGCACACCCATTGAGTAATTGCCGCGACCGTCAAAAGACTTCGGATTGAGACCACGGAAGTCACGCACGCGGGGAATCGCAATGTTCACCAGGCGGTCCAGGAAGTCCCACATACGCGCTGAGCGTAGTGTAACTTTGACACCGATCGGCCAACCTTCGCGCACCTTGAAGCCCGCGATGGACTTGCGTGCCTTGGTCACCAACGGCTTTTGACCAGAGAGCTTCTCCAGGTCACCGATGGCATTGTCGATCAGTTTTTTATCACTGACCGCTTCGCCGATACCCATGTTCAGAGTCACTTTCGTGATCCGGGGTACCTGCATTACGTTGGCGTAGCTGAACTGCTCTTTGAGCTGGGCTACAACCTCGTTTTGATAACGTTCTTTCAAGTTCGCCATTTTGCTACCCGACTCGCGTTAGGCGTCGATCTGCGTCTGCGTCGACTTGTAGATACGTACCTTGGTACCGTCTTCCTTAACTTGGAAGCCGACGCGATCCGCCTTACCGGTCTCCGAATTGAAGATGGCTACGTTGGACGCGTGAATCGGAGCCTCACGCTCGACGATACCGCCCTGATTTCCCGCCATGGGATTAGGCTTGGTGTGACGTTTAATCATATTCACACCGGACACCACGAAGCGGTTTTCTAGTACCCGCTTAACAGTGCCACGTTTGCCTTTATCCTTCCCGGCGATGACGATGACTTCATCGTCACGTTTGATCTTTTGCATATCCGCCTCGCTCCTTACAGCACTTCAGGCGCTAGGGAAATGATCTTCATGAACTTCTCATTACGAAGCTCACGAGTTACCGGCCCGAAGATACGCGTGCCGATCGGCTGTTCGTTGGTGTTATTCAACAAAACCGCCGCATTTCCATCGAAACGGATCAGCGAACCGTCACTACGACGGACGCCACTACGGGTGCGAACGACTACCGCTTTCAGCACTTGGCCTTTTTTGACCTTACCGCGCGGAATCGCTTCCTTCACCGTTACCTTAATGACGTCACCAACGCGAGCGTAGCGACGGTGTGAACCGCCCAACACCTTGATGCATTGCACCCGGCGCGCTCCGCTGTTGTCGGCGACATCCAGCATTGTCTGAGTCTGAATCATCGGTTTTCTCCAAACCTAATCTGACTGCACTGATCGGCAGACTTTAGGTATTACCCCTTAGCCTGCTCAACCACCTCGACCAGCGTCCAAGCTTTCTTCTTGGAAAGCGGACGGCACTCCTGAATGGAAACCGTATCGCCTGCCTTAGCCTGGTTCGCCTCATCATGGGCGTGCAGCTTGGTGGAGCGCTTGACGTATTTTCCGTAGATCGGGTGACGCTCACGACGCTCGATCATAACGACGATGGATTTATCCATCTTATCGCTCACCACCTTGCCGGTGAGCGTACGTGTTTTTTTCTCTTCGGCCATCTTATTCACCTGCCTTCTCGTTGAGCAAAGTCTTCACACGGGCGATATCCCGGCGGACCTGCTTGAGCAGATGAGTCTGGCTCAGTTGGCCAGTGGCCTTCTGCATGCGCAGGTTAAACTGCTCGCGGAGTAGCTCGAGGAGTTGCTCTTGCAGCTCTCCTACGGACTTTTCACGAATTTCCTGGGCTTTCATCACATCACCGTCCGTTTAGCAAAGGTGGTGGACAAGGGCATCTTCTGTGCGGCCAATTCAAATGCTTCACGGGCCAGCTCTTCGGATACACCTTCAATTTCGTACAGGACCCGACCCGGTTGGATCTGGGCTACCCAGTACTCAACGGAACCTTTACCTTTACCCATACGAACTTCGAGCGGCTTCTTGGAGATCGGCTTATCAGGGAAGACGCGGATCCAAATCTTACCGCCACGTTTAACGTGACGTGTGATCGCACGACGGCCTGCTTCGATCTGGCGCGCAGTGATGCGGCCACGACCCGTTGCTTTGAGACCGTACTCCCCGAAGCTGATTTTGCTTCCGCGATGCGCCAGGCCACGGTTGCGGCCTTTCATCATCTTACGGAATTTCATACGCTTGGGCTGTAACATCGACTCGCTCTCCCCTTACCTGGAACCTTTCTTCTTGGGCGCGTTGCCGGCAGGCTGCTGTTGCTTAGCCTTGGCACGTACTTCCTCAATACCACCGAGGATTTCACCCTTGAAGATCCACACTTTGACGCCGATGACGCCGTAGGTGGTGTGAGCTTCGTAAGTGGCGTAGTCGATATCCGCACGCAACGTGTGCAACGGAACGCGACCTTCGCGGTACCATTCGGTACGTGCGATTTCGGCACCACCCAGACGACCTGACAGCTGAATCTTAATGCCGCCAGCGCCAAGACGCATTGCGTTCTGTACCGCGCGCTTCATCGCACGACGGAACATGACGCGACGCTCAAGCTGACCCGCTACGTTAGCAGCGACTAGCTTGGCATCCAGCTCCGGCTTGCGAACTTCTTCAATGTTCACATGAACCGGAACACCCATCATCTCGGTTAGATCACGACGTAAACGGTCGACATCTTCACCTTTTTTGCCAATCACGATACCCGGACGGGCAGTGTGAATGGTGATGCGGGCATTGTTAGCCGGACGCTCGATGTGAATGCGGCTTACGGAAGCGTTCTTCAAACGCTGATCCAGGAAGCTGCGCACTTCGAGATCATTATTGAGCTTATCGGCATAGGCGCCGCGCTCGGCATACCAGACAGAAGCATGGTCTTTGACGATGCCCAGTCGAATGCCTGTTGGATTGACTTTCTGACCCATCTGGTCGACTCCTACTTCTCGGCTACCTTGACGGTGATGTGGCAGGTGCGCTTCAAGATACGATCCGCGCGGCCTTTGGCGCGCGGCTTGATACGCTTGAGCGTCATGCCCTCATCGACGCAGATGGTCGAGACACGCAGCTCGTCGATGTCCATGCCGTTATTTTCTTCCGCATTCGCGATGGCGGACTGAAGCACTTTCTTGACCAGTTTGGCAGCCTTCTTCGGTGAGAAGGTCAGCAGGTCAAGAGCTTCGGCGACCGGTTTACCGCGCACCTGGTCAGCCACCAAACGGGCCTTCTGTGCGGATAAAGCAGCGCCACTCAGCTTAGCTGTGACTTCCATCTCTTAATCCTCTCTGGCTTACCGTTTGGCTTTCTTGTCCGCAGCATGCCCGCGATATGTGCGAGTAGCAGCGAATTCGCCAAGTTTATGACCCACCATTTCCTCGGAGACGTGCACCGGGACATGCTGGCGTCCGTTATGGACCGCAATAGTCAGACCTACCATGTTGGGCAGGATCATCGAACGACGCGACCAAGTCTTGATTGGTTTGCGATCGTTCTTCTCCACTGCAGCCTCTACCTTCTTCAAAAGATGAAGGTCAATGAAGGGACCTTTCTTTAGTGAACGTGGCACAGCCGTTACCTCTTAAGTTCTTGGCAATTTCGATTAACGCGTCTTGTTACGACGACGAATAATCAGCTTGTCGGTGCGCTTGTTCTTACGCGTCTTGTGACCCTTAGTCGGCACACCCCATGGGGATACCGGGTGACGACCACCACTGGTGCGGCCTTCACCACCACCGTGTGGGTGATCCACCGGGTTCATCGCGACACCGCGAACAGTCGGACGCACGCCTCTCCAGCGCTTCGCACCGGCCTTGCCAAGTTGACGCAGGCTGTGCTCGGAGTTGCTCACTTCGCCCAGAGTTGCGCGGCACTCAGCCAACACTTTACGCATTTCGCCAGAGCGAAGACGTAAGGTGGCGTAGTTACCTTCACGAGCAACCAGCTGAGCGCTAGTACCGGCACTGCGAGCAATCTGCGCGCCTTTACCCGGCTTCAGTTCGATACCGTGAACGGTAGAACCAAGCGGAATATTGCGCAGCGGCAAAGCGTTGCCTTTTTTGATGGGCGCGTTAACACCAGATTCCAGCACGTCACCCGCGCTGATACCTTTCGGTGCAATGATGTAACGACGCTCACCATCTGCATATTTCAGTAGTGCAATATGCGCACTACGGTTCGGATCGTGCTCAAGACGCTCAACGGTGGCTGGAATGCCATCTTTGGTGCGTTTGAAGTCGATCAACCGGTAGTGTTGACGGTGACCACCGCCCACGTGGCGGGTGGTGATGCGACCGTAGTTGTTACGGCCACCGGACTTGGACTGCTTTTCCAAAAGCGGTGCATAAGCACGGCCTTTGTACAGTTCCTCACCAACGATCTTAACGACGTGGCGACGACCGGCGGATGTGGGTTTGGTCTTGACGATTGCCATTATCCGTACTCCTGCCCTTATTCGGCGCCAGAGAAGTCTTCGAGCGTTTCACCCGCAGCCAGGGTCACATACGCTTTGCGGTAACCCTTACGCAGGCCAACGCCGTGAGCAGTACGCTTAGTTTTCCCCTTCACGTTCAGTACTTGAACGCTACCGACCTTCTTGCCGAACAGTGCTTCAACGGCTTTCTTGATCTCGGGTTTGGTAGCATCAGATGCCACCTTGAAAACGTACTGGTTGCGCTCGGCTGCCATCGCGGCCTTTTCGGTCACGTGCGGTCCAAGCAGAACCTTAAATACGCGCTCCTGGTTCATGCCAGCTTCTCCTCGAATTTACGCAGGGCGGAGACGGTGACCAGAACCTTATCAAAGGCTACTAGGCTCACCGGATCAGCTGCAGCGACATCCACCACGTCAACGTGGGGAAGGTTGCGTGCGGCCAGATAGAGCTTCTCGTCAATCTCTTCGGTGACGATCAACACTTTCTCAAGGTTGAGCTCTTTCAGCTTGGCAGCTACCTGCTTGGTCTTCGGCGCTTCAACGCTGAACTCTTCAACAGCGACAAGACGCTCTTGACGGACTAGTTCAGACAGGATGGAACGCATCGCCGCACGGTACATTTTGCGGTTTACTTTCTGGCTATGGTCCTGAGGACGCGCCGCGAAAGTCACACCGCCGCTGCGCCATAGCGGAGAGCGGATTGTACCGGCACGTGCACGACCGGTACCCTTCTGACGCCAGGGCTTCTTACCACCACCACGTACGTCGGAACGGTTCTTTTGAGCGCGGGTACCTTGACGGCCACCAGCCAAATAGGCGGTTACCACCTGGTGAACCAGCGCTTCGTTGAATTCTTTGCCAAAAGTGGCATCGGCTACTTCAACGGTACCCGTGCCTGCAGCAAGATTCAGATTCATTGGTAATTATCCCCTTCAGCGAGCTTTCACGGCGCTGCGAACGATAACATCGCTACCGGTCGCGCCCGGAACAGCACCTTTGATCAGCAGCAGGTTACGCTCGGCGTCGACACGGACGATCTCAAGGCTCTGCACGGTGCAACGGGCATTACCCATTTGACCGGCCATTTTCTTGCCTTTGAATACGCGGCCAGGTGTCTGACACATGCCGATAGAACCCGGCGCGCGATGCGACAGGGAGTTACCATGGCTGTTGTCTTGGGTACGGAAGTTCCAGCGCTTAACAGCACCCTGGAAGCCTTTACCCTTAGAGGTGCCGGTCACGTCGATCATTTGACCAGCTTCGAAGAGGGATACGGTGAGTTCGCCACCCACTTCAGGAGCTTCTTCGCCTTCTGCAAGACGGAACTCCATCAGCGAACGACCAGCCTCAACACCCGCCTTGGCAAACTGTCCAGCTTGCGCTTTGGTGAGGTGCTTGGCTTTACGAGAACCTGTAGTCACCTGAACCGCTGCGTAGCCGTCAGACTCAATGGTCTTAACGCGCGTTACACGGTTAGGATCAACTTCAATAACGGTCACGGGCACGGATGCGCCATCTTCGGTAAAGACACGGGTCATCCCGGCCTTTTTACCGACTAAACCGATAGTCATACTCAGTCTCCTATAGTGTACGGGGCTATCACCCGCTATGGCTGCCCTTTCCAGAGCATTCCACTAGCACATTGTGTGGCGCCTCACGGCGCGGCGGCTGCTGCTCACATACTAAAAACGGTGAGCGCTGGGCCGCGAAGTGTCTAGTGTATTAGTCGAGCTTGATTTGCACGTCTACGCCAGCGGCGAGATCGAGCTTCATCAGCGCATCAACAGTTTTCTCGGTCGGCTCAACGATGTCGAGCACACGCTTGTGAGTACGAATCTCATACTGATCACGCGCATCTTTGTTAACGTGCGGTGAAATCAGGATGGTGTAACGCTCGCGGTTGGTCGGCAGCGGGATCGGACCACGAACCTGAGCACCAGTACGCTTAGCGGTTTCAACGATTTCCGCTGTGGACTGATCAATCAGGCGATGGTCGAACGCTTTCAACCGAATGCGAATCTTTTGGTTCTGCATTTGCCCTAAACTCCAATGGATGTCGACGGCGCGAGCCGTCTACCCACGCATTCAAAGGATGCGCATTATAGGCACGCCAAAAGCCCATGTCAAACATTTGCTATTGGTGCGCAGAAAAGGGGGCTCGCAAGAGCCCCCTTGATCAATCATCAAGCAAGCTTACTTGACGATTTTTGCAACAACGCCAGCACCAACGGTACGACCGCCTTCGCGGATTGCGAAGCGCAGACCTTCGTCCATAGCGATTGGAGCAATCAGGGTAACAACCATCTTAACGTTGTCGCCCGGCATTACCATTTCAACGCCTTCCGGCAGTTCACAAGTACCGGTTACGTCAGTGGTACGGAAGTAGAACTGGGGACGGTAGCCTTTGAAGAAAGGCGTGTGACGACCACCTTCTTCTTTGGACAGTACGTAAACTTCGGCTTCGAAGACAGTGTGCGGGTTGATGGTGCCCGGCTTGGCCAGTACCTGACCACGCTCGACGTCATCACGCTTAGTACCACGCAACAGGGCGCCAACGTTCTCACCTGCACGACCTTCGTCGAGCAGTTTACGGAACATCTCTACGCCGGTAACAGTCGTTTTGGTGGTATCGCGAATACCCACGATCTCTACTTCTTCACCAGCTTTAACGATACCGCGCTCTACACGACCGGTAACAACAGTACCGCGGCCGGAGATAGAGAATACGTCTTCGATCGGCATCAGGAACGGCTGGTCGATAGCACGCTCCGGCTCAGGGATGTACTCATCCAGAGCTTTGATCAGATTCGCAACAGCAGTTGTACCCATGCCGTTCTCGTCTTCACCGTTCAGAGCCATCAGCGCAGAACCAGTGATGATCGGCGTGTCGTCACCCGGGAAGTCATACTCAGACAGAAGCTCACGAACTTCCATCTCAACCAGCTCAAGCAGCTCTTCGTCATCGACCATGTCCGCTTTGTTCAGGAACACAACGATGTACGGAACGCCAACCTGACGAGACAGCAGGATGTGCTCACGCGTCTGCGGCATCGGGCCGTCAGCAGCAGAACATACCAGGATTGCGCCGTCCATCTGCGCAGCACCGGTGATCATGTTCTTGACGTAGTCAGCGTGTCCTGGGCAGTCAACGTGCGCGTAGTGGCGCTCTTCAGACTGATATTCAACGTGAGACGTAGCGATGGTGATACCGCGCTCGCGCTCTTCAGGAGCGTTATCGATGGTATCAAACTCACGCCAGTCGCCGCCGAAAACTTCAGCAGACACACGAGTCAGAGCCGCTGTCAGGGTCGTTTTACCGTGGTCGACGTGACCGATGGTGCCGACGTTGACGTGCGGTTTGGAACGTTCAAATTTTTCCTTAGCCACTGCTATAACCTCTTTACGTTAGCTAACGGTTAACCGTTTTGGTTGATGACGGCTTCTACGACGCTGGAGGGCGCCTCGTCGTACTTCGCGAACTCCATAGAGTAGCTCGCACGGCCCTGGGTCTGAGAGCGCAGATCGGTTGCGTAACCGAACATCTCACCCAGCGGCACCGTTGCGCGGATGACTTTGCCGGAGCTGGAGTCATCCATGCCCTGCACCAGACCGCGACGACGGTTCAGGTCACCCATGACGTCACCCATGAAATCTTCGGGGGTCACGACCTCGACCTTCATCACCGGTTCCAGCAGCACGGCCTTGGCCTTCCTGGCACCTTCTTTAACCGCCATGGAAGAAGCAATCTTAAACGCAGTCTCGTTAGAGTCCACGTCATGGTAAGAACCATCGTACAGCGTGACTTTAACGTCGATCATCGGGTAACCCGCGATGACACCGTTCTTCAGCTGTTCGTAGGCACCTTTTTCTACTGCAGGGATGTATTCCTTAGGAACCACACCACCCACAATTTCGTTGACGAATTTGAAGAAGATTTCTTCATCACCTTCGCCCTTCTCTTCAGCAGTCAGCGGCTCAATGCGCAGATGCACGTGGCCGTACTGTCCACGACCACCTGACTGGCGCACAAACTTGCCTTCTTGCTCAATGCTGCCACGGATGGTTTCGCGGTAAGCAACCTGCGGCTTACCGATATTGGCTTCAACCTTAAACTCGCGACGCATACGGTCGACAAGAATATCCAGGTGCAGCTCACCCATACCAGAAATAATAGTCTGGCCGGTTTCTTCGTCAGTCTTCACCTGGAAGGAAGGATCTTCCTGGGCCAGTTTACCCAGTGCAACACCCATTTTTTCCTGGTCAGCTTTCGACTTAGGCTCTACGGCAACAGAGATAACCGGATCCGGGAACTCCATGCGCTCAAGCACGATCTTGTGATCAATATCACACAGGGTGTCACCGGTAGTCACATCTTTCAGGCCAATACACGCTGCAATATCGCCTGCGAGTACTTCTTTGATCTCTTCGCGAGAGTTGGCGTGCATCTGAACGATACGACCAACACGCTCTCTCTTCTGCTTAACGGAGTTATAAACACCGTCACCAGATTTCAGAACGCCTGAGTAGACGCGAATGAAGGTCAAGGTACCAACGAAGGGGTCGGTGGCGATCTTAAACGCCAACGCCGCAAACGGAGCACTGTCGTCCGCTTCGCGGGTCGCTACGGTACCATCTTTGTCGTCCAGCTCACCTTCGATTGCTTTAACTTCTGTCGGTGAGGGCAGATACTCAACAACCGCATCCAGGACTGCTTGAACACCCTTATTCTTAAAGGCAGAACCACAAGTCACTAGAACGATTTCGCTAGCCAGTGTGCGCGCACGAAGGCCTGCTTTGATTTCTTCAATGGTCAGTTCCCCACCTTCGAGGTACTTATCCATCAATTCGTCAGAGCCTTCAGCTGCAGCTTCGACCATTTGCTCGCGATATTTTTCGGCAGTCTCCTGTAGCTCAGCAGGAATATCGACAAGCTCATACGAAGTGCCTAAGTCTGCCTCATTCCAGAGGATAGCCTTCATCTCGATCAGGTCGATAACGCCTTTAAAGTCTTCCTCTGTACCCCAGTTAATCTGGATTGGCACAGCGTTAGCACCTAAGCGTTCCTTCAACTGGTCAACAACCATGAAGAAGTCTGCACCGGTACGGTCCATCTTATTGACGAAGACCATACGCGGAACTTCATATTTATTGGCCTGGCGCCATACGGTTTCGGTCTGCGGCTGAACGCCGGAAGAACCGCACAGTACAACCACAGCACCATCAAGAACACGCAAAGAACGCTCAACTTCGATAGTGAAGTCAACGTGCCCAGGGGTGTCGATGATATTAATGCGGTGCTCATCAAACTGGTGATTCATACCTTTCCAGAAGGTAGTAACAGCAGCCGAGGTGATAGTAATACCACGCTCCTGCTCTTGCTCCATCCAGTCAGTAGTCGAAGCACCTTCATGGGTTTCGCCCAGCTTGTGGTTTACGCCAGTGTAAAACAAAACACGTTCTGTCGTGGTTGTCTTACCTGCATCAACGTGGGCAACAATACCCAAGTTGCGATAGCGATTAAGCGGTGTTTTGCGTGCCACGGTGAAGCTCCCGTTAGTTGGCAATGCTCGTTAATTCAGCAGTGTTCATTTTGCGTATCCCACCGCCGCCACCCTCAAAGGTAGCGGCAGTGTGTTGCAGCATGGCGAAAAAACTCTTTAGCGCAGCACAACCAACAAAATCAAACACAAACTCAGAAACGCCGAGTTTAGAAACGATAGTGAGAGAAGGCCTTGTTGGCTTCTGCCATACGGTGCACATCTTCACGCTTCTTAACAGCCGAGCCTTTGCCTTCAGCGGCATCCAGCATTTCACCTGCCAGGCGCTGAACCATCGTTTTCTCACCGCGGCGACGCGCTGCGTCTACCAACCAGCGCATTGCTAGGGCTTGGCGACGCGAAGGACGAACTTCGACCGGCACCTGATAGGTCGCACCACCAACACGGCGCGACTTCACTTCGACCATCGGCTGGATGGTTTCCAGCGCTTTGTCGAAGATTTCCAGCGGCTCTTCATTACTACGCTCGGCAACCTTGTCCAACGCACCGTATACGATGCGCTCAGCTATGGACTTCTTGCCGCTGACCATCAGGTGGTTCATGAACTTCGCCAGACGCTCACTTCCGAACTTAGGATCCGGCAGGATTTCGCGTTTAGCTACAACTCTTCTTCTAGGCATGATAAGCCCTCAATTAAGGATCCTTCAGGTAAACCCGGAACTTATTGCGCTAATAGCGCCGCCCGACCTTACTCTTATCAGACCGTCATATTCGTATTAAGGTAACAACGCCAGCGTCTTAAGACGCTGCAACAAGACGCCTTAGGACTTCGGACGCTTGGTACCGTACTTAGAACGACCCTGCTTACGGTTCTGTACGCCAGAGGTGTCAAGGGCGCCACGAACGGTGTGATAACGCACACCTGGCAAATCCTTTACACGACCTCCGCGAATCAGAACAACAGAGTGCTCTTGCAGGTTGTGACCTTCACCACCGATGTAAGAAGACACTTCGAAACCGTTGGTAAGGCGCACACGGCAAACCTTACGCAGGGCCGAGTTCGGCTTCTTAGGGGTAGTAGTGTAAACGCGCGTACAAACGCCACGTTTCTGCGGGCATGCCTGTAGCGCAGGTACGTCACTCTTAGTGACGGGGCGCTTACGCGGCTTGCGCACTAGCTGATTAATCGTTGCCATGGTGTTTAGCTGACTCCAATGGTTGCCTGGCCTTTCAACAAATACTAGCAGTAGGTGCGGGCGCACCCACCCCACTGTTAAAGGCTGCGCATTCTAAAGGCTGACCCTAGGTGGCGTCAAGTCTTGCTGGCGGTTTAACCAGCAAGACTGCACCATAAGGGCCAGCGACTCGTTGTTACTCGTTTTCCTTACCGTCGATTACAGCTCGTCGTCTGAATCAAGGGCGGTCAACTGAGCACCAAGCTCCTGCTCAACTTCGGTAGCCGAGGGGTTGAACAGACGCTCAACGTCTTCGCGTTTGCGACGACGCTCTGCGTGGTGAGTCAGACCGGTACCTGCCGGAATCAGACGCCCAACCACCACGTTTTCTTTCAGGCCGCGTAAATAATCGCGCTTGCCGGTTACCGCTGCTTCGGTCAATACGCGTGTCGTTTCCTGGAACGACGCCGCAGAAATGAACGACTCAGTGGCCAAGCTGGCCTTAGTGATACCCAACAGCAAGCGTTGATACTTGGCCGGGAATTTACCTTCTTTCTCAAGACGCGCATTTTGCTCTAGTACGCGTACCAGTTCAGCTTGATCGCCAGTGATAAAGTCAGAGTCACCTGAATCAGAGATCTCTACCTTGCGCAGCATCTGACGCACGATGACTTCGATGTGCTTGTCGTTGATGCCTACGCCCTGCAGACGATAAACGTCCTGTACTTCGGTGGTGATGTACTTGGCCAGCTCCTCGACACCCAGCAGACGCAGGATATCGTGCGGGTTGCTTGGGCCATCGGAGATCACCTCACCCTTCTCGACCGTCTCGCCTTCGAACACGGCGATTTGACGCCATTTCGGGATCAGCGCCTCGAACGGATCGCCAGACTCAGGTGTAATTGTCAAACGACGCTTACCTTTGGTCTCTTTACCGAAGCTGACCACACCACTGATTTCAGCCAAGATTGACGACTCTTTCGGCTTACGCGCCTCAAACAAGTCGGCAACACGCGGCAGACCACCGGTAATATCTTTGTTACCAGACGCTTCTACCGGGATACGAGCAACGACTTCACCGACACCAATGGTAGAGCCATCATCAACGGAGATAATCGAGTTGCCTGGCAGCAGGTACTGTACCGGCGTATTCGATCCTGACACCGACACATACTCGCCGGTCGCATCTTTCAGCATCACCATCGGGCGCTTATCGCGACCTGCCATCGGGCGGGCTGCGGACTCGATAACCTCAATAGAGGACAGACCGGTCATTTCGTCGACGCTGCGGTGCATGGTGACACCTTCGTCAAGGTCGACAAACTGCGCCTTACCTTCTACTTCGGCAATGATCGGATGCGTGTGCGGATCCCACTTGGCGACGATCGCACCACCATCAACCACGTCACCGTCACGTACAGACAACTCGGCACCGTAAGGCAGCTTGTAGTACTCGCGCTCACGGCCATGGTCATCAGCAACAGCAAGTGCGCTGGAGCGAGAGACAACCACCAGCTTGCCGTCGGCACGCTCTACATGCTTGATGTTGTGCAGACGTACTTTACCGCCGTGTTTGACCTGAACGCTGTCCACTGCTGATGAGCGCGATGCCGCACCACCGATGTGGAACGTACGCATGGTCAGCTGGGTACCCGGCTCACCGATGGACTGTGCAGCGATAACACCGACAGACTCACCAATGTTGACCTGATGGCCGCGCGCCAAGTCACGTCCGTAACAGGAGGCACACACGCCGTGAGCAGTGTCACAGGTAATAGTAGAACGAACGATAATCTCGTCGACACCCATGGTGTCTAGCGACGCACACCACTTTTCGTCAAGCAATGTGCCGCGCGGAATAAGCACTTCATCATTACTTGGATCAATAACATCAATTGCAACGACACGACCCAGTACGCGCTGAGACAGCGGTACGATGATGTCGCCACCTTCAATGATCGGGTGTAGCGTCAGGCCATTCTCGGTGCCACAATCGGTCTCAGTGATAACCAAGTCCTGGGCAACGTCAACCAGACGACGGGTCAGGTAACCGGAGTTAGCCGTTTTCAGAGCCGTATCCGCAAGACCTTTACGTGCACCGTGAGTCGAGATGAAGTACTGCAGTACGTTCAGACCTTCACGGAAGTTGGCAACGATCGGCGTTTCGATGATCGAGCCATCCGGCTTAGCCATCAAGCCACGCATACCCGCTAGCTGGCGAATCTGGGCGGCAGAACCACGTGCACCAGAGTCAGCCATGATGAAGACACTGTTGAACGAGTCTTGCTCAACTTCGTTGCCTTCACGATCGATGACGGTCTCTTTGGAGATACCAACCATCATCGCCTTAGCGACTTTATCGTTGGCTTTCGACCAGATATCGATAACCTTGTTGTACTTCTCGCCAGCAGTTACCAAGCCAGAAGAGAACTGATCTTCGATCTCTTTAACTTCTGCTTCTGCAGCGTCGACAATCTCGGTTTTCGCATCAGGAATAACGAAGTCGTTAACACCGATAGAAGCGCCCGACCATGTTGCCAAACGGAAACCGGTGTACATCAGCTGGTCAGCAAAGATAACCGTAGGCTTCAAGCCGGCACGACGGTACACCTCATTGATCAAGCTAGAAATCGCCTTTTTCTTCATTGGCTGGTCGATCAAGGAGAACGGCACACCTTCCGGCAAAATGCGGAACAGTAGTGCACGACCCACCGTCGTGTCGTAGATGCGGCGATGGAAACTACGCTCGCCGGTCTCTTCTTCGACGTCGACTTCGTCCAGGCGCACTTTCACGCGAGCATGCAGCGATACCGACTGTGTTCCGAAGGCGCGCTCGACCTCATGGAGGTCAGAGAACACCATACCTTCGCCTTTGGCATTGATCTTTTCGCGGGTCATGTAATATAGACCCAGAACAACGTCTTGCGACGGCACGATAATCGGTTCACCGTTGGCGGGCGACAGCACGTTATTGGTGGCCATCATCAGCGCACGCGCTTCAAGCTGAGCTTCCAGGGTCAACGGTACGTGTACCGCCATCTGGTCACCGTCAAAGTCGGCGTTGTAGGCGGCACATACCAGCGGGTGCAGCTGGATCGCTTTACCTTCGATCAACAGCGGCTCAAACGCTTGGATACCCAGACGGTGTAGCGTCGGTGCGCGGTTAAGCAGTACCGGGTGCTCACGGATAACATCGGCAAGGATGTCCCACACCTCGGGCAGTTCGCGCTCAACCATCTTCTTGGCAGCTTTGATCGTTGAGGCGTAGCCCAGCGACTGCAGCTTGGAGTAGATAAACGGCTTGAACAGCTCAAGCGCCATTTTCTTAGGCAGACCACACTGGTGCAAACGCAGCGTCGGACCAACCGTGATTACCGAACGGCCAGAGTAATCGACGCGCTTACCTAGCAAGTTCTGACGGAAACGCCCCTGCTTACCTTTGATCATATCGGCAAGGGATTTCAGCGGACGCTTGTTAGAGCCCGTGATGGCGCGACCGCGACGGCCGTTATCCAACAACGCATCAACCGCTTCTTGCAGCATACGCTTCTCGTTACGCACGATAATATCCGGCGCATTGAGGTCAAGCAGACGCTTCAGGCGGTTGTTACGGTTGATAACGCGACGATACAGGTCGTTCAGGTCTGAGGTCGCGAAGCGGCCGCCGTCCAGCGGTACCAACGGACGGAGATCCGGCGGCAGCACGGGCAGCACTTCCATAACCATCCACGCCGGGGCGTTGCCGGAGTGGTAGAACGCTTCAAGCAGCTTCAAGCGCTTTGAAAGCTTCTTAATCTTAGTTTCAGAGTTAGTCTGCGGAATTTCTTCACGCAGGTGATTAATCTCTTCTTCCAGATCAATATCTTTCAGCAGCTCTTGGACAGCTTCGGCACCCATACGGGCGTCGAAGTCGTCACCGAACTCTTCTAGCGCTTCAAAGTACTGTTCATCGTTGAGTAACTGACCACGCTCCAGCGTGGTCATACCGGGATCGATGACGACAAAGCTTTCGAAGTACAGCACGCGCTCGATATCACGCAGGGTCATATCGAGGAACATGCCGATACGCGACGGCAGTGACTTCAGAAACCAAATGTGAGCCACTGGCGATGCCAGTTCGATGTGGCCCATGCGCTCACGGCGCACGGCAGCCTTGGTGACTTCAACGCCACACTTCTCACAAATGATGCCGCGGTGCTTCATGCGCTTATACTTACCGCACAAACACTCGTAGTCTTTGACTGGGCCGAAAATCTTGGCGCAGAACAGACCATCCCGCTCCGGTTTAAAGGTACGGTAGTTGATGGTCTCGGGCTTCTTCACCTCGCCAAACGACCAGGAGCGAATCATGTCCGGCGACGCCAGGGTAATCTTGATCGCGTCAAACTCTTCGGACTGAGATTGCGATTTGAGTACTTTCACCAAATCTTTCATGGGACGGCTCCTAGCTCTCTAACTCGATATCGATGCCCAGCGAGCGGATTTCCTTCACGAGTACGTTGAAGGATTCCGGCATGCCTGCCTGCATGGTGTGGTCGCCATCCACGATGTTTTTATACATCTTGGTGCGGCCTTCGACGTCGTCCGACTTGACGGTGAGCATCTCTTGCAGCGTGTACGCAGCGCCATAGGCTTCCAGCGCCCACACTTCCATCTCACCAAAGCGCTGACCACCGAACTGCGCCTTACCACCCAGCGGCTGCTGAGTTACTAGCGAGTAAGAACCGGTAGAGCGCGCGTGCATCTTATCGTCTACCAGGTGGTTGAGCTTCAGCATGTACATGTAGCCAACGGTCACCGGACGGTCAAACGCATCGCCAGTACGGCCATCGTACAGCGTCATTTGGCCCGACTCCGGAATGTCCGCCAGCTTCAGCAGGTGCTTGATTTCGTGCTCTTCGGCACCGTCGAACACCGGCGTGGCCATCGGCACACCGCCCTTTAGGTTCTTCGCCAGCGCGATGACTTCGTCATCGGTCAGCGAGTCGATATCCTCAACGCGGGTACCGGGTGTGTTATACACCTGACCCAGGAAGTCACGAATTTCAGCAACTTGCTGACCACGGGCATCACGTAACAGCGCGTCAATCTTGACCCCGAGACCACGTGCCGCCATACCCAGGTGAGTTTCCAGGATCTGACCGACGTTCATCCGCGACGGTACGCCCAGCGGGTTCAGCACCACGTCCACCGGCTCGCCCTTCTCGTCGAACGGCATGTCTTCGATGGGCATGATCGCCGAGATAACACCTTTGTTACCGTGACGACCGGCCATCTTGTCACCGGGCTGAATGCGACGCTTGACCGCCATATAGACTTTGACGATTTTCAGCACGCCCGGTGCGAGGTCGTCGCCCTGGGTCAGCTTGCGCTTCTTATCTTCGAAACGCTCGTCCATCTCTTTACGGCGGTTCTCAAGCTGTTCGTCGGCCTGGGCCAGTAGCTCGTTGTAGGCTTCATCCTGCATGCGCAGTTTGAACCACTGCTGACGCGGCAGTTCGTCCAGGTACGCCTCGCTCAGCACGTCGCCTTTCTTCAGGTTCGGACCGCCATTAACAGCCTGACCTTCCAACGTGCGCTTCAGGCGCTCAAAGGTAGCGTCTTCAGCGATACGGTAGGTTTCCTGAAGGTCTTTACGCACTTCGTCCAGCTGCATCTGTTCGATAGCAAGCGCACGAGAGTCTTTTTCAACGCCGTCACGGGTAAATACCTGAACGTCGATGACCGTTCCCTTCATGCCGGTCGGCGCACGCAGCGAGGTATCTTTAACGTCAGATGCTTTCTCACCGAAAATAGCACGCAGCAGCTTCTCTTCCGGCGTCAGCTGGGTTTCACCCTTCGGCGTTACCTTACCGACCAGGATGTCGCCAGGGCCAACTTCAGCACCAATGTAAACAACACCAGCTTCGTCCAACTTACCCAGCGCGGACTCACCCACGTTGGGAATATCGGCGGTGATCTCTTCCGGCCCTAACTTGGTATCGCGAGATACACAGGTCAGTTCCTGAATATGAATCGTGGTAAAGCGGTCTTCTTGAACCACCCGCTCAGACAGCAGGATAGAGTCCTCGAAGTTGTAACCATTCCAGGGCATGAACGCGATGCGCATGTTCTGGCCTAGCGCCAAATCACCCATATCAACAGACGGGCCGTCGGCAAGGATATCGCCACGGGCTACGCTGTCACCAGGACGCACGATAGGGCGCTGGTTCATACAGGTGTTCTGGTTTGAACGGGTGTATTTGGTCAGGTTGTAGATATCAACACCGGCTTCACCACCGATGATCTCATCTTCGTGTACCCGGACCACGACACGACGTGCGTCAACGGAGTCGATTACACCGCCACGACGCGCCACGGCACAAACACCGGAGTCACGCGCAACGAAGCGCTCCATACCAGTACCTACTAGCGGCTTGTCAGCACGCAAAGTTGGTACCGCCTGACGCTGCATGTTCGCCCCCATCAAGGCGCGGTTAGCATCATCGTGTTCCAGGAACGGAATCAGCGCGGCCGCGACCGAAACAACCTGGCGCGGTGAAACGTCCATTAGCGTGACTTGCTCAGGACGCATGAACGTGGTTTCACCACGATGACGTACCTGAACCAAGTCGTCATTCAGCCTGTTGGACTCATCCACAGCAGCAGACGCCTGGGCAATAACGAAATCACCCTCTTCGATCGCCGACAGGTGAACGATGTCGTCAGTCACTTGGCAGGCATTGACCTTACGGTATGGCGTTTCGAGGAAGCCGTAGCTGTTGGTATGACTGTAGGTCGCCAACGAGTTGATCAGACCGATGTTCGGACCTTCCGGCGTTTCGATCGGGCACAAGCGGCCATAGTGCGTAGCGTGTACGTCGCGCACTTCGAAACCAGCACGCTCACGGGTCAAACCACCTGGGCCGAGTGCCGACACACGACGCTTGTGGGTAACCTCAGAAAGCGGGTTGTTCTGATCCATAAACTGGGACAGCTGGCTAGAACCGAAGAACTCTTTCACCGCTGCCGCTACCGGCTTAGCGTTGATTAGATCTTGCGGCATCAGGCCTTCGCTCTCCGCCATGGAAAGACGCTCTTTCACGGCACGCTCTACGCGCACCAAGCCGACGCGGAACTGGTTTTCAGCCATTTCGCCAACACAGCGAATACGGCGGTTACCCAGGTGATCGATATCGTCAACGTCACCAAAGCCGTTACGGATATTGATCAGCTCGCGCAGAACATCGAGGATGTCTTTGCGATCCAGCACACCAGAGCCCGTGTCGGTGTCACGACGCAGACGACGGTTGAACTTCATGCGACCGACGCCGGAGAGGTCGTAGCGATCTTCGCTGAAGAACAAGTTATTAAACAGCGTCTCAGCAGCTTCTTTGGTCGGCGGTTCGCCAGGGCGCATCATGCGATAAATTTCGACCAACGCCTCAAGCGCGGAGCCGGTGGCATCCAACTTAAGCGTATCGGAAATAAACGAACCACAGTCGAGATCGTTAGTGTAGAGCGTTTCGATCTGGGTAATGCCACCCTGCGCCATACGCTCAAGCACTTCTGGGGTAATTTCGCTGTTACACGGGCAGATCAGCTCACCAGTTTTAGTGTCGATCTGATCTTTGGCCAACGTTTTACCAAACAGGTACTCCATCGGTACTTCCAGACGCGACAAACCGGCTTTTTCAAGCTGGCGGATGTGCTTCTGGGTAATACGACGCCCCTCTTCAACAATGACGTTGCCTTCGCCATCTTTAATATCGAAGGTCGCGGTTTCACCGCGCAGGCGTGACGGTACCAGCTCGACGAAGAAGCCAGTTTTTTCAATGCTAAACTTGCTGGTTTCGAAAAACTCTTCAAGGATCTCTTCGGTGCTCATTCCCAGCGCACGCATCAACACCGACGCTGGCAGTTTCCGGCGACGGTCAATACGTACGAAGACGTTGTCTTTAGGATCGAACTCGAAGTCCAACCAGGAACCACGATAAGGAATCACTCGGGCAGAATAGAGCAGCTTGCCAGAGGAGTGGCTCTTGCCTTTATCATGATCGAAGAACACACCGGGCGAACGGTGGAGCTGAGAAACGATAACCCGCTCAGTACCATTGATAACAAAAGTACCATTCTCGGTCATCAGGGGGATTTCCCCCATGTAGACTTCCTGCTCTTTAATATCCTTGATTGCCTTGTTCGAGGAGTCGCGATCATAGATGATCAAGCGAACCTTGACGCGCAGCGGGGCGGAATAGGTCACGCCACGCAGCTGACACTCCTTAACATCGAACGCCGGCGTGCCGAAACGGTAGCTGACATACTCCAGCGCCGCATTCCCAGAGAAGCTTTCAATCGGAAACACGGACTTAAACGCCGCGTGCAGACCAATCTCGTGGCGCTCGTCGGGCGAACGATCCTGCTGGAGAAAGTCGTAGTAGGAATCAAGCTGGATGGCCAGCAAGTAAGGCACATCCATCACTTGGGGCAGTTTGCCGAAATCCTTGCGGATGCGTTTTTTCTCAGTATATGAGTAAGCCATCTGTATTCCCCAGCTTGTTCACCATGGGTGACCGATGCGTGGTCATCTGCCCCGCGGGCGTTTCAGACGCAGACAGCAAGCTCCTAAATCGGTAGCTCGCCGTCAAAAATCTTGATAGATAACAGTGTTACAGTAGTGCTGCTAGCGCTTCGTTATCACTCGCGCTTCACAACTTACGCTTCACAACTTACGCTTCACAACAACGGTCTTACTGTTTTGCTGCTTCTTACCGCAGCCTTTCTGCTGTAATGCTGCCAAGCAACATGATACAACAGAAAAAGGCCGGCAGCGGGATAAGCCCGCCGCCAGCCGTGGAAGCTTACGCAGCGCGTAAAGCCGTCAGCACAAGAATTACTTGAGCTCGACGCTTGCGCCCGCTTCTTCCAGCTTGGTCTTAGCTGCTTCAGCGTCTTCTTTAGACATTGCTTCTTTGATGGTAGCCGGCGCGCCATCAACTGCACCTTTGGCTTCTTTCAGGCCAAGACCAGTGATTTCACGAACTGCTTTGATGACGTTAACTTTCTTGTCACCAGCAGAGGTCAGTACCAGGTCAAATTCAGTCTGCTCTTCAGCAGCTGCTTCGCCGCCTGCAGCAGGGCCAGCCATTACGGCTGCTGCTGCAGAAACGCCGAATTTCTCTTCCATTGCTTCGATCAGCTCGACAACTTCCATTACGGACATGTCGGCTACAGCATTGATGATATCGTCTTTGGTCAGTGCCATTGTCTCATTCCTAACTTTGCGGGAGCCTCGGTCTACCGAGTGCTCAGGATTCATTGCATGGTTCAAGCAGTGCCCTGCTTATGCAGCGCGGGCTGCTTGCAAAAAGACCTGCTTATGCAGCTTCTTCTTGCTTCTGGTCGCGCAGGGCGGCCAGGGTACGAACCAGCTTGCCAGCGGAGGCTTCTTTCATTACCGACATCAACTTGGCAATTGCCTCGTCGTAAGTCGGTAGGCTTGCCAGACGATCGATGTCAGCAGCCGGAATCAGCTCACCATCATAGGCCAACGCCTTCACTTCGAAGTTCTGATCTTGCTTTGCGAACTCTTTGAACAAACGAGCGGCAGCGCCCGGGTGCTCGGTAGAGAAAGCCAGCAGAGTAGGACCAACAAAGCTCTCGTTCAGACACTCCCATTGGGTGCCTTCGAGGGCGCGGCGTGCCAGGGTGTTGCGAACAACACGCAGCTGGACGCCATTCTCACGTGCTTGCTTGCGCAAGTCGGTCATTTTACCGACCGTAACACCGCGAGAATCGGCAACTACGACGGAGAGTGCGCCCTTGGCCGCTTCACTGACCTCGGCAACAATCGCTTTCTTGCCTTCAAGTGCTAGTGGCACAGTGATCACTCCTTCGTGCCGGAACCCACAACAGGCTCCGGTGGTTACCATCTCTTCCAGACGATAAATAAATAACGCTGGAAGCCTTGGGGGATGGTGCTCACCAGAAAGCGGTTTGGCTAAAAACCTCAACCAACTGGCGGCCACACCATCTGCGCAGGCGCTTTTAAGGCGATTAAGCCGCACCCTTAAAAGATGCGGCACCTGCGGTCTTTGACGATGCCCTGCCTAACTTACGTATCAACAGGGGACCGCAAAGTTCTTGCTCGGTTCTTACGTAAAACGTACGACTACCTGCTTATACTAATGCAGAGTGGTCGATAGTCAGACCTGGGCCCATGGTAGTGGACAGGGTGACTTTCTTAAAGTAGATACCTTTAGAAGAGCTCGGCTTGAGCCTCTTAAGGTCAGCAACCAGCGCTTCCAGGTTACCCAAAACAGCGGATGCTTCAAAATCAGCCTTACCCAGCGTTGTGTGGATAATGCCGTTTTTGTCGGTACGGAAACGCACCTGGCCTGCCTTAGCATTTTTAACCGCAGTGGCAACGTCAGGAGTAACGGTACCAACCTTCGGGTTCGGCATCAGGCCACGCGGACCAAGAATCTGACCCAGCTGACCGACAACGCGCATAGCATCGGGAGAGGCAATCACGACGTCAAAATCCATGACGCCCTTTTTGACTTGCTCAGCCAAATCATCCATACCCACGATGTCAGCGCCTGCTTCTTTAGCAGCATCGGCGTTAGCACCCTGGGTAAAGACAGCTACGCGCACGTCTTTGCCAGTACCGTTAGGCATGACAGTAGCACCACGTACCACTTGGTCAGATTTACGCGGATCAACACCCAGGTTAATCGCTACATCCAAGGACTCCTTGAATTTAACGGTGGACAGCTCAGCGAGCAGCGCAACCGCTTCTTCAAGAGAGTAGGTTTTGTTCGAGTCTACTTTCTCGCGAATAATTTTCGCACGCTTAGTTAGCTTAGCCATGATCAGAGACCCTCCACGTTTAGGCCCATGCTACGAGCGCTGCCAGCAATGGTGCGCACCGCGGCATCGAGATCAGAAGCCGTCATATCTGGCTCTTTCGTTTTAGCGATCTCTTCAAGCTGCTCACGCGTAACGGTACCAACCTTCTTCTTGTTCGGCTCACCAGAACCGGACTTGATACCCGCTGCTTTTTTCAGCAACACGGCAGCAGGCGGCGTCTTGGTAACGAACGTGAAGCTACGGTCAGAGTAAACTGTGATCACGACAGGCGTCGGCAGACCAGGCTCAATTTCTTGAGTCGCTGCGTTGAACGCCTTACAGAATTCCATGATGTTCACACCGTGCTGACCCAGCGCGGGGCCGACGGGCGGACTAGGGTTGGCTTTACCTGCAGCAACCTGCAGTTTGATATAAGCCTGTACTTTCTTGGCCATGCTAAATACTCCAGTTGGGTGATAGCGCCTTACGGCTCCCCGGTACACATAAAGCAGCACATAGCTGCTTCACATAATGCAGGGATGGCGCGCAATGCACACCATCCCGCCAGTTAATCTGACTTACTCTTTTTCTACCTGAGAGAACTCAAGCTCCACAGGCGTGGCCCGCCCGAAAATCAGCACGCTAACCTGCAAACGGCTTTTCTCGTAGTTCACTTCTTCAACAACACCGTTGAAGTCAGCAAACGGACCGTCAATAACACGAACTGACTGACCCGGCTCAAACATGGTTTTGGGTCGCGGCTTATCAGTACCGTCTTTCACGCGACGCAAGATAGCATCTGCCTCGCGCGAGGTAATAGGCGCTGGCTTCTCTTTTGTGCCGCCAATAAACCCCATTACACGTGGGGTTTCATTGACGAGATGCCAGGTTTCGTCGGCCATTTCCATCTCGACCAGCACGTAGCCGGGGTAAAACTTGCGCTCACTCTTACGACGCTTTCCGTCACGTACTTCAACGACTTCTTCCGTCGGCACGAGAATTTCGCCAAAGCGATCTTCCATGCCATACATTTTCACACGCTCGATAAGCGAGCGCATGACATGCTTTTCAAAGCCGGAATAAGCGTGGACGACATACCAACGTTTGGACATGAAAGCTCCTAACCAATGACGCCGGACATCGCCCAGCCAAGAAGAGTATCAATCAACCACAGCATCAAACCCACCACCACAACAGCCGCCAGCACAATGGCCGTGGTCTGAATAGTTTCGGGGCGAGTCGGCCATACAACGCGTTGTATCTCTTTCTTGGCGCTGACGGCAAGCTCTACTAAATCGCGACCTTTAGCGGTGGTCAGCGCGATCAAACCCGCAATCACACACAACACCACCACACCCAATACGCGGTAGAGCAGGCCAATATCAGCGAAATAGGTATTACCAACAACTGCAACAACAAGCAGCGCCACAACCGCCGCCCACTTGAGCCCGTCATGGCGCGACTGTTGCACCTCTTCGCCATGTTTTACGGAACTAGGCTTCATAAAAACGAGACTCCCAAGGGTGCAGCGAGCGACAAAGGAATTCTAGAAAAAGACATACCAACCTGGGGAAGGCTGGCAGGCCAGGAGGGAATCGAACCCCCAACCTGCGGTTTTGGAGACCGCTGCTCTGCCAATTGAGCTACTGGCCTGTATCGTCACGTGCGCAAACAAACTGCCTGCGCAACAGCGGGCGCCATATTAGCGGATAACTTTCCGCCTGACAACCCTCAACACTCATCAAATTGACAAGTGAAAACAAAAAAAGCGAGCTTAGCTCGCCTTTATGCAATATGGAGCTCATGGACGGAATTGAACCGTCGACCTCACCCTTACCAAGGGTGTGCTCTACCCCTGAGCTACATGAGCTAAATACATCTAAAACTGGAGCGGGCGGCGGGAATCGAACCCGCACCATCAGCTTGGAAGGCTGAGGTTCTACCATTGAACTACGCCCGCCGAACTTGCCTATGGAATGACAACCCGCTGCACGAGATATAGTAGCTAAGCCCGCTTACCGGCCTTTCATTCCCAAGCAACGACTCAGCCATTGCTCGATAAAACTGGTGGAGAGGGAAGGATTCGAACCTTCGAAGCTTTCGCGGCAGATTTACAGTCTGCTCCCTTTGGCCACTCGGGAACCTCTCCAGCTGTGGCGGCACATTATGCCAGCCTCCAAGACTATGTCAAGCTTACAAACTCTTTATTTATCAAAGCTTGCGAACTTACTCACACTTGCACATTGATGACTAACGCGTGCTTATGCCTTGGAACGCGCTGCATTCTGTCAAAGCAGCATTGAGAATGCAAGACCTGCGCGAATTTTTTCTAACGAAACAGGCTCAGGCACCCCAGGTGCGCCCGACATTTTTCCAGCACGCTCTGCAAAGGTCAGCGGGAAACTGGCTTCCAAGCCCCCATAGACCATATCCGGCCATACTGCATGAGGCACTTGCACACCGCGTGAAACCACTCTGGCATCGCCACCCGTCAATAGCACTGGCAATGCAACCCCCTGTTGATCGCACACCTCACTGTAAATTCTGTTTATCGCACTGACCGCCGCCATATAGATACCGTGGTTGACAGCATCTACTGTGCGTCTCCCCGGCTCCAGTAACGCATCAGCCTCACTTTCTGGATCAATCGCCACATTACGGGTGCCTAACTTGAGGCTCTCTTTCATTAATCGTAACCCAGGTACGATAAATCCTCCGAGATGGACACCCCCTGGCAATACAAAATCAATGGTGATCGCACTACCACAATCGACCGCACAGCAACCGCCTGCCAATTGGTAGCCTGCCAGCGCCCCCAGCCAGCGATCTACGCCCAGTCGCCCAGGCTCCTCATACCCATTGACAACGCCCAGGGCTTCCGGGGTTGAGCGCGCGACATACACTTGGCGCACTTGGCGACGCAGCAAAGCAACGGTCTCTTCCAGCACGGCCGCTCTAGCAACACTGGAAATACGCACCGCCTCTACGACATCAAGATTCGGAATATCTGCCCCTGGCCGCCACTCTTCCCGAGTCCACACAGCACCTCGTGAACGTATCTCACTACTTTCGGCATCTTTTAAACGCCATTTCGATAGCGTATTGCCGATATCCAAATCCAAAATCATAGGCGCCTGCGTACACTGATCTCACCGCCCGACAGGCGTCGCGAGTGATCATTTTCGGTAACCCAAAGATTACCACTCTCATCTACCTCTCTAGCCACTGCATCGCTTGAGCGCTCACCCTGAATAATACGGATCGGCAACCCTGCATAAGCATGGCGACTATTCCACTCATCTTGCCAAGGGGTAAACCCTTCGCTTTCGAAGCCTGCCAGCATATCCAATAACCCAGATAGCATATCCGCAGCTAGCTGATTGCGCGAAATACCCGCTTTTGCATCAAACAGTGCCGCCACAGGCTGATCAATAGTGGCACGCAGGCTATCGGGTAGCGACAGGTTCATGCCAATTCCAATGACCACTTCGCAGGGGCCCGCTGCATCTCCGGTGACCTCAATCAAAATACCAGCCAGCTTGCCAAGCTCCCCATCTTTCTCTGCCAGCAATATATCGTTAGGCCATTTTAATTTGGGTGAAACCCCATACCGCTCCAGCACTTGAGCAACCACCACGCCAACCGCAAGACTCAACCCTTCCAGGACATTAACTCCTGACTCAAAGCGCCAGCCAAGCGAGAGCATCAAACTTTGCCCCCAAGGCGTAGACCATACGCGCCCGCGGCGGCCACGACCTGCGGTTTGTAGTTCAGCGAAGCATACCTCACCGTGCCCAGCTCCCTGCGTAAAGCGCTCGCGCACATATTGATTGCTTGATGGCAGCTGATCTTCGATGAATAGCCTGGTTAAGAGATGGCGAGCACTAGCGGGCAAACGCTCCACAATTTTTGCCCCATCGAGCGGTTCTAGCGGATAGGCAAGTCGATACCCTCGACCTTTCACAGCCACCAGCTCAACGCCCAGTGCGTCTAATTTTTTTAGTTGTTTCCATACGGCGGCTCGGGAAACGCCCAGCGCTTCACCTAATTGTTCACCGGAATGAACTTCGCCATCGCTCAACAAACGCATCAGGTTACCGATGGTCATGTGCTTGCCCCAACTGGGAAAACGCCTATCTTAACGGAAGCACCGCTGGAGCGAAAACTGCCATGTTTAGGTTATTGACTTGCACCTTTATTTAAGACAGCACTGGTAGTGGACCGCGCCCAGACCCTATAATGCCGCCCTATTTTTCTAGCAGGATCGCGTCGTGATCGAGAATCTTCGCAACATTGCCATTATTGCCCACGTTGACCATGGTAAAACTACCTTGGTAGACAAGCTGTTAAGCCAGTCCGGAACGCTCGACCGCAAGGCCGAAGGCCAAGAGCGCATCATGGACTCCAATGACCAGGAAAAAGAACGCGGCATTACTATCCTGGCCAAAAATACTGCTATTCAGTGGCAAGATGGCAATGGTAAGGATTACCACATCAACATCGTGGACACCCCTGGACACGCCGACTTTGGTGGCGAAGTTGAGCGGGTTATGTCCATGGTGGACTCGGTACTGCTTTTAGTAGACGCCGTTGACGGCCCAATGCCGCAGACTCGCTTCGTTACCCAGAAAGCATTTGCCCAGGGCCTGAAGCCGATCGTCGTCGTCAATAAAATTGATCGCCCCGGCGCACGCCCGGACTGGGTTATCGATCAGATCTTTGATCTGTTTGACAACCTAGGGGCTTCTGATGACCAGCTCGACTTCCCGATCATCTACTGCTCGGCGCTAAACGGTATTGCCGGCATGGACCCTGAAGAGCTGGCCGACAACATGGACCCCATGTTCCAGGCAATCGTCGATATCGTTGAGCCGCCTGCGGTTGAGATCGATGGCCCCTTCCAGATGCAAATCTCCGCACTGGATTACAACAGCTACGTCGGCGTTATCGGCCTTGGCCGTATCAAGCGTGGCTCGGTGAAGCCTAACCAGCAAGTCTCGGTCATCAGCGTTGATGGCTCTACCCGCAAGGGTAAGATCGGCCAGGTCATGACCCATATGGGTCTTGAGCGTGTCCAAACGACGGAAGCAACAGCTGGCGACATCGTCTGCGTTACTGGCATTGAAGATTTATCAATTTCTGACACGCTGTGCGATCCGAGCGCCGTTGAAGCGCTGCCGCCGCTGTCTGTTGACGAACCGACTGTTTCGATGACGTTCCAGGTCAACGACTCACCGTTTGCTGGCAAAGAAGGCAAGTTCGTCACCAGCCGGAATATTAAAGATCGTCTGGAACAAGAGCTTATCCACAACGTGGCGCTACGCGTTGAACAGGGCGATACCCCCGAGAAGTTCAAAGTTTCTGGTCGTGGTGAGCTTCACTTATCAGTGTTGATTGAAACCATGCGTCGTGAAGGCTTCGAATTGGCAGTTGGCCGCCCTGAAGTCATCATTAAAGAGATCGACGGCGTTAAGCAAGAGCCCTACGAAGAAGTCATCATCGACTGTGAAGAGCAGCACCAAGGCTCGATCATGGAAGAGCTTGGCTACCGCAAGGGTGAAATGACCAATATGAACCCCGATGGTAAGGGTCGTGTACGTCTCGACTTTATCATCCCGGCGCGCGGTTTGATTGGTTTCCGTGGTCAATTCTTAACCTTGACCTCCGGCACCGGCATCCTGACCAGCCGCTTTGATCACTACGGCCCGCTGAAGCCCGATGCTTCCATCGAACGTCGCAATGGCGTATTGGTCTCAATGGTTGGCGGCAAAGCCCTGGCTTATGCACTCTACGCTCTGCAAGAGCGTGGCAAGCTGATTATTGATCACGCCACTGAAGTATACGAAGGCATGCTGATTGGTATTAATAATCGCGCCAATGATATGGTCGTTAACCCGACCAAAGGTAAAAAACTCGACAACATGCGCTCAACGGGTAACGATGAAAACATCGTTCTGACGCCGCCGATCAGATTTACTCTTGAACAGGCTATCGAGTTCCTGGATTCCGATGAACTGGTTGAAGTGACTCCCAGCCATATTCGTCTACGCAAGAAGCACCTGACAGAAAACGAGCGCAAGCGTGCTAGCAAGAAGTAAGCTTGCGCCAGTCAATGCCCGATAGTCAGTATCCCAAAGCCCGCCATGTGCGGGCTTCTTTTTTAGTTTCAGTTAACGACCCCCTCGCTTATTTCCCGTCTCTGTATCACCCCACACGCCCAGCTTCCTGCGCCAAGTAGCTTCATAAACGCAGCCTTAACGCTAGCAGACTGGTAAGCGCAGGCGTTCTATCGCAAAGTAACGCTACTATCAGTGCGTCCCTGGATCACTGACAATCTACAATTCATACAAGTGTTTGGACAGTTACCCTCATCCTTCCACTACCATACGGATACCCCTCCATATGAGCGGTCATAACGTCTGGACTCACAAAGGTACCTTTTTACTGGCAGCGGTAGGGTCAGCCGTCGGTTTGGGCAATCTTTGGCGCTTCCCCTATCTCACCGGGGAAAATGGTGGCGGCGCGTTTATTTTAATTTATGCACTGACCATTTTTGCTGTCGGCATCCCCATTTTCATTGCCGAAACAATGCTTGGACGCACCAGTCGCCAAAGCCCGATTATGGGGATGCGCCACTTAACTAAAACGCACAAGACCTCTCGTGCCTGGGAATCCATTGGTTGGTTGGGCGCGGCTGCCGCTTTTTTAATTTTGAGTTTCTATTCCGTCATTGCTGGCTGGGCACTGCACTATACTTGGCTGATGCTAACCGGCTCACTGGTCGGTGCTGATGCAACCACAATTAGTGCTGGCTTTGATGCGTTGCTGGGATCTCCGAGCCTGATGACGCTTTATCACACGCTGTTTATCGCCTTCTCGGCATTAATTGTCGGCTTGGGGATTCATAAAGGGATAGAGTCAGGGCTGCGCATCATGATGCCCGCGCTGTTTGCTATTCTCATCGTGGTGCTTATCTACGGCGTCATCAATGGCGACGTGGGAGCGGCAGCCAATTTCCTATTTACGTTCAACATTGCCGATCTCAGCTTAGAAGGCTGGTTACAAGCGATGGGGCAATCCTTCTTCACCCTAAGCCTTGGAATGGGCGCTATCATGGCCTATGGGGCTTATATGTCCAGCGAAGCCTCTCTAACCCGTACCGCTATCGCCGTGGCATTTGTAGATACTGCCATTGCCATGGTGGCAGGGCTCGCAATTTTCTCGCTGGTATTTGGTGCGGGGCTCGAAACCGACCAAGGCCCGGGGCTGATGTTTGTTACTCTGCCGCTAGCATTCGCTGATATGCCGTTTGGTGCTTTGGTAGGCGGGGTCTTTTTTATTCTGGTGCTTGGGGCCGCAATCAGCTCGTCTATCTCATTGATAGAGCCGGTCGCCGCCTTTCTGGTTGAGCGCTTTGATATGACCCGCCCTCAAGCAGTCACCATCATGGTCGTCGCAGCTTGGGCAATGGGCTTACTGACAGTGGTGAGCTTCAATGTATGGGCCGAAGGGACGATTTTCCACGCACTCTTTGAACGCAGTGCTTTTGAATTCATTGAGCTGTTGACCAATATCTTTATGCCGCTGGGCGGACTAATGATCGCTCTATTCGCTGGCTGGGCGCTGACGCAGAGCGAAGTCATGAAAGAGCTTGGTACCAACATCACTTGGTTTAAAACTTGGCGGTTACTGGTGCGCTTTGTTGGCCCTGCCGCCGTGTCGTTTGTATTTTTACGCACTATTCCACAGGTGGAAGGCTACGTTGTCCCAACCCTCGGCGCACTACTCATTGTGGGTGTATTTGCCTTGAGTCAGCGGCTACGTAAGTCTGCTTAATATAATTCTAATAACGCGGGTGAACAAAAGTCGCCTGCGGCGCGAGGACACGATGACTCCCCTTATTGAGGTACAACACGTCAACAAAGCCTTCGGCGGGCTGCACGTTATCAATGACTGCTCAATCAAGGTTGAAAAGGGTTCGATTACCGGCATGATCGGCCCCAACGGGGCAGGTAAGTCGACGCTTTTCAATTTAATTGCGGGCGCACTTACGCCAGATAGTGGCCGCATTCTGTTAGACGGTGAAGACATTACGTCGCTAAGTGCCGATCAACGTTTTCACAAAGGGTTACTACGCACCTTCCAAATCGCCCATGAGTTCAGCCAAATGAGCGCGTTGGAAAACTTGATGATGGTGCCACCCAACCAAGCAGGGGAACGTCTATTTAACACCTGGTTCAAGCCTGCTCTGGTCCGCAGCCAGGAGGCAGAGGTGCGCAGCCGCGCACTGGAAGTCATTGAATTTGTTGGTTTGCATCATGTACGCAACGAGCTTGCGGGCAACTTATCGGGGGGTCAGAAAAAATTGCTAGAGCTTGGCCGCACGATGATGACCGATGCCAAAGTCGTGCTGTTAGACGAAATTGCCGCCGGTGTAAATCGCACGCTACTCGGCGACTTAATGGGCAACATCGAGCGTTTAAACCGTGAAATGGGCTATACCTTTCTGGTGATTGAGCACGATATGGATATGATTTCGCGGCTCTGCGATCCAGTGATTGTACTGGCGCAAGGCAGCGTTATGGTTGAGGGTTCGATAGAAGAAATACAAAACAATCCGGCGGTTATAGAAGCCTATTTCGGTACTGATGCCGCTTGATAGCGCGGAGTTTGTCACCTAGACAATAGCCACAACAACATGGTCGTCATTGTTCACCATCGTGCGACCCAGCTGAGACGCGTTTATGTCATCTACACCGTCATCCCCACAGCCACTGCTCGAGGCACGCGATGTGCACGGCGGCTATGGCAGTATGAATATCCTTAACGGGGTCAATATGACCCTGTACGCCGATGAAGTCGGTGTCATTGTTGGCCCTAACGGGGCTGGCAAATCCACTATGCTAAAAGCAGTCTTTGGGCTGCTGAACGTTAACCAAGGCGAGATTTTGCTTAACGGCCAGCCAATCCATAACTTGGCGCCGAATCAGTTGGTTGAGCGTGGCATGGGGTTTGTCCCCCAGGAGAGAAACGTTTTCCCCAGCCTGACGGTGAAAGAAAACCTGGAAATGGGGGCCTATCTAAAACCGCAAAACGTAAAGCGCATGCTGGAGCAGGTTTACGACTTCTTCCCCCCTCTCGTGGAGAAGCGTCACCAGCCCGCGGGGGAACTTTCCGGTGGCCAGCGCCAAATGGTCGCCATGGGTCGTGCGCTAATGGCTGAACCCAGTCTGCTGCTACTCGATGAGCCAACCGCTGGTTTGTCGCCCCTTTACATGAACGAAATTTTTGACCGGGTCAAAAAAATTAACGCTGCCGGCGTGGGCATTTTGATGGTGGAACAGAACGCCAAACAGGCCTTAGCCATTGCCGATAAAGGCTTTGTGCTGGCGGCGGGACAAAACCGTTTTACCGACACGGGGGCTGCGTTACTGGCTGACCCTGACGTCGCCAAAAGCTTTTTGGGCGGCTAGCCCGGGGGAGAAACGCGTGAACGAACTGGTCTTTTTTATCAATAACGTGGTGATTGCCGGTAGCGTTACTGGCTCTATCTATGCCATTGGCGCCATTGGCGTCACGCTCATTTTTAGCATTATGCGCTTTGCCCACTTTGCCCATGCCGACATAATGACATTTGGTGCCTTCATGGTGCTGCTCTTAACAACCGCTTTCCCAGCGGTGGGCGCTAGTCTTGGGGTACCTACAGCGCTCATCATGCTGCCGCTAGCGATGCTGCTTACTGCAGCACTGGCAGTGGGCATTGACAAGGCGTTTTATAAGCCACTACGCGCCCATGGCGTCAAGCCCATCGTGATGGTGATTGGCTCGCTGGGCGTTACACTCATGCTCCAAGGATTTATCCGACTATTTTCCGGGACCGGCGGCCAAAGCTTATACGTCGATGACCGCAAAGAAATTTTCCGCATCGCGCTGCCTTTCGAGGGAGTTCGAGCCCCCATCGTGATTACCGAGCCCCAGATCTATCTGTTTGTAATTACGCTTGTGGCCGTGGTCGCCCTGCACCTATTCCTCAATCGCTCACGACTTGGCAAAGCCATGCGCGCCATGTCAGACAACCCCGAACTTGCTCAGGCATCGGGCATTAATACCAACACCATCGTGGCCGTTACTTGGGTGATTGCAGGCGCACTAGCGGCAATTGCGGGTACCCTGTTGTCACTAGACGTCACATTTAAACCCGACCTTAGTTTCTTCCTACTACTGCCTATTTTTGCGGCAGCTATTGTCGGAGGCGTAGGTCACCCCTACGGTGCCATTGCTGGAGGATTTGTCGTCGGCTTTGCGGAAACCCTGGCCGTATTTAACTGGAATGTTCTCTTACGTCCTTTCCGCGACAGCCTACCTGCCTGGCTAGAACTCCCCTCCAACCTCGCCTTTGTAGGCACTGAGTACAAAATTGTGGTGCCGTTCTTTATTTTGGTGGCCATCTTAGTGTGGCGTCCTACCGGCCTGTTCAAAGGCAAGGTGATCTAATGAGCCATTCCACAAAAAACCGTAACCCTGCTTACACACCTAAAGATGCCACTCCTGAACAACGCTTTCCGTTGCGCGAGCTGGTGCTATTTGGCGCGCTATTAGCTGCCGTGCTAGCGGTCTACGCCATCATGGGCGCAGCGTACAGCACCCGTATGCTGGTAGAAGCTGCTTGTTATGCCATTCTTGCCCTAGGCCTAACGATTCAATGGGGCTATGCCGGGCAGTTTAACGCTGGCGTTATGGGCTTCGTCGCGCTCGGCGGCTTCTGTGCCATGCTGTTTAGCGTCCCGGTGAATGACGCATTCTGGGGCACTGAACTACCGGGAGAACTCGGCCAAGTTCTGCTGTATGGCATGGCGGCAACCTTGATCGTCGTCGGGGTGACAAAGCTTGATCGATTCGGTGTGCCGAAAAGACTACGCACCGTGCTCGCCATCGTGATCGGGATCGTACTCTACTTGATAGTTATCAGCCTGCTGCGCGAAGTGACCAGCCAAATACAGTCTCAGGCGGGCTTTATTGGCGGATTTGGCTTACCGGCCTGGGTAGGCTGGATTGTGGGTGGCGCGCTGGCGGGCGGCGTTGGCTACTTTATTGGCCACGTTTGCCTTGGCCTGCGCAGTGACTACCTCGCCATTGCCACCCTGGGTATCGCCGAAATCATCAAAGCTTTTTTGAAAAATTCCGACTGGCTAACGCGCGGCACGGCCACAGTATCACCTCTCCCCTGGCCGACCCCAGGCCCGGCCGAGCTCGGCTTTACGCTTTCCCGAGCGATCTATCTTTCAGTCACGGCTGTCGTGATCGCAGTCATTTTCTTTTTACTCCACCGGGCTTACCACGCTCCCTGGGGCAGAATGATTCGGGCGATTCGCGATAACGAAGTCTCGTCAGCGGCCATGGGTAAAGATATCAATAAGCGGCGCTTGGAGATTTTCGTATTAGGCTGCATTTTAATGGGCCTTGGTGGTGGCATGCTGGGCACCTTTAACAGCCTGTTTGACCCCCAGGGCCACTTGCCTCTCAACCACACCTTCCTAGTGCTGGTTATGGTGATTTTAGGCGGTCCCGGTAATAACCTTGGCACCATTTTTGGGGCGGTCGCGGTTTATATCATTTGGATTATGTCAGAACCGCTAGCGTTATTTTTAATGCAACTAGCGGTAACACTGGGGGAAAACGCCTTCGGCTGGGAAGCGCCTAGCAATATGGATAGCCGGGCGCTGCAGGCGCGGGTTCTAGTAATAGGTATGTTGATTACCTTGGTGCTGCGCTTTGCTCCGAAAGGTCTGTTGCCAGAGAAAATTAAAACCCTTGGTTAACGTCCTCACCGTGTTAAAAACTCACTGTGTTAAAAACTTACCGTGTTAAAAACTTACCGTGCTAAAAACTTACCGTGCTAAAAAAAACGCCCCAGGCTCGCCTGGGGCGTTTCGGTTATTGCTTCAACAGCGTCATTTTGACTAGAGGTCAACCAAGCCCTTGCCGGTGAATGAGCCGTTTTCTACCACCATTTCCACAACAACCCCAGGCACGTCGCCGTTTTCATCAAATTCATGAGAGCCAGAGGCGCCTTCGTAGTTGATTTCGGTACCCGCTGCAATCAGCTCAAGCGCTTTTTCCCACTCACCCGGCAGTATCACTTCGCCAGGCGCACTGGAAACACTGCGTAGCGCTTCAGAAAGCCCTTCACGCTCGGCACTGCCATTTTGCTCAATAGCCAACGCCACTAGGAAGGCCGCGTCATAAGCCTGGGCAGCAAACACGGCGCTAGGATCAATGTCTGCCGCGGTAGCCGCTTCATTAAAGATGTCCGTGCCGGGGAGTTCAGGGCTACCCGGCCGTGTGGCGATCATTCCGTCTAGCACATCTGCGCCAATCGCTTCTATTAAGCTATCCCCCACCATGCCATCGGCCCCCACATACTGGGTGAACATGCCGCTTTCGTAAGCTTGGCGTAGTACCGTCTGGCCCGAGGTATCGGCATAGGCCAGCACGACCAACGTGTCTGCGCCACTCGCAGAAAGCGAGCCAAGCTCAGAGCGGTAGTCAGCACGGTTATCTTCGTGTGCGAGATTTTCGGCTATTTCGCCACCGCCCGCCTCAAAGGCGCCACTGAAGGCTTCCGACAAGCCACGGCCATAGTCGTTGTTAACGTAGGTCACGGCAACAAAGTCGATACCTTTATCAAGCAGTAACTTAGCAAGCATTTCGCCCTGGAAAGCATCCGATGGCACGGTACGGAAAACTAAGTCGTTGTCGTCTAACCCAGAAACAGCGGGCGCCGTTGACGCAGGTGAGACCATCAACACACCACCGGGAACCGCAGCGTTATTAGCGGCGGCAACCGTCGCCCCAGTACATAAAGCGCCGACAATCGCGGTGACTTGCTCAGAGTTCACCATCCGATCAGCGGCGTTAGACGCAGCCGATGCATCCGAACAGGTGGTATCCCCGGAAGGCATCTCCAGTGTTTGCCCACCCAAGATACCGCCCTGCTCATTTATCTGCGCAACGGCAAGCTGAGCACCTGCAAAAATGGGTGGCGTCAGGCTTTCAATTCCCCCGGTAAAACCGCCCAAGAAGCCAACTTTGACCTCCGCCTGGGCCATACCCGCTAACGCGAGTGATGAGGCTGCAACGGCGGTGGCTAATGCGCGCTTATTAATCATATTATTGGTCGCTCCCAGTATATTAAGTGCCCCGACTGTCCAGCGCGGGACTTCTCTTAATCTGGAACCGTAACGCCAAAAACACAAGCAACGCTTTCTAACGCTCCTCTTCTTCATCAGCATTTCGGCGACGCTCAGCCATCTGTTTTTGGTAACGCTTATTTTGGTACAGTCGCACTAGCGCAATTGTAAGCGCCGACGCGACCATGATAACCAGCACACACCCTTGCCAGGGGCGCGCAGCATCGCCCATGACGGTTTCCAACGTAATAATCAGCATCAAACCCAGCGCCTGCGACCCAATGGCCAGCGCCCGCAGCATGTCAAAAGCGGGTTGTGGCATAGACATCTCCGTAATGTTTAACGTGCGTGGTATGGTTCACCAGTGTACCTGCTTAACGGAAAAATCATGAATGCGATTGCCATTGGACCACTGCTGATCTCCACCCCTAGGCTCTATGCGCTAGGCTGCGCGCTACTTTTGTTACTGGCTAGCCGCTATCTATTGGGATTAACGTCTTCTCAGCATGGGCGCTGGTTCAACGGGCTATTGGTGATCTGGCTGCTAGCGGCCCGCGCTGTGTTTGTCGTGCTTAACTGGGAAAGCTACAGCGCAGAGCCGTTCGAGGCGCTCAAGCTGTGGCAGCCTGGTTACAACGCGCTGGGTGGCCTGATCGCGGGGTTAATCTGGACAGCCTGGGCACTGCGCAAACGGCTGCTGTCGCTTATCGGCGGCCTTGCCCTGTTGATTGGCACGGCAAGCCTGTGGCTGGTCTTGGTAACGCTCGCCCCTTTAGGCAATCAATTTGCTATTGACGCGTTGCCGGAGATTACTTTAGACGATGTTGACGGCAACGCAGTGCATCTACCTTCGCTGGCCGAAAGCGGTGATCTTATTATCGTTAACCTATGGGCTACCTGGTGCCCGCCCTGCCTACGAGAGATGCCGCTGCTTGAAGAGGCAGCCAAGCGTGACGATGTCAGTGTGGTAATCGCGAACCAAGGCGAGGACTTACTGCCGATAGTGCGCTATTTAGACGAGCAGGGGCTGGATTTTCGCTACGCACTGCGAGACCCGAGCCAAACGCTAATGGCGCAATTTCAAGCACCTGGACTGCCCACCACTGTCCTGTTTGATCGCCAAGGCAACACGCTGGATGTCCACGTTGGCGAGCTAACCCGTGCCCAGCTGGAGGGCTGGTTAAAAGATTGACCACGATAGACCTTAATCCCCCCGCCGCTTTGCGTTAGAATCCCCCGCCCTGTTGCCACCGGAAACCTGCCCCGGTGGCGTACAACCTGTTTCTGTAGACTTCCTCGAGGCATCATGAGCGATTTTTCTCCCGGCCAGCGTTGGATTAGCGACGGCGAGGCTGAGCTTGGACTCGGCACCGTGCTTAACTGCGACGCCCGTAGCGTTACCATTTTGTTCAGTGCCAGCCAGGAAACCCGTACCTACAACACCCGCCAAGCCCCCTTAACCCGCGTCATGTTCGGCGGTGGCGACCGTGTAATTTCTGCTGATGGTTGGCAGATGATCGTAGACGATAGCAAAGAGACCCGCGGCTTAATCACTTATATTGGCGAAGATAGCGACGGTAATCCTCGTGAGTTATCCGAGGCAAAGCTCGCCGATACCATGCAGTTTGATCAGGCGCGCGATCGGCTGTTGACTGGCCAAGTTGATCGCAATGATTGGTTTGATCTGCGCTTTCGCACGTTGCACCACTATCAGCGCATCGAACAGCACAGTGCGCTGGGTTTTGCTGGTCCGCGTATCGACCTGATTCCCCACCAGCTTTATATCGCTGACGAAGTGGCAGGCCGCCATGCGCCACGTGTGTTGCTGGCGGACGAAGTTGGGCTGGGTAAAACGATCGAGGCTGGGTTAGTTCTGCACCGCCTACTACTGGCTGGTCGCGTAGAACGCGCATTAATTTTGGTGCCTGACAGCCTTACCCACCAATGGCTAGTAGAGCTGTTACGCCGTTTCTCTCTCAAGGTAAGCTTACTAGATGAGCAGCAAAGTCTCGCCCACGGTAGTGCTAACCCATTTGAAAGCGCCCAAATAGTCCTAGCTAGTCAAGGTTGGCTATTCGCCAATACACACCGTCAAGAACAGGCTTTGGCGAGCCACTTTGACTTGCTTATTGTCGATGAAGCCCATCACCTCGACTGGAGCCCTGATAGCAGCGGCCCAGGCTACCAGTGCGTTGAACAGCTTGCCGCTGATATTCCTGGCTTATTGCTGTTAACGGCGACGCCAGAGCAGATGGGGGTGGAGAGCCATTTTGCTCGCCTGCGCTTGCTAGATGCCGAGCGTTACCACGACATCGAACGCTTTAAAGACGAAGAGCATCACTATATCGCCGTCGCTCAAGCAATTGATGCCTTGGATGAGCTACCCAATACCGCCGAGGCACGTGAGCAGGTCGATAGTGTCGCGGACGACCGCGACAGTCAGGCGCTGTTAGCAACGCTCTGCAACCCTGAAGCCAGTACCGAACAGCAGGATGCTGCTCGCGCTCAGCTACGCGAAGCGCTACTGGATCGTCACGGTACCGGACGCGTCATGTTCCGCAACAGCCGCCGTCATGTGGGAGGGTTCCCAGAACGTCGCCTGCACCTCGCCCAATTAGAACTCCCCTCGGCCTATCGCCGCGTGCTACGTCGCTTAGAACGCGATGATGACTACCTGGATGAGCTGCTGATTGAAACGGGCATGGATCACCCAGACGTGTTGATCTACCCGGACACGATGTATCGCGAGCTCAGCAACGACCCACTTAACACCGAATCCTGGTGGCATATCGACCCACGGGTAAACTGGCTACTGGAAAAACTTAGCGACGACAGCGATAGCGGCTTTGCCAATGACAAAGTCTTGATTATTGCTCACCACAGAGAAACCGCTGAAGGGCTTGCCGAAGGACTACGTGTGCTAGGCGGCTATCACGCACCGGTGTTCCACGAAGGGCTATCGCTGGTGGAGCGTGACCGGGCCGCAGCAGCATTTGCCGATGAAGAAGACGGTTGCCAAGTGCTGGTGTGCTCTGAAATCGGCTCAGAAGGCCGCAACTTTCAGTTCTGCCGCCATTTGGTAATGTTTGATATGCCCCAGCATCCTGACCAGCTGGAGCAGCGTATCGGCCGCCTCGACCGGATAGGACAGCGCCACGCAATTGAGCTCCATGTCCCCATCTTCACGGGCAGCCCAGGCGAGCGCCTGCTGCGCTGGTACCACGAAGGCATGGACGCTTTTAGCGCCCCGCATGGCATTGGCAACGACCTCTTTGATGCGTTTGGCGATGCCCTGGCTGATGCGTTACTCGACGATGAAATGCTCAGTGAAATCATCGATGAAACCCGTGAAATGTTCACCGCCAAACTGGCTGAGCGGGACGCTGGCCGTAACCGACTGCTAGAGCTAAACGCCTGCCGCCCTGCCCGTGCTCAGCAGGTAATTGATGCAGTGCGTGAGTTGGATGAAGACCCCGCGCTGCCACGATTTGTCGAGCGCGCCCTGGATATTTTTGGTGTAGACAGCCAAGAGATTGGCAATGGCTTGCTCTATTTGCAGCCTAGCCAGCATATGCTGGATGGACTCCCCGGGCTGGTGAAAGGTGAAGAGGGCTTTTCGGCCACTTACAGCCGTTCGCTGGCACTTGCACGAGACGATATTCAACGACTCTCATGGGAACACCCGCTGCTGCGCGAAATGATGGAGCGCATTCTAGATGGCACGATGGGCAACACCGCGTTGGCGCTATTACGCCACCCAGCCATTCCCAGCGGCCGTTTAATGGCTGAGTTGGTGTTTCGCACCCACTGCCCTGCGCCTAAATCGCTGCACCTCAACCGCTTCTTGCCCCCCACGGCAGTACGCGTCCTACTTGATGAGTCAGGCGCAAATCTCACCAGCAAGATCTCCTTCACGGGGCTTGGCAAGAATCTACAGAAGGTCAATAAATCACTGGCACGAGATTTGATCAAAAGCCGCCATGACCAGCTGCGTACGCTCCTCATTCAGGGGGAAGGTGAAGCCGAACGTGAACTCCCCAGCATCGTAGAAAGCGCTGAAACACGCATGCGAGCTCAGCTAGATGCAGAACTCGCCCGCTTGACCGCCCTGGCAGAGCACAATCCCGCGGTGCGTAGTGAAGAACTTGAGGCGTTGAAGCAAGAGCGCCAAGCGCTCAGCGACGCGATAGAAAACACGCGCTTACGGCTTGATTCCGTGCGGGTGATAATCACTGTCGACCCCAACGCTTAACCTGGAAAAGTTAAAGAATCGCCTTTAACGCCTTATCAAGCGTCGGGTATTGAAAGGTAAATCCCGCCTCGGTCAGGCGTGCAGGGCGCATATCGGCCCCGGTCAGCAATAGCTGGGACATTTCTCCGAAGCCCGCTTTTAGTACAAAAGCGGGCACCGGAAAAATCGCCGGCCGGTGTAGCTGTCTAGCCAACGTTTGCGTGAACTCAGCATTCGTCACCGGATGCGGGGCACTGCCATTAAACGCCCCTGAAAGCGTTGATTCATTCATCAAAAATATGATCGCTGCCACAAGGTCATCACGATGAATCCAGGGCATAAACTGCGCGCCGCTGCCAAAACGCCCCCCAAGGCCAAGCTTAAAGGGTGGCAGCATCTTCTGCAGCGTACCGCCCCCTGCTTCAAGCACTAAACCAATCCGTAATAGCGCTAAGCGAACGCCCATCGCTTCGATCGGTTTTGCCGCCGCTTCCCACTGCGCACAAAGCTGATGAGCGAACTCATCGTTGGGCGACGTTGTTTCATCCACCACCTTATCGCCTTGATCGCCGTAATAGCCCATCGCAGAGCCGCTAATCATTACGCTGGGTAACACCTGTCCATTAGCTTCGAGCTGCTCACAAAGCGTTATCAGTTGCTGCGTACTGTCGATACGAGAGCGAGTGAGAGTCTCTTTTTGGCGGGTGCTCCAGCGCTTGGCAGCAATCGACTCACCGGCAAGGTTCACCAGCACATCTGGAGGAGTGTCCACAAACGCCTGAGCGCTATCACGAATATCGCAGGCTTTTGGCAACCTACCACGTACCTGATGCGGAGCCCGGGAAACCACCTGCACATCATGCCCTTGGGTGAGAAGCTGTTGGCAGAGCCGCTGACCAACAAAACCGCTACCTCCAGTGATTAATACCCGCATGGTGTCACTCCTATGGTTTATTAAGGTGGCTAGCGTATGCCCGCGTCGACGCCGAACTGCAGAGCTGGGAACAGCAGTCAGTTAAATGGCCGTTGCATAGAATTTATTGTACGATATCTATACAAAAATACTACGCATTGACCACCACACAGTTGCTTAACCATCGCGAGTCCCTATGCTTGAACCATTGCCTGAGTCATTACCACTCTCCGGCGTCCACTCAGTGGCCGTTATCGGTGCAGGTCTGTCGGGCCTTGCCTGTGGGCAGCAACTTGCCAACCAGGGAGTAAAGGTGGCGCTATTTGATAAAGCGCGCGGCCCCGGTGGCCGTATGTCCAGCAAGCGACGTCCCTCAGCGACACTGGACCTAGGTGCTCAAGCGTTCACTGTGCGCGATCAACGCTTCGCCAATAAAGTCGCTGAATGGCAAGCCGCTGGTTGTGTCGCCCGTTGGCCCACAGCTTGTTATCAGGCTAGTGCATCCGGCTGGCAAACACACAGTGACGCTCAGCTACGTTATACCGGCACACCCCGTATGAGTGCACTCACCCGTCATCTTGCCGATACACTTAACGCGCTACCGAATGCCTCCATAACGTTTCAAACCCATATTGCAACGCTTGATAAAACGGCTGCGGGCTGGCAACTCCACGATACCCGCGGCTCAAGTCATGGACCTTTTGACGTGGTGGTTATCAGTGCTCCGCCGCCTCAGTCCAAGGCATTGTTAGCCGCGTGGGAACCGACACTGGCGGCGTCCTGTGAGGCAAAGCCTCAGCGTGGGTGCTGGGCAGGCTGGGTTATTTTCGAGAAGCCATTATCCCCCATGGCGGAGGTAGACGCCGCGTGGCACACCGTTCACACACAGCATCCGGCGCTTCGTCTAGCGTCACGCAATCACACTAAGCCTGGCCGTGAACATCAGCCGGAAAGTATTAGCTTGCTTGCTCAACTGGATTGGAGCGATGCACATATTGAGAGTGACAGCGACAGTGTGGCTCAACAGCTACTAGCAGCATTTGTATCGCTGTTGCCCAATGACGCAGAGCTACCAAACGTCATTGACCTGGGGGCGCATCGTTGGCGCTATGCTCAGCCAGCGCAGGCAGGTCATCAGGCATACTTATACAGTACAAGTGGCTTAGCACTCTGTGGCGATAGCTTTAAGGGTAGTCGTGTCGAAGATGCTTGGTTATCAGGCGATGAGCTGGGAAAGGCGCTATTAGGCCGGTCGGTCTGAAATTAGAAATTAAACTTAACTTTTCCGCACCCGCAGGAAAGGTTGTACCCAGAAGCCACAAGTTGTACAAAGGTGGCTATAATAGCGTTTAGCTATCTACGCGATTAATAACGACTCGATTATGTGGCAAAACCGCCGGTCAGGCGCTGAAGCATCGCCACGACAATTATTGACAGATCCCTGCACGCTTATTTGCAGGCAACCAAGAGGCAATGGCGCCCATGAGCATCAAGGCGACCCACCCACCCGATACCCCGCTTTATCCGATTAGGGAAGTTTCCCGCTTGACGGGTGTGAACTCGGTCACTCTTCGTGCCTGGGAGCGTCGCTACGGTTTAATTCGTCCACAACGCACCCCCAAGGGCCATCGTCTATACGCACAAGATGATATCACTCGTATTGAGCGTATTTTGCAGTGGCTAAACCGCGGCGTTCCGGTGAGCCAAGTTGTTGATTTGCTTGATCAGCCTGAGGCGGTAGAAGCGCCTTCGCCGAACACTGGCGACTGGGCCAGTCAACGGCAGTTGTTGCAGTCCATCATTGAAGCCGTTGACCTTCCCAAGCTGGAAGCGCTGTACCACCAGAGTCTGGCGCTATACCCATTAAGCGTCGCGATTAATGAAATCTGGCAGCCCGTTATTCTTACCCTGGAAGCCAAGTGGGCTAACCAGCCTGATGATCTTGTACGCCGCACCTTTGAGGCCTTTTTACGCAGTCAGGTAGGCATTCGTCTGCACTATGCCAATCAGGCAACGCGTGGGCCGCTAATCCTGCTCAGCGCGATGCCTGACGACCCAGGCCCGCTATGGGTGTTAATGTGCGCGCTAATGGCCAGCGAACAGGGCTACCGCGTACAACTTTTTGACCGTTCATTAGCGCTGGAGGATCTTCCTCAAGCCGTATCCCGACTGCACTCATCGATGGTACTGCTTTCTAGCGGCCAGCGAGAAAGCGACGACTACATCGGTCGCGCACTACCCCAGGCAGCAGAAGCGTTGAGTGTTCCGATTGGAGTGTGTGGAGAAGTGGCACGCTTAAGAGAAAATGAGCTGCGTGACGGTCCGGTGCAGATGCTAGGCAACGATCTCCCGCAAGCCATTTCACGACTTCGCCCCTTGTTGCGCGAATCGGGAATTCTCTGAAATATCAGGTGCTATTTAACCTTACCGATGATAAGGACATCGCATGAATCTGCAGCTCGTTTGGCTGCGTAGCGACTTACGCATTCATGATAACTCTGCGCTTGCTGCTGCGGCGGCCAAAGGCCCCGTGGTGGCCGTTTTCCTACGCAGCGTGGCGCAATGGCAAGCACATGGTCATGGGGCGACTAAAATCGACTTCTGGGCACGCAGCGTTGCGGCGCTCAAAGCGTCGCTTAACGGGCTGAATATTCCACTTTTGCATCGCGATATCGACCACTTTGATGAAGCGGCTCAGGTATTGCTTGATATCGCCCGCGAGCACCAGATTACCCAGCTTCACTTTAATTATGAATATGCGCTGAACGAGCAACGTCGCGATCAGTCGGTGCTCGATGCTTTTAAACAAGCAGGGATCACCGCGCAGGGTCATCATGACGCCATAGCCTTCGCCCCTGGCAGTTTGTTGACCGGAAAAGGCGATTATTACGGCGTATTTACACCGTTTGCGAAAGCTTGGCACAAGCAGGTGACTGCACAGCAGCTTGCCTTACGTGATAGCCCAAGCGTGCAATCTCCGTTAGCGATCGATAGCGACCCGCTGCCCGCACTTCCATCGCTGGATCATGACCCCGTTGATAAACGCCTATGGCCTGCTGGAGAAGAGGCAGCTAGCGACAACCTCGAACGTTTTTTACGCTTTCGTGGACGGCACTATAAGCAGCAGCGAGACTTTCCAAACGTTCGCGGCACTAGCGAACTTTCGCCCTACCTAGCGCTGGGCATGATCTCCTATCGCCAATGCCTTCAGGCAGTAATGAGTGAAAATAGTGGGCACTTGGCCGACGGTGATGCAGGGCTGACCAGCTGGGTGAATGAGCTTATTTGGCGTGAATTTTATCAGCATGTCGCGGTAGGCTTTCCCCAGGTTTGCCGTCACCAACCTTTTCAAGAGCACACCAAGCAGCTCCGCTGGCGTGACGACGACAAAGGCTTTCAAGCGTGGTGCGAAGGCCGTACCGGCTACCCGATTGTCGACGCGGCCATGCGCCAGCTAGTGACTACAGGCTGGATGCACAACCGCCTGCGCATGGTCACCGCGATGTTTTTAAGTAAACACTTGCTGATTGACTGGCGGCGCGGCGAGGCATTTTTTATGCGCCATTTAATCGACGGTGAGTTTTGCGCCAATAACGGCGGCTGGCAGTGGGCGGCATCAACGGGGACGGATGCAGCGCCCTATTTTCGTATTTTTAACCCCACTACCCAGTCAACGCGCTTTGACCCAGAGGGTGAATTTATCGCCCATTGGCTGCCCGAGTTAAAATCGCTGCCTAAAAAAGCCCGCCATGCGCCGCCCCAGGACATGCTAAACCCAACGGATTACCCAGCCCCCATCGTTGATCATAAAGCAGCGCGCCAGCGTGCCCTGGATGCTTTTAAAGCGCTCTCGAAATAACTCCCCCTCTTTTGCATCACCTTCTGCGGTGATGCAAATCGCTCGGCTGCCCTCCCCTCGCATTATCGTTTGCTTATTTTTCTTAACCACCCTAGGACTGCGTGATGCCTACCGACCAAGCTTTGGCGAATTTTTGCGCCTTTTTTAATAAACTAGACAACACCTGTACAGAAAAACTATACGAGGTATATACTGAGGAAGTTATCTTCAACGATCCGCTACATCACATTGCTGGGCGGTCGGCGTTAGAGCGTTATTTCGCCGCCATGTATGAAAACGTTGAACGTTGCCAATTTACCTACCACACGCAACAGCAGGTAGCTAATCAAGCATTTGTAACGTGGACAATGGAGTTCGTTCATCCCCGACTAGCCCAGGGAAAACCGATCAGTGTCGCGGGTTGCAGTGCCCTAACATTTGCCGAGGATGGTCGAGTTTCAAAGCACCGCGACTACTTCGATGCAGGCGCCATGTTGTATGAACACTTACCAATCCTGGGCCGTGTCATAGGTTGGTTAAAACGGCGCATTAGCTGATTTATGCCATTTAATTGCATACAGGTTGCATGCTAACAGGCCGTTATAGGAGAGCATGATGAGCACATGGAAAACGCCCCAACGCATTTGGCTCACAGGAGCCACGTCAGGCATTGGTGAAGCGCTTGCCACCAAGCTCATCGCCCAAGGTCACCATGTTGTGCTTAGTGCTCGCAACCAAGAGGCGCTCGATGATTTATGTGGCGGTCACCCCAATGCATATTCGCTCCCCGTTGATATCAGCGACTACCAAGCCGTATTGGCAGCGGGTGAACAGATCAGCACATGGTTAGGTGCACTGGATATTGCCTTATTCAATGCTGGCACCTGCGAATATCTAGATGCGCAGCATTTTGATATGGCGCTGATTGAGCGGGTTTTCACCCCAAACCTGTTTGGCACCCTGTATGGCGTGGAAGCAGCCCTGCCGTTATTAAGGGCTGCCCGCAAAGAGGGTAAACCTGCTCGCCTCGCCGCCACTTCTAGTGCATCTGCCTATTTACCGCTGCCCAGAGCCGAAGCCTATGGCGCCTCAAAAGCAGCTATCAGTTACTTTTTGGAATCATTACGTCTCGACCTCAATCAAGAAGGCATTGATGTCAGCGTCATTCACCCAGGTTTTGTTAAAACCCCGCTGACCGATCGCAATGATTTTCCAATGCCCATGCAAGTCACCGCGGACCAAGCGGCCGATGCCATCATTGCCGGACTTGTCAAAGGAAGGCTGGATATTCACTTTCCGCGTCGCTTCACCTATCTGGTGAAATGTTTAGGAATTTTACCGCCTGCACTGCGTCGTCATATCGGCCTGCGCATGACAAGACGCCAAGAGGAGCAACAATGAGCAACATGGCTTCACAGCGTATCGCCATTATCGGCAGCGGTATTAGCGGCATGGCAGCGGGTTGGTACTTATCCTCCCAACATGAAGTCACTCTGTTTGAAGCAGACGGGCGTCTTGGCGGGCACACGGCCACGATGGACGTGGAGGTCGGGGGGAAGTCCTACGCTATCGACACGGGCTTTATTGTTTTCAATGATTGGACCTATCCCCATTTCCAACGCTTACTAGAAACACTCGAAGTACCTAGCCAAGCCACCGAAATGAGTTTTTCGGTGCATGAAACCAATGTTGATTTTGAATATAACGGCCATACGCTAGGCTCGCTATTTGCCCAGCGGCGCAACTTGCTTAACCCCGCTTTTTATCGCCTGTTACGCGATATCTTGCGCTTTAACAAACAAGCAACGGCTGACTTAGAGGCCAAGCGGCTTCCCAGCGACACAACGCTAGGCCAATACCTTGACCAACATGGCTACAGTGACGCTTTTCAGCGACGCTATCTGCTGCCCATGGGAGCTGCTATTTGGTCTGCGAGTATTGGCGATCTACGCGCCTTTCCGCTAACGTTCTTCGTGCGTTTTTTCCGCAATCACGGCTTGCTATCGGTTAACCACCGCCCGCAATGGCATACCTTAGTTGGCGGCTCGAAACGCTACATTCCCAGCATGACAGCGCCATACGCAGCACGTATTCACCTTAATACACCTGTGACTCGTATTGAGCGAAACGCCACCGGCGTATTGGTCACTAGCGCACAAGGTACGCAACGCTTTGATCATGTGGTGTTGGCTTGCCATGCCGATCAGGCGCTCGCAATGATCAGCGACTCAACAGCCGCTGAACAAGACATTCTTGCCGCCATGCCTTATCAAGATAACGAGGTCGTGCTGCATACCGATACCTCGCTGCTGCCCCGGCGTCAGCGCGCCTGGGCGAGTTGGAACTATCGCTTAGATGGCCGGGGAGCAGATGAGCGGGTGTCTGTTACCTATAACATGAATATCCTGCAGCGATTGAAAGAAGCCGAGACGACTTTTTGCGTCACGCTTAACGACTCAAACAGCATTGACCCTGCGAAAGTGCTCGGACGCTATACCTATGCCCACCCCCAATTCACACTGGCGGGACAAGCAGCGCAGATGCGCCATGACGAGATATCTTCGGTTGCTCGGCGCACTCACTTCTGCGGCGCTTACTGGCGCAATGGCTTTCACGAAGATGGGGTATGGAGCGCGCTGCGGGTTGCCCAAGCACTAGGTTGTGATGAAGCCGCCGCGCCGCCAACAACGCCCACGGCAATCCCGGCTCATGACCTGATGCCCACTAACAGCGTTGGGGAGGGGCTCGGATGATTGCCGCGCCTCGCTCGCGTATTTACCGCGGCACCTTACGCCATCGCCGCTTCATACCTAAAGAGCACGCTTTCAGTTACCGGGTTTGGATGGCCTGGCTCGACTTGGATGAGTTGCCGACCCTGTTTGACAATGTGCCCTGCTTTAGCGCCCGAAGGCCGGCTCTAGCGCGCTTTCGCCGTGAAGATTATCTCGCCCCTACGGATAAGCCCTTAGGCACAGCGGTACGCGAAGAGCTAATTCGTCAGCTGGGTAGTGCCCCCAGCGGCAAGATTTACGTTCTGACTCAATTACGCACCTTTGGCACTGTCTTCAATCCTATTTCGATGTACTACGCCTACGACCACCTTGGCAGGCTGGCAGCGGTGGTTGGTGAAGTCACTAATATGCCCTGGAAAGAGCGTACCTGCTATGCCTGCCGAATCGCTCCTGATCGTCATAGCCATCATGCAAGTTTTGATAAAGCGATGCATGTATCGCCATTTAACCCTATGGAAATGACCTACCGCTGGAAGCTCAACGCACCCGGCGACCAGCTCTATCTTCACATGGAAAACTGGCAAAGCGGGCAGCGCCATTTCGACGCCACGCTTACGTTAGAGGCTGCGCCAGCGACACGCGGCGTTCTATTAGCAACGCTTGCACGCCAGCCTTGGATGAGCCTGAAAACCGTGGCGGGAATTCATTTTGAAGCGTTTCGCCTCTGGCTGAAGCGCATCCCCGTTTATAACCACCCTAAGCGCAAGGAAACTTCAAAATGACGACCCTGCGTTCTACGCCCCCTGACATACAACCGGTTAACCAGGATCGTTTCACTCGCTGGTTGAAGCCTCGCCTGATGACTCAATTAGATGCCTTCCAGGGTGGCCGTATCACCTTAATTGAAGGCAACCAGTGTCACCACTTAGGTCAAGCAGGGCCGCTTCAGGTGACCGTCGTGATTCGCCACTCCCGTGCCTGGAAAAGGCTCGCGTTAGGCGGCACAGTGGGCGCAGCTGAATCCTATATGGATGGCGACTGGGATGCTGATGACTTAGTGGCCTTGGTGCGTTTGTTTGCGGCCAATCTGGATCATGTAAACGGTAAAATGGAAAACGGCAGCGCCCGCTTCACCCGCTGGATGCTTGGCGCTGCCTATCGCTTCCAACGTAATAGCCTTTCCGGTTCAAAGCGTAATATCTCGGCACACTACGATATTGGCAATGACCTATTTGCCACGTTTCTTGATCAACGCCACTGGATGTACTCGAGTGCTGTTTTCCCCTATCCAGAAGCCAGCCTGGAAGAAGCGTCTACCTACAAACTCGATATCATGCTCGAAAAGCTAGATGTGCGCCCAGAACACCATTTGCTAGAAATTGGTACTGGCTGGGGTGGTCTTGCAATACACGCTGCTAAAACTCGAGGCTGCCATGTCACGACCACCACCATTTCTGAAGAGCAGTACGCCCATACCGCCCGGTGTATTCAAGAACAGGGACTTGACGATAAAATCACCCTGTTAAAGCAGGATTATCGTGAGCTGACAGGTCGCTACGACCGACTGATTTCTGTTGAGATGATTGAGGCCGTCGGCCACCAGTATTTGAATACCTACCTTGAAAAAATCGACAGCCTGTTGAGCGACGATGGCCAAGCTATGCTGCAAGCCATCACTATCCGCGACCAACGGTTTGAGGAAGCCAAACGGGATATGGACTTTATTAAGCGCTATATTTTCCCCGGTGGTTTTTTGCCGTCTCATCACGCCATGCTAACCAGCGTGATGCGCAAAACCTCACTGAACGTGGTAGCGCTTGATGAAATTGGCCAGCACTATGCCCGTACTTTACGCGAGTGGCGCCACCGCTTTGAAAGCAGCCTAGAGCAGATAAAGCAGCAAGGCTACGACGAACGCTTTATTCGTATGTGGCGTTACTATTTATGCTACTGCGAAGGCGGCTTTATTGAGCGCTCTATTGGTACGTGCCACTTATTGCTAGCCAAACCAGCCGCTAAACCCGCACCGTTAACAGGCGCGCTATAAATGGCTAGCCCTCGCTGGCACGGCTTGCTGTTTAATGCACTTCGCTTCGAAGCGGGCTGGCTGCTGTGCGTTCTAGGTGGCTCAGGAGTGGCAGCCATTATAGGGAGCGCGCTGCTAGGCTGGCATTTCTGGCGCTGTGCCAAACCCGGGGAGTGGCGTTTTATTGGTGTATTGGCGCTGCTGGGATTAGCGCTGGACGGAGGCCTTCATTTGGCAGGAGGTTTCGACTTCGGTGAACACACCCTAGTGGCTGGTTTGCTACCACTGTGGCTTTGGATGCTGTGGCCGCTGTTTGCAACGCTGGTATTTCACTCGCTTGCTTGGCTGTGGCAATACCCCATGATTGCAGCGGTTTGCGGTGCGGTCAGCGGGCCACTCTCTTATGCTGGCGGCGCGGCGCTCACTGGCGTTAGCTTAGCCCCCTGGTTACTGCCGGCACAGGCCATTATTTGGGCAGCGCTATGTTTATGTATTAGCCGTTACGCTAACCACAAGCCCACAGCTTCTAGTGTTGATTAACATCGGCTTCTAGCATTCACGAAGACACTGATTCAGCCAGGATTCGCGGCGCCCAACGCTGTTCAAGCTCCGCAGCAGGTAAGGGCCTAGCAAAATAGAACCCTTGCACTAACGTACAGCCGGCGTTAACCAGAAACTGGCACTGCTCCTGAGTTTCTACACCCTCGGCGACCACTTCTAACCCCATCCCTTCTGCCATCGCCAACACAGCCGTTACAATAGCGGCATCCGCTTGGTCATGAGGTAATTCACGAATAAACGCACGATCTAGCTTAATTTTATCTACCGGCAGACGCTTCAAGTAACCAAGCGATGAATATCCGGTACCAAAATCATCGATGGCAATTGCATAGCCTTGACTACGCAACGCCTGCAGGCGAGGTCCCATATCCCCGGCACGCTCGTCCAGCAATACTGATTCCGTTAACTCTAAGCCAATTTGCGACGTTTTTAACTGATAGCGCTCTAAACAGCTAGACAGTTGAGTTTCCAGGTCGCCCTGAAAAAGCTGCAGCGCAGAAATATTGACCCATACCGTCACTTTGGGCATCCCGCTATATTGCCAGTGCGCTTGCTGAGCGCAGGCTTTTTCGATCACCCAACTACCGAGTTCGGCCATCAGCCCATGACGTTCGGCAAGCGGTATAAAATCGCCCGGCGAGATCATGCCAGCCTCAGGGTGACGCCAGCGCAACAGCGCCTCCATGCCCACTAAATCGCCCGTCCCTGGATGATGCTGCGTTTGGTAATGCAGCTCTAGCTGATCACCGGAAATCAACGCCGCCCGCAAGTCGCTCACCAGAGCAAGCTGGGGGTTATCTTGTTTATCCAGCGCGGGGCGAAACCGCTGGCTAAGATTACGCCCTAAGCGCTTGGCGCTATATAAGGCAGACTCAAGCCGCTGAAACAGTACGCCTGAATCACTGCCATCTTCAGGGGCTCGGCAGCTACCAATCGTTAACCCCAGACGTAACGATTGATCTTTTATTTCGAACGGCCGACTCATGTGCTCACGCAAGGTCGCTACCCACTGATCATGGTCGTCGAAGGTGGTCGTGCGAATCACCATAAATTCATCACCACCCAGCCTGCCCACTACACTGCCAGCCATATAGCCTGTTAACCGTTGGGCAAAGCGCGCTAACAAACGGTCGCCCTGCTCGACCCCTAAGCTGTCATTCACCGATTTGAGCCCGTCAATATCAATCAACGCCATATCCAAGCTTTCACCCGCGCGCAAATGGCGCAGCCGAGAAGACATCAGATCGTGTAAGCGGCGCCGGTTTGGCAATCCTGTTAGCGGGTCTTCATAACCAATTCGGCGCAAATCACGCTCGCGGGCTTTTTGAGAGGAAATATCGGTAAAGAGGCTGATAAAGTGAGTAATTTTGCCACGTTTGTCGGTAACCGCACGGACCTTTAGCCATTCGGGATACTCATCACCGTGCTTGCGGCGATTCCACATTTCGCCCTCCCAACGGCCAGTCGCCTTTAACGTGCTCCAAAACGTCTGATAAAACGCTTTATCGTGACGTTGCGCCGCCAACGTCTCTAGCTTACGCCCAACCATTTCCTGGCTTTCAAAGCCGGTAATTTGAGTGAAGGCGGGATTGACCGACAAGACGCGATTATGCACATCGCTGATGACAATGGCGTCGCTCGCCAAGCCGATTGCATCTTGCGAAAGACGTAGCCGTAAAAACTGTTGGCGTATTTGGTTCCAAGCATCCCAAATGCCAAATGCAACCAAGCTGGCCGCCACCATACGTAACGCAGAGTCAGGCACCCACACACAAGCGGGCAGCGCTATTAACGCCATCCACACCAGCGGACGATTAAGAGAAACAGGCAGCCACATGGCGGTTTAGTGTGTCCTATAAATGGGCCAAACAGGGCATGGATTACAGATCAAGCATCATGCCGCTTAACAAAAAACATGGATACAGCATATTACGTCAATAGGGCGTTTATTGTGCAGAATCGCGTATTTGAAATAGCGAAATACTAACAATGGCTATCGGCAGGCAGGTAAAAAGCTGTAGAAAAACACGATAAGTGCCCAACAACGTGCATTCAGAGGTTTCGGGAAGTAGACTAGAGCCAACTACCATCTTGATACTCGGAACGATTCAGTGACCAAGCAACATTCCTTTGATCGCGAAGAACTGCTGGCCTGCTCCCGCGGCGAGCTATTTGGCCCAGGCAACGCACAGCTTCCGGCTCCCAATATGCTGATGCTTGACCGCATCATGCACATTCACGAAGAAGGTGGCGTGCATGGTAAAGGCGAGCTAATTGCCGAACTGGACATCACCCCGGACCTGTGGTTTTTTGATTGTCACTTCCCCGGCGACCCTGTCATGCCCGGCTGTTTGGGGCTAGATGCCATGTGGCAGCTTGTGGGGTTCTACCTAGGTTGGCTTGGCCATCCGGGCCGTGGACGCGCACTGGGCTGTGGCGACGTCAAATTCAGCGGCCAGATTCTACCCGACGCGAAAAAAGTGACATATCACATTAATGTGAAGCGCATAATTACCCGTCGGCTTATTCTAGGCATCGCCGACGGCACCGTGTCTGTCGACGGACGCGATATATATCAGGCTAATGATCTGCGCGTTGGCCTATTCACCTCCACTGCGAATTTCTGACAGGAGGCTCCCATGCGACGAGTGGTAGTCACCGGCCTTGGCATCGTATCGTGCTTAGGCAACGACCAGCAGCAGGTCTTAGATGCACTCAAAAACGGGTGCAGCGGTATTCGTTTTAAGGAAGAGTACGCCGAACGCGGCTTCCGTAGCCATGTAGCGGGTAGCGTCGACATCGACCTTGATTCCCTTATTGACCGCAAGCTTCGCCGGTTTATGGGCGACGCTGCAGCGTATGCCTATGTATCGATGGCACAAGCCATTGAAGATTCGGGGCTCTCTGAAGAGCAGGTGTCCAACGAACGGACGGGGCTTATAGCCGGGTCTGGCGGGGCCTCCAGCGCGAATCAGGTAGAAGCCGCCGATGTTATGCGCGAAAAAGGCCTACGTCGTGTGGGGCCATACCGTGTTACCCGCACGATGGGCAGCACCGTGTCGGCATGCTTGGCAACGCCATTTAAGATTAAAGGCGTTAATTTTTCCATCTCATCGGCCTGCGCAACGTCCGCTCACTGCATTGGTAGTGCGATGGAGCAAATCCAGCTTGGTAAGCAGGATATCGTGTTTGCCGGTGGTGGCGAAGAAGAGCACTGGACCCTCTCTTGCCTATTTGATGCGATGGGTGCCCTTTCCACGCATTACAACGATACGCCCGAGAAAGCCTCTCGCCCTTATGATCAAGCGCGTGACGGGTTTGTCATTGCTGGTGGCGGTGGCATGCTAGTGCTGGAAGAGTTAGAGCATGCTAAAGCCCGCGGTGCCAAAATATACGGCGAATTGGTGGGCTACGGCGCTACCTCCGACGGCCACGATATGGTTGCCCCTTCTGGGGAAGGTGCGACGCGTTGCATGCGTCAGGCCATGGCGACGGTTAAGGGTGATATTGATTATATTAACACCCACGGCACGTCTACGCCGGTAGGCGATGTGGCTGAGTTGAAAGCAATCCGTGAGGTGTTTGGCAATACCACTCCTGCGATGAGCTCAACCAAGTCGCTGACCGGCCACTCATTAGGCGCAACCGGTGTTCAAGAAGCGATTTATTCGCTGCTCATGATGCAAAATGGTTTCGTCGCTGCCTCAGCGAATATTGAGCACCTCGATGAGCAGGCGGATGGATTCGACATCGTTAGAGAGCGGCGTGATGGCGTTACCATCAACCGAGTGCTGTCCAACAGCTTTGGGTTTGGCGGCACTAACGCTTGCTTGGTTTTTCAGCGCTTTGATGGCTGATTCCTAGTCATGCAGTGCATGTGCAGTACGCTATAAAAAACGGCGCCTTAAGGCGCCGTTTTTTATAGTCATCGAAAGAATGCTGATCTTAACGAGACGTTGGCCGCGGCACCTCTGAAATCTCTTGCAGTTGCCCCTCTATCCAGGCTTCAACATCCATCAGCACCTCATCAGGTGTCCGGCCTGCCGTCTCGATAGGCGCACCAATACGCACCCGAAGCACACCGGGACGCTTTACCCAATGGCGTCCAGGCCAGCGTTCACCAGCATTATGCGCCACTGGCAGCACTGGCACGCCTGCTCGGCAGGCCACCACGCTACCGCTCTTGTTGTAGCGCTTTCGAACCCCTGGATCGACACGCGTTCCCTCTGGAAAAATAAGCACTGACAGCCCAGTTCCCAGTCGCGCGACGCCCTGGGTCAACACCTGCTTCATAGCGCGGGCAGGCTTAGAGCGATCCAGACTAATCGGTCGCAACAAGCGTAACCCCCAACCAAATATAGGCAGTCGCAACAACTCCTGTTTTAATACCGTGCAAACGGGTGGCTTCATCACCTGCAGAAACACCGTTTCCCACTCGCACTGGTGGTTGGCCTGGATCACACAAGGGCCCGCTGGAATATTTTCTCGCCCTTGAATGTCGTAGCGCACGCCACACGCAACTTTGAACCACGCTATCAAAAAATGGTTATAGAGGTTTAGCAAACGATAACGGGCAGCCAAAGGCAAAAACGGCGCAATTGGCAAAAAAAGAATGCCAATCAACAGCATGGCAGAAAAATATCCCACATAAAAAACCAAGCTGCGAACCAGATTGATCAAGCCAACTCTCCTGTCCCTTCACCCTGCTGTTGTTCCCGCATCAAACACCACGCATCCAGCATTCGCCCTACCTCCAGCCGCCAGGGCTTTTGATGGACACCAAACACATCAAGCACACGGCGACAATTGAGTACCCGCCGCAGCTTGGCATCATGGTGATGGTTAAGTGCTTGTACTTCGCCAAGGGCTACGCTTTCACCGCGGCCTTCCAGATGGGTTGCCAGTTGGGTGCGAACCATTGAGGTAAACGTAAACGCACTGACCGGCTCGGTGCCCGCTAAGTGGTAAGCTCCCCAAGCATCGGCCCCACAGACTTGCTGCTGTAGCATGCCGATCAACGCCATGGCGACAGCGTCGGCAGACGTTGGGCAAAAAATAACATCTTCAGCGGCGCGAGCAGGCTGGCCAATCATCAAGCTGTCGATTATTTCGTTTAGCCACGCATGGCTGCCTTCCAGCGCAAACAAGGGACCTAAGCGCACAATGAGATGCCGGTGATACCCAGCACGAATACGGTCACCCGCTTGCACTAAGCGGCGCAGGCTTTCATCCCGGGGGGCAGGCACCACATGTTCATCGATGGGAATTTCAAAACCATCTTCGTAAAGTTGGTCTGAAACACACCAAACCAACGCAATGCCTTGTGCTTGGCAGGCATCGACGCAGGCATCAACGGCATCGGCGTGCGCCATTACATCGGCTGGCGCCATACTGAGCGGGTGCGCTAATGGGGGGATAATCACCGCATCAGGTGTAATCGCTTGGAGTTGGGCAGAGGTAATCGTCGTCCCCTGCTCAATAACAAGCTCTGTATCCGTTCGACGACTGGCTTCTCGGGCTAATGCCAAACTTAAGCAGTGCCCCGCATCTAGTATCAGCAGCTTCAAGACAGAACCTCCCCCTCACCTAATCCCTGGAATGTAGCGAACTATTTAGTTCAGGCGATCAGAACGGAATTTCGTCGTCAAAATCATCGAAGTTGCCTGGATCCGGAGCCCCATAATTGCTGTTTTGATTGGCGGGAGCTGGCTGGCTGTGTTGTGGCCCACGAGCAGGTTGGGGCGCGCCGCCATAGTTACCTTGAGGAGCACCGCCCTGGGGAGGGTAACCACCCTGCTGAGGCATACCGCCACCCTGATGCCCCTGAGAGGCCGAATGCTGAGGAGCTGGGTGCTGCGGCGCGTGTTGCTGCTGGGCTGGTGCGCCTTGTGCAGGGTTATTCTGTGCGTAACCACCTTGAGGTGCTCCGCCACCCTGGAAATCACCGCCGCGACTATCTAGCATCTGCATGTCGTTGGCCACAATCTCCGTGCTGTAGCGGTCTTGACCGTTTTGGTCTTGCCACTTACGGGTTTGTAGGCGACCTTCAATGTAGACCTTAGAGCCCTTTTTCAGGTACTGCTGGGCAATCTCAGCGGTCTTATTGAACAATACAATACGGTGCCACTCGGTACGCTCTTGGCGCTGTCCACTTTGGCGATCCATCCAGGTATCAGACGTCGCCAAATTCAGGTTTGCTACCGCCGTTCCGGAGGGCGTAAAGCGTACTTCAGGGTCTTGGCCCAGATTACCAATCAAAATGACTTTGTTAATACCGCGCGCCATAGGTCGCTCCTTTCAATAATCGGTCGTATATCAATACCAGCGCCCTCAAGGGTATCACTGATACGGCTGACAGGCCTGAATGCCATGCAGCAAATGTGTGTAAAAGCTTCGGTATGTGTTTAAACCTGGAGGTGTAAACGCTTGCTGTACCAATAATCAGAAATGGTCGTTACGTCTTAGGTGGTGATAGCAACCTGCTCAGCGCTGCTTGATCGAGTTCTTTGCGGTTCACTTTTAAGTACATCAAGCGCTCTTCCGGCACCACCATCACATCTTCCACACCCACGACATCGGCTAGATGCTCCATCAACAGCTTTAATGCATCAGGCTGTGTATCGTGTAGTGCTACGACCTCACTGGAGAGAGGCGGTGGTGACGGCATGCGCCACATGGCCAGCCACCATAGAAGCGCCAACCCTGCACAGCCGAAGAACACCGCATCAAGCCCCCATAGGTTCGACAACAAGCCACCCAGCGTGCCTCCTAAAAAAGCGCCCAAAAACTGACTGGTCGAGTACACCCCCATCGCCGTGCCTTTAGCACCCGCGGGAGCCAGCTTACTGAGCATTGACGGCAGCGTGGCTTCGAGCAAGTTAAATCCTGTAAAAAAAACAAATAGCCATGCGAATAGCCAGCTCTCTTGGGAGAATGGCAACCCCAGGCTGCCCAAGCTAATGACGATGGCGCCGATTGCCAGCAGGCATATTACTTTCATGCGCTGGTATTTCTCTGCCACGATCACCAGCGGCACCATAGCAACAAATGACAGCGCCATAATCGCTAGGTAAGCCAGCCCGTGATACTCAATTGCAACGCCTGCATTTAACAGGCGAAAAGGAACAGCAACAAAAATCGCCATTAACACCAGATGCAGCGAAAAAATCGACAGATCTAGCCGCCATAAATCGGGGCGCGTAATAACACTTTTAAACTGCTGGCGATCCATCCCCACATCGCGGTGGCGCAAACGGCGGGGGGCGGGGGGCACCCATCGCCAAAGCACCACTAAACCGATGAGCGTTAACAGCGCCGTAAACCAAAAAACGCCCGCTAGGCCCGCCCAGGCCGCCAGCCAGGGGCCAAGCACCATGGCGATAGCAAACGATACGCCAATGGAGAGACCAATCGTGGCCATCGCCGCCGTTCGCACCTGCTCACGGGTTTGGTCTGCTAATAGCGCCATAATCGCTGCAGCAACGGCTCCACAACCCTGCAACGCACGGCCCAAAATAATCCCGCCAATGGAGTCGGCCATCGCAGCGACCACGCTTCCTAAGGCGAAGATCAGTAAGCCCATGGCAATAACGCGTTTACGACCGATGCGGTCTGACAGCAGGCCAAAGGGGATCTGTAGCGTTGCCTGAGTTAGCCCATAGACACCTAATGCGACACCAATTAGCAGGGGGGTAGCGCCACTTAAGGTGTCGGCATATAGCGCCAACACCGGCAGCACCATAAACAGCCCCAGCATACGAGACGCATAAAGCCCGGCTAAGCCGCTGATTGCACGGCGTTCAGTGGCCAGCAGCAGTGCGGAAACCTTGCGCATAATACCCTTGTGGTCAATAAAGAGGCTGAGCAGCCCGAGATAACCGTCCATTCTAGCGCTTTGTATCCACGCTGGAAACGCCAAGCGCTGACAGCATATCGATATGGAGCTTTGCCGGAAGGGGGACAGCAAACGTATAATTACGCTTTTGCCACGCGATTCGAGGTGTTGATGGACAGCATTCTGGTCAGGGGTGCACGCACCCACAACCTCAAGCAGATCGATGTGGAGCTGCCCCGCGACAAACTTATTGTCATTACCGGTCTTTCTGGCTCAGGTAAGTCGTCGCTGGCGTTCGATACGCTCTACGCTGAGGGACAACGCCGCTATGTGGAGTCACTTTCCACCTATGCGCGTCAGTTCCTTTCGATGATGGAAAAGCCCGATGTAGATCACATCGAAGGGCTTTCACCTGCGATCTCTATTGAACAGAAATCCACTTCCCACAACCCACGCTCTACCGTCGGCACAATTACCGAGATTTACGACTACCTGCGCCTACTGTTCGCCCGGGCAGGCACACCACGCTGTCCAGAGCACGGCGAAGAGCTGGAAGCACAAACCATTTCCCAAATGGTCGACCAGGTCATGAACCTGGCCGAAGGCACCAGGCTAATGCTGCTGGCGCCGGTGGTGAAAGGCCGTAAAGGGGAGCACCTGCAACTGCTGGCAGAGCTGCGGGCTCAAGGCTTTGTTCGGGTACAGATTGATGGCCAAGTGCTAGAGCTTGACGATATCGCCCCGCTCGACAAGCGCAAGAAACACGATATCAGCGTAGTGGTTGACCGTTTTAAAGTACGCGATGATATTGCCCAGCGTCTGGCAGAATCGTTTGAAACCGCCATTAATCTCGCCGACGGCACGGCGATGATCCACTTTATGGATGGCGACCAGCAAGATCTTGCCTTTTCGGCACGCTTTGCCTGCCCGGTATGTGGCTATTCGCTTTCTGAACTTGAGCCGCGGATGTTTTCGTTCAACAACCCAGCGGGGGCTTGCCCCACCTGTGATGGCTTAGGCGTTCAGCAATATTTTGACCCCGACAAGTTGATTAGCCACCCGGAACTCTCGCTAGCAGAAGGCGTGATTAAGGGCTGGGATCGGCGCAATATTTATTACTTTACCCAACTCCAGGCGCTGGCTAAACATTATCAGTTTGAGCTTGAAACGCCATGGGTTGAGCTGGCTAGCCATGAGCGTGAGATTATTTTAAATGGCAGTGGTAGCGAACAAATTCCCTTTGTCTATGTGGGTGACCGTGGCCGCAAGGTAACGCGCGAGCACGCCTTTGAAGGCGTACTACCCAATATGCAGCGTCGCTATCGGGAAACCGAATCCAATATGGTGCGTGACGATCTGGCCAAGTATATCGCCGTGCAACCCTGCGCCACCTGTGGCGGCTCGCGGCTGCGTCAAGAGTCACGCCATGTGTTTGTCGATGACCATAACATTGCCGATATTGTGCATTTACCTATTGGCGAAGCGTGGCGCTACTTTGCCGAACTTTCCCTACCGGGCCGTAAAGGCGAGATTGCCGACAAGATCGTTAACGAAATTCATGCGCGGCTAGAGTTTTTGGTTAACGTAGGGCTCGACTACCTGAACCTGGAGCGCAGCGCTGACACGCTATCAGGGGGCGAAGCCCAGCGTATCCGTCTCGCCAGCCAAATTGGCGCGGGGCTGGTGGGCGTGATGTACATTCTGGATGAGCCCTCCATCGGCCTGCACCAGCGGGATAACGACCGCCTGTTGAAAACCCTGGAGCGCCTACGCGACCTGGGCAATACGGTGATCGTGGTTGAGCACGACGAAGACGCCATTCGCGCGGCGGATCATGTCCTCGACATCGGTCCTGGCGCGGGTGTCCATGGTGGCGAAATTGTCGCTCAGGGCACGCCGCAAGACGTCATGGACAACCCCAATTCGCTGACGGGTCAGTACTTATCTGGCACCCGAGAAATTGCCGTACCGCCCTACCGTATTCCCGGCAATCCGGAAAAGCAGCTGGTGGTGCGTGGTGCTACGGGCAATAACCTGCAAAACGTCACGCTCAGCCTGCCGCTGGGGCTGTTTATCGCCGTCACGGGGGTTTCCGGCTCGGGCAAGTCGACGCTGATCAACGGCACGCTGATGCCGATTGCAGCCCGCGAGCTTAACCGTGCCACCACGCTTACCCCCGCGCCTTATCAAAAAATCGAAGGGCTAGATCAGCTTGATAAAGTGATCGATATTGATCAGAGCCCTATCGGACGGACACCCCGTTCAAACCCAGCCACTTACACCGGTATTTTCACACCGATTCGTGAGCTATTCGCGGGCACTCAGGAAGCACGTTCGCGGGGCTACAAGCCAGGCCGGTTCAGTTTTAACGTTAAAGGCGGCCGCTGCGAAGCGTGCCAGGGCGAAGGCATGATTAAGGTAGAGATGCACTTCTTACCGGATATTTATGTGCCCTGCGATGTGTGTAAAGGCAAACGCTACAACCGCGAAACGCTGGATATCCACTATAAAGGCAAAACGATCCACGAAGTGCTGGCCATGACGGTAGAGGACGCCTTGGAATTCTTCAGTCCAGTGCCTGCTATCGCTCGTCGTTTGCAAACCTTGTTGGATGTGGGCCTTTCCTATATCCGCCTAGGGCAAAGTGCCACTACCCTTTCTGGCGGTGAAGCGCAGCGGGTCAAACTGGCCCGTGAGCTAGCCAAGCGCGACACCGGAAAAACGTTATATATATTGGATGAGCCAACCACTGGCCTGCATTTTGAGGATATCCGTCAGCTACTCACGGTACTCCACCGGTTACGTGATCACGGCAATACCATTGTGGTGATCGAGCACAACCTGGATGTGATCAAAACGGCTGACTGGATTATTGATCTTGGCCCAGAAGGTGGCTCTGGCGGTGGACAAATTATTGCCGAAGGAACACCGGAACAGATTGCCAAGCAGAGCGTTTCCCATACAGGGCATTTCCTGGCGCCGTTGTTAAAGCGTGGTAATCGCGCCCAAAAAACCGCTTAGAGCGACTTCCAGGGCGGGCCCGCCCTCCCTGGAAAATGACAGCGATATGCCTGCCCCCACACGGATGCCAAGAGAGCAGAAAAGCCCAAGCAACATAAAACGGCTCTGTTTATATTGATTAACGTTTATATTGATCAACAACGCGGCCGGTTAATTGTTGCTAACCTTTTTAGGAGAAGGAAGCTGTGGATCAGGATAAAAGCTGCATTATTAGCCACTTCAATCACTACTGCTCACTAACTGAAGAAGAAAAAGCACTATTAACAGAACTGGAAGAGAGCCCTACCGAGATCAAAGCAGGGTCACTACTGTGGGAAGTTGATGCTCCCGCGAATGAGTTTTGCACCTTGCGCAGTGGCTGGGCTTACTCCTATCGACATTTAGAAAACGGCGACCGGCAAATTCTGGAAGTATTTTTGCCTGGCGATATTATCGGTTTGCGAGAGTTTGCGTTTTCCAGGCGGCTGGAAAACGTACGCATGATAACCGACGGCGTGGTCTGCCACTTTCCTCATAAGCGCATGCTAGAGCTATTTCGTCAGTCACTAACGCTTACCTCGGTGATGTTTGCCATTGGCAGCCGTCATCAGGCCCTCCTCACGGAACGGCTGGTCAACATAGCGCGGCGCAGTGCTCGGCAAAAAATGGCGCACTTTCTCCATGAAATGTACCTACGTTTACGCCAAACGAATCATGACATCAGTGAACAGTTCCGTTTGCCGCTTTCTCAAGAACAGTTAGCCGACATTCTAGGTTTGAGTCCGGTTCATGTGAGCCGAACCTTTAGTGCATTGAGTGAAGATGGCTTGGTGTTCCGTGACCGTCATAACGTCACCATCCCCGACTTAAAGGCGCTGGCTAGCGAAGGGGAGTTCGACGACTGCTATTTAACCGATAACGTTAGGCCGCTACTTATGAGCGTCTGAGCCTTAGCGCCTAAATCAGCGGCTGAATTTTTGTTCTTATAGTTTTTTGTTCTTATAGTTTTTTGCTCTTAAACCAAACAACGCCACGTGGCTGTCTAAGCCGCGCGGCGTTGCTTGTTAGCGTTTTTGGCTTGTCTGGCTAGCCGCACTTAGACCAGCCGCAGCCTGCATAGCAGGTTGGACAGCCATCCATCATAATAAGCTCACCGCGACACTCAGGACAGTTACCCACAACTGCCGGGGCACTGCCTTCAGGCTTTTTTAGGCTATTTTCTTGCTCAGCGGCACCGCCAATCGGCTCCACGGCGCCAACCGCTGGACTGGCGTCTGGTTCTTCATCGACCGGAGGTTGCCAAGCATGACCATGCTGCATGCGGTGCGCATAACGCTCCACCAACATCTCCACTGGTACTTGGTTACCATCCTGGTCCAAAAACCCGCGCCGATAAAGAATTTGCTGGATCGACCAGGCAATCGCCGCCACTTCGGAATCGTGAAACATTGGCTTGTTCCAACGGTTCATACCGCAGCGTACCAACCCCTTATCCCACGCTACTTTGCGCAGGTCAGCCACTGCCTGAGTAACATATCCGCCGCGCGCAGCAAGGGAAAGGCTACGCATCGTTGCCGTAATCCATTGATGCTCGCTGGAAAGCTGTCCTGATGGGAAAAAGAACTCAACCGGGCGCTCAATGATCACGCGTCGGCCACCTACCACGCCTTCTACCGGCATAAAAGAGACCAGCAGGTAAACCTTTTTACGGCCTTCCGCCCCCACATAAGAGATTTTTTCGGATACCGCTTCTAACGTCCCCTCTGGGCGCGAAGGAATCCTGACCGTTAGCGGGTCTTCTTCCGGAAGTTCGGGAGCAGGCGCTGTTTGCTCCTGCTGCTTGATACGGTAACCAACGATTTTTGAGGTAATTTCTACAGCCATGGTGTTCTCCACTTAGCAAAGGGTATCGGGGCAAAGGATGTCGGGCGATATTCGTAGCAAGGCGTAGCCCGCCCTTACCATTTGCCGTAGGTGCCCTCTTTTAAGGCGTCAAACAGGTTGGCGGCGTTATGCTCTTCACCGTCGTAGACCACCGTTTCATCGCCGGCCAATTCTAAGGTCTCGCCATTTTCCAGCTCAAACACGTAGGTGGTGTTTTTTAAATCATCTTCACGTACCAGAACGCCCTGAAATGCTTCTGGGTTGAAGCGGAATGTCGTGCAGCCTTTAAGGCGACTCTCATACGCCTGTAGATAGAGATCCTGGAATTTCTCAAACGGGAACTCTGTCGGCACGTTAACTGTTTTAGAGATTGCCGAGTCGATCCACTGCTGAGCGGCTGCCTGCACGGCCACATGCTGTTCAGGCGACACGGAGTCGGCGGTAATAAAGTAGTCGGGTAAATCGCTTTCCACCGCATCGGCGGCAATAAAATGACGATAAGCGGCTAACTCAAACGAGACAACTTCCACCTGCTCTTTGGTTTTCTTACCCGATTGAATGATATTGCGGAAGTAACGGTGCGAGAACGAGGGTTCAATGCCGTTGGAGGCATTATTCCCCATGGATAGCGAGAGCGTGCCGGTGGGCGCAATCGAGCTGTGGTGGGTAAAGCGTGCCCCATGTTCCGCCAACTGGGTGACCAGTTCAGGATCAAGCTCAGCCACTTTCGCCATATACTGGCTATAGCGGGCATGCAGAATACGTCCAGGCACATTATCACCCACTTCATAACCATCGGCAGCGAGTTGGGGGCGCTCACGCATCATCTTCGGGGTAATCGTATGCTCTTGCTCAAGCACAGGCGCCATGCCTTTCTCTTTAGACAGCTCTAGCGCTTGCTTCCAGCCTTCCAGTGCGAGGTGGCGGCTAACTTCTTCGGTAAAGGCCAACGACGCCTGGGAGCCATAGGGAATTTTAAGCATGGTCATCGTTGAACCAAGCCCCAAAAAGCCCATGCCGTGACGGCGCTTGGCTTCAATCTCGCGCTGCTGCTGCGGTAGTGGCAAGCCAGCAATTTCCACGACGTTATCGAGCATACGCGTAAAGATCGCTACCACCTTGCGATAGCGTTCCCAATCAAAGCGTGGCTTGTCACTAAACGGCTCAATCACAAATTTGGTCAAGTTGACCGATCCCAGCAGACAAGCACCTTCTGGGGGCAGCGGCTGCTCGCCACACGGGTTGGTGGCGCGGATATCCTCGCAGAACCAGTTGTTGTTCATGCGATTGACTTGATCAATCAGAATAAACCCAGGCTCAGCGTAGTCATAGGTCGAGGACATAATGGTGTCCCACAGCTCGCGCGCTTTAATAACTTCAACGACACGGCAAGCCACGCGGCCTTCATCATCGACCGTATAGCCCTCTTCAATGACGGGCCAGTCGCGATAAATCAAATCGCCCGCTTTTACATCGTCTTTTTCACCAGGGTGCAATGGAAACGCCAGCGGCCAGTCGGCGTTATGCTTCACTGCTTCCATAAATTCGTCGGTAATCAACAAGCTAAGGTTAAACTGGCGCAGACGACCGGCTTCTCGCTTAGCTTGAATAAACTCACGAACATCAGGATGGCCAACGTCGAAAGTGCCCATCTGAGCCCCTCGACGTCCACCGGCGGATGCCACGGTGAAACACATCTTGTCGTAGATATCCATAAACGCCAGCGGCCCGTTAGTGCCAGCCCCGGCACCAAACACAAACGCTCCCTTATGGCGCAGCGTCGAAAAGTCGTAGCCAATACCGGCGCCAGACTTCAACGTCATACCGGCATCAACGACGGAGTCGAGAATATCGCGCATAGAATCACGAATAGTGCGCGAAACCGTGCAGTTAATCAGGCTAACCGCCGGTTTGTAGGCTTCAGCCCCCGCATTGGAAAGGATACGCCCGGCAGGAATCGCGCCGTTTTCTAACGCCCAGCGGAATTTTGGCAGCCATTCGTTAGCATTGTCACCTTCAACCGCCGCCAACGCTCGCGCGACACGCTCAAAGGTAGCACCGACATCCTGATCAACAGGTTGGCTATGGCGATCTTTTAACCGATATTTGGCATCCCAGATATCTTTGGAGGGAATCTGTAAGGGGACGTCACTCGAAATCTTCATAGCCTTTGCTGCGGTGCTCATGTCGCGAAACTCCTTCACAACGGGGTGAAATTAGCGCTCAAAACGGAGCGATTATACGTTCTGCGACTATGAAGTATAGACTTGACTTTACACTATATGCGGCATTTCCCTTGTTAAAAACTACTACATATAGAAAAATCAGCGCGTTACCTTTTGCTTATCTTCAACACACGATAGGCTAATGTTTTTCTTGTGCGATGCCACCCTTATGCCTACTTTCAAGCCTTTTGTGTTAGTGACTTTTAGCGCCATATTTTCCACCACTGCACTGCCTAGCATGGCAACAACGTTCAATATTGATGACGTACAGCCCCACGAGCATTGGCAGTCAATGGCGCTTACGTTAGGCAGTGAGCGGCACTTTCGCGCCGTGGAAACCCATAGCTATTCGGATGCCACCTTGAGCTTGAACGCAACTCAGGGTGTTTGCGACTTACCGTGGCTGGAAATGCGGGTCACGCTAGCGGAACAACAAGGCGAAAGTCGCGCGGTTAACTTAGTGCCTACCAGGCTCCGGGTGGATGACACGCCGATCATTGATACCATGGCGGAGTTTATTACTGAGCGTGGCGATGATGGGTTTTATGCGCATTTCTACCTAAGCGAGCTGCCAACATTAATGGCTCAAATGAGCCAGGGAGAACAGCTGTTTATTGGTTTTGATCAACAAGATAGCGCCCCTTGGTATATGACCTTTAGTCTTGATGGCGCTGATGCTGCCATAGCGAGAATGCAGCGTTTATGCGCTCGTGCCGACAATCCATGATGCCACCTGTCACTGCACGCTTTTTTCAGCGATTTCAACGCGGTTACGCCCATTATGTTTAGCTCGGTACATCGCAGCATCGGCCCTGGCGATGAGGGTTTTGCAGCTGTCATTGGGATGCCATACTGCAACACCAATGCTGACCGTTATCGGTTGGCTCAAGCTCTTCACCTGTAGTGTTGCCACTAGCCCCCGCAAGCGTTCAGCAAGCCCTTCTGCGGCTTCCATACTGGAGTGGGTGGCCAATACCACAAACTCCTCCCCTCCCCAGCGCCCCAAATGATCACAGCCCCGCAGTGAGCTTTCCACCATGCGGGCTAGCGAAATCAGCACATCATCGCCCACGCTATGGCCGAGGGTGTCATTAATCTGTTTAAAGTGGTCGACATCAAATAACAGCAGCGCAAAAGTCGCTCCGTAGCGTTTTGCTGCTACTAGTTCGGCATCAATAGCCTGCTCGATGCGGTAACGGTTCCACACCTGAGTGAGCGGGTCAAAATGCGCCAACTGCTCTAATCGCTGATTCGCTTCTGCCAGCGCTTTACGCTCGCGCTCCAGGTGCATATTGAGCGTGCTGATCTCATAAGCAGAAATCGCCAGTGTTAAGTCTTCCCCCAAGTCCATCGCAGCTAGTCGTTCGACGCGTTGCCAAGCTTCGCTTTTGCCTGTCACCTCCTCACACCACGCGTCAGAAGGCGACATTGCCATAGGCGGCAGGGATACCGAAGAGGGCTGCATCGCCCAGTAGAGCGTCTCCACTTGCTCAGGACGAAAAAATATCAGCCAGCCGCGCCGAGCAGGGTCGGTAGGCAGCGGCACGGCAAGTACTCCGCTCTGCTCTAGCATGTCTAAAGAGCACGTTAGCGGCTCTTTAGCTGCCTCCTGGGTACACCATGGCCCACTGTGGATGTGGGATTTTTCAATCCGCGTGACCAGTTGGCCAATCGCTTCCGGCTTAGGCGTATTGCCTGATTGATAGATGCTGCCTTTTACCCATAACGCAACGCCATTGGCACGGAAGAGCGACCTCCATGTGTCGGCATGCTCGGTAAATAGCTGATAAGGCCCCTGGGGCTTTAAGCGATTATTGCTTGAAAGCACCAAGCTGTCTTGTACGCGCTGCAAATAGCGCGCTTCTTGGCGAGCTCTTAGCAGTAGCAGCCGTTGAGTAGCCATTTGCACCAAGGTACGTACCGCATCTCTCACGGGCGGCGTTACAGGGTAAGCTGCTGCCGAGTGGCAAAATAGCAGCCCCCAAAGACCGGTATCTCCTTGCATGGCCACGCTGAGTGCGCCGCGTACGCCCAGTCGTTGTAAGTACTGTTGCCGCTCAGGAGCCGGCGCACGCAGGAAACAATCACTGACATTTACATTTACCACACTCGCTGGCAGTAAGTGCTCACCGGGTGCTGTGACATCTTGGATCAGCCGCACCGAATGGCGTTCATAAGCGCGCCTTAGAGCAACAGGAAAGTCCTTGGCAGGAAAGCGTTGCCCTAACAAAGCAGGTAAGCGATCTGCCGCCACTCCGACACTCGACTGAGCGCGCCTCTTAGCTAACGACTCAGCCACGATTACCCCATGCCAATCACTATCAAGATGGCATACAGACACCCGGTCATGCCCGGTTAACTCTTGTACCGACATCACTAGGTAATCAAGCAGCTCTTCTTGATGGGTCGCTTCCGCTAAGCGCATCAGGCGTTCGTTCACCGTGCCAAGCAGACGCTGTTTACCGAGGGTATGAAGGGGCTCTATCTCAACCAGCACATGCACACCGGCACGGTAAGCATGTAACTGGAAACGGCTTGATCGAGTAGGACACTTAAAGGTGAGTGGCCCCGGCAAACGCTGCTGGCCTTGTAGCTCGTAGCGTACACGCTGGCTTAAGCGCTTGCCTAGAACGCTGGAAAGCGTTGGAAGACGCCCTTCAGGAAGGCTTACTCCCAGCAGTTCCGCAAAGTTGCTACTAAATGCCTGTATGCGCCGACAGTCAGCATCGAGCACCAGTAATGCACCGAACGACTGTAGTAGAGAGTGATGCTTCGACACAGAGATGGCCTCAAGAAATCTCTTTACCCCTCAGCCTGCTGCCTTAGCAGCAGTTCGACGCGCCGGTTGGCAGATCTGCCTTCCGGTGTAGCGTTACTTTCCATGGGTTGGGTATCGGCATAGCCGACTGCCCGCATACGTGAAATAGCAACTCCCTGGCGCTCAAGATACTGGACCACCGCAATGGCGCGTCCCACCGAGAGATCCCAATTTGAGGGAAAGCGAGAGGTAGCGATGGGAACATTATCCGTATGCCCTTCGACTGAAATTTGCCCCTCAAAGGATGCCAACACTGCCAGAAGGCTTTCTAACACATCTTGCCCCTGGGGCGTTAGCACGGCGTCACCGCTAGGGAACAGCAAGCTGTCGTCGATGCGCAGCGTAACACCTTCTTCACCCTGAGAGACACTAACTCCTGGGATATTCAGCTCAGCCATTTGTGGCTTTAGCCCGCTGTGCCGGGGATGAATACCAGTTGCCAAGCTGGCCAACGGAAGCGAGGTGATCGCACTTATAGAATGCACTCTATCGTGTTCGAAAGCAGCCCCTCCCCCCGGCGGCGTCAACGCAAGCAGCAAGACAAACAGCGTGATTAACAGCGTTAGTACGTCTAAATAGCTCGTTAGCCAACTCTCATCGCCCTCCCCTGGCACAGTGGGCAACTCCAGCGCGTGCCGTGAATCACGATCTAGCATGGCGCTACCCTTTTGCCGTAGAACTAACCGTTGGCCGCGGTTTTACAGCGGCGTCACGGATTTCGTCATGATAGTTAGCCACGAAGGAGTTGAGCGTTTCTTCAATAAATGAAGGCAGTCGCCGCTTGGTAATTAACGAAATACCTTCCAGCACCATATTCATGGTGATAAGACGCTCTTCCGTGCGCCGTTCTAGCTTGACGGCAATCGGTTTGAACACCAAGTTAGCGAGCAGAATACCGTAGAATGTTGTCAGCAGAGCGACCGCCATGCGCGGGCCAATAACGTCAAGGTCGCCCGCATCCATTACTTCCAGCATATTGACCAGTCCCACCAAGGTGCCAATCATGCCAAACGCGGGCGCGTAGGTGGCCATAGTGCGGAATATCTGCGCCTCAGCATGTTCGCGTGCTTTTAATCGTGCGATGCGCCAGCGTAGCATATCGAAAATTTCGTCTTCTTTCGTGTTCGCAATGACTAGCTGGATGCCGGTGCGCAAAAAGGGGTTGCGAGTGTGCTCTAGCTCCTTTTCAACCGCCCGAACATCGCCTTTAAACCACAAGCGCGCCATGGACACCAGTTCGTTGATATCATCGCGCACATAAGTGTTTTCACGCCGAAACACTAATCCCACCAGGCGCACCACGCGTAGCACTTCTTTCAGCGGATAACTAATAAAGGTGGCCGCCAAGGTGCCCGTTACTACAATGGCTAGCCCCGGCAGGTTGATAAAGCTTTCTGGCGACTCTGCAGTAAAAAACAGTACGCTTACCAGCAACAGCATGCTGGCAAAAATACCGATCAGCGTAGATGGGTTCATCAACGGCTCCTCGCCGGCTATTCGTGATTAATAGTGACGTTAGGCGGTGTCATATAAGCGAGCACGAAGCCTGCTAATCGCCTGGCTGTGAAGCTGGGAGACACGGGATTCGGTCACACCCAGCACCGCCCCGACCTCTTTAAGGTTCAGCTCTTCTTGGTAATACAGCGCCATCAGTAGCTTTTCACGCTCAGGTAAAGCGTCAATCGCGTCAATTAACGACTGTCGCTGCTGCTGATCTAGAAACTGATCGAAGGGCAGATTTGTGGCTTCTTCTTTCACCGACTCGGCCCCTTCGGCCACCAGTTCTTCAAAGGGCAACAGCTGGCCACTGTTCGTATCATTGAGCAATTGCTGATACTCGCTAAGCGGCATATCCAGATCACGCGCGATTTCCCCCTCTTCCGGCGGACGTCCTAGCTGCTGCTCAAGGCGGCGCACCGCATCATCCACGGCTCTGGCAGAGCGGCGTACACTACGTGGCAACCAATCACGTGTGCGCAGCTCATCCATCATGGCGCCGCGAATACGCTGGCTTGCAAACGTGGCGAACGTTGCTCCCTGGGTCGCATCAAAACGCCCTAGTGCTTCTAATAAGCCCACCATGCCGGCTTGAATAAGATCATCCAACTCAATACTTGCGGGTAGTCTTACCTGCAGCGTTAAGGCCTGACGTCTTACCAGTGGCATGTATTGGGTTAACAACTCGCCCTGTTTAATCCTGCCTTGTGCTGTATACATCCTCGTGCCTCACGGCTGAACTCTGTTCACTGGTAATTCACAATCACTTGCAGTCCCTGTACCCGTACCGGGCGCTGGCCTGGCGTCAACGCAAAACGCAAGTACAGCGGCCCATTCACCGATTTACCGGCTAGCGCCGTGGTTGATCCCCGCATAGCCGTCAAAGGCACACACTGCTCAGGGTGGCATAGCCAGGCGTTAACTGGCGCATTGACCGGCATTTGAAAACGCCAATGAATACGCTCTATCGCGGCGTTCTCTACCGGAGCCCCTGCTGGTGGTTGAATGGGCTGGCTACTGACAGCTCGATCACTCATCGCGACCAATACGCTGGGCACCTCACTACTCCAACTGCCCGTCGCGGCGTAAACACCCATGGCGATGACACTTAGCGCCACCATCAACACGCTTTTGAGCAGCCTGTCGGCTTTGCAGGTAGCGACCTTGAAGTCAGCGAGCATCGACATTGTTACTCCCTATAGAGGCGCTTGATTGCGGCTGTTAAAGCACGCTACATAGCGTCAGGCTAGCTGTCATCGCGCCAGCAGTAAAAGCTCTATATCCAAGTAATAGCTGGCTGCTTCGCGCAGGTTATCGAGTAGACCTCGGCGCGGCAAATCTGGCTCGTGCAGTGCCAGTAGCTGTCTAGGACCACCGTTTTCCTGCACTTGCCGCAACGAGCGGTACATCTGTGCGAAAGCATCGGCATCACTATTAATCCATAACGCCCAGCGCGGAAAGCGCTCTTTCAGTTGACCAAGATTAGCGGCATCCGCATTGACGATGTGAATATCCCAATCATCCGGGTCACCCGCCCAACGTCGCCCCAATACTGCCCATTGAGCTAGGCGTCCTTTTACTCTTGCCACCTGCTGATCGCCACCGTGAGGCATACCGATCACGATAAGCGGCTTCTGCGGCACCGAAGGCGGTGCGGTGGTTGGCGTTTGGGCAGCAGTTGGCAGCACCGTTAAAGAATCGGTCATAGCGGCTAGTGGCTCAGCCGCAAGTTCGTCTCCCGTGGGGTCACTCTCAACTGACTCTGCTTGGCGCTGCTGGCGCTGTAAATCTGCCCACTTGCGCAGACCCGCTGCCTGATCCTGGGCACTCATGCCAGTCCCTCACGGCTAACGCTGCTGAGCTGGCGAATGGCGTCACGGGCCATAAACGCGTGAACAAGCGCATCTAGCATCGCCTTATCGCGCCGCTTACGCGTGGTGCCCAACAACCTTAACAAATCGGAGCGCAGCGCTATCGCAGCGTCATCAGTGGCGCTATCTAAGTGTCCCGCTGCAGCGGCGACACCGCTAGCCATCAATAAGCGTACCTCTGTGCTTACTTCGCCATCATCCGCATCTTTCAACTGCTGCCAAGCGCGTTTGGTTAGGCTAGACACCCCATCGCTTTGCAGCTGGATAACCAGCAGCGAGCGCACATCTGCACCTAATCGAGCAGGTGTTAACCAGTAGCGGCGCGCGATGCGTTTGCCATTTTCTGGATCGCGAACTTCACCAACCCATGCTAACAGCGGTGTACCAGCGGCATCCTCCACCGCAGTGTGGGTGTGCCATAGCTGCGCCGTTTGGCCACGAAAACGCAGATCAGTGTGATGAGTGAGCGGGCTATCTGTGAGCAGCTGGCGCTGGGCATAACGCTCGCCCTGACAGTATACCCGCTGAGTGGCAGCTACTTGCGTGATCCAGGTCAAGTGTTGGGCTTCTAGCCACGCTAACGTGGCGGGATCGGGAAACACGGGGAGCAGATGCACGGCGGCCCCCATCGTTTCGCCCTGGTGCAGCAGCCGTGACTGCCAGCCTGCGGGCTGACGGTGCTGCAGGCTGGTTAGCGCGAGCCAACCGCCATCAGCATCTAGCCCAAGATCAGGCATCGACCAGTCACAGCCTCGCTCATTACGGCGGGGAGACCATGCCATGCCCAGCCCTTTATCCGCGCAGGGCTTGCTAGCTAGCAGTGCATCCAAGCGTTTGTCTTGCAGCACGCCCGGTAAGGAGGCGATATCCCATATCGACTCTAACGCTGAAAATCCAATAATCCTGTCACGTAGTCGCGTCAGTACAGAGCCGAGACGGCGCCCTTGACCCAGCACGTCTCGCGACCAGCGCGGCAAACTCACCGAGTGAGGCTGCGAAACGGCGGCGGAGCGCCGCTCTTCACGCACTCTCCCCAATGGGCTATTAAGCGCTTGATCAACCAGTGCAGTAGGGTCCGCAACCGCCATATCTTCTGGAACACGCTGCCCGTACGAACCAAACAGCACGCGCAAACCATGGCGTATGACAATATCTAGCACGGGAGCTAACCGGCCAGCTTCGTCCTGCTTGGTAATAATGCAATCATCTAACTCAGCGCCAGCCGCCCGTGCGGCTTGGCGATAGCGCAACACGACCTCTTCCAAGGTTTCAGGCTGGCTGGCTGCATTCAACAGCAGCACTAAGCGGACGGACGCTTGCCCGCCCTGCAAATGGGCAATCTGCTCAATCACTCGCTGGTCACGCTGACTCATACCGACGGTATCGATAATCACCCACTGCTTACCCTGCAGTCGTCCGACTAGCTCATCAATCGGCTGCTCGGCGTCTAAGGCATACATGGGGGTATCAAGCAGGCGGGCATAAATTCGTAGCTGCTCATGAGCACCAATACGAAAGCTATCGGTGGTGACAAGGGCCACAGGGCGCGTACCGTGGCGCATCACAAAACGTGCTGCTAGTTTCGCAGTGGTGGTGGTTTTCCCCACTCCCGTAGGCCCCACCAGCGCGACAATGCCTGCTTGATCGAAAAATCCGGTTTCTTCTTTCAGTACCGGCAACCGTGCCATTAGCTGCCCACGCAGCCACTCCATCGCAAGTGCGCTATCGGCATCCGGCTGAGCCAAGGGCGCCGGCAGCGCCGCCAGTACTTCGTCGCTAAGCTCTTCGCTGAACCCAACGCTAAGCAGCTGTTGGCGCAAACGCGAGAAAGAGTCGTCAGTGAGTGCCGAGGCGGGCGCATCGTCAGCTGATTGCCGCTGGGCAAGCAGCTCCCGCATTTCTTGCATCTCGCGCAGCAAGCGTTCACTCATTGCCTGCAGCGGATCTGCTTCTCGCGCTGAAAAGGCAACTTGGGCAGCTGGAGACGCTGGGGAAGGTTCAAAATGATCGACCGCCTCGTCCGCCATCGCCAATATTTCAACCCCATCCTCGATACGGCGATTGGCGACAATTAAAGCGTCATCACCTAATGTTTCGCGCACTTGGCGCATCACATCGCGGCTGTTTGCTCCAACAAATCGTCTCACGCTCATGCGTTACCTGCGCCTCTGTTTGATGGTTTGGAACGGGTGTTCTGCATCAACCTCACGCCCGCCCTCCTACGACCGTAGTGACTCGTAACGTACGGTCATCCGGTATTTCTGCTTGAGACATCACCACCAGATGACGCACGCGACGACGTAAGAAACGCGCTAGCACAGCACGCAGCGAGTGCTGCACAACCAGCACCGGTGCTTCACCACTACCTTCATGACGCTCCAGAGCCTCTTGTGCCTGCGTCATAAGCGTATCAGCCAACCCTGGCTCCATCGCACCGTTACCATTCATGGCCTGCATAAGCACTTGCTCTAACTGGGCATCAAGCCCCATCACGTTGAGCGTTTCCTGGCCAGCAAACCACTGCTGGGTGATCGCGCGACCCAAGGCAATACGCACCAGTGCGGTCAGTTCATTAGCATCTTTTTGCTGACCAGCATGCTCTGCCAGGGTATCCAGCACTGTGCGCATATCGCGTATCGAGACATCTTCATCAAGCAGATTTTGCAGAATACGCTGCAGTACAGTCAGCGAAATGGCTTTCGGCACCACTTCTTCGACCAGCGACTTTTGATCCTCACCCAGCTTATCAAGCAGCTTTTGCACTTCTTGCCGCCCCAGCATTTCTGGCGAGTGGCGATGCAGCAGATGATTCAAGTGAGTAGCAATGACCGTGCTGGCATCCACCACGGTATAGCCGTACACCTGGGCGTGTTCACGCTGATTGGCATCAATCCAGATGGCGGGCAAACCGAAGGCCGGGTCTTGGGTAGGCGTCCCCTGTAATTCTCCTGATACCTGACCTGGGTCGATTGCCAGCCACTTGCCCGGCTGTGCATCCGCACGGCCTATTTCTGCCCCCTTCATAGAGAGTACGTAGGTATTCGGCGGCAGTTCCAGGTTATCGCGTATATGCACCACAGGCGGTAAGAACCCAACTTCTTGGGCAAATTTCTTGCGCACACTTTTAATCCGCGCCAGTAGCTCCCCTTTCTGGCGGGAGTCCACTAGAGGAATAAGCCGATGTCCCACCTCAAGCCCCAGCGTATCAACCAGTTGCACATCTTCCCAACTGGCTTCTGGTGACTCTTGTTGGGGCAGTGGTACTGCGGAAATTTCCTCTTTTAACAATGCTTGCTCTTTTTGGCGAATCAAATACCACGCTAAGCCCGCCAGTAAGGCTGTGAAAATCAGAAATACCAGGTTTGGCATACCGGGCACCATACCCAGCAGCCCCATCACCATCGCAGATAGGATCATGACCTGAGGGTTAATAAACAGCTGGCTGATCATTTGCTGACCAACATCTTGGTCAGTGTTGACGCGCGATACAGTGACACCGGCGGCGGTTGAAATCACCAGCGCAGGGATCTGAGCCACAAGGCCATCGCCAATGGTTAGCAAGGTATACGTACGGGCGGCATCAGCAAACCCCATATCGTGCTGCATCATACCAATCAATAACCCACCGATAATATTGACCACCATGATGACCAAGCCAGCCATGGCATCACCACGCACAAACTTGCTGGCGCCATCCATCGAGCCATAAAAATCTGCTTCCTGGGCGACTTCAGCGCGCCGCTTTTTAGCGTCTTCTTCACCAATCAAGCCTGCGTTCAGATCCGCATCAATCGCCATCTGTTTGCCGGGCATGGCATCCAGCATAAAGCGAGCGCCCACTTCGGCAATACGCCCAGCCCCTTTGGTAATCACCATGAAGTTGATGATCACCAGGATCAAAAAGACCACCAGGCCAACGGCAAAATTACCGCCGACCAGGAAAGTACCAAACGCTTCGATGACTTTACCGGCCGCATCTCCACCTTGGTGACCTTCCATCAGTACAACACGGGTCGAGGCCACATTGAGCGATAGTCGTAATAGCGTGGTAAACAACAGCACCGCAGGAAAAGCGGCAAAGTCGAGTGGCTTTTCTGCAAACATGCTGACCAGCAGCACCATGATGGCCAGTGCGATATTAAACGTGAACAGCAAATCGAGCGCGAAGGGCGGCAAGGGCAGAATCATCATGCCCAAGATCATCAGAATCAGCAGCGGCCCTGCGAGCAGCTTCATGCGCACATCGCCTATCCAATCGCGCTGATTGATCAACTGGCTTAAGCCTTTCATGGTTGCGCCTCACTGCCACCGGCATCCCGATTGGAACGTTCCATTTCAGGGGGAACCGATAAATTGTCTGGGGTTGGGGGCACCTCGCCTCCTTGTTGTGCGACCTGCTTCAAGCGGAAAGCCCAAGCCATCACTTCAGCCACTGCGGTATACAGTTCCGCAGGCACTTCCGCGTCTAAATCCACGTGATGATACAGAGCGCGCGCCAAAGGGGCTGCTTCCAGTCTCGGCACACCGGCTTCCAGGCCTATTTCGCGGATGCGGGCGGCCACGGCATCGGCCCCTTTGGCCACTAGCCTTGGGGCCCCCATGCTACCTTCCTTGTACGCTAGGGCCACCGCATAGTGCGTTGGGTTGGTGATAATGACGTCGGCGTCAGGCACTTTACTCATCATCCGCCCTCTGGCCATTGCTTGCTGCTGCTGGCGAATACGCCCCTTGACGTGGGGGTCGCCTTCCGACTCTTTGTGCTCTCGCTTAACCTCTTCCTTGCTCATACGCAGCTTTTTGGCGTTGCTCCAAAGCTGAAAAGGCACATCAATTAAAATAACCACCATTAGCGATAAGACGATCAGGCCAGCGGCTAGCGCTGACATATTCAATGCAGTCGCCAATGCTTGTTGAATGGGCTGATTCATTAGCCCCATGAACTTACCCAGGTTGGCGTACAAAAACGCCGCTGCAATGCCGCCGACCAGGATTGATTTGGCAATCGCTTTGGTTAACTCAATCAACGCCTGGGACGAAAAAATACGCTTTAACCCTTTCACAGGGTTTAGCTTCGACAGCTTGGGCTGCATGGATTTTGCCGAGACTAACCATCCCCCTAGTAATGCCGGAGCAACCAGTGCGATCACCGTCAACAGTAAGAACAGCGGCAGCATTGCAAATAGCGTACGCTGCCCCAGATCCAGCGCATTGACCAGCATCGGGGTACTTTCCATGGCGTGACGGCGCTCGAACAAGAAGGCTTGCTCCATCACCATGCCCAACTGGTCATAGAGCATTTGCCCCATGCTCCACAGTCCAAGCACACCGCCGAATAGCAGCAAAAAGGTCGCCAGTTCTCGAGACCGGGGCACTTGGCCCTCTTCCCGAGCTTTTTCTAAGCGTCGGGGCGTGGCCTCTTCCGTCTTTTCCTGATCGCTGTCGTTATCTGCCATGCGGCCATCCGGCGGTATCTTGCGTGGCTTATCATAAATTCAGCCGCCCCGTGGGGCGGCTGAACAAATGCCTATAGTGCCAGATACTGCCTTTCACAATGTCTTAATAACAACGCATTAAAAGCCTAATTCGTCCAATAAGTCGTCGACCTGATCCTGACCCGTGACGATATCAGGCGCATTGTCCTTCACTTGTGGGCCATTCAGCAGCTCTTCATTACGGCGTGCATTGTCATTTTTCCATTGATCTTCTGCCTTACGCTGCATCGACTCACGGGCATGAGCTCCCGGCACGTTATCGATCAGCACTTGCACCAACTGATGCTCAATTTCTCGAATGACATCCATCATCTTTTTGATGACTTGGCCAGTAAGATCTTGAAAATCCTGAGCCATCATAATATCGAGCAGCTCTTTATTGGTCGCGGCCGCAATGGTTGGCACATCGCTTAGGTAGGTGCGTGTCTCTTTTACCAGAGCTTTGGCATCGTCCAACTCTTGGGGTGCTTCAAACCACTCAGCCCAGCGCTTATCAAGCGTTTCAGCACGCTCAGAGAGTTGGTCTTGTAATGGCTGAGCGCGATCAATGGCATTTAATGCACGTTCAGCTGCCTGCTCAGTCATGGTAGCGACGTAATGCAATCGGTCACGCGCGTCAGGAATTGCTTCCGCTGCTTTCTCGATCTCTTTGTCCAGACCCAGCTCTCGCATGTTGTCACGCAACATGCGGGTCAGTTTGCCGATGCGAAAGATCAGGTCTTCAGCGGCTTCTTCAGATAGCTGGGTAGCGCTATCCTGCTCATGCTGACTCATCGTGTTGTCTCCTCGTTAACCGAGCATTCAGGCGCAGCCGCTTCATTTACCCATCTTATCGAAGATCTTATTTAGCTTTTCTTCGAGCGTGGCTGCTGTAAACGGCTTGACGACGTAGCCATTAGCGCCCGCTTGGGCGGCCGCGATGATGTTCTCTTTTTTGGCTTCCGCGGTCACCATCAATACGGGTAGCTCTTTCAGTGCTTCATCCTGGCGGATCTCTTTAAGCATTTCCAAGCCGTCCAGGTTTGGCATATTCCAATCAGATACGACGAACTCGAAGTTACCCGCACGCAGCTTATTCAGCGCGTCCTGACCATCTTCTGCCTCATCAACATTGGTAAAACCTAGCTCTTTCAACAAGCTGCGAACGATCCGACGCATGGTGGGAAAATCGTCCACTACCAGAAAACTCATGCTCTTATCGGCCATTGGTTATCCTCTTAATCAAATTATTTCTAACATAATGATACTTAAAAAACCGTCCTTAAAACCGTCCTTAGAACAGCTCTTAAAAACAGTTTTTAAAACAGTTCTTAAAACAGCTCTTACCCCCTTAAACGCCTAGAACGCTTCCCACTCTTCGTGATGGCTAGGCTCTGGGGACCGGCGGGGGCTGGGCGCAGTGGCTGCCTGCGGCCTAGCAGCCGGCACGTTTACTTGGCTACTCGCTGGCAGTGCTTGACGCTGCACACCCTCTTGGCTAGTTAACAAAGCAAAGACAGCCACCGCCTCTTCTAACTTGTTTGCTTGCTCTTCGAGCGACATAGCCGCCGCGGAGGCTTGCTGAACCAGCGCTGCATTTTGCTGGGTCACTTCATCCATCTGCCCTACCGCTTGGCTGACCTGTTCAATGCCATCGCTCTGCTCCTGAGACGCTGCAGAAATCTCATCCATAATATCGGTCACCCGACGGACAGCCGTCACCACATCAGACATAGTGGTGCCCGCTTGCTCTACCAGGGTAGAGCCTTGCTTGATTTGTGCAACAGAGGCATCAATCAGTGTTTTAATCTCTTTTGCCGCATCTGCGCTGCGGCTAGCCAAGTTGCGCACCTCACCAGCGACAACGGCAAAGCCACGCCCTTGCTCGCCAGCGCGTGCCGCTTCGACCGAGGCATTGAGCGCCAAAATATTGGTTTGAAAAGCGATAGAGTCGATCACACTGGTGATATCGGCCACTTTCTGGGAGCTGGTAGAAATACCGTGCATGGTCTGCACTACCTGCTCAACCACTTGGCCTCCCTGCTCGGCAGTAGTGGAAGCATCTGCTGCCAGCGTGCTTGCCTGACGCGCATTGTCGGCATTTTGTTTAACCGTGGCCGTCATTTGTTCCATGCTGGCGGCCGTTTCTTCGATCGAGGCAACCTGCTGCTCAGTGCGTGATGACAGATCCGCATTACCACTGGCTATCTCTCGCGTGCCGTAATGAATTTCACTACTGCCTTCACGAACCCGCGTCACAATCGCCGTCAGGTTTTGCTGCATCGTGCCCATCGCTGCAAAAAGACGCCCCACTTCGTTTTTGCCTGATGCGGGAACAGGCTCCGTTAAGTCAGCCTGAGATATTTTGTCCAGCCGTCTTACGGCGTCATTCAACGGTGCGATGACGGTGCGACGTAATGCTATATAGATGAACACAGTCACCAATAGCGCAATTGCCACGGCAAGCGCATTGACCAACATAAACAGATCGCCTTGGGCTTCAGCGTCGCTACGGAGGCTCTCAACCCGCTGAAAACCATACTGCACAAAAGCCGTCGCGCTATTGGCTAAGTTGTTCAATGGCCCTACCAGCTCGCCCCGAAGCCGGTTAAAGGCATTGATGTCCATGGTTTCGAACGTTGCATGCTGCTGTTTGACCAAGGCCAGTACTGCGCGGAAGTCTTCTATCAATGCCTCGCCCAGTGCCTCACCTTGCGCCGTGCGTGGCGTCGCAGCAAAGCGTTCAAAACGCTGTTCGGCACGGCCAATGCGATCCAGCGCAATGTCGACCTGGTCATTGGATTGGCGTGTCTGGCCGACCATCAAAAAGTTGGACGCTGTTTCCATAGCCAGCATCGCTTGGTTAAGCAACGAGTCAGCGCGATTAATCTCGTTGAGCTGGCTATTGCTGATGAGGCTATAGGTTGCCAGGTTAGCCTGGGCATTACGGTCTGCCATAAAGCTAATACCAGCTAACACCACTATCAGCATGACAAAGCTAGCCAACGCGGCAATAACGGCAGAGTGAATACTGATATGACGCAATGAGCGTGTCATTTTTTGTTCCCCTTTCTTATTGATGCGTAACGGGGTGTTACACCCGCTGAGCACGCCCTGAAGCGGCAATTAAGGCCATCAACCGCGATGGAATATCATCTAAGGCAACCACTTCGACTGCTCCCCCAACGGCGATGGCTTCTCTTGGCATACCAAACACCACACAGCTTTGCTCATTTTGCGCAATGGTGGCCGCCCCAGCTTCACGCATCTCAAGAAGACCTGCAGCGCCATCCTTGCCCATGCCGGTCAAAATCACACCAATGGCGTTTTTACCCGCGTGTTTGGAAGCAGAGTGAAACAGCACATCGACAGAGGGACGGTGACGATTCACCGGCGGGCCATCATTTAAGCGCACAACATAGTTGGCACCACTGCGAACAAGCTCGAGGTGTTGATCGCCCGGCGCGATATAGGCATGGCCCGGCAAGACCCGCTCGCCATCGGTGGCTTCTTTGACGCTAATTCGGCACAGCCGATCTAGCCGCTCGGCGAAAGAGCGGGTAAAGCCACCCGGCATGTGCTGAGTAATCAAGATAGCCGGTGCATTGGCCGGCAGTGGCTCGAGCACTGAGCGAATTGCCTCTGTGCCGCCGGTAGAAGCACCAATGATAATCAGCTTCTCACTCGACACCATGGGTGCTTTTAGCTGTGTGGGTGGCGGCGCATTTTTATGACGGGCCTGGCGAGGACGCGAGCGGGCAGCGGCGCGCAGCTTGTCGGTAATTTCAGTTGCATACTCCATCATGCCACTGCGAATACCCAAGCTGGGCTTGGCCACAAAATCCAAGGCGCCTAACTCTAACGCACGCAGAGTAATCTCTGAGCCGCTCTGGGTCAGCGATGACACCATAAGTACCGGCATAGGACGCAGTCGCATTAACCGTTCCAGAAAATCAAGACCATCCATCCGCGGCATTTCTACGTCCAATGTCAGCACATCAGGATTGTGTTGTTTGATCAGATCCCTGGCAGCAATCGGGTCTGGCGCGACGGCGACGACTTCCATATCCGGCTGAGAGTTGATTATTTCCGTTAACAAATCACGAATCAGCGCCGAGTCATCAACGCACAACACTTTGATTTTGGCTGCGCTCAAAGCACGCCTCCTTTATGACGGTAGCCACCTGTGTGCCAGCCCACTCCGCTAAGGCGATTGCCAAAAGGAGTCAACGCACATAACCGATTTATTTTTTTGCGAGGGTATAAACCGTTTGCCCGCGCAGCTTGAATGCATCGCTGATATACGAAAAATTTTCCGAGTGTCCCGCAAACAGTAAGGCGTCTGACTTCATTAGCGGGGCAAACCGTTTAAGTATCTTGGCCTGGGTATCTTTATCGAAATAAATCATAATATTACGGCAAAAAACGGCATCAAAAGGGCCTTTAACCGGCCATTGGGGCGCCAGCAAATTAAGCGGCAAAAACTCCACCAACGATGATACTTCCGGCCTTATACGTGCCAAGCCGGCATGACCACCGGTGCCTTTCTGGAAAAATCGCTTAACCCGCCCTTCATCTAATTTACGTACCTGCTCAAGCGGGTAAATACCGGCACGCGCTTTACTGAGTGCGTCGGTGTCAATATCGGTGGCAATGACTTTGGCCTGGGCGGCTTTTGGCCCCAAGGTTTCTAGCAGCGTCATGGCAATCGAGTAGGGCTCTTCCCCGGTGGATGCCGCTGAGCACCAAATAGTTACCGGACTTTGCTGTTTCTTAATGTGCTCAGCTAATAGCGGAAAGTGGTGCGCCTCACGAAAAAAAGCGGTGAGGTTGGTGGTTAAAGCGTTGGTAAACGCCTCCCACTCTCTAGCGTCCGGCTGGCGCTCCAACCGAGACAAATAGTCGGTAAAACGCGTAATACCGTGGTGACGCAGTCGCTTGGCTAAGCGGCTGTAGACCATTTCACGCTTATGCTCCGCAAGCACTATTCCGGCGCGCTGGTAAATCAATTCTCGTATACGCGCAAAGTCGGCATCGGTTAGCACCAGATCACGTTCGATCTGCCCTCCCGATGCCCACTGGCCGACGTCAACTCCCCGCTCGCGTTGGTCGATCAAAATTCTTCCCACTCCTCTACTGCGGCCAACTGCCGCGTGGTTGGCGATGAAGGCGGTTTAGTTGGGCTATCTGAGAGCAGTGCTGGCGACCGAGAAGCAGTCGATGCTGGGCTAAGCGCTGCTTTTGGCGAGTTCTGATGATTCAAACGAAACGCTTCAACCGACAGGGCCAACAGACTTGCTTGCTGCTCTAATGCCACGGCGGCGCGCGCTGTTTCCTGAACACGAACGGCATTCTGCTGTGTCGCTTGATCCATTTCGGCAACGGCTTGGTTCACTTCAGCGATACCGTGGCTCTGTTCTGCTGACGCTGACGAAATGTCATGCATGATCTGGGTAACATTGCGCGCCGCGTCGGCCACCTCACTAATTGCTACTTCGGCTCGTTTGACCAGCCCAGCGCCCACATTGACTTCTTGATTAGAACCATCAATCAACACGCGAATCTCTTGAGAGGCGCTTGCGCTTCTGCCTGCTAGCTTGCGCACTTCTTCAGCAACCACCGCAAACCCACGCCCATGCTCACCAGCCCTGGCGGCTTCTACGGATGCGTTGAGCGCCAGAATATTGGTTTGGAAAGCAATCGAGTCAATTACATTGATGATGTCAGTCATTTTTTGCGAGCTTTGGGTAATTCGCTGCATATTCTCGACCAATTGCGACATTAGCTCCCCGGTCTGGGTCACTTGCTTAGCATTATTATCGGCAAGACGACGCGCTTCTTGAGCGTTATCGCTGTTTTGACGCACGGTCGTGGTCATTTCTTCCATGCTGGATGCGGTTTGCTGGAGCGACGCGGCCTGTTGCTCGGTACGAGACGATAGCGCCTCATTGCCGCTGGCAATATCTCGAGCGGCTGGGGTGACCACATTAATACCGCCTTTTACATCGCTGATAATGCTGCTCAAACTTTTCCGCATAGTGTTCAGCGATTCCATCAGCATCCCAACCTCATCCCGCTGGTGGGGGGGCACTTTTGCGGCGAGGTTGCCGCCCGCAATTTGCAAGGTAAAGCGAGACGCGCTTTTAAGCGGCCGAACAATCGAACGTAACATCACCCCCCCAAGCAGGATAAGCGCCAGCACGCCAACACCTAGAACAGCGGCCTGAGCGCTTAGCATGCGGGTTTGACCTTGCTCAGCATCAGCAGCCATTACCTCCGCGGCCACCTGTTTTTCAGCGATGAGCTGGTTCACCATTGTTGAGAGTTCGCGTCCTTCGTTATTCATCACACTGATGACTGCGTCCAAACCGGTAAACACTTGATACGTGTCTTCTGCTTGCAAGACGGTTTCCGCCTGGAACATGCCATTGTCTAAAAAGCTTTGCAGCTGAGTATTGAAGGCGCTGGCTAGCGCTGTCGTATTGACATCTCGGGAGTAGTATTGCTGCCAAGCGGACTCGATCGTCGCCGCGCTATTGGCAATCATGTCGCCCATCTCGAAGCGCTGTTGAATCAGCTCCATGCGCTCTGGTTCAATCATGGCCTGGCGTGTTTGCGCGATGGTCTGGTCAATTTGCTGTAAGCGAATAACATCTTGCAGGCCATCATGATTTAGCGTCGCTAGCCGCTCTCCTGCGACGTTAAGGCCATACAACCCAAGGCCTCCACTCACCAGCAGCAGTGCACCAGCGACGACAATCATGCCGACCAATTTAGCGCGCAGAGTATCCAGTCGTATCCGCTTTAAACCTTGAGTTAGGCCTTTCTTGCGCAACTTCCCCTTGTCTAAATAGAGCTGTTTGTTACGGCCTTCACGGATCTCAGCGTAGGCCTGTTCCGCTTGGGCGATCGCCTCTCGGGTTGCCTGCACCCTGACCGAGGCATAGCCAACGACCTGGTCGTCTTCAATAATCGGCGTTACGCTGGCACTCACCCAGTAGTGGTCACCATTCTTACAACGGTTTTTAACCAGCCCTCGCCATGTTTCACCGCTTTTCACGGTCTGCCACAGGTTTTCAAATGCTGCTGGCGGCATATCCGGATGTCGAATCAGGTTATGGGGCGCACCTATCAGCTCTTCGTACTGAAAACCACTGATCTCGATAAACGCTGGGTTGGCATAGGTAATGCGCCCTTTAAGATCCGTGCGCGAAACGAGGAAATCATCGCTCTGTAGTTCAATTTCACGCTGAGTGACTGGCTGGTTATTACGCATCCGCCTACCTTATTTTTAGGATTGAAGCCGAGGAAGTCATGAGCCTAGATCGCAAGACCTAAAACGCTTCCCACTCATCGACTGCCGTGTTGCGCGCAGGTGTTTTTTTGGTCGCCGTGCTATGGGCGATAGGTACTGGCTGAAGCGTTTGAGGCCGCATGGCAAACTTTTTCTCTGCCAGGGCAGGCGTCACCTGGAAGCGCTCAACCGCTTCCCTAAGACGTGCCGCTTCGCTCTCTAATTCGTTGGCGCTGCGTGCCGCCTGCTGAACCAACTGGGCATTTTGTTGAACAACCTGATCCATTTGGGCAACCGCTTGATTCACTTGCCCAATCCCGTTGCTTTGCTCTTCGGAGGCAGCCGCAATCTCATCCATAATGTCGTTGACCCGCTGCACCGCGGCGACAAGGTCCTGCATAGTTTTTCCCGCGTGGTTCACCCGTTGGGTACCCGCATCCACTTTGCCAAGCGATGTATCGATCAGCGTGCGAATTTCTTTAGCTGCATTCGCACTGCGGCTAGCGAGACTGCGAACTTCCTGCGCGACAACCGCAAACCCTTTGCCATGCTCACCCGCACGGGCGGCTTCTACCGAGGCATTTAAGGCGAGAATATTGGTTTGAAAGGCAATCTTATCGATCACCGTAATAATGTCGGCAACCTGGTGGGAGCTGGCGCTTATGTCCTGCATGGTTTCAACAATATTGGCAACTTCTTCGCCACTGCGTCTGGCGGTTAGCGTTACCTCATTGGCGAGCTGACTGGCTTGTTGTGCATTGTCTGCATTGTGTCCAACGGTAGAGGCCAATTGCTCCATGCTCGAGGCCGTCTCTTCTAGCGAAGAGGCCTGCTGTTCGGTGCGTGAGGAGAGGTCGTTATTGCCACTGGCGATATGTTGAGAGCGCTCAAAAATCGACGCGCCGCTTTGGCGTACTACGCCAACCGTTTCAGACAGTGAAGACTGCATATGCGCCATTGCACTATACAGCCTGCCAATTTCATTATTGCCCGGTGAGGTTATTTGCTGACTTAGATCGCCCTGGGCCATTTTTTCAAAATAACCAACCAGACGATCCAAGGGGCGCAACACATTAACGGTCACCCCCCATACCACCACAGCGACCGTTACGCCGGTCATAATGACCACGCCAATCAGCACCCAGCGAATGCGCGTCGCAAACTCACTAAACGCCGCTTGCTGCGCCTGTAAATCACTCGATGCCTGCACAATAGCGGCACCGTGGTGGAGTGCATAAAGGCCTATAGCGCAGGCCACCACCACCAAGGTTGAGAAAGTGGCTAATACCAGCCCCCAACTGAGACGCACGGTCATATTGCTCATCATTTGACGCAGTAGCGATGTCACACGCATTACTCCAAACACAACCGTAGTGGCCGATGCTATCCGTAGCACCAGAGAGGGCTGTTTTTTTGGCTTAAGAAGGCACTCTCCCTGTGCCCAGTCACACAGGTGTTAGCGGTTGCTGGTGCTATCGACCAAGGCCATTTCTTCGCTGGTTAGCAGCTTATCGATATCAACCAACACCAACATGCGGTCTTCAAGACTGCCTAAGCCGCTCAAGAAATCAGAGGAGAGCGTGACGCCAAACTCAGGCGCTGGCTTGATCTGCTCGGGTGTTAGGGTCATGACATCGGAAACGCCGTCCACCACAATACCCACCACGCGATCGGCGACATTGACCACGATCACAACGGTTTGACCACCGTACTCCACGCTGTCTAGGTGAAATTTAATGCGTAGATCGACAATGGGCACAATGACGCCACGCAAATTGGTCACCCCTTTAATAAAATCAGGGGCATTGGCAATACGCGTGACGTTTTCATAGCCGCGTATTTCCTGAACCTTAAGAATATCAATGGCATACTCTTCTTCTCCCAAAGAGAACACCAAAAATTCGCGATTATCGGCTTCTGCGGCGGACAGCACCGCACCACTGTTTGCTTGGCTCATGACGGCTCGGCCTCCTGGTAATAAGAGAGATGGGGATAACTCACCTGTTTTCCGGCTTCTTTCTTGGCACGGCTTAACCGATGTAAACCTGTAATATCGAGAATTAGCGCGACGCTACCGTCACCCAGGATGGTCGCCGCCGAAACACCCGGCACTTTGCGGTAGTTATCTTCTAAGTTCTTGACAACCACCTGTTGCTGGCCAATCAGTTCATCGACCAACATGGCATAACGACGCCCCTCCCCCTGCACGATGACGGCAATACTTTTGGTCGGGTCGGTAATGGCATTTTCCACATCGAGCACTTCATGGATCGCAATCACCGGCAGGTACTCATCGCGCACTTTAAGCACCACATCATCGCCCGCCATGGCATACATATCGCCTTTGGCAGGCTGCAACGATTCAAGTACTGTGGAGAGTGGCAAAATAAAGGTTTCACCACCTACCTTGATCGACATACCGTCAAGAATGGCCAGTGTCAGCGGCAACACAATGCGCGTATTGGTGCCTTCACCTTTCTTGGACTGGATTTCAACCCGGCCGCCCATACCTTGAATATTCCGCTTGACCACATCCATGCCGACACCGCGGCCAGAAACGTCGGTGACTTCTTTTGCGGTGGAGAAACCCGGTGCAAAAATCAGCTGGAAGACTTCTTCGTCAGGCATGTTGTCGGAAACGCTCAAGCCATTTTCACGCGCCTTAGCCAACAACCGATCACGATCCATGCCCGCACCATCATCACGCACTTCAATCAGAATATTGCCGCCCTGATGGCGTGCTGATAACACGAGCTTGCCAACACGGGGCTTACCTACCGCTTCCCGCTCATCCGGCATTTCGATGCCGTGATCCAAGCTATTACGTACTAGGTGCGTTAGCGGATCGGTAATGCGCTCAACCAGACTTTTATCCAGCTCGGTGGACTTGCCTTCGGTAATCAGCTCAATTTCTTTGCCCAATTTACCGGCGGTATCACGTACAACACGGGGGAATCGGCTAAACACAAATTCCATCGGAATCATGCGGATCGACATTACCGCTTCTTGAAGATCGCGTGCGTTACGCTGGAGCAGACTCATGCCATTTTGCAGCGAGCTATTGCCAACAGATTGATCACCAAGGTCGCTGACCGTTTGGTCCAGCATCGACTGGGTAATAATCAGCTCGCCCACCAAATTGATGATCTGGTCGACTTTATCTACCGACACACGGATCGAGGCAGACTCAGCGGCCGCTTTTTTGGGGGCGGATTTGGCTGGCTTTTCTGGCGAGGGTGTTTTGCCAGCAGGTTTAGCCACCACTGGCGCCGCTGGCTCAACACTATTAGGAGACTCAACACTAGCAGTAGACTCAACACTAGCAGTAGACTCAACAACATCAGTCGGCACGGCTGCTGGGGCGTCTAACGCAGCGCTGGCACCTTGGTCTTTTTCAACCGCTGCCTGGCTAATTTCGATCTGCTCAGGCTCGATAATGAAGCACATCACCGCTTCAATATCGTCCGCACTGACGTCACCCGTCAGCGTGACTTCATATCGTTTTTCATCACCCGAGTGGGACTGGACATCACCCAGTTGCTCAAGCTCTTCCACCAGCAGCGTGCGATCTTTTTCGTTAACATTCAGTAGCGCAACCAACAGATGGCGCTCGCTTAGCGCGGGGGATTCGGCAGCCACGGCGCTGGCTGATGGTTTTTTTTCAACCGCTGGCGCGGGGGGCGCTGGTACATCCAACGTCTGGCCAATTTCTTCTAGCGCGATCTGCTGCAGTGTCTGGCAGATCCGCTCGTAGGCTTCTTGGTTGGGCTCTTCCTCGTTGCGATAGGCATCGAGTTGCTCATGCATGATGTCTTTTGCCTCTAAAAAAGTATCAACGAGGTCGGCTCGCAATGTCAGCTCACCTTTGCGTGCGTGATCTAACAAGTTCTCAAAGATGTGCGTGGTTTTCTGCAGCACACTGAAGCCGAAGGTACCCGCGCCGCCTTTTATTGAGTGGGCAGCGCGGAAGATAGCGTTTAGCTGCTCGCTATCCGGATCATCGACATCCAGCTCCAGTAGGTGCTGCTCCATATCGGCCAGCAGCTCTTCAGCTTCTTCAAAAAAGGTGTCAAAAAAATCCGCTATATCCATGCACCGCTCCACATAAACGTCTTAGTGTTGTGATAAGCCCTGCTCATTCGCTTTCATCGCTCTGAGACGCGCTTTGTGGCAGCGCTTCTAAAAGCGCATCTTCCTCAGGCAATGAGGAATCAAAACTCATAACGCCTGGATTACGAATCGCTTCAGCGATTTCTGGCAATAAAACAACAAGCTCAATGCGGCGATTAACCGGGTCTCTCGGCGCAGTGTCAGGCAGCCTGACACGATCGGCAAAGCCCGATACGCGCAGCAGTTGATCGGGATCAAGTCCACCCGCAACCAATTCACGCCGAGAGGCATTCGCTCGGTCGTTGGACAGCTCCCAGTTGCTGTAGCCTCGATAGCCACCTGCATAAGGCACGCTGTCGGTGTGGCCGCTGATGCTTAAGTCATTGGGTAATTCGTTAAGTAGCGGTGCCATCGTACGAAGCAGGTTGCGCATGTAGGGAGCCACTTGGTCACTGCCTAACTCGAACATAGGCCGCTGCTCCGTATCGAGCAGCTGAATCCGTAGCCCTTCACGGGTTAAATCAAAGCGCATTTGGCTACGTAGGTGGCGCAGCTCCGGGTCCTGCTCAATGGCCCGCTCGATGCGCTCTTGCAAATCGTTAAAGAAACGCCGCTCCTGAACACTGGGACGGCTATGCTGCAGGATATCAATCCGAGCCCGTTCGCCATCGGTGTGGGCCGGGTCTGGGCCGCCGCCAGGAATCACCTGGGTGCTTCCTGACCGATCGCCACTGGTCATTGCCGAGATCAATGGCGTGCTGAAGTACTCTGCAACACTGCGACGGGTTTCATCATCGGAAACACTTAAAATCCACATGACCAAAAACAGCGCCATCAGAGCTGTCATAAAGTCAGCAAGGGCGATCTTCCACGCACCGCCATGGTGGGCATGCACCACTTTTTTGCGCCGAATAACAATCGGACGCTTATCGCCCCCCTTACTCATGCATTACCGCCCTTTTTAGCGTCGCGAACGTACTCTTCAAGCTCTGCAAAGCTGGGACGTTCGGTGCTGTGTAATGCCTTCCGACCAAATTCGACCGCTAACTGGGGAGCATAACCATGCAGGCTAGCCAGGAGCGTGACACGGATACACTGGAGCATTTTTTCTGCTTCTTTGGCTTGCCGCTCGGCATAGCTCGCAATTGGGCTGATAAACCCATAGCCCATTAAAATCCCCAGAAAGGTACCTACCAGTGCCATGGCAATCATTTGTCCCATTTGTTCAGGGCTGGCATCCGCATAGGTCAATGCTTTAATAACCCCCATTACCGCGGCGACGATCCCGAATGCAGGCATGGCATCACCTACTTTGGCAATTGCATCAACGGGAATATGGGCTTCCTGCTCAAATACTTCGATTTCGTGAAGCATTAATTCATCGATTTCCATCGGTTCCATGCCACCACTCACCATCAACCGCAGATAATCGGTTAAAAAATCCATAATATGAGGGTCTGCAAGCACCGTGGGATGCTCTTGAAACAGCGGGCTGTCCTGGGGGTTGTCAATGTCACGCTCAATACCCAACATCCCCTCACGACGCACTTTAGAGAGGATCTTGTATTGCAGCGCCATTAACTCCATATACAGTGCTTTATTATATTTTTTGGTGCGCTTGAGCCGGGGAAGTATTTTAAACGTGGCTTTAATCGCTTTGCCGTTATTGGCAGCAATAAAAGCGCCAACGCCTGCACCGCCAATAATCAGCAGCTCCAGGGGTTGGAACAAAGGGCCCAAGCTACCGCCTGCCATCACATAACCGCCAAAGACAGATAGCAGTACGACCAAATAACCCAGAGGAATCAGCACAAGCAGTGTCCTTGCGGTATCAGTTTTATCTCAGAGGAGCGCGATTGCCGTGTTTCAAAAAGAAGACACAGAAAAGTCCCGCTCCACGCGTTTCTTAGCCATAGCATACGCAGGCGTAGGCAGTTCTAATGAAAAAGTACCCACCCCTTTTGGTGCTATCTATGCGTAAAAGACGCACTTTTTTGGCTATATGCTTACCCGCTGTGGGTAAGACAGTTTTTAATCTTTCATAGCCGCGCCTTGCGCGTTTTGCCGGCTCGCGAGGGAGGCTGACAAATACCACAGACATAATCATGAGTGGGGCTGTGCGCATGCGCGACAAAGTGCCCCCCACAGCGCGTGCACCTGTTGAGTTGCAACAAGTCACTTTCAAAAAACCGTACCAGTGTCCACGCCCGAGTAAGCCCAAGCACCGGCTCAACGTTTTCGAGGTTTATCTGCTCTTCATACAGGCGGTAGGCTTTGACAAAGGCATCAATACGCTCGCAACAGGTATTATTTTGAATACTGTTATAAATGTTATAAAACAGCGACGAATGCACGTTTGGCAGCCACGTCACGAACCAGTCCGCTGAAAAAGGCAGCATCCCCTTAGGTGGCGACATTCCCCGCACTTCTTTGTACAACTTAATCAAGCGCGTGCGACTTAGGTCTGTCTCAGTCTCTAGTACTTGTAAACGTGCACCCAATTCAATCAGCTCAATGGCCAGTTGCACTTGGTGCATTTCATCAACCAAGCTTTTCTGACTCACTCTGACTCTCCTACCGGAAACACCTCAAACTCTTCACAAGCCGACAACAAAGAAGCATGTAACCCTGAAAGACCTTGATCCCGAGGGTTATGAGTAATTTTGCGCAGTTGATGGACGCTCGTTTGGCTTAGCCGGCAGATCAGCTGATTATTGCGCGCCAGTTTCGTCAACTGCCGAGCATTCAGAGACACCAGCAGATCGGCAAGCTCGCTGTCTACCTTTAGGCGAAACATCGCTGCCTCTCGGTCTTCGACCAACAGACGCTGCGCGAGAAGTAAATACGCTAAATTAATTTCTTGAATTTCATCGAGAAAGCTTGTTTGACTCATAGTGTTCCATCGAACGACATGGGCGTTTCGTTATGGCTTTATACTGACGCCTTAAAGGTTTTTAACATTCCTCTGTCATGGTTACATACAACGTTTGTATTGGCTACCAGCGCTCTTGACGAGGAATTAACCCTTCTTCGGATAACTCAAAAACCCATACAAGAAGCTCTGCAATCACCTGATATAAATTTGCCGGAACCTCGGCATCGAGATCTAACTGCATCAGCAGTGCTACAAGCTCAGGTGCATCGTGCACATAAATACCTTGGCGCTGAGCCTCCGCCATAATCCGCTCCGCCAGCTCGCCGTAACCCTTTGCGATCACTCTCGGTGCCTGATCTCTGTCTTGATAGGCTAGCGCGACAGCTTGGCGACGATGTTCACCCGAGGTCGTCATCATGGCCCTCCAAGGCGGCATAGTGTGCTCGCACCTGAACACTGCGAAAATCTAACGCCTGCAGACGTTTTTCTAATCGCTCAGTGCCCAGCTCTAAAGACTGGTATGTCGACGCCTTATCTGTGGTTAGATCGATGCTTAACGCTGACTGGTAAAGCCTGATGGAGGCGCTGAACGCCCCTAGGTTAGGCACGTCGAGCTGCATATCTGACTGCCAGACACCATCATCCTCCGCCTCTTGCTGGGCGCTTTCGCGCTCCCCTTCCCGAGTGGGCATATGAATGACTAATGCCATGAAAATACCGGCCCACACGTCCCCTTCCCAGCGAAGAACCGGCATCACAAGCATATCGAGCTGCTGACGCACTAAGCTCTGCAAACTTTCATGCACAATCTCACGTCCACCGCGTGCTAGCGAACTCTCTTCCATTGCCCGCGCGCTTGCCATATCAATGCTGACGGCGGCGCTCGCAGAGACATTGGCAGACACACGCTCAGACTGTGCGCCTGCTGGCAGCGTACTATCCGGCATAAGTGCGGCTGGGCGAATCAAATTAGCTTGCTCACTTGCCACAGGTATCAGCAGCGAATTCGGCAATATGGCAACGTTTGTGTGCCCCTTCCCTAGTGCGGCACTTGGCGCAAAAGGAGGCAATACAAACGCGGCCATACTGGCCGGCAACATTACTCGCGAACCTGTCTGCATCTGCGGCTCTCTCAGCAACTGCTGCCGGGAAAACTCGCCTTGAAACCATCGCTTCAAATGCGACTCGTAAAACAGCCCGCTATCCCGAATGCTGCCTTCTAACCGACTCGCCAGTGCCGTCGCAGAGGGCGCTTCCGCCGATCCCATCAGCGGCGCCTGAGGGCGCACCATTGCTGGTGGCGCGGGAAAACGCAGCAAGACATCGGCGATGGTGCGTGCCGCTGGGCTAAAGTGAGTTTGCGTCGAGCCTAGTAGTGTATTGGCTGTCTCTCCCTTAGCGGCGGGCAGCCGTTGCCCATCAAGCGAGGGGGGCAGACGCCTAAGGTCATCAAGAGGTGACGATAGCGGGCGCCCATCCAGGCTTGCATCGCCTTGCAGTGCGCGCGGCCCCTCACCCGGCGGCACTGGCTGCACGGGCGCGTTAAGAGGACGCTGGGACAGCTCGCCCTTACGCCCAAGCACTTGGTGCATGAGCGTATCGATAAGTGGCGTAATGCCACTCACGTAGTTCCCTCTTCCTGATCGCTATCGAAAAGCGCCGCATTCGCTTGCTGAGGCGCATAAGCACGATGCAAACTTCGTTGACGTTGAGAAACACCTATCAGCTTGCCTAGCTCATCTCGCCTAGCCACCAAACGGCGACGAATTTCAACATCATGCTCAAGAATGCTTTCCAGTAACTCTGTTTTTCGCCTCCGGCCATCATCATCAAGCACGGTCTCTTCATCATGTTTACGCAACGCTTCAACGGACATCACATAGTGAGTACGTTGTTCGATAAGCTCTGCCCACTGCTCCGCATGCGCGAGCTCGTGCATTTTTGTCACACAGATGAGTAGCTTGGCGTACGCTTCAATAAGCGCTTGCTGGGCATTTTCACGAGCAGTTTCAGAAGCTGACATGCTTTGCCTCACGCACTTTGCTGTTGACCGATTTCACGCCATGCAGAGGCGATGTCTTCAAGCAAACGTTCTGCTTGGTTGAGGCTGTCTTCATCATTTCGAAGGTTTGCGGCTAACAATAAACGGGAAATGTAGTCATACAGAGAAGCCAAGCGCTCAGCAATATCACCGCCCTTCTCTTGATCCAGCGCAGCAACCAAGCCGTTGTTAATAATATCCAGCGCCTTGGAAATCGACTTTCCTTTTTCGGCCGTGTGACCTGCCTGCATATGAATACGCGCCGCACGGATGGCCGCCTGGGCACCATCAAACAGCATTACAATAAGCTGATGAGGATCAGCTGACATAACGCCGCTTTCCACGCCAACGCGGGCGTAGGCATTGGCACCTCGGCCATAAGCGGCGCCACCGCGAGAGTATGTCATAAGCGGGCTCTCCTTTATTAATGTGAGCAACAGCCACACAAGCAGCGACGCGCGCTGTTCCACGTTAACTGTTTCGCGTTCAAAATCGAGTTTATTGGCTCGGCTATAACTATTATCGGCGCCTGACTAATAGACTTTAATGTTTAACTTACTTTTCGCTCAGAAAGTTTCGCTCTTTTCGCCAGGCAGTAAATGGCTATGTAGACACCGCTACTTCACGCACCGGCTTACCCAGCTTTTCTAGAACGTCACCCCGCAGCGTATCGCCCAACGTTTCGCGCATGGGCGACGTCGCCTGGTGAGTCAACACGACTTCAGCCGGCGCCCCCTGTGCATCAAGGCGAGTAATCCAAGCCATTTGCTCGCTGGAAAAATGCGCCAGCGCCCCTACCGGCAAGGGCTTGAAATGCTCGATGTAACGCTTGGTCCAGCGGGGATCAAATTGATGAGGGTGGCTCAACAAGTGGCGATAAATTTGCTGCGCCGTTTTAGCGGGCCGGTCAGCTCGATCACGGCGCATCGCCTCTATAACATCGACCACAGCACTTGCCTTGGCTAGCTCGTTAATATCACTGCCGGTTAAGCCATCAGGGTAGCCACTCCCATCCAGCCGTTCGTTAATACCACCAATCACCGCTTGGGCAACGGCAGTAGAAAGCCACTGACAGTGCTGAAGACGATCTAACAGCAACGCCACATGCTCGCTCATAGCTTGGCGATGAACGGCTTCGAATTGCGGCGCTTTGAACAGTATTTGCGGAACGAGGGCTTTACCAAGATCATGCACTAAACCACTCGCTACAATCGCTTTGCGCACATCACGGGGCATATTGGCACCCACTAAATCGAGCAAGTGCACGGCGACGGCAATCCCATGGCGGACGAGAAGCGGCTCCGGCGACAAGCAGCGTGTCGCAAATAGCAGTGCTTCACGGTCCTCTTCATGAAGCAACAAAAGGCGGTCGGCATTACGCGATAGCTGGCGAGAATCGATGTCGCTGCCTTGCTGCAAAAGCAGCAGCTGAGCATCCAAATAAGCCGCTACTTTCACCAAGCGTCGCGCCATGGGTGTTGCATAGCGCCGAATATCACGCCGCCCAACATGCTCCCCCCCTGCCGTACGTTTGCCAGGCTGCTCGAATAGCGGCGATGGCTGGCGATCATCCTGCACTTCTTTTTTATAACGGGCGGCTTCGCGCTCGATTTCACAGACAAAATACCAAATTTGCCGCTCTTGCTCCGAGGCGCAGTTCATAAAACGGAAACCTACGCGCAATAGATGCCGCTCAGGGTCGGTTTTTTGATGGCGCGGAACGCCCTGCACCTCAAAATACGTGCCATCTGGAAACGTAAAAGCCAGCGTTAACGGCAGGTCAGTATCAGCCAACACCCCACTAGCAGTCAGCGGCAGCTCTATCTGGCAGCCATCCTGGGAAAGATCGCGCAGCTCTCCGTAAACCCTATCATCGCCTTCGCCACATATTGAAGCGGGCACGACCATGCCTAAACGCAGCTCAGCGCGAAACGATTCGCGGCGCTGGAGCACTTCCAGAGTCGCCGGATAGTCGCTACAACATAAAAAGCGCCCACCCACATGGCGGGTTTCGGTTAACGACAGAAACGGCGTGCGCACCACTTTGCCCTGGGAGTAGCCGCGCAGGAAAAAAAGCTCACCTTGCTGTAAGCAATCTAGCAAATGATCGACCGAGGATAAGTCCATCACTAACGTCTTGCCAGCGTACTGCTCCATCAACACGATAGGTTCTGGGCGCGCATCAGCGGAGACCAAACAAAGCGACACTCCGCCACCTTCGATCATGGTATTTAACAGGGAGCTTACTGCGGTTGGACTGGTAACTCTTTCATATTCATCTTGTTGGACTGACATTCTCGTCTCGCTCGCTACCACGTTGTTATTACGTCACACCCACAAAAAGGCAACAGAGCCTATCAGCAGCTTTTGGGCTGCCGTTTTAACGACCACACCCCTTCGCTATACAACAATAAAGTTTTTAGCTCCCCTGCCGATAACAGTGAAGAGGCCTATAGCTACGATTCAATGGCCTTACCACCTTATTGCCACCACGCCGCGTGGCTTTTTTCTAAAGGATTCCGTCTATGGGCCCCTTGTTAATTGATGAGCTAATCTCGATAGCAACAACTCCCTACCCACCAACACTTTCCCAATCAGGCACCCCAAACACATCGTCACCGCAGGCACCTGGCGTCGCAGGCGTTGACGGAGAACAGCCCGAACTCCTCAGCGTAAGCAAAGAGTCGCTTACGGCACCGATACAGCGGATCAACGAAGCCTTTCGGCCACGGGGGTTGGAGTTTGAGCTAAGCGAGCAATCCGGGCGCGTCATTACGAAAGTCATCGACCGCGAAACCGGTGATGTTATTCGTCAGATACCCGCCGAAGAGGTGTTGCTCGTCGCAGAGCGACTGGGAGAGTTACAAGGACGAATTATTTCTCTAGAAGCCTGATCGAGCGATAGGAGAGGTTACTTCGTCATGGCCAGTGATCTCTCTTGCTTGCACTACCAGCCAATCAATTCTTCACTATTCTCACTAGCGCTTGTGACCCATTTTTTTCGACGCCAACGAATAAATGCTAACTAGACCTGCATATTCATTACGTCGCGATAGGCCGTTACCAGGCGATTACGCACTTGAAGGCCCATCTGAAAAGCAACGCTCGCTTTCTGCATGTCGACCATCACGTCGTTCAGTTCAACATTCGGTTCGCCTGCCTGAAAAGCCGTCGCTTTTGCGTTAGCAGCCTGCTGTAAGCGATTGATACGCTGAATAGACGCCTGCAACTCACTACCAAAACTGCCCTGACCCACCGCCGTGGCAATATGCTCACCCTTGATCGGCTGGGCTGCCTGGGTAGCTAAACCTTGCATTTGCTGCAGCGTTGACTGTATAGCAGGTGAACTCATAAGAACGACTCGTCCGGAGGAAAGTGGAGTAATACCAAAAGACTATCACTGGTAGCACAACACTCATACGTACAAATACGCATTAAAAGCCAACCTGTTCGTTCATTTATGCTCGACCTGCCCCAGGATAATGGCGTCCATCACAATTCCGCTTCATCTTTTTAGCGGATAATCGCGATTGACGGATATTAGCCTATGCCTTCTTTGGTGATGCGCCTGAGCCGTCATCAGTTTTGCCTGTCCTCGTGGGGGCACGCATGAGCGAAACTGGTGCTACGGCAGGCCGTCAGAATAGTACGACACAAAATGCTCCCCGCAGCGGAACGGCAGACAATGACACCAAAGGCCTCTCAACGGCTCAGCGCACGTTAAAACAGCTACGTGGCAACCCGTTGGTTGTGCTGCTGATCGCGGCGGCAGCGTCTATTGCGATTGTTGCTGCGCTTTTCATGTGGGCCAGCAGCCCTGAGTATCGGGTGCTGTATAGCAACCTGAATGAAGCTGATGGTGGGCGTATCATTGCGGAGCTGGATAGCCGCGGCGTTCCCTATCAATTCAGCCAGGGCGGCCAAGCGCTGTTAATACCCAGCGATCAGGTGCACACGCTAAGGTTACAACTTGCTGAGCAAGGGCTCCCCCGTGGCGGTAACCTGGGCTTTGAGCTGATGGAGAATCAAGCCTTTGGTATCAGCCAGTTTGCTGAACAAGTTAACTTTCAGCGCGGCCTTGAAGGCGAGCTGTCTCGCTCCATTGAATCACTAGGCCCCGTCGATAAGGTTCGCGTTCATCTTTCGATGGCCAAGCCGTCGGTCTTTATTCGTGATCGTGAGCCAGCCAAAGCGTCCGTGGTACTAACGATGTTGCCTGGGCGTGTGCTGGGCGAGGGGCAAGTTAGCGCTATTGTCCATATGGTATCCAGCAGTGTTCCTGAGCTAGCTCCGGAAGACGTCACCATTGTGGATCAAAATGGTCGCCTGCTTTCGTCTACAGCGTCACAAGGCAACGACCTGGACGGCTCTCAGCTGGCCTACATCGCAGAAGTCGAACGCTCCTATCAGCGCCGTATCGAAAATATCCTGACCCCCATCCTTGGCAATGGCAACGTCCGCGCCCAGGTAGCGGCACAGATCGACTTTTCTCGTCGTGAACAAACCTCTGAGCGCTACGCACCCAACCAGGCCCCCAATGAGTCTGCGGTTCGCAGCCGTCAGCTCAGTCTGTCGTACGATGGCGAGGATCCTCTGGCGACAGGTATTCCAGGGGCATTAAGCAACACCCCGCCCGGTGTTGCGCCCTCCCCTATCAATCAGCCCGACGCGGATGAAGAGGATGCCGAAGCACCTGACAACGCCTTGCAGAATCTGCGTCAAGATGACGTGGTGAACTATGAAGTTGACCGCAGCATTGAACATATTCAGCACCGCCTTGGCCAGGTAGAGCGCCTATCGGCAGCGGTTGTCGTGAACTTCCGTCAGGTTATCAATGACGAGGGCGAAGCAGAGCAAGTTGCCCTAAGCCCAGAAGAGGTTGCTCAACTTGAGCGCTTGGTTCAACAGGCCATGGGCTTTTCGCAAGCGCGAGGCGATCAGGTGGAAGTCGTCAACACGCCGTTCGTCAGTGTCGATGACAGCGCGTCTGACGTCGCTTGGTGGCAACAGCCGGAGACACTGTCGATTGCCTCAACCTTGGGCCGCTATCTGCTTGTCGCCCTGGCAACGCTATTGCTCTATTTGCTGATTCTACGGCCACTGATCAAACGCTATACCCAGCCACCGGTGATGGCTGCCGCCATGCCTGGCAGTACGTTTAGCGCCAGCGTTGGAGGCGAAAGCGAAGAAGATGAGCAAGAGAACGAGGCATCTGCGTCTGGTGAAGACGACGATACCTACAGCAATAAGCCCAAACGGCGGCGCAAAACCTCGCTGTACGAACACAATCTTAACGACCTGCGTGAAATGGCCCAGGAAGATCCCCGTATGGTCGCAATGATTATCCGCAGCTGGATGAACACTCATGAGTAGCCCGATTGCCGAGATGACCGGCGCACGCAAAAGCGCCATTCTCTTGCTTGCGCTGGACGAAGATAGCGCGGCGGAGGTCTTCAAGTACCTCAGCGCCAGCGAAGTACAAGACATCAGTCTGGAAATGGCCCGTTTGCATCAAGTCTCACACGAAGACATGAAAGCAGTGCTGGAAGCCTTCCATAAAGAAAGCGAAGAGTTTGTGGCGCTAAACCTCAACTCTAGTGAGCATATTCGCTCGGTACTCACCAAAGCGCTGGGGAGTGAACGTGCCACCAGCCTCATTGAAGATATTCTCGAGACCACGGGCGGCAACTCAGGCATTGATGCACTGAATCTCATGGAAGCCTCCATGGTGTCTGAGCTGATTCGCGACGAACACCCACAGATTATCGCCACTATTCTGGTTCATCTGGATCGCCACCAGGCGGCCGATATTCTTGAGCTGTTTGAAGAGAAGTTGCGTAACGATGTGGTATTGCGTATCGCGACGTTCAGCGGCGTTCAGCCAGCCGCACTGCAAGAGCTAACAGAAGTGCTGACCAGCATGCTGGATGGCCAAAACCTCAAGCGCAGCAAGATGGGTGGCGTAAGAACGGCCGCCGAAATTCTCAACTTAATGAATTCGTCTCAAGAAGAAGTCGCCATCGAAACCGTGCGCTCTCACAGCGAAGACTTGGCGCAAAAAATTATCGACGAAATGTTCCTATTCGAGAACCTACTCGACCTGGACAACCGTGCTATTCAGATGGTGCTTCAAGAAGTCGAAACCAACTCTCTGGTGGTGGCCCTCAAGGGTGCTCAGGAGGCGTTGGTCGACAAGTTCCTACGCAATATGTCCCAGCGAGCTGCAGATCTTGTTCGCGAAGACATGGAAGCCCGAGGCCCTATTCGCGTTTCACAGGTAGAAACCGAGCAGAAAGCTATTTTGCAGGTGGTGCGCCGCTTAGCGGATTCCGGTGAAATCGTCTTAGCTGGCGGGGACGATGAGTATGTCTAACGCCAAAACGCCTGAATTTGACCGTCACGGTAGTTGGCGACGCTGGCAAATGGATGAGTTAGCTGAGCAGACCAGCAGCTCACAAGCGGACGGCATACCAACGCCTTCCGCCCAGCAACGCAAAGTCGCGGCAGCCAAAAAAGCAGCCGAGCAGGCGCGCCAACGTGAAGAGCAGGAACGCCAGGCGCTTTACGAACGCGTTCGCCAAGAAGCCGAGGAGGCGGGCTATCAGGATGGTTTAGCTCGAGGCCATCAAGAAGGTCTTGAACAAGGCCTTAGCGAAGGGCGCGCCCAAGCAGAGAGCGAGCTTGAACAGCACATACGCAAAACCGTGGCGCCCTTACGCTCACTGGCAAAACAGTTTTCTGATGCACTAGAGCGTATTGATGAGACGGTGGCACACGACCTCGCCGAACTCGCGCTGGCAACCGGCAAGCAGTTAGCCGCAGATGCGCTACAAGAGCGTCCTGAGCAAATTCTTGAGGTCGTTCGTGAGCTGCTCCACACCGAGCCACCACTCGTAGGCCAGCAACGTCTTTGGCTTAATCCGCAAGACCACGCGCTAGTTAAAGAGCATTTCGGTAGCGAGCTACAAGCAGCCAGTTGGTCACTGCAGCCAGATGATCAGCTCGCACGTGGCGGATGCCGGATCACCAGCGCTCAAGGAGAGCTGGACGCGACGTTTGAAAGTCGCTGGCAGGCAGTTGTTGCCCAGTTACGCAAACGCCATCACAACAGTGACTCCCCATCCTCTACCCATTAACACAAAGGTAAATGCACACGTTGATGAAACAGGTAATGCGATGAAACAGGTAATCCAATGAGCGAAGCGACCTGTCCGCACCTCTACCGCTGGCGCAAAGCACTGCACCGTACAACGCAGCGTGTTAGTCAGTTGCCTAACTACCGCACCAGTGGCCGTGTGATACGCGCCACGGGCATGGTCATTGAGGTAGTGGGGTTACGCGTAGCGGTGGGGAGTGCTTGCCGCATTGAATTACCTGGTGCAGATGGGCGGCTGAACGATAGCGACAAACATGCGGAAGCCGAAGTGGTTGGCTTTGCTGGCGACAAGCTGTTTCTTATGCCGCTAGAAGAAATTTCGGGCCTGATGCCGGGGGCCAGAGTCTCTCCACTTAGCGATGGCAGTGGCCACAGCGCCCGACGCTTTCCAATTGGCGATGAGTTGCTGGGGCGGGTGCTTGATGGCAATGGCAACCCGTTAGATGACCGTGAAAGTGTTGAGGATACGCCTCGCGCAACCCTTAATGCGACGCCACTTAATCCGCTTTCCCGAGCGCCTATTGATGCCCAGATTGACGTTGGCATCCGCGCCATCAACGCATTACTGAGCGTTGGCCGGGGGCAGCGCATGGGGCTTTTTGCTGGCTCTGGGGTAGGTAAATCCGTACTGCTCGGCATGATGGCTCGCTATACCCAGGCGGATGTCATCGTAGTGGGACTCATCGGCGAACGTGGTCGTGAGGTGCAGGACTTCATCGACAACATCTTGGGGCCTGAGGGACGCAGGCGTGCTGTGGTCGTGGCAGCGCCCGCGGATACCTCACCACTCCAGCGCTTACAAGGAGCCGCTTACGCGACGCGGTTGGCCGAAGGCTTTCGCGATGCAGGGCGTAACGTTCTGCTGATTATGGATTCACTGACCCGCTACGCCATGGCACAGCGTGAGATTGCGCTCGCCATTGGTGAACCGCCCGCCACCAAAGGTTATCCACCTTCGGTGTTCGCTAAGCTACCCGGGCTTGTCGAGCGTGCTGGAAACGCTGAGCGCGGCGGCGGTTCAATCACCGCTTTTTATACAGTGCTGACCGAAGGCGATGATCAACAGGATCCTATTGCCGACTCAGCCAGGGCAATTCTTGATGGCCATATCGTGCTCTCACGCACGCTGGCCGAAGCGGGCCACTACCCGGCCATTGATATTGAAGCCTCCATCAGCCGTGCGATGACGGCCATTAGCTCTCCTGAACAGCTTCAAGAAGCCCGCACCTTTAAACAGCTTTTTTCACGCTATCAGCGCAATCGTGACTTGATCAGCGTAGGGGCTTATAGCCCAGGGCACGACCCAAGACTGGACGAGGCGGTGAACCGCTTCCCGTCATTGGAACGGTTCCTTCAGCAAAACATTGATGAGTGTGCAACGCTTGAAGCATCACGCCAAGCACTGCACGCGGTAGTGGGAGGTTAGCGATGAGTCATTCACAGCTCGACATGCTGACAGGCTTAGCCCGTGATGCGCGGGATAAAGCCGGGAAATTATTGGCAGAAGACCGGCAGACGCAGCAGCAAACAGAAGCACAGCTGCAATCACTTAACCGCTATCGAGCGGAGTACGCCGAGCGCTTACAGAAGGCAATGCGCGACGGCATTGACCCTGCCACCATGTACAACTATCAGCAGTTTCTGGCGTCGCTAGATGCCGCCCTTAGCCGGGCACGGCAGGCGCTTGTAGCCCAGCAAAAACGTGTACAGCAAAGCCAACAGCATTGGCAGCAGCAACAGCGCAAGCTCTCCTCCTACGATACGCTGACATCACGACGTTTATCCGAAGAGCACCGCCGCCAAGAACGTTACGAGCAAAAATCAAGCGATGACTTTGTAACGAACCGTTTAGCCCGCCAGCCGAATGATAAGGCGCATTAGCGCCACGCCGAGGAGCTGTATTTATGACTATTGAGCTATTGCTAACAATGCAGGGCCAGGGAGCTAACTCGTCATCAAGCTCTTCTGCAGCCCCAGGCTCTCCGCATGCAGCGCAAGGCATGTTCCTACAGGCGTTTACGCAGGCTGCCAGCCAGCAGGCCAGCCCCTTCACTAGCGCCCAGGCAGAAAGCGCCCCCAAACTTTCACTGAGCGATATCGTTGAACAATTAGCATCACTTGATGGTGAGCTGGATGAGGAAACACTGTCGAGCATAGTGGCCACCGTAAGCGCTCAGGGGCAGGCTACCGACATGCTCTCTTCTGGTACTGATAGCGTTGCGCTTGCTCAAACGCTAGAAACGGCATCAGCAGCGCGAGAACCAGCCTGGGCACCAGAACAGGCTGCTTCGTCGCCTACTGAAGGCACTGAGACGGTCGAGACAACCACGCAGATAACTATCGCAGAAGTCGCCTCGCGCTTAGCCCTCATCGCGTCATATGCTACGCCGTCAACCGCAAACCCTGCGGGCTCGAGTGCACACCCTGCGACGCCCTCAGCAGCAAGCTTAAGTAAGGCAACGGTCCAAACACCACCCGGCAACCTTGCGCCCACCAATGCTTCTCCTGCCGCCGTCGCTTTACTTGCAAGCACGGCTCTCGCTAGCACTGCACCCCTTGATGGGCAGGTAGCGCTAGCCGGCGAACGAGCGGTTGCAGAAGCACCACGAACAGCAACACAAACGCCAGCCAACGCGGCTGCATCAACAATGGCGCTGCTGCCTGCCACTGGTTCAGCCACGGCTCCACCCAACAATACAGGTGAGCTGGCTCAGTCTGCAGTTGGCCCCTCGCTAACCAGTGCATTGGCCGCCACAGCACAGCAAGCGATTGGCGCCACCAACGCCTCGCGCCCAACGTCATCAAGTGCTAAGGCGTTGCCAGCAGAAGCCGCGACCACGCCTGTTAACACCCCGACACTTGCGGCATCGCTGGCAACCATTCCTGCCCAACCGTTGACGAGTATGCCGCCAGGCATGCACGCGCTGTCCCCGCTCAATACTGCACTGGCGCCAACGGTGAATGCTGACGCGCTGGCCAGCTTATTCGCTGAGGCAGAGACGGTGAGTGTCACCAGTAGTGCCAGCAAAGGCAGTGAGCAGGTATTACCTGCCGCGCTGATGTCACAAAACCAGGCCATGCCTAATAGTCCAGCGACAGCGACCTTAAATACGCCGCTGACCAGCCCCGCTTGGCCTTCCCAGTTAGGGCAGCAGTTAATTCAGTTTGCTCAGCGTGGCGGCGAGCACCAAGTTAAAATGCAGCTTCACCCTGCTGAGCTAGGGCCATTATCGATCACCCTTAAGGTGACCGAACAGGGCACACAGGCACACTTTTTATCGTCACATGCCCCTGTTCGCCAGGTCCTTGAGCAAGCCATTCCTCAACTACGTGAAGCACTTGCTGAACAGGGCATTTCACTCGGTGAGACCTCTGTAGGTGAGCAACAGACCCCGAACGAACAGGCTTTTGCCCAGCAAATGCCAGGAAAATCCGCTGGTAATCGAGACGGTGAGTCAGGTAACGATAGCGCCCCTTCACTTACCGAGGTGGATGACCAAAGTAGCCAAGATGGCCGTGTCGATCTCTATGCTTAATTCCGACATTAGCGGTGAGTGTGACGGCTCTGATACTCACGCCATCAGGTAACTAAACCAAAAGATAGGCTCATCCAATGAGCTTGTTCATTTCATCACCTGTAACAGCGTTAGGCATAATGCTTGGCTAGTGTTACGGGTGAAATTTATGGGAACAGCAAATGGCAGAAGCAAGCGGCGGGTCTAAAAAACTGCTTTGGATAATGATTGTATTGGTACTGCTTTCGTCAGCGGGTGCAGCGGCAGCTATCTACTTGGTGCTGGATCAGCGCGGCGGCAATGCTGAACACGACGAAACACTGCAAAAAATTGAGCATGTACCGCCTGTCTTTACACGTATTGACCCATTTACTGTCAACCTGGCAGATGATCGCTATGGCTCACGTTTGCTTTATACCGGCATTACGCTTCGGGTTGGCGACGAGCAAAGTAAGGCGATTATTGAAGAACACATGCCCCAGGTACGTAGCCGCTTGCTGATTTTATTATCCGGCAAACAGGCGAATGAGCTAACCTCCACCGAGGGGAAAGAAGCGCTGGCCCAAGCAATTATCAACCGCTTGAACGTCCCGCTTACCGAAAACCAGCCTCCACTAGACTTACGGGAAGTGCTGTTTACCGAATTCATTGTGCAATAACCCGGGAACTGGAGCCGTTCATGTCACAGGACGATCTACTGTCCCAGGAAGAAATTGATGCCTTACTAAAGGGCGTCAGTGGCGATGATGAGCCTGCGGCTCCGTCATCGTCCACCCAAGAGGAAGCGCGCGTTCGCCCCTACGATCCCGCGACACAGCATCGAGTGATTCGTGAGCGCTTACACGCGTTAGACTTTATCAATGAGCGTTTTGCACGCTACTTCCGCAATGGTCTATTCAACTTGATACGGCGCAGTGCCGATATCACCGTTGAGTCGGTGCGTTATCAGAGCTTTAGCGACTTTTCGCGCAATGTTCCAGTACCCACCAACTTGAACCTTGTATCAATGAAGCCGCTGCGCGGATCAGCCCTCGTGGTCTTTCCACCTAACTTGGTGTTTATGGTGGTGGATAACTTGTTTGGTGGCGATGGTCGTTTCGTAACCAAATCGGATGGCCGCGAATTCACTAATACCGAGCAGCGTATTATCCAGCGCCTGCTCAACTTGGCCATTGATGCCTACCAAGAGGCGTGGAAGGTTGTTTATCCGTTAGAGGTGTTTTTTTTACGTTCCGAAGTGCAATCCAAGTTTGCCAACATCACCAACTCGCCCAACGAGATTGTGGTGAACACCAAGTTCAATATTGAAGTGGGCAACCTGTCGAGCAACTTTCAGATTTGTATGCCCTACGCCATGATTGAGCCGCTTAGGGATTTGCTCGCCAATCCGATTAATGACAGCAACCATGACCACGATGGCACATGGTCACGGCGCATGGCGAACGAGCTTCGCCAATCAGAAGTTGAGTTAGTCGCTGAATTTGCCCAAATACCCAGTCGCATTGCCCAAGTAATGGGGCTTAAAAAGGGCGATGTGTTGCCCATGGATATTCCCAATACAATCACCGCTCGCGTCGACGGTGTCCCGGTGATGGAGTGCGAGTACGGGAGCCAACAGCAGCAACGCGCATTACGCGTGCTACGTATGATCGACCATGCCGCTATGAATAACCTATCGTCCAAGGACTTTATTAAAGGTTCAACGCGACAGAAAGCCAAGGAACCCAAAGCATGACTGATCCAAATAAACCCGATCAAAAGGTCTCTGATGATGATTGGGCGGACGCCATGTCAGAGCAAGAAGAGCCCAGTTCGAGTGCCGATGCCGCAGGCGAGGAAGACCCATGGGCAGCGGCCATGGCCGAGCAAGAAGCCGCCGAGGAAGCAGACGACTCTAGCAGCAAGCCTGAGCCAGAAGCCCCTGTGGCTAAACCAGCAAGCGATGAAGTATTTCGCCCGCTGAGTGCTGAAAGTGGCCATGCCAAGTCTCGCGACTTGGAAATGATCATGGATATCCCAGTCAAGCTTACGGTGGAGTTAGGCCGCACCAAGCTAACCATCAAACAACTACTTGAACTTGCCCAGGGGTCAGTGATTGAGTTGGAAGGTCTCGCTGGTGAGCCTATGGATATTTTGATCAATGGCTATTTAATTGCCCAAGGGGAAGTGGTTGTGGTGGAAGATAAATACGGCATTCGTATCACAGAGATTATTACCCCCTCTGAGCGCATTCATAAACTCAACCGATGAGCGTCGCGTCCTCTTCTTCATCGAGCACCTCACTGGATGCCATTAGCGGCAGCGGTGATGCCTTAATAGGCATGGCAGCACTCGGCAAAACGGCCGCGGCACTCGCTCTGGTCATTGCCATTATTCTGCTATGCACAGCGGTACTCAAACGCTGGCAAACCGCCCGCTATCAACATGGTGCTCACTTAAAGATTGTGGGCAATACCGCGGTAGGCAATCGCGAGCGTATCGTCGTGGTTGAGATAGAGGATACGTGGCTGGTCGTCGGCGTTAGCAATGGGCGGATCACCAAACTGCACGAACGTCCTGCGCCGACAGATCGCCCCACTGCGTCACCCGCCGAGGCGCCTTCGCGGTTTTCTCAGCGTTTAGCCCAGGCCCTAGCCACCAGCCAGGGCAAACGCGATGCCGAGCCCCCCACCGCTTCCGATTCAAACCACACACCATGAGATTCGAGATGCACTTCGCTTGGCCTTATGGGCGGCGCTGGTGGCTAATACTTGCCACGATCGCCTGCTGCTTATTTGTTCTACCTGCTCATGCGCAGCAGCTTCCTGGACTGGTGTCTCAACCTTTAGATAATGGTGGTCAGCAGTGGTCGCTGTCGTTACAAACGCTGCTATTTTTGAGCTCTCTGGCTTTTCTGCCAGCCATGCTGCTCATGATGACCAGCTTTACGCGCATTATTATTGTTCTTAGTTTGCTCAGAACAGCCATGGGTACCCAGGCCACGCCGCCAAACCAAGTTTTATTAGGTATCGCGTTGTTCTTGACGTTTTTTATTATGTCGCCTGTCTTAAACCAAGTGTACGACATCGCTTGGGTGCCGCTTACTAATGAAACGATCAATTTTGAAGAGTTCTTACTGCAGGCTCAGCAACCATTTCGTGAATTCATGCTCGCCCAGACCCGCGAGCCTGATTTAGCACTTTTTGTGCGTCTTGCGGAGGTAGGCCCCATGCAAGGCCCCGAAGAGCTACCTATGCGGGTCTTACTGCCTGCCTTTGTTACCAGTGAGCTTAAAACTGCCTTTCAGATTGGTTTTACTATTTTTATTCCTTTTCTGATTATTGACTTAGTGGTCGCGAGCACGCTGATGGCGCTCGGCATGATGATGGTGCCACCGATCACGATTTCACTGCCCTTTAAGCTCATGCTATTTGTATTGGTCGATGGCTGGCAGTTGATTATTGGCTCGCTAGCAGAAAGCTTTTACATGATTTGAGCGTCGCGTTCAGCGGCTAGGAGTATCCATGACCCCGGAAATGGTGATGAGCATTGCTTACCAAGGCATGCGGGTAACGCTTTTTCTTGCAGGCCCTATGCTGCTGGCCGCCCTCTTCACCGGCCTTATCATTAGCTTGTTCCAGGCAGCAACCCAAATAAATGAAATGACGCTGACCTTCATTCCCAAAATATTAGCCGTCTTTGCCGTATTGGTACTTGCTGGGCCTTGGCTCCTCGGTTTGATCACCGACTTCACCCATCGCCTCTTCAGCAATATTCCCAGTATGGTGATGTAACGCTATGGTGGAGGTGACGTTCGCCCAGCTCCAGGCGTGGTTAGTGGCTTTCTTTTGGCCATTTGCACGTATTACTGCCTTTATGGCGGCTTCGCCTCTCTGGGGCCATTCCAGCGTTCCGAATCAGGCCAAGGTGGCGTTAGCCGCGATCATTGCCATTGTGATTGCCCCGATATTGCCTGCCATGCCTGATATTCCCATCGTGTCGTGGGCAAGCGTAGGTATCCTGGTTGAGCAACTGCTGATAGGCGTTGCGATTGGCTTAGTCATGCATATTGTTTTCGCCGTAGTGCAGGCAGCTGGTGAGTTTATCGGCTTGCAGATGGGTTTGGCGTTTGCCAGCTTTTTCGATATGTCGAGTGGCACCAATATCATGGTGCTATCGCGCATTCTTTATATGATTACGCTGTTGATGTTTCTAGCTATGAATGGCCACTTGATGGTGTTAGAAACGTTGATCATGAGCTTTGAAACACTCCCCATCGGCATTGGCGCCTTAAACCCGAATGCGTTTGAGCTGCTGGCGCGTTATGCAGGTACTATTTTTGCTTCCGGAATGCTGCTTGCGCTACCGCTGGTCGGCTCACTGTTGATCATTAACTTAGCGCTCGGCATTCTCAACCGCTCAGCGCCGCAGTTGACGGTATTCAATATCGGTTTTCCCGCCTCATTAACCGTTGGGCTTATTCTGCTGATGGTATTAATGACAGACATCGGCCGCTTTTTACAGCAGCTCTTTAGCCAGGGGCTGGCCTTTATGCAGAGCCTGATCGAGACCATGGCACCGTTAGGCTAGTGTGCAAAGCGCACCTGCAAAAGGCCCCAACCGCTAGCGGTTGGGGCCTTTTTTAATGCAACGTCATGCATGACTAAAACATGGCCGGTTTACATATAGTCGAACAACGACATGCCTTTAATATCGACAAATGCTTTCTGAGCAGCCTGAAGACCCACTTGGCGCAAGCTATATTCAGAAATCGCTTCGACGTAATTCAAATCGACCAAGTCCGACAGGGTTTGCTCATAGTTAAGCTTTCGGTTGCTGCCTACCGCATCAATTACTTCCAGCTCATTCAGCCGAGCACCCGCTGAAGCACGCACGGAAAGCACGTTATCGAGCGCATTATCAAGATCACGCATCGACGTATTAAGCGTATTACGTAACGCAGCCTTTTCCGTGGTGCTTTGGGCAGGCGTTTCTAGCACGCTAATCGCTGCTTCCATAGTGCGAAACAGGTCCGCACCACGCTGCTCACTACCCGCCCGGGCAATTAGGATTTCATCATCGGGCTCAGCGCTGCCGGTAAGTGTGATATTAAGCCCAGCAAAACTGAGCTGCTGGCCGTCGCCAACATATTCACCACTGGCCACTAAATCCGCGGCGTCTTCCTGCCAAGCACCGTCGCTAAAACGTTGTACTTGATAGCTGATGCCGCTACCCAGCGCTGCATCTTCACTGAACACGACACGGTAGCTGTCGCCATAGCCTGGAGCGTTAACATCGGTCAGCTGAGGCCCCTTGAAGGTAACGCCTCCGAGGTTTTCTGCACTAGCTTCAGCGATATAGCCAGCACCGCTGGGGACGCCCTGAAAAATCGTCGCGCCATTTTCAGCAACAGGCATCAAACGCGAAGAATCGACACGCTGCTGGCGTGAATTGTTATCACCGTTATATTCCACGCTGCCGTCTGCCGATTTAACAAACGGCGGAGCATTATCTTTATAACCGCCGAATAAGTAGCGACCATTGCCATCGGTGGCATTCGCCTGGCCCAGCATCGTTTCGTAAATGCCTTTTAGATCACTGGCAATGGACTCACGATCCACATCGCTCAGCGTATCGCTAGAGGCTTGAATCAGCAGCGTTTTAGCACTAGTCACTGCATCACTGACACTGTTAAGAATGCTCTCAGTTTGCGACAGTGAATTGCGTGCCGAAACCCGAGCGTCTGAAAACTGCTGATTCATCGCTCTGGATTGATCAACGCCGACAGCACGTGATGCTGCCTGCGGATCATCGGAAGGATTAACCACGCGACGGCCACTGGCAATTTGCTGGCTAACTTTCAAGAAATCGCTTTGCTGCCGGTTAATAGAAGCCGTGCTCTGCTCAAACATAGTGACCGTACTAATACGCATCGCCTAAGCTCCTTATTAGTTCCGTAGATTCAAGATGGTATCCAGAATGGCACCTGCGGTATCAATCACGCGTGCATTCGCTTGGTAGTATCGCTGATAGCGAATCAGGTTAGCCGCTTCTTCATCAAGATTAACACCCGACTCTGATTGCTGAACCGCTTCCAGTTGATCGGTTAACCCTTGTCGAGCATCTAAATTCACCTGGACAATATTGGCACGGTTGCCCACATCGCTAACAATGACGCCATACGCGCCGCTCACCGATGCGCTTCCCCCCACGATGGTTTTTTGCTGTAGATCCTGTAACGCCAAGGCATTGCGGTTATCGCCCGCGCCCGTCGCTACCCAATCGGCAGAGTCGTCTTCAGGATTGGCTGGCTTGCCTGCAGCGATACGGTCAAGCTCATTGATGGTGACATCAATACCGCTTGCGCCACGCCGCACCGGCTGCACTTCAAAACGGTCACCATCGTTAGGCGTGCCGCTAAGCGTGAGCGCTACGCCACCAAACGTCAGCGCACCGGTTCCCGCGTTCCAGTCAATATCGTCTACGGTTGCTCCGTTATCGTTACGCGTAACGGTAGGCGCACCACCCTCAAAGCGAACGGTGTAGTCCGTCGCGCGAAGCTGGTCAATCGTGTCGCTATCAAATTCGGCAGATTCAACGACGGCGGTGCCTCTGTTATTCGCATGACTAAACGCTTGGGGCGAGTACACGGCAAAAAAATCGCCACCTTGCTCACCATCCAGATCGACACCCTGCTTATGCTGCTCGTTAAACGCAACTGCAAGAGAAACCGCCAGTTGGCCGATTTGGTTCTGAGTTTTATCCAGCGTTTCTGAACGGAATATCATCAGACCACCCAGCGCGCCGCCTTTAATCGCTGACTCTTCTAACTGAGCCACACTACCTTCACCATCACGATAAGCCACCACTGTACGCTGTGGATCAACGTCTGATTGCACAGCTTCAAGCTTAAACGCGCTGGTACCCGTCACTAGCGGCTGGCCATTCGGTAAGCTGAGGTTATAGCTTTTTCCATCTTGGATATTTAAGCGCATATCCATGCGTTCATTGAGCTCAGAAACCAAATGATCGCGCTGGTTCAACAGGCTATTGGGCGCTTCACCGCTACGCGCACGGGCCAGCGCAATTTCGCGATTTAGGCCGGCAATTTGTTCGGTCGTGTTATTTATCTGAAAAACTTCATCTTTGATTTGGCTATTGATGTTGCTCTGCATATCTTGCAGATAACCATCAAAGGAGCGGAATTGGGCGCTGAGAGTATTGGCTGAGCCAACAACGCCTTGGCGGGCAGCAGGATCCGCTGGTGCACTGGCCAAATCTTCCAAAGAGGAGAAAAACGACTGCATTAATGGCGACAAGCCCGCTTCTCGATCCGCAAGCAAGTTATCAATTTGGGTGATTTGGTTGTGATAAGTCGCCAGTGCGCTTGATTGAGTTTTGGCGCTGTTAAGCTGGCTCGAGACATACGTATTAAACTGGCGTTCGATACTGTTGACCTTAACGCCACCGCCTACAGCCCCTTGGCCAAGCTGAGCCACCTCACGATTATACCCAGGCGTATAAACATTACTTATATTGTTGCTGGTGGTATTGAGGGCATTTTGCGCCACATTAAGGCCGCTTAAGCCGATTGAAAACATGCTCATGGTCAATTCCTTAGGCCGATAAGTTGTCTATCGGCAGTGCGCAGCAAAACTTAAATCACACGTTAGCGGGAATCTGCGAGAAACTCGCGCCCCGTCGCTATCGGCCCCATGGTGTTCATGACAGCGACGAGTTTATTGGCATAGTGGGGGTCCGTCGCATAACCGCCTCGCTGTAATTCATGAGCGGCTTGGTGCGCATCAGCGGCCTGCACTACGCCCGCGTAGCGTGGGTTGTTGCCGATCAAATTGGCATAGTCGGTAAACGCATGCTCAAACGAGTCGTAGACGCGGAAAGAGTCCACAATCTGGACTCGACGGCCGTTAATATACTCGTGGGTAACAATATCGGTCGTTTTACCCTGCCAGTGACTGCCCGCCTTAATACCAAACAAGTTGTGGCTATTGCCGCCGTGTTGCGTGGCAATTTCATGGCGGCCCCAGCCTGTTTCCAGCGCTGCTTGTGCCAGAATGAGCTCGGCGGGCACCCCGGTAGCATCACTGGCAGCCTGGGCTGGAGCGGCCAATGTCGTTAAGAAGCGCTGAACATGATTGGGGGCATGGCTGAAACTGCCTGATGTCGCGGCGGAAGTGGGCGTAGCCGATGAGGCAACGGCCGATGCCGTGCTGGTATTACTGGTCTCAGCGGCTGAGCGTTGGCTAATCGCGTCTAGTTCGGCTAAGAACCGCCCACCACTCGATGCTGGCGCATAACCACCGCGATTCGGCTGCAGTGGCTCATCCAACACCCTCGGGGTACCGCGTGGTATACCCGCGATCAGCGCTTGCAGTTCTTGGTCAGCGCTACCTGGCTGGTGATTGACCAGTCCTTGGCGCTGCAGCTGCTCCACCAGCATATCCGCCAATCCCATGCCTTTAGACGAGACTACTTGCGACCACTGCTGATCTAACATCTGCTGGTAAGTATCCGTTGTCGAACTGCTCAACAGACCAGAAGAAGGAATAGCATCGCGCATGCTTTTCATCATCATCTGCACAAATAGGGCTTCAAACTGCTGGGCAGCGCCGTGTACACCGGCATCAGGATCCACTCGGGCGTTGTGTTGCAAGCGCTGAAAGCCGTTCATGTCCAGCGCGAACTGGCTGGTCATATCGCCAATGCTCATTTAAATAACCTCAAGCTCTGCGCGAAGCGATCCAGCGGCCTTCAGCGCTTCAAGAATCGACATTAAGTCTTGGGGTGTGGCTCCCAATGCGTTGAGTGCATTGACCACTTCATTCAATTGGGCACCTTCTACGATTTGCAAATACGCTTCCTGCTGCTCAATTTCAATATCCGTATTGGGCACAACCACCGTTTCACCCTCACCAAAGGGAGCCGGCTGGCTAACCCCAAACTGGGTATCAATCATGATAGAGAGGTTGCCGTGGGCAACGGCTGCTTGGCGCAGAGTGACAGCGCTATTCATAACGACGGACCCCGTTCGCGCATTAAGTACGACCCGTGCGGGCGCCTCCATAGGTGTCACCTGCACATTTTCGACACGTGCCATGAAGTTAACCCGAGCGTTTTCATCCACCGGGCCATCAAGTGCAATCACCCGCCCATTACGCGCATACGCTACCGACTGGCCAAATTCGTTATTAATGGCCGTTACCATGCGCTGTACCGTGCCAAAATCTGACTCATTGAGCTGTAACTCTAATCGTCCGCCGTTACCGCCAAGATTTAGCGGCACTTCCCGCTCAACCAACGCCCCATTAGGAATGCGTCCGGATGCTTGTTGATTGATCTGAACACTGCTGCCGCCTGATTGAGCGCCTGCGCCACCCACAAGCATATTGCCCTGGGCAATAGCGTAGGTATCACCATCGGCACCTTTCAGTGGCGTCATTAACAGCGTTCCGCCACGTAAGCTGCGGGCGTTAGCAATCGAAGACACCACGATATCCAAGCGCTGACCTGGGCGTGAGAACGGCGGTAAGTCAGCGGTGACCATGACCGCAGCAACGTTGCGCAGTTGTAAGTTAGTACCTGCTGGCACCGTTACGCCTAGCTGAGAGAGCATGTTCGTCAAGCTTTGGCTGGTAAACGGCGCTTGGGTAGTTTGGTCACCGGTGCTATCCAGCCCCACGACCAAACCATAGCCAACCAACTGGTTATCACGCACTCCGGCAAAGCTTGATAGTTCACGCACCCGTTCCGCTGCGGCCGGCATCGCCAGTACACAACTAACGGCAAAGAGTGCCGTCAACATAACGACACTACGTAGCCAGTGCTTAACACCACGATAACGGTTTAACTGCATAGCCATGATAGGTCTCTGTTAGCGGGCCGAGTAACTGGCTTAAAACGGCGATACATTTAAGAAAAAGCGCTGTAACCAGCCCATGTGCTGCGCTTCATTGATATAGCCATCGCCGACATACTCAATTCTTGCGTCTGCCACTTGGGTTGAAGGCACGGTATTTTGCGCGGTAATTGTGCGGGGGTTAACCACCCCAGAGAAGCGAATGAATTCTGTTCCCTGGTTAATCGCGATCTGCTTTTCGCCGCGTACCCGCAAGTTACCGTTATTCATCACTTCTAATACCGATACGGTGATAGTGCCCGTGAAGGTATTATTAGCTTGAGAGCCGCCGCCACCCGCAAAGTCACTCGCCCCCGATATATCAAAACCGTACTCGGCCAATGTATCCAGCACGTCAGGCAGCTGCGCAAGCTCTAGGCTGGCACTCCCCGAACGATCCGCATTGGAACGGGCATTTTTGCTAGCACTTACCTCTTCATCGAGCACAATGGTCAAAATATCGCCAATAGAGCGCGGACGGCGATCTTCAAACAGCGGCTGATAACCCCGGCGCGCTTGATAAATGGAGCCATTAGCGATCGGCGGCGGCCGATCCACAATGGTAATTTGCTCTTGCTCACCGACCACCGAGGCTCGCGGAATTTGCGCGCAACCCGCCGCAAATAACAGAAACAGCGCAAGGCCAACTAACAAAAAACGACGTGAAGCAGCGTGTAAATCCAACATAATGCGACCTGTTAGTAAGCCCTGTTTAGTAAGCCCTATTCATCAATACCGTTAGAGCTGGCTCAAACGCGCTAACATTTCGTCGCTGGTCGATACCGCCTTACTATTAATTTCGTAGGCGCGCTGGGTTTGGATCATATTGACCATTTCCTCAACCACATTGACGTTCGAGGTTTCTACATAGCCTTGGAATAACCTGCCAGCACCATTATTGCCGGGAACATTTTGGTTAGGCGCACCAGAAGCACCTGTTTCCAGGTACAAGTTGCCGCCAATGCTCTCCAGGCCTGCTGGATTAATAAACGACGCTACGTTGATCTGGCCAATATCAGCATCTTGGGCGATACCTGGTTGGCGCACACTGACCGTACCGTCTTCACCAATCGTGACCGACAAGGCGTTAGCAGGAATAAAAATAGCCGGCTCTAATGGATAACCATTAGCAGTCACCATTTGACCATTTTCATTGAGCTGAAAACTGCCGTCGCGGGTGTAACCAACGGTGCCATCAGGCAGTAACACTTGAAAAAAGCCTTCTCCATTGATCGCCAGATCGCGGGAGTTACTGGTTTCTTCGAGGCCACCTTGGGTATGCAGGCGCTCAGTCGCCACCGCACGCACACCGGTACCTATTTGCATACCAGAAGGCAGGCGATCCTGAATATTATTTTGCGCACCAGGCTGGCGCATATTTTGATAAAGCAGATCTTCAAACACAGGGCGGGAACGTTTAAACCCGTTTGTGCTTACGTTCGCTAGGTTATTGGAAATCACATCTAGCTTGGTTTGCTGAGACTCTAGCCCCGTCTTGGCTGTCCACAACGACTTAATCATAAGCGTGCTCTCTTGGCTGAGTGGCTGCTATCAGCCCTGAATAGATAAAATGCTGTTAGCGCGCTGAGCGTTTTCGTCCGCCGTGCTGAGCATTTTCATTTGCATGTCGTAACGGCGGGCAACATCAATCATCGACACCATGGCATCTACAGCGCTGACGTTACTGCCCTCTAGGGCACCACTGACAATTCGGGCATCCTCATCACCTGGAAGCACAGCGGCAACGCCTTCCTCATTCAATGGTCCACGAAACAGCCCGTCGTCACCACGCATTAATGCCTGCTCATCGGGCGTGACTAGCTTGATGCGGCCGACATCGACCAGCGCTGCAGGCCCCTCACCTTGGGGGATCGCGCTGATGGTACCGTCCGCACCAATGGATATCTGCGCACCTTGCGGCAAGGCAATGGGACCACCCTCTCCCATGACCGGACGCCCAACACTAAGCAGTACACCATCACTGTCCAGCTGCAGATCGCCTCGCCGAGTATACGCCTCAGTGCCGTCCTCGCTGAGCACCGCCATCCAGGCATCATCCTGCATAGCGATATCGAGGGTTCGACCCGTGCGCTCAATAGGGCCCTGCGAAAAATCGGTGCCAGGGGTGGTCGTCACCGCCGAGACCCGTGTGTCGAGTAGCCCAGCGCCCTCTACCGGGACTGAACGCGCGGCCTGCAACTGCGCGCGAAAGCCTGCAGTAGACACATTCGACAGGTTATTGCTAACCACTGTCTGCTGGTCCATCGTGTGTTTGGCGCCGCTCATGGCGGTGTATAGCATACGATCCACAACTGACTCCTTAGCGCAGCATCACGCCATTATCACAGCTGATTACAGGTTGATAATGGTCTGCAGGAGCTCGTCCTGGGTGCTGATAGAGGTTGAGTTCGCTTGGTAAGCTCTTTGGGAAACAATGGTATCAACCAGTTGCTTTGCTAGGTCAGCATTAGAGTTTTCAAGCACGCCCGATTCAATGGTGCCAAAAACGCCAGTGCCCGCTGTTCCAATGATGCCAACGCCAGAAGCATTGGTTTCACGCCAAGCATTATCACCAATCGGCTGAAGACCTTCTTCGTTCGCAAAGTTGGCCAACACGACTTGACCAGCTTCACGACGCTGCTCATTCGTAAAGATACGGATAACTTTGCCATCGCGAGTAATTTCTAAGCCCGCCAAGCTACCTGAAGAGTAACCATCTTGCGTCAACGTGTTCTGGATCGACGTATTGTTAAACTGAGTAGTGCCCACTAAATTGAACGTAAAATCTAGCTCTTCAGCTCCGCCCAGATCGTCGGCGGGAAAAGTGAAGTTAACTTCCTCACCGCCACCAACGCCGATAATATTGTTATCGGCATCTCTTTCAAGAGAGCCGTTAGCGTCAAACGTTAATTCAAAGTCATTGCTATTATCTAACTTAACACCATCCCTAGCGACTTGAACATTCCAGGTGTTATCCCCGGTTTTGGTGTAATACGTAGAGATATTACGAGCATTACCCAGAGAGTCGTAAACCGTAAAACTATTAGAGAAGTGGTAGTCCACTTCTACTTCATTGGCAGGATCAGTAGTACCAAACTGATTATAAAGCACTGCCGTTTGTAGATTTTCATTGGCAACAACACTAGCGTCTAAATTATAAGTAGCCGTGGTACGCCCAGTTTCTTTGGCGGCAATATCATCTGCGGGAATACGCAATGCCTGAGGCGCACCGCCAGCAATGACTTCGGAAAACGGGTCATTGATATCAGAAAGCCCATAACCGGTGAGGCGTTGGCCCGCAGCATTAACCAAAAAGCCTTGATTATCTTGACTAAACTGGCCGTTACGTGTGTAGGCGGCTTCGCCACTTGACTGCTCAACGCGATAGAAGCCACCACCCGCCACAGCAAGGTCCAGCGTACGCCCAGTCGCCTCTAAATCACCAGAAGTAAAATCTTGACGAACATTAGCCACTTTAACACCAAGGCCTACTTGGCTGTTCGCTCCAGCAAAAACATCGGCAAAAATAGCACCCGAACTTTTAAAGCCCACAGTCTGTGAGTTGGCAATATTATTGCCTATAATTTTTAAGTTTTCAGACTGTGCATTTAAACCACTTAAAGCTTGAGAAAAGCTCATTACATTCTCCTAGAGAGTGATTTAGGCGTCTAAATCAAAGAATCTGTTTGACTTGATCCAACTGAACCTGTCCGTAAACAGCCCCTAAATCCAGTTTAATATTCCCGCTACCATCATTAGGGGTCACACTATTAACAACCGCATAGTTCAATGCGGTTGAATCTAGTGTTTCACCCTCTGCATCTTTAGCCTCTAGCTGAACCGTATAACGACCACTAGCAGCGGCTTCACCCTGCTCGTTTTTACCGTCCCACTGGAAAGACTGCACACCGGCTTCTACCGCACCCAAGTTATAGCGCCTGATCACTTCGCCACCTTGGCCAACAATCACTGCGGTAAGCTGGTCGGCGGGTTTAGCAAGCTCGATACCAAAGGGTGTCGTATAGGGTTTTCCTTCACTATCTTGCTCTAGCATGATCTTGTTGCCAGGCACCATCACGCCTTGGCCAATCAAGCCACTTGCTTGCAGCGCTTGGTTGGCATCCATTTGGCTCGTAATGCTTTGCAAAGTGGTGTTCAGCTGCTCAATCCCGCTGACCGTATTAATCTGTGCAATCTGGGAGGTCATTTCCGCATTTTCCATCGGATTCAGCGGGTCTTGATTCTGTAGCTGAGTAATCAACAACGTCAGAAAGCTACTGCGCAACTCGTCTGATGCGCTCTGCTTTAACTGGGAGCCACTGCCGCCACCGTTAATCGCCGAAAGTGTTGCCGGGTCGATTGTGTTCATCATTACCCCTCACCCAGTGATAGCGTCTGCACCATCATCTGCTTCGTTGTGTTGAACACTTCTACGTTGGCCTGATAGGAGCGCGACGCCGAAATCATGTTGACCATTTCATGTACAGGTTCAACATTGGGCTTGGCGACATAGCCTTCTTCATCCGCAGCAGGATGGTTTGGCATATATTGCAGACGTAGCGGGGCATCGTCTTCCACTACCTCTGTGACACGTACGCCCCCGACGCCATATCGATTATTGTATGCTTGGGTTTCAAACATCACTTGTTTGGCCCGATAGGTCTCGCCATCAGGGCCTGCAATGCTGTCGGCATTGGCCATATTGCTAGCGGTAACATTCATACGCTGCGCCTGGGCGCTCATAGCAGAACTAGCAATATCAAAGGCTGAAAACATCGACATAAATTACTTTCTCCTACCGCTCGGTTATTCCGGCTGCATCGCGTTTTTCAGGCCCTGAATGCGGCGATTCATAATGGTTAGTGCGGCTTGGTAACGAACAGCATTGTCTGCAAACTGTGTCCGCTCACGATCCATATCGACCGTGTTGCCATCCAAGCTGGGCTGATCGGGAATGCGATAAAGCAGCTCTGCTCCGCCCACACCCCGCCATGCTGGGCCTTCACCTTGCAGATGACGCTCTGACGTTCGAGCCAGCGGCAGCGCGCCATTTTGCTGCTGCTGTGACTGACTGCCCGCAACCGCTTTCTTAAGCTCACTGGCAAAGTCGAGATCGCGCGCTTTATAGTTAGGCGTATCGGCATTGGCAATATTGGCTGCTAGCACGTCGTGACGCGCTTGGCGTAAGCCCAGTGCCTGCTGGTGATAGTTAAAGGCAGATTCAAGCTGGTCAATCATGCCAACCCTCGTTCGCTGAGAAGCAAATTAAAACGGATATTATTGATGATGAATAATAGGCTTCGCATCGTCAGCCTAAAGCATGGAACAGCTGCCGTTTACACCAGCATTTCATATGATGCACAGGGTACTTTTGCACTACACTGCACGGTTGATGATTACCATCTGCCTCCCTTCGATTGAGCGACTCTCCCATGCCACACCCACTGCGCCCAACGCGATACTATCTGGCGACCCTTAAGCAACTAGCTTGTCTATCACTGCTCAGCCTTGGCCTTTCATTTCACGCGCATGCCAATAGCCAACGGTTGATGGATACCGTTCAACAGTTCCTCTATCAAGAATCTCAATCGCTTGGCCAGGAAGTGATGATTGATATCTCACCGCCTTCTGCACATTTACCTGAGTGCATTGCCCCCGAACCCTTTTTTCCGAATGCTCACCAATCCCCTATCGGGCGCGTTTCGGTCGGCGTACGCTGTGGCGAAAATCGTCGTCAAGTGCGGTATATCCAAGCGCAAATTGATATCATTGGTAGTTACGCCGTGGCTGGGCAGGATATTGATAGGGGCACGCTCATCACCAGCGATATGCTGACATCACGCGAAGGCAATCTTGGGGATCTAGCCACCCAAGCACTTATCGACCAAGACGATATTATCGGTATGGTCGCGCAGCGGCCTATTCGAAGCGGCAGTACTTTCCAGTCCCACTACCTGCAAGCGCCTCACGTAGTGAAACGAGGGCAACGCGTCACTGTCATAGCAGAGGGCGCAGGTTTCCGGGTATCACGCGAAGGTGAGGCCTTGTCTGATGGTGCACAAGGCGAGCGTATTCGTGTGCGCTTCGATACGCGAGAATTAGTCACCGCACGCATTATTGGCCAAGGAACCTTGGTAATAGATTTTTAATCTAATGGCTAAAGTCCATACTACCCAGGCCGATAGTAATAAGTAATACAGCGCATGACGCCCCAACGTTGACGATGAGGCAAACAACGTGAAAATCGATAATATTAATCCGCTGCTACGTTCTAACCAGGCGCAGCAGCGTGATGAAGCACAGAAAATAGCTGGCAATAAGCCAGCCGAAGCAGACAACGCAACACGATCAGCAACGCAACTTAGCCAAACGCATACAGATAGCTCACACGATATCGATATGGCAAAAGTTGAGGAAATTCGTGAAGCTATTCGTGAAGGAAAGCTAGAGATTCGCGCGGATCGCATTGCTGACGGCTTAATTGCTAACTTAAAAGATTGATAAGCGAACGATTATGGGTCTCTCACGACTGCTCTCAGATCAGCTACAACGCCTTGATGAGTTAGTGCAGCTGCTCTCAGATGAACAAACACAGCTGACTAAAGGCAGCATTGACGGAGATGCGCTCTCCGCTATAGCCCTGCAAAAACAGGCGCTGTTAGTTGAGCTGGAACGCATCGAACAATTGCGCCGAAACGTTCAGGCAAAGCTTGGCTATGCAGACGGTGCGCTTGGCGCAAAACAAGCTGCTAACGATGCGGACTGCTTGACCACCTGGGAAAGCTTGCTCGAAAAAAGCGAGCGTGTATCACGCATGAACGAATTAACCGGGCAAATGCTATCGCTTAGAGTGAAGCACAATCAGGAAATGCTGGATTACATCCGCCAAATTGCTGAAAAAACTCTCTACAAGCCAAATGGGCGCAATAATGCCCAACCCGGTCGCTTTAACGCGTCTGCCTAGCACTTATTGACCAGCACTTATTGACCAGCACTTATTGGCCAGTCCTTCTTGACCAGCACGTCTATACAACCATAGACAAAAGCTGTACAAGCAGCTTCAATGTGAATATTAATGTTCATAATTGGAGCCTAACGGATGCTTGCCCATCTTCCAGACAGCTTTACCGCTGTCGTCACCGGTGCCAATGGCGGCATAGGTAACGCTACTATTAAGCAGCTGCTTACCGACACTCATGTGGGGAGTGTCATTGCCGTTAGCCGCTCACCTCTTGTCTCTCAAGATCCATCTTTTCAAGACGCATCCGTTGAGATGGTAAACGCCGACATCACGACACAATCAGGGCGTGAAACTCTTCGCCAACAGCTAAACGGACGTCCCATACACCTACTATTCAATGCTATTGGCACGCTGCATGATGACTCACGTGATGTACAGCCTGAGAAACGCTTAGAGCAGTTAGATGAAGCATCATTCGCCCATGTTATGCATGTTAATGCCGCCACACCCGCCCTACTGATTGCCGCACTGAAGCCATTGTTGCAAGGCAAGCATCCGGCCATCGTCGCCAGTTTGTCGGCACGCGTGGGGTCCATTGGCGATAATCGGCATGGAGGCTGGTACAGCTATCGGGCTAGTAAAGCCGCGCACAACATGCTGATGAAGACACTCTCCATTGAACTAACGCGGCTAAACAAACAGTCTATTGTGCTGTGCCTACACCCGGGCACTACAGATACATCGCTTTCGAAACCTTTCCAAGCCCGTGTTCCCAGCGAAAAGCTATTTACACCTGATTTCGTCGCTAAACAGCTATTGGAAGTAGTGTCTAAACGCACTCCCGAAGATACTGGCAGCTTCTGGGATTGGGCTGGCAAGCCTATCGAATGGTAAATATCAGGCAAAAAAATCCCCCAGGGCTGGTGCCCTGGGGGATTTTATTAATAAGTGGCTAACGATACACCCTCCTAGCCCTGCGAGCCGCCCTTGTTATTCCCCCAGGCCCTTGCCCCTCGTCATTCCCGCAGGTCCTTAGCGGGAATCCATGTTGGGCTGGGGCCTCGGGCTGCGCTGCAGGCCAAGGTCAAGGTGGATTCCCGATTACCCCACTCGGGAATGACGGCGTGGTGGCTCGGGGATGACTGTGCGGTGGTTCGGGAATGGCGTGCGGTGATTCGGGAATGACCGAGAGGTGGCCGCTTTGTTATGCCGCCGCTCCGCCCTTGTTATTTATTCCAGGCTTTGGCCCTGGTCATTCCCGCAGGCTCTTAGCGGGAATCCATATTAACCTGGGGCTTCGGGCGGCTGCAGGCCAAGGTGGATTCCCGATAACCCCACTCGGGAATGACGGTGTGGTGGCTCGGGGATGACGTGCGGT
>Ga0208301_1000005_pt1 | contig 165641 bp, 162 predicted proteins | sample 25BtaG_FD_184100 | JGI IMG/M metagenome (GOLD analysis project Ga0208301, IMG submission 184100) | Marine viral communities from Cariaco Basin, Caribbean Sea - 25B_WHOI_OMZ_CsCl (SPAdes) (version 2) | ecosystem: Environmental > Aquatic > Marine > Oceanic | place: Caribbean Sea: Cariaco Basin...
GCATCAAGGGGTTCAGCAAGCTGGAGCTGGTCGTGAACAACGTCCGGTTTCAGGATGGGGAGCAGGTAAACGATCAATCAGACAGGACTGCCGCCTGACTGCCATCCACCAGATTTGACTATAACTCTTCACATCCTGGGCTAGCGGCTCCCTATGACCAAGCAATCAACCTTAAGCGACAAGCATTGATGCCGTTAATAAGCGCTGCCCGATTACTCTGTGTGCGCTACCAGCGAAGTGAGATAGGCACCCGTGAACGATTAACGGCACTTGCCCATTTCACTCGTGCGTTGACGAAGGAGCAGTCGAACTTATTGCTAGCTGCCTTTAGCCGTATTCAGCACTTGCTTTTAGAGCAGCAACGCCACAATAAGTCTTGTGGGCAGACCGCCGACGGTTGGGTGGACCTGCGACGCCTTCGTGATGATGAGCGGCTGTTGCTGAAATTTGATTTACAGCAAATCAAAGCGTTTGTTAATCAAGTAAAGCGCTTATAACGGCTATTCCTCCGTAAGTTGCGAAGAGTTACCTAGAGTTGACTCCTTTGGGGCTGCTGGCAGCTCTAGGGTTAAGCATGCGCCCCCCAGCGTTTTAGCATCTTCCACCCACAGCCTTCCACCAAGGTGAGCAATTATGCCGCGACTGATAGGTAAGCCAAGGCCGCTACCTTTGGGGCGTCCGCGTGGTGTCTCGCCGCTTTGCTGTATTTGATGAAATTTCTCAAATACGCGCTCACGCTCGTCAGCGCTGATACCTGGCCCGTTATCTTCAACGCTTAAACGAAAATGATTACGATGCCGATAAAGTGCCAGCCGCACTTGAGGCTGCTGGCGGTCAGCGAATTTACTGGCGTTATCGAGCAAGTTAATAATGACTTGCTCCAAGCGGTCTTGATCACCGACCACCATAGCGGGGTCAGCCGCTAAACTGATATCCAGGGTAATACCTCGATCTTCATGTAAGCGGGCAACCGCATCGATGCTCTGCCTCGCTAGGGCTGCTAGGTCGAGGGGAACCGGGTGAAGTGTCAGGCGACCGCTTTCTAAGCGCGCAAGGTCAAGAATTTCCTCGATTAAACGCGAAAGACGCTGACTCTCATGGACAATAACGCCCAGGAAATGTTGGCGTTTTTCATCGGGTAGTTGATCGCTATCGCGTAATATTTCGGCAAACGCGCGTATCGAGGTTAGCGGGGTTCGCAGCTCATGACTTACCATGGCGACAAATTCATCTTTCAAGCGATCAAGCTCGCGCAGCTGTTCATTGGCGCTGCGTAGCTCGTCACTGACGGCGACTAATTCTTGAGACTTTTGCTCTAGCCGACGGTTGTATTCCAGGGTTTGTGACGTGGTGTCTAAAATACTCAAAATCGACTCAAGATCCAGTGCTTCTCCGCGTACTACAGAATTGATCAGTACGCGCGCTGATGCACTGCCAAGTGAGCCTGCCAGTGCCTGCTCTGAACGGGTAATTAGATCGGCTGTCGCCGGGTCGTCTGAGTGATAGTCGCTTTTATTAATGCTTTGGTTAAACACACGATGGGTGACTTGATTGCCAAGGTAGCGAATCAACAGCGCTTTTAAGGCGCCTTGAGTCGTCTGGCCTCTCCATAAAGAGGTCGTTTGCAAGTTGGGGTGTAAGGCTTCAGTAAACAGGGCGGCTTGGGTTTGCTCAAGTGGCGTCGGGCGGGTAAATAGTGACACGCCAATCAGTAAGCCAACATTTGCCAACATACTCCACAGCAGTGCATGGGAATAAATATCCCAATCTTCCAGGCCAAATAAGCGGTAAGGCATCAGCCATGTAATGCCCCATGGCCCCTGAGTTAGAAATGTTGCATCTAACCAACCGGATTGAGCAAAACCCGGCAGCAGTAACGTATAGCACCAGACTAAAAAGCCTGCGATTAAGCCAGCGGTGGCTCCTTGGCGGGTCGCACCGCGCCAGTAAAGGCCGATTAACAGAGCTGGGGCAAATTGTGCGACCCCTGCGAAGGAGACAAGCCCGATAGTGACAAGGCTGTAGGAGTCACCAATCAGCGCGTGGTATAGATAGCCAAGCAGCAGTATCAAAACGATGGCAATGCGGCGAATACCCAATAGCCAACCCGCTAGCTCGCCGGACGTGCTCAGGTGAAGGCGTTGTGTTCTTAGCAGCAAAGGCATAATGAGCTGATTGCTTACCATGGTAGAAAGTGCAATCGTTTCCACAATCACCATGCCGGTTGCTGCTGAAAGACCGCCTATAAATACCAGCAAGGGTAACCCTTCAAGCCCTGCAGAGAGGGGCAGTGTCAGCACAAAACTATCGGAGTCGCCTGCGCCAGCACCTAACAATAGGCCAGCAAGGGCAATAGGAATTACAAATAGGTTGATGAGCAACATATAAAGCGGAAATAACCAGCTCGCCCTGGCTAAATGCTGTTCATCGACGTTTTCGACAACCAGCACCTGGAACTGGCGAGGTAGGGTTAAAAAGGCCAGAAATGCGAGTACTAGCATTCCGGCCCAGCCAGTGGCACCGCCTGGTACACTTGCCAGCCCCATTTTATCCGCCACTTCAGGCACCATGGCAACGCTGTCGAATAGCGCGCCGGGGCCTTCATACAACACAAACACCACAAAAATACCCACGGCCATAAACGCAATTAGCTTTACCACTGATTCCAGGGCAATAGCAGCAACCATTCCCTCATGACGCTCACTGGCGTCTAGGTGGCGCGTGCCGAAAAGGATAATAAATACCGCAAGTACTAAGGCGACCCAAAGCGATTTGTCCAGCCAGAAACGCTCATCAACCAAGGTGGCATCCGCTGTATTGGGATAGTTCACCAGTACGGCATGGCTAACGGTGATCGCTTTTAACTGCAGTGCAATGTAGGGCGTAATACAAATGAGAGCCATTAAGGCAACGAGTGCGCCTAAACTCGTGCTTTTGCCATAACGAGCACTAATGAAGTCAGCAATAGAAGTGATTCGCTGGCGGGATGCGATGCGTACCATTTTGCGAATGATGACAGGGGCAAGAAGCATCGCCAGGGTTGGACCAAGATAGATAAGTAGGAAGCTAGGGCCATATGCTGCCGCGCGCCCTACGCTGCCATAGAACGTCCAGGCGGTGCAGTAAACGGCAATCGATAGCGCATATACCGTGGGCGAGCCAATTAATGATCGACCTTGCTCGGCACGGCGATCCCCCCACGCGGCGACGACAAACAGCAGCGCCAAATAGCCAAATGCTGTTCCTAGAATCACTGCATCTGTTCGCATGATCAGCGTCCCGAGCGTTGTTCCATTAACCAGGCGGCGAGGCCAATTACCACGCCCCAAGCAACAAACAGATACAGCGGTAACCCGCTGATGCTCAAACCGGTGAGCCGGTCAACCATGATAATCAGCGGGGGGCTGAAGAGCAGTATTGCTAGGGCGAATAAGGCTATTAAGCGCTGGATTTGCCGTGAGCCTGGATGTTTCATGAGGCACTGGCATCCTGGCGATCAAACGCGTTGGCCTGCAGCGCCAACAGCTGCTCTAACGTGTCCACGCCACGTGCTTCAAGCCGTGGTAACAACGCTAGCCATAACTCAGCGGTTACACGGGCGTCCCCAAGCGCCGTGTGTCGTGTGCCTGGTGGAAACGTCAGGTCGTAGCGTTGTGCCAAGGTATCTAAATCATGTCCATCTAAGGCTTCGTCTAATGCTCTTGAGATTAATAAGGTATCGATAACCGGCAAATCAAAGACAACCCCTTTGTTAGTAATGGCGAGCATATCAAACGCGGCATTATGCGCTAATAGAACCGCTTCACCGACGTAATCTCGAAAGCGCGTGAGGACAATATCAAGGGGCGGTGCACCGGCCACGTCAGCATCTGTCAATCCGTGTATGGCTGTACTGGCAGGGGGGATTGGGCGTTTCGGATCGACTTTTTGATCAAAGACCTCGCTGGCCAATAGTCGCGCATTGACCACCCGACAAGCCCCCAGGCTAATCACTGTATCGCCTCGGCGCAGCTCAAGGCCGGTGGTTTCAGTATCAAACGCAACCACCTCTAGGCTACGTAGCGTGCGGTTAGCCAATTCCTCATCGGGTGGCGGCAGGTCAGCAATGCCGAAATCATGGAACTCTGGTCGTGGAGGTGCGGTTTCACGAGGCGCCCCAACGCGCTCCATTGCCGGTAGCGGCAGGCGCAAGCGCGCATGAATAGCATCATCATCAGCAAGACTCCAAATATCGCTTGCATGCTGACGCAGCACGTCAGATACCAACGGATTAAGCGGTAGCGATGGCAGGGGCTGGCGACGCCACTTCGCTAGTTCATGCTCTGGCAAGGGGCTGCCTTGCCAAATTAAGTCCAAATAAACCCGCTTGTTGCCAAGGCATATCTCACCTTCAAAATGGCTAACCGGCAGGTGAGAATTAAGATGTTTCACTAAGGAATCAAACAGAACAATTAGTGCCGGTGCATCGCCTTTAAACCAGGCAGGCATGCCAACAGGGGTGATGAGTCGATGCGCTGGGTCTAAGCGTTCATCCAGGGCTTGCCAGAAGTCATTCGACCACATGGGAGTTAAACGCTCACCTTGATGTTGCAAATCATCCAATAACTGTCCGATTTGACCAACATTATCGCCAAGGGTCGCGCCTTCCTCTTGAATTACCTGCTCGAACCGCTGGCGTAACATAGGGTTCTCCGCACCGTTATGGCGCAGTTGTATCAGTGCATCCGCTGCGCTGGTCAGGCTTGCCGTGTGTTGGCGTAACAAGGGGAGCTTAGAGGCGAGTTCTGCTCTAACCCCCATTTCATTTGACCAGGACGCGGTTGCATCGCTAAACGTTAGTAGTGTTTCTCCATCACTGCCAGGAACTCGGCGTAGCACAACCTTTAACCAGCGGTTATCACAGGGGGCAAGCAGCTCGCGCGGTGAACCATCCGCGGGAAGCTGGCTAAGCGCTTGTTGCAGGCTGGCAACGGGGAGTAGCGCCTCTAGGCGTTTACCCAAGCCCAGCGCCGTATTATCGATAAAGAAATCTTCCGCAGCCTGGTTGAATAGCATCAAGCGGCGGTGGTGGTCACATAGTAATAAGGGAGTTTCGAGTACTTGCAGCAGCGTTTCTAATTCGCGACGTATTTTTGCGGCGCTACGTGCGCCGTCGGCATGCGCCGTGGCTAATTGATTGCGATCAATGCGCCAACTCTCACGCACTCTTCGCAGATCAGGGCCGAGCCCTTTCAGCCAACCTTCGGGCGGGTGTTCATCACGCGCATCTGGGTTTGCCACTAACCTAGCCAGCTGCACCTGTAAATGGCGTAGAGGGGTGAACAGCATGCGTTCCAGTAGCAGGCCAACTAAAAAGATCGTCGCGCCGCCGGAAAAACTGCCCAACCAGAGCGCGACACGGGTAAGGCCGGTAGGCGAAAGCTGAGCATCTAGCCACGCCGCAAAAATAGCGCCCCCCAGCAAGCTGATACCACTTAGCAGTAGCCATAGGCCAATGAGCCGCTGACGTTTAGGGAGCCCATTACGGGTCATTGCGGGTTACCACTGAGCAGTGATTTAACTTTTTCAATTAACGACTGGGTCGAAAACGGTTTGGTAATGTAGTCATCAGCTCCTAGTGCTAAGCCTTTTTCGCGTTCGATATCTCGCCCATGAGCGGTCAGCATAATGACCGGCAGCTGAGCGGTCGCTTCTGAACGGCGAAGGTGCTCAAGTACATCAAAACCGCTGATTCCGGGCAGACTAATATCAAGCAGCAGCAGATCGGGGGCTGAGTCGTTGATGCGTTCGAGTGCGGCTTCTCCGTCGTAGGCGGTGACAACTTGAAAGCCTGCCTGCTCCATTAAAAATTCCAGAGACAGTACAATATTGGGCTCGTCGTCGACCACGAGTACTTTGGCCATGATGCCCTCCCTAAAGGGGTCGTTGTTAGGTGTTTGATTAGAGTGTATGTAGCGCGGCAGGTTAGGCCAAGACGACCTTGGCCGAATGCTCGTCATGTTTCTCATCAAGTAGCTGCTGTTTACTTCGCTTAGTGGGCTTTTTATTAAGGTGTTTATGCGCGTTTTATTATTGTCTGCTTATGAAGCTGTTAGTCATCGCTATTGGGCACACAGTCTGATGGCCGAAGTAAGTGATGTCTCTTGGACGTTGCTTCGCTTGCCACCACGCCATTTCTCGTGGCGAATCCGCGGTAACCCATTGAGTTGGTGGTTAAAAGAGTATGAGACGCTGAGTGAACCCTATGAGGTTGTGTTAGCCACTTCGATGGTCGACATTGCCACGCTGGTTGGCTTATTTCCGCATTTAGGGCGTGCCAGAAAGATTGTTTACTTTCATGAAAACCAGTTTGCCTACCCAGAGTCTAGCGATCAGATCTCCCAGGTAGAGGCCAAGATGGTCAATTTATACGCAGCGTTGGCGGCGGATACGTTGGTGTTTAATAGCGCTTACAACCGCGACTCTTTTTTCGACGGCGCGCGGCGGCTGTTAAAAAAAATGCCTGAAAACCTGCCAGCAGCTAAGCCGTTAGAGCGCTTACGCCAACAGGCAAAAGTGTTGCCCGTGCCAATAATGCCGCTAGCGGCGATTCCCCAGGTAAGCGTACACCCACGGCGGATTATCTGGAATCATCGCTGGGAGTACGATAAAAATCCCGAGGATTTCTTTGCAGTGCTGTTCAAGCTGAGTGAGCAGCGGGTGCCCTTTGAGTTGGCGGTGCTTGGGCAGCGCTTTCGCGATGTACCTGCCATTTTTGATGAGGCAGAAGAGCGCTTGGCGGCGCACACAATTTGCTGGGGGCCACAGCCAGAGGCGGAGTATCGAGCGCTGCTAGCGGGCGGTGGTATTGTGGTCTCTACTACATGGCACGAGTTCCAGGGGTTAGCCATTATGGAAGCGGCCCAGCGCGGCGCGATCCCGCTAGTGCCAGACAGGCTGTGTTTCCCCGAACTATATCCGAACGACTATCGCTTTGATGGTACGCAGGAAGGGCTTTACCAACGGCTGCACGCTTGGTTAACCGATCCTACTAGCCAGCCAGCCCTGTTGAATACCCGGCAGTGGCAGTGGCCCGAATGGCGTCACGCGTATCGTGCGCTTTTGATGGAGCACTGATCACTGCATTGTTGGTCGAGACCCGGCCTTGTTCAGGTTAACAGCCTGTGGGCTTAGGCAAGTTCGGTTTTGTCTTGATAGTCGCACAGGTCTTCAATAATACAGCTGCCGCAGCGGGGCTTACGGGCAATGCAGGTATAGCGCCCATGAAGAATCAGCCAGTGGTGGGCGTCCTGTTTAAATGCCTTAGGTACATGGCGTAGTAGCTTTTGCTCAACCTCAACGACATCCTTGCCTTTGGCGATGCCCGTGCGGTTAGAAACTCGAAAAATGTGTGTGTCTACGGCGATGGTGGGTTGGCCAAACGCGGTGTTTAGAATCACATTGGCGGTTTTTCTACCTACCCCCGGTAAGGCTTCCAGCGCTTTGCGTGTTTCAGGGACCTCGCCACCATGTTGGTTGATCAGCAAGTGACAGGTTTTCATCAGGTTTTCGGCTTTAGTGTTAAACAGCCCAATGGTTTTAATGTAACTTTTTAGCCCATCGATACCCAGGTCAATAATCCCTTGAGGCGTATTGGCCACAGGGAAAAGCTTATCAGTGGCCTTGTTAACACCAACGTCCGTGGCTTGAGCAGATAGCAGCACCGCGGCTAGCAGTTCAAAGGGCGTGCTCCAGTTAAGCTCAGTCGTGGGATGCGGGTTCTCCGCCTGCAGGCGAGCAAAAATTTCATGGCGCTTTTGGGCATTCATCGGGTGCTCTCTTGGTTATTTGATAGTGCCAGTAACACGTACGCGACGTTCGGTTCGGGAGGCTGCTTGAACAGGTTGCGCGCGAGCGCTACGGCGTTGATCAATGACATTCTTTAGCGCAATCAATAGCCCCGCAACGAAAAAAGCCCCGGGTGGCAGTACGAAAAACAAAAATTGATAATCATCGACGAAGGTGAGTTGCCAGTTGCTGGCAATAGGCCCAAATAGCAGTTCCATATCGCTAAACAGCGTGCCTTGCCCAAGCAACTCGCGTAGTGCCCCGAGCAGAATCAATACGCCACCGAACCCCAGGCCCATCATAAAGCCATCAATAGCGGCCGGTATGACTGGCTGGCGGGAAGCGAACGCATCTGCACGCCCTAAAATGGCACAGTTAGTGACGATCAATGGAATAAAAATTCCCAATACTTGGTAAAGCGAATAGGCAAATGCAGCCATTAAAAGCTCAGCGCAGGTAACAAAGGCGGCAATCACCATGACAAAGGCGGGCAGTCTTACGGCGCTGGGGACCTGGTGGCGAATCAGTGAAATAGTCGTGCTAGCGCCCACCATGACAAGCAGGGTAGCGAATGCCAATCCCAGTGCATTGACAACGCTACCACTAACCGCCAGTAAGGGGCATAGCCCCAGTAACTGAACGAGAGCAGGGTTATTCGACCATAGGCCGTTTTGGGCTAGTTCGCGCCACTGACTCATTGGCTGGACTCTTCGGTGTAAATAGGGAGTTCTGTTTCGGCAGCGTTTTCGGCGACATTCTCGGTGACATTCTCGGTGACATAGCTAAGCGCACTCTGGACGGCGTTGACGACTGCGCGTGGCGTAATGGTGGCGCCTGTGAAAGCATCGAAGTGGCCGCCATCTTTACGTACGGCCCATCCTCCCGGCGGCAGGCTATTTAAGCTCAAACCGTTAAACTTGGTTATCCAGTCACTACGCTGGCGCTCAATGTCATCGCCAAGCCCAGGCGTTTCTTGATGGTGGGTAACGCGAACCCCGGTAATACGCTGTTGCTGGTCAATGCCTACCAGTAGCCGAATTTCGCCATTATAGCCTTGGCGAGTAACGACCGGCAGGATGACGACCTGCTGATGATCGCGCTGGACGTACCATCCCTGCTGAGGTTCGCGGTGCCCCAGCTGTTCCGGGTTAGGGAGCTTGAATACGCCATCTAAAACCGTTTGAACCGCTACGTCTGCTAATGCGGCAGGCAATACATCCTGTAGCTGGCGATGTTGATAGGCTAGCTGATGATCAGCAATGCGCTCGGCAGTCACCGCTCGGGTCAACGCAACGCTGCCTGCAGTGACCAGCGAAAACACTCCTAAGGCGAAAGCGCCGCGAAGCATGGCTTGACGGGAGGTCATGGTGAGTCACCGCGCTTGGCATGTTGCTGTGCTTTAGGCTGGCCCGTAGGGCGTGGCACGGTGTAGATATCCAACAGTGGTACGCATAAATTCATCAGTAACACGGCAAATGCTACTGCATCGGGGTAGCTGCCAAATGTGCGAATAACCATGACCAAGGCGCCAATGCCTGCGCCAAAAAACACTTTTCCTCGGCGGCTGGTTGCCGCTGAAACAGGATCAGTGGCAATGAAAAAGGCCCCAAACATTGCGGCACCCGTGGTGAGGTGAAACAGCGGTGACGCAAAGTGGCTTGGGTCGCTGGCATAAAAAAACGTGGCAAGCACTGCCATGCTTACAAGCATCGAGACAGGGATATGCCAGCTGATAATCCGTTTGGTAATTAATAGCAGTCCACCTGCTAACCAGGCTAGCGCGACGTTGCGCCAAGCGTTCAATGTTCCTTCAGGTAAAGGCTGACTAGCCCAAAACTCGCTGGCCAGTACCGCTTCACCTTTATGTTTAAAGGCATCTAGTGGCGTAGCACCACTTAGCGCATCAAGTGTGGCTGCCGGTAAGGTACCGCTTATCTGGGCCCATAGGTTTTCAGGGACTAGTGGCTGCGACGGCGACCATAACGTCATGTAAGTGGGAAACGATACAAGCAATAGTGCGTAACCCACCATGGCGGGATTGAAAGGATTCTGGCCTAGGCCGCCATACAGTTGTTTAGCAACCACGATGGCCGCAATAACGCCTATCCCAATGAGCCACCAGGGGCTAGCAGGTGGTAGCGATGCACCTAGCAGTACGCCGGTTAATAGCGCACTTGAATCTCTAAGCGCAGGCTGTAACGGGCGCTGGCGAAGTTTTAACACCAGCGCTTCGGCGCCGAGTGCAAACAGGGCGGCTAAAAACACATTACTAATAACGCCCAGGCCGAAGTAAAACGTCATTGCGCCAAGACCCGGTGCGGTGGCGACGATCACCCATCGCATTAGATGGGCGGTGGGTGGCGTCGTATTTAATGATTCAGTCGTTCGCTGCGAGGCGTGCATCATGCTCATGGCGATTCCTGTTGTGCCATCGTGGCGCGAGCTTCAGCCAGCCGAGTATCAGCTGCCTTAAGGTTTTCTTGGGCGGTGGCCAGTTGAGTTTCTAAATCATCGTGGCGCTGACTTGGGTCTTCTGCTGCAGCCCTTGCGAGGTTTTTTTCAGCTTTTCTGACTGCCGCTTTAGCGGCGGTTTGAGCAATGCGCAAGCTGCGTAAATCCACCATTGGCGCGGCACTGTCGGTTGCCTTTGCGCTATCTGTCGTCTGACGATTTTGTGCCTGCCTCGCTTGGCGACGAGCTTGCTTCTCGGCATTCTCGCGCGCCAGCCGAGCCTGACGAAATTCAAAGCGATGTTTAGCGTGATCGGCTTTGGCGGACTCAATGCGCTTAATGCGAATACGCTGCTTTGCCGAACGATAGTCTTGCACTAATGGAATGTAACTAGGGCAAACATAACTGCAGGCACCGCACTCAATACAATCAAATAAGTGGAATTTCTCCAATGTAGCGTCGTTCTCTGCGCGGGCATACCAATGCAGCTGTTGCGGAAGAAGCTGAACAGGGCAAACACTTTCACAAGCACCACAGCGAATGCAGGGAGACTCATTAGGGGCGGGAGGCAGCTCTTCACGGGTAGCTGCAATCAAGCAGTTTGTCGTTTTGGTCACCGGGGCATCAAGTGTTGTGAGTGGTAAGCCCATCATCGGGCCGCCCACAATGACTTGATGTAGCTGTTGGTTTGCTAACCCTACCTGTTGAAGCAGCGTTTCAACAGATGTGCCAAGGCGCACCCAGTAGTTGCCTGGTGTGCTGATGGCATCTCCCGTCAAGGTGACGATTCGCTCGACCAAAGGTTTACCATCACGTACTGCGTATAGCGCTGCCAGCAGTGTGCCAGGGTTGTGACAGAGAACACCGACATCGGCAGGAAGGCCTCCACTGGGAACATCGAGGTTGAGCAGTTTCTTGATCAATTGGCGCTCACCGCCGCTGGGATAGCGGGTCTCGATGACCTTCATCGTTATGCTCACCGGGTGCTGGCAGTCAGACTTTTGAACGTGAGCGAGCGCCTCTTTTAATGCATGGATCGCTGCGGGCTTATTATTTTCAATACCCACCACAATCTGATGGGCACCGCAGAGCCTAGCGACCATTTGCGCGCCTTCCAGTATCTCGGTTGGATAGTGGCGAAGCGCTAAGTCGTCTGCTGTGATATACGGCTCGCATTCGGCGGCGTTGACGACGAGCGTATCAATGCGCTGATGATCCGCCATTTGGGCTTTGATATAAGTGGGAAAGCCTGCACCACCAAGGCCTACTAGCCCACAGTTGTCTAGTCTAGCAATGATCGCTTGGTGGTCTTCGCTACGCCAGTCAAGCGAGGGCAGCACTTGCCAGCGGTCTAAGCCATCGGCATCGATGGTGATGGCGCTATCACTTATCTGAGTCACTGTCCCACTAATGCTGGCGTGCAGATTGGCCGATACCATGCCGTCTCGTTGGGCAATCAGGCTACCTACCTGAACCGCATCTCCGATCGCCACACAGGGGATCGCGGGATTACCTGAATGCTGTTTGAGCGGGAGTATGACCTGGGCAGGCAGCGTCGCGTTGCGAAGCGGCGATTGGTTAGAGCGGTCTTTTCGTTCGGGCGGAGTAATGCCACCTGGAAATTCATAGGCTGGCATGCTGGCTCCTGGTTAGCTGGCGATCGCTGGCGATTATCGGTGCTATGGTGACGACAGGCTGCCATTGGTTGAGAGGTTTGCTTCTGGGCAACATATCAATGCAGTCGACGGGGCAGGGCGCAACGCACAAATCACAGCCGGTGCATTCATCTTCTATCACTGTATGCATTTGCTTTGCAGCACCAATAATGGCATCCACCGGGCATGCTTGAATGCACTTGGTGCAGCCAATGCACTCGGCTTCACGAATAAATGCAACGCTATCTTCGCTGGCTGCTTCGCCATCCAGTGGCACAGGCTCTCGGCCTAATAAGTCTGCTAATGCGTGAATAGTCGCTTCGCCGCCTGGCGGGCACTTATTCAAAGCATCGCCCTGATTGATGGCTTCGGCATATGGCCGACAGCCGGGGTAACCGCACTGACCACATTGAGTTTGTGGCAGCAGCGCATCAATCTGCTCTACCAGCGGGTTCTCTTCGCCCTTGAAGCGCACACTGGCCATTCCCAGCAGTGCTCCAAACGTGATGCCAATTCCGGTCAACACCCCTACTGCGCTGAGAATGCCCCACCAAGAAAATATGTCTCCCATGGCGGTTACCCCTGTACTAAACCTGAAAAGCCGAGAAAGGCCAGTGACATAAGACTGGCGGTGACCATTGCAATGGCGGCACCTCTAAAAGGGGTGGGTATATCAGCATTGGCCAATCGCTCACGCATCGCGGCGAACAGCACCAAAATCATCGAAAAACCCAGCGCAGCCCCCAAGCCATAGAGAGTCGTATGAAAAAAACTAAGCTCGCGGTTAAGTGATAACAGGGCAACACCAAGTACCGCACAATTAGTCGTAATCAGCGGTAGAAAGATCCCCAGCACTTGATGCAACAGTGGACTGAGTTGGCGCACCATGATTTCGGTAAATTGCACGACGGCAGCAATAACAACGATAAAGCTGATAGTGCGAAGATAGGTAACGTCCAAGGGTACAAGTAAGCCATGATAGACCACATAGCTAGCGGCAGATGCTAGTGTTAGCACAAACGTCGTCGCCAGCGACATACCCAGCGCGGATTCCAGCTTATTGGAAACCCCCATAAACGGGCAGAGCCCTAAAAACTGTACCAATACGAAGTTGTTGACCAGTGCAGTGCTGACCAAAATCAAGAAGAGTTCATTCATAGCGGCGTATTGTGCGCAGAAAAATCGTTGCTGGCTAGTAGGGGGAGCGCTATGACTGATTATTGAGCAGAAATAAGCCCTAGGTCAGCAGAGCTTGCTACCGCTCTGCCGATGCTCACCCTCCCTTAAATACCGCCAGCTGCAAGCTTAGGTCTTGACCTTGAAAGCGCTTCAAATCTGTCATCAAACCGACATCATCCCGGCATACTCTCATCCAAATTAAAATCAGCTAGGGAGGGGGAACACAATGTCGACTTCAGGAGTTGTCTTACCGACGCAGGGGGAGCGCCCTGGGACGTCGCAATGGCTATCATGGTTAATTGTCATTGGACTGGTTTATTTGTTGTTAGCTGCGGTGGGGGCTATTGGAGATGGTTTCAAGGCTGCTACCGCAAGCAATGCTAAGGAGCTATTTTCATTTGCCACTAATCCAATCATTGGGTTAGTTATCGGGGTTGTCGCAACCGCGCTAATTCAGAGTTCAAGTACTGTAACCGCTATCATTGTGGGGATGGTGGCGGGTGGCTTGCCAGTCAGTATTGCGATTCCGCTTATCATGGGCGCCAACATCGGTACTTCGCTGACCAGTACTATCGTTAGTTTAGGCCATGTGCGTAGTGGTGAAGAGTTTCGCCGTGCCTTCTCTGCGGCGACGGTGCACGATGCGTTCAATATCGTTGCCGTGGCTATACTGCTTCCCTTAGAAATGATGTTTGGTTTTTTAGAAAAAACCTCCGCTTTGCTGGCGGGCTTTTTTGTTAGCGATGCCAGCGTCGACATGAAAAGCGTCAATTTCATGAAAATGGCGATTTCACCGGCGGCCGACTTGCTGAGCGCCTCGGTATCGTGGCTGCCGAATCAAGTCTGGATGGGCATTGCGCTGATTGTTATTGGGGTGGCACTCATCCTCTTTGTGGTAACGGCGATTGGTAAAGTATTGCGCAAGGTCATGGTGGGTAAGGCGCGTGACATCATGCATGCAAGCGTGGGGAGAGGGCCTGTATCGGGTATGTGTTCGGGGGCAATCATTACGCTGTTGGTGCAGTCGTCCTCTACCACCACAGCACTGATTGTGCCACTTGCTGGCACGGGGGTATTTAATCTCAGGCAGGTCTATCCGTTCACCTTAGGTACCAATGTGGGTACCTGTATCACTGCGCTGCTCGCTGCAACGGCGATAAGTGGCCCAACGGCGGTATTGGCTATGCAGATTGCCTTGGTGCATCTGATGTTTAACCTCGTGGGGATACTGGTCATATACGGCCTGCCTTTTCTACGTGGCGTTCCACCTAGCATTGCCACTGGCCTTGCGGAGCTGGCACAGAAAAACAAACTCTATGTGGTGGCTTATATTTTAGGTGTTTTCTTTATGCTGCCATTGCTCCTGATCGGGGCGAGCCAGTTGTTTTGATCTAAGGGGATGGAATCGGTATGAGTTCACAGCGCAGAATTGAGACAGAAGCACGTATTCGCGAACTACGTGAATCGATTGATGAACTGGAAGCACAGTTGGCTGAGGCGTCCACCCAGGAGCGGGAAGAGCATGAGCAGCATGAGCTGATCGACCAGCTTGATCAGTATATTGATGCTGTAGATACCAAAGTGAGCGGTCTTAAAACCTTCTGGCAAGCTCTCAAGAAAGAGCTGGGGGGGAGGCAATGACTAATGCTACACGCGGATATTCCTACTCCTTGATAGCGTCAGGCCTGCTGTTGGGCCTTGTGCTTCAAGGCTACAGCGAGGATAGCCACTCAATGCAGGCAGCCGCCTCTGGTGATTTAACTGCCAGTGGTTCCAGCACCGTTTATCCATTGACGCGAGAAGCAGCACGTCGCTATGAGCGCGCCAATCCTGATGCCAATATTGCCGTCGAGTTCACTGGAACAACGGCTGGTTTTGAGAAGTTTTGTGCAGGCGAGACTGATATTAATAATGCATCGCGGCCAATAGACGAAAGCGAACGGGCTGTGTGCGCCTCTAACGATGTAGCGTATGTGGAAGTGCCTATTGCGATGGATGCGATTTCGATCGTGGTGCATCCATCCAACCGCTGGGCAAATGATATTACTGTCGACGAACTTCACAGGCTTTGGTCTCCGGCGTCTGAAGGCGAGGTCATGACATGGCGTGATGTGCGCGCAAGTTGGCCAGATGAGCCCATTGAGCTATTCGGTCGAGGGCAGGACTCGGGAACTTATGACTACTTCACAGCGGCCATTGTAGGTACGACGCGTAGTAGCCGGATGGACTACGTTGCCAGTGAAGATGAAGAGTTTCTAGCTGCGCAAATTGCTGCTGAACCAGGTGCTTTAGGTTTCTTTGGTATCGGCGGATATCATCGTCACTGGAATGAGCTAAAGCTCCTTGCGGTGGCCAATAGTGATCAACCCGTATTTCCGACGCTGGAAACCGTCAAGCGTGGTGAATACACCCCCTTATCTCGTCCGCTTTATCTTTATCTGAATAGACAAAGTGTTAAGGATAAACCGGAGCTTCACCGTTTCGCTATGGCCTATGTCGAAGGCATTCGTGACTGGATTCACTTTACCGGCTACCTTCCGCTTGAAGAGCAGGAGTATGCTGACACCCTCGACGCGCTTCGTCAGCTTGAGAGCCAGTGAGGGAGTAACAAGCTAACCGCGTATTAGCTGTTTTCTGGGTAGCTTATTGTCGCTAAGCGATGGACAAAAAAAGGGGCTAAGGCTGTAGCAGGCCTTGCCCCTTATTAGTGACTGATTAATCTATTAGCCGTTAAGTTACACGCTGTCCTGGTTCCGCACCGGCATCGGGGGAAAGGAGGTAAATACCTTCTTTGTTAGCAGATGCTAATACCATGCCTTCTGATAAACCGAAGCGCATTTTACGAGGAGCTAAATTAGCCACCATAATCGTCAAGCGGCCTTCAAGCGCTTCTGGTGAATAAGCCGAACGAATACCTGAAAAGACGTTGCGTGTTTCACCGCCTAAATCCAGCGTAAGCTGGAGCAGTTTGTCAGCGCCTTCAACGTACTGAGCTTTGGCAATACGGGCAATGCGTAAATCAACTTTTGCGAAATCATCAAAGCTGATTTCTGCCGCAATCGGCTCTTCCGCCAAGGGACCTTTGGGAGTGTTTTTCAGCTTCTGTTCTTCCACTAAATCCTCCTTGGATGCCTCAATCATAGCGTCAATCTTATCCCTCTCAACCCGCGTCATTAACGGCTTGAATTTGTTGATCGAGTGATTGACTAATACGCTATTGCGGCTGTCCCAGTCGAGTGATTCGATCGCTAGGAATTCACGTGCCTGTTCGGCCATGCTTGGCACCACTGGTGCAAGATAGACCATCAACTGGCGGAATAAGTTGATGCCAACTGAGCAGATTTCCAACACTTCGGTATCACGGCCTTCCTGCTTGGCTAGCGCCCAGGGGGCCTTGTCGGCGATGTACGTATTGGCGTCGTCGGCCAATTCCATGATTTTGCGCATAGCCCGGCTAAATTCACGCGCTTCAAAATCGTCGGCAATCTCGTCGCCAGCCGCGATAAAACGCGCGACCATTTGTGGTTCGGCGCAGTGTTCAGCCAGCTTACCGCCGCCCAGCTTTTTGACAAAGCCGGCGCAGCGGCTGGCGATATTGACAACTTTGCCTACCAGATCAGCATTAACCCGTGCAGAAAAGTCGTCGAGGTTAAGGTCCAGGTCATCCACTTTGGACGTTAATTTAGCGGCAAAGTAGTAGCGTAAATACTCTGGATTTAAATATTCAGCGTAAGTAGCGGCTTTGATGAACGTGCCACGAGATTTTGACATCTTGGCGCCGTCTACCGTTAAGAAACCATGACAGTTGACCGCAGTCGGCGTGCGAAGGTCCGCACCATGCAGCATGGCAGGCCAGAATAAGGCATGGAAATAGACAATATCTTTGCCAATGAAGTGGTAAACCTCTGCGTCGGAATCTTTCTTCCAAAAAGTATCGAAGTCGGTACCTTTTCGCTCGCATAGATTTTTAAAACTTGCTAAGTAGCCGATCGGCGCATCTAGCCAGACATAGAAGTACTTACCTGGAGCATCCGGGATTTCAAAGCCAAAGTAGGGGGCGTCTCGGGAGATGTCCCACTCATTAAAGCCCGACTCGAACCACTCCATCAGCTTGTTACGAATTTGCGGCTGTACATGGCCGTCATTAATCCATTGCTGAAGGAACTCTGCAAAGTCTGGCAGCTTGAAGAAGTAATGCGTAGAGCTACGTACTTCTGGTGTTGCCCCAGAAATAGCAGAGACAGGATTGATTAAGTCAGCCGGCGTGTAAGTGGCACCGCACTTTTCACAGTTATCGCCATATTGATCATCGGCACCACATTTAGGACACGTGCCCTTAATAAAACGGTCAGCTAGGAATAGACCCTTTTGCGGATCAAACATTTGCTCAATATCGCGGGTGGCAATATGGCCTTTATCACGCAGGCGGGTGTAGATCAGTTCGCTAAAATAGCGATTTTCTTCTGAATGGGTGGAGTGATAGTTATCAAATCCCACGCCAAAGCGGGCGAAATCTTCCTGATGATCTTGGGAAACGCGCTCGATCAGGGCTTCGGGCGTAATACCTTCCTGCTCAGCCCGCAGCATAATGGCAGTGCCGTGGGCGTCGTCGGCACAAACGTAGTAGCACTGCTGTCCACGACTTTTTTGAAAACGCACCCAAATGTCGGTTTGGATGTACTCAAGAAGATGACCCAAATGAATGGCGCCGTTTGCATAAGGAAGCGCGCTTGTCACCAAAATGTTGCGCGGGGCAGTATTTGACATGGTGAATGATAATTCCGGTTAGGCAGTGCAAATTAAGACGGCGAAGTAGAGGTACGCTTCGCCGGTAACGTCAACATGCTGCTTACAGCGATTACTCCACTAGTAGAGTGCCTGCTCTTCCTGAACGACTTCACGCAGAAGCTCTAAAAAAAGCTTGTCAGCCTCAGAGTGCTCGGTGGGGTCTTCGGGGATATGGACGCTCGTAGTGTCGGAGATTTCGTTGGCAATATTGGCCATCACGGCAGGGCTATTGCCTTCGGCTAGCTGCAGCCGTGCAATCGCGAGGGATTGTTCTAAGATTTTTGGATCTTGGAGCAGCTTGCGAATAAAGTCGCGTAGTTCATTAATAATACGTGTTTTTTGAATTTCTGATGCGGACATTGGAGTTCTCCTTAAGACCGCGCTTGAGGGATGTTCAAGCGAGACCAATGAATGCTTTGACCATAGCACTTTTTTTACTGCTGAGCATGGGTTCCTGGGAGCATTGAGTGCAGCCTGCCGACTTTTTACTAGCGCACTTGTTCAGCGCATGTGTCTCCAGTACCTTTGCCGCTTTAAAGGCTCAGGCGCCCAGCCTTGTGTTTGACAGGATTGGCGTACTGTTCCAACCAATAAGGCTGCAACGCTTCGGGAATACTTGCCAACCGGGCGTTAAAACGCTCCCTGTCTTGGCGCGTTATCGTTTTACGGGCAATGAGTTCTGGCGATTCGCCTAACGCTTCCAAGGCTAAATAATGGCTAGGGAACAGGCGATAACCGCCGATCACTTGGCGGTCAATTTCCGCTGCCACTTCATCAGGCGTCGCCATATCCGCACCTACTGGGCTGCCAAAGCGCAGTTGCACTCGACCTTTCGGGCCAGTGATGCCTAACACAATAGAGCGGATATCTTCGAATTCGCTTTTCGCGTAGCTTCCTTGGGTAGCGATGTCGTGAAGTTCCTGAGCTTTCTGCTGATCGCAAGGATCGTATTCATAGCTAATCGATACCGGCACTAGTTTCAACTCGGCGATGGCGTCACCAAATACCATATCCCGGTCAGCGTTGCGTCTGGCCATGGTCAGCATTTTGATAATGGCAGGGTCGGTGCGATCAATGCCATTTTTAGCTCGACCCTCTCGCTGTGCCATCCAAATAGAGTGCTGGTCAACAGTAATTGAGTGACGGATATAGGCTGATAGCTGCTGATATGCCGCTAGCATCGCCCGCTTGCCTCGGGCACTCCGCGGTACAATAAAGCTTTTGTTTAACCGCATTAGATCGGTGACGTAGGGCTTCTTCAGCAGATTATCCCCGATCGCAATACGTACGGTATCGCGATTAGCTAGATAAAGCGCGTAGTTTACAAATGCGGGGTCTAACGATATATCGCGATGGTTGCCTATAAACAGATAAGCGCTGTCGTGGTCGAGCTTATCAAGTCCGGAGACTTCGAAGGCATCCGTAGTCGTGCGAATCATGCGCTCCATATAGCTGGCGATACGCATCTGGAAATCATGTACGGATGCAACGCCCTTTACTTCACGGCGGATGGCATGGCCTGCTAAAGCGCGGGCAATGGGAGGTGCCCACTTGGCCATGCGCGGGAGCCTGAACTGAGTCAATGCGTTTAAAAGCTCGCTATCATGTGATAGGCGCTCAAGAACATCGGCCACTTCATGATCCATATAGGGGCGAATATCAGCCCAGGGGTCGTTGGTGGTGTCAGCGTTAAGTGCGTTGTTGTGATGAGTCATGCGATCCGTTGGATATAGGCAGAAATAAACAGTTTACATCAGCAGGCTAACGGTTGAATTAAGCGACTGGCTGCGTAGCAGCTTCGCGCTGAGCTTCACCACCCAGCCACTCGATTAGGCGAGGAATATCGTCAGAAAGTGCCTGCGCCATCAAAATAAAATCAGTTTCTAAGCGCGCAAGTGCATCGTCGCCATCATCTGCGTGATCAGCTTCCTCTATTAATGCATCGCCAAAACGCAGTGATTTCAGCGCTAAATCATCATGCAGAACAAAGCTTAAACGACCTTCCAAGCTAACTGCGAGTTTGCTGGCTTGGCGCCCGCTTTCAAGCAATTGCTGGATCTCGTCGCTATCCAGATCAACTTGGCGAGCACGCAGTACGCCATCATCGCCTTTGGCTTTTAACTCAACCTGATCCCCTAATACAAGATCAGCAGGGCGGCTTTCCGCTTCGCCCAGCCATTGCGTCATAGCACGGATAGGCAGTGTTTGTGATGTCAGCGGCGTGACTTTCAAGCTGCCCAGCGTTTCACGCAGAAGATCCAATACATCTTCTGCCCGTGTGCGAGAGCTGGCATTGACGCCAATTAATTGACGACGCGTATCCCACCATAAATCGATTTTCTGACTGCGAACAAATGCGCGGGGCATTAGTTCCTCAGTGACTTGCTCTTTCAGCGCGGTTTTTTCTTTGCGCGTTACCTTGCGTCCTTCGCTGGCTTCGATATCAGCGACTTTATCGTCCACTTCCTCTTTTACGACAGACGCTGGAAGCAGGCGCTCTTGGCGCAGAGCTGAAAGAAGTCTGTGACCTTGGATTTCATGCAGCCGCTGACCACCACCCAGTCGTCCTGCAGGGGCTGTCCAGCCTAAGCGACGCGCATCCGCATTGCCTAGCGGCTTGGCTGCGTGCTCGTCTAGCGCATTTGCTAGTGTATCGCTATCAAGCTCAGGGGCGCCGTGAAGGCGGTATAAATGTAGGTGCTTAAACCACATGTCACCAATCCTATTTAAAAGGTGGCACATTATGGCGAAACCAAGCCTTTCCTACCAGCGCCTTAGGGGGATTGCCTTATTATTGCACTGGTTTAAAACTTGTGTTTGATTTGAGAGGTTTTGTGAATAGTTAACAGATATTTAAACATGGGGGTGTTATGTCTACAGCAATATCCAGCGTTGCGCTGCGAGTACGTGGTTATCATTTAGACGGCTACGGTCACGTCAACAACGCACGTTATCTTGAATTTATGGAAGAGGGGCGTTGGGCTTTTTTTGATGACCATCCGCGCCTGATAAATCAACTTCATAAGGCTGGTCGAGCATTTGTCGTGGTCAATCTGAATATTGATTATCGAGCGGCCGCTGTACAGAACGATGATCTGCAGATTATGACCGGCATAGTAGACGTGGGCGATCGTAGTGCGGTTTGTCATCATCGAATTGTGCGTCAAGACGGTGTGTTAGTTGCCCAGGCAGATTTAACCTTTGTTCTGCTTGATGTGAAGGCAAATAAGGCCGCTCCCATTGAAGGAGACGTACGAGCGGTGTTTGAGGGACTTGTGGTCGATAAAGACGTCTTTTAAGCATAAAACGTAATGCCGTTGCCACTGACTGCCCTTGGTGCTTATGCAGTGGTATGATGGTGCTGACTCTGCGCGCCGCCTTGTTGTGGTATCAAGGGCGGCTTTTTTAAAGCGCTTTCAACTCTCGCAGTGCCAATGCAGTGCAAAGGATCTGACTTTCATGGGTGACATCGCCAGAGAAATCTTGCCCGTCAATATTGAAGACGAGCTTAAACAGTCGTACCTCGACTACGCGATGAGTGTCATTATCGGTCGCGCTCTTCCCGATGTGCGTGACGGCCTCAAGCCGGTTCACCGGCGCGTGCTTTTTGCCATGCATGAGCTGAGCAACGATTGGAATAAACCGTACAAGAAGTCGGCGCGTGTCGTCGGCGATGTCATCGGTAAATACCATCCGCATGGCGATAGTGCGGTGTATGACACTATCGTTCGTATGGCCCAGCACTTTTCCATGCGTCACGTACTGGTGGATGGTCAGGGTAACTTTGGTTCTATCGATGGTGATAACGCGGCCGCCATGCGTTACACCGAGGTGCGCATGGCGCGCCTTGCCCACGAGCTGCTAGCTGATCTTGAAAAAGACACCGTCGATTGGGTCGATAACTACGACGGCACCGAACGCATTCCTGCCGTGCTACCTACCAAAGTCCCGAACCTGTTAATCAATGGGTCATCCGGGATTGCGGTGGGCATGGCGACCAATATCCCGCCCCATAATATGCGGGAAATAATCGATGGTTGTCTGGCGTTAATTGATGATTACACGCTCACCGTTGATGACCTCATGCAGTACATTCCAGGGCCGGATTTCCCTACCGGGGGTATTATCAATGGTCGCGCGGGTATTTTAGACGCCTACCGCACTGGACGTGGGCGTATCTATGTACGTGCCTGCCACACGATTGAGCATGATGATAAGAGTGGTCGAGATCACATTATTATCACCGAATTGCCTTACCAGGTGAATAAAGCGCGATTGATCGAGAAAATCGCTGAGCTGGTAAAAGAGAAGAAAATCGAGGGTATTGCTGAACTCCGCGATGAGTCGGATAAAGATGGCCTGCGCGTGGTGATCGAGATCAAACGCGGCGAATCGGGTGATGTCGTCGTCAACAACTTGTTTGCCCAAACACAACTGCAAAATGTGTTTGGGATTAACATGGTGGCGCTGGAAAATGGCCAGCCGCGCACTCTTAACCTCAAAGAGATGCTTGAGGCGTTTATTCGCCATCGCCGTGAAGTTGTTACTCGCCGTACCTTGTATGAGTTGAAAAAAGCCCGTGAACGTGGCCACTTGTTGGAGGGGTTGGCAGTTGCCATCTCCAATATTGATGAAGTGATCGAGCTTATTAAGGCATCTCCCAATGCCTCTGAAGCGCGTGAAAAATTATTAGCTAAAACGTGGCAGCCTGGTCAGGTTACCGCGATGTTGGAGCGCGCTGGCGCAACCTCATGCAAGCCTGAAGAACTGGATGAAGGGTTTGGTCTAAATACAGCGGCAACGGAATATCGACTGTCGCCTGCGCAGGCTCAAGCAATCCTAGAGCTTCGTCTGCATCGCTTAACGGGTCTTGAAACCGAGAAGCTGTTAGACGAATACCTGTCGATTCTTGAGAAAATCGCCGAATTTATGACCATACTGGCGTCTCCTGATCGCCTAATGGAAGTGATCCGAGAAGAGCTGCATGCTGTGCGTGACCAGTATGGCGATGACCGCCGTACGGAAATTCAGGCGAGCCATCTTGATTTATCGATTGAAGATCTCATCGCTGAAGAAGATATGGTGGTCACTGTTTCCCGCTCCGGCTACGCCAAAACTCAGCCATTATCTGACTATCAGGCGCAACGCCGTGGTGGACGAGGTAAGTCAGCCACCGCAATGAAAGATGAAGACGTTATTGAACACCTGCTGGTCGCATCTACCCATGATACCGTGCTGCTGTTCTCTAACCGAGGCAAGGTGTATTGGCTGAAAGTGTACGAGATGCCGAACGCTAGTCGTGGCTCTCGAGGCAAGCCGCTGGTCAATATGCTTCCGCTTGAAGAAGGCGAAGCCGTCAACGCCATTTTACCGGTGCGTGATTACGACCCTGAGCACTACATTTTCTTTGCCACGGCGAAAGGTACCGTTAAACGTACCAGTCTTGAGCAATTCTCTCGTCCACGTAGTGTTGGCCTGATTGCCATTGATTTGGAAGAGGGCGATCGTTTGGTGGGGGCTGCTATTACCTCTGGCTCTGATCACGCCATGCTGCTTTCCTCTAATGGCAAGGCGATCCGCTTCGAAGAAGGCAATGTGCGCGCTATGGGGCGTACTGCCCGCGGTGTGCGCGGTATGCGCCTGGCTGGGGATGCTGAAGTGATTAGCTTGATCATTCCTAAGAGCCAGCAAATTGACGCTGAAGATGATGCCGATGTCGATGCGGATACCCAGGCTGTTGCGGCCGAGAATACTCAGGCGGAAGGTCAGATCTATATTCTCACGGCCAGTGAGAATGGTTACGGCAAGCGTACTCGCCTGGAAGAGTTCCCGCTGCGTGGTCGTGGTGGGCAGGGTGTTATTGCCATGCAAACCAGCGAGCGTAACGGCGCTCTGGTGGCTGCCATGCAAGTCTATGACAGCGATGAAATGATGCTGATCACTGATCGCGGTACCTTGGTGCGTACTCGGGTTGAAGAAGTGTCAACGACTTCGCGAAATACGCAGGGGGTTATGCTGATTCGCCTGGGTAAAGAAGAAAAACTAGTGAAAACTGTCCGTGTGGATGAGCCTGCCGAAATAGATGAGCTTGAGCCAGATAGTTCAGAAACAGACGCCCTAGACACTGGTGCGAGTGATGCCGATGTCGTCGAGAGCGCTGCTGTTGATCCAGGCAAGCCAGATAACGCTGACGATGGCGAACAGGAACAGGGAACCGATGACACGTCATTATAACTTTTGCGCAGGGCCTGCGGCCCTGCCTGTTGCAGTGCTTGAACGTGCGCGCAACGAACTGCTGGATTTTCAAGGGCGTGGCTTGTCTGTGATGGAGATGAGCCATCGCAGTGATGAGTTTGTCGCTATTGCTGATCGAGCAGAAGCGGACCTGCGCCATTTGCTGGGTATGCCCAGCAATTACAAAGTGCTTTTCTTGCAGGGCGGAGCCAGCATGCAGTTTGCGATGCTGCCGATGAACTTGCTTGGACAAGGCGGGAGTGCCAACTTCATCCAAACTGGCATTTGGGGGAAAAAGGCGCTTAGTGAAGCCCAGAGGCTAGGGTTTGACTGTCATGTGGCAGCGAGCAGCGAAGCCAATGGCCACACGGCGGTGCCGGCTGAAAATGCATTGGCGATTAGCAGCGATGCTGCCTATTTGCATTACACCTCAAATGAAACCATTGGTGGTTTAGAATTTGACTATACGCCAAGGGTGCAGCGTGCAGATGGCGCAGATGTACCTTTGGTTTGCGATATGTCGTCGAACATCCTATCCGGCCCTATTGATGTGGCGCAGTTTGGGGTGATTTACGCGGGAGCTCAGAAAAACATTGGCCCGGCTGGCTTAACCCTGGTCGCTATTCGTGATGACTTGCTTGGCAACGCATCTGGCGCCATTCCGTCGCTGTTTGACTATCGAATGCTTGCGGACGCCGGCTCTATGGTCAACACGCCGCCAACGTTTGCTTGGTATTTGGCAGGCCTCGTCTTCCAGTGGTTAAAAGATGACATCGGTGGCTTAGAGGTAATGGATGACATTAACCAGCGCAAAGCGCAGAAGCTTTACGCTGCTATTGATGCCAGTGATTTTTATACAAACCCGATTGCCAGCCGCAACCGTTCCCGCATGAATGTTCCGTTTGTGCTCGCCGATAGCGGTTTAGACAGTGTATTCCTGCAAGAAGCTGACGAGGCGGGGCTTCTTAACCTAAAGGGCCATCGTAGTGTTGGTGGTATGCGTGCGAGTCTATATAACGCGGTGCCTGAAGAGGCCGTTGATGCGCTAATCGCCTTTATGGCGGATTTTGAACAACGAAGAGGCTAACCATCATGTCCGATACGCCGATTAATTTAGACGACTTACGTCAACGTATCGACCAGTTGGATGGCGATATTCTGCGCTTGATTAGTGAGCGCGCCAACTGCGCCCAGCAGGTGGCACACGTTAAGCTTGCTCAAGATAAAAACGCTGTGTTTTATCGTCCTGAGCGGGAGGCGCAGGTGCTGCGCCGCATTATGTCGTTGAATCAAGGCCCGCTAGACTCAGAAGAGATGGCAAGGCTGTTTCGCGAGATTATGTCGGCGTGCCTTGCGCTGGAACAGCCTGTCAAAGTTGCCTACCTAGGCCCAGAGGGTACCTTTACTCAGCAGGCGGCGCTTAAGCACTTTGGTGAAAGTGCTGTCAGTATGCCGATGGCAGCGATTGATGAAGTCTTTCGTGAAGTGGAGGCCGGTGCTGTTCATTATGGAGTGGTGCCGGTAGAGAACTCCACCGAAGGGGTCGTCAACCATACGCTCGACACCTTTATGGACTCGTCAATCAAGATTTGCGGTGAAGTAGTACTACGCATTCACCACCACCTGCTGATTAGCGAAACCACGCGTCGGGATAAGGTCTCACGCATCTATTCCCATCCGCAGTCGTTTGGCCAGTGCCGTAAATGGCTGGATGCTCACTATCCCCATGCTGAGCGGGTGCCGGTTTCTTCTAATGCAGAAGCCGCCAAGCTAGTCAAGACAGAGTGGCACAGCGCGGCGATCGCCGGCGATATGGCCGCTAAACTATATGGCTTAGAGCGCATTGCTGAGAAAATTGAGGATCGCCCTGATAACTCCACGCGCTTTCTGATTATTGGTAATCAAGATGTGCCGATATCTGGCGAGGACAAAACCTCAATTGTTGTCGCTATGCGTAACCAGCCCGGTGCATTGCATGATCTGCTGGAACCGTTCCATCGTCACCGCATTGATTTAACGCGAATCGAAACACGGCCTTCACGAACGGGTGTCTGGAACTACGTGTTCTTTATCGATTTCAAAGGACACCGGGATGAGCCTCAGGTAGCGGCAGTGCTCGAAGAAGTCAGGTTACGTGCTTCTGAGCTACGCGTGCTTGGCTCCTACCCCCTAGGCGTGCTGTGACGGAGTGTGTGGTGCAAGCGTTGGAATCTAGCGCCGGCGTCCGGTCATCTTGCCAAGAGTCACACCTACTAATTGTTGGCCTTGGTTTAATCGGAGGGTCGCTGGCTGCCGCGCTACGGCGGTCCGGTTTCAAAGGGCATATTTCTGCGTGTGACTCCAATGCGTCAGAAATCGCCTTGGGGATTGATTTAGGGGTGATCGATCATGGCGGTCCACAGTTAGCAGAATTGCTTGATGGCGTCTCCATGGTGGTTTTGGCCGTACCGGTATTGGCCATGGAGAGTGTGATGGCCACCCTGGCGGGTTCGCTTCACCGGGCGTCTAAAAACGTGGTAATTACCGATGTGGGCAGCACCAAAGCGACGATCCGTGACTGTGCTGTGCGTGCCTTCGGGGAGGTGCCCCCTTCAGTAGTGCTAGGTCATCCTATTGCAGGCTCTGAAAAAAGTGGTGTTGCCGCAGCAGACTCGACCCTCTATATCAATCACAAAGTGATACTAACGCCGGAGCCGAATGTCGACGCAGGAGCGCTTGCGCGGGTTGAGGCATTATGGCGTGCCACTGGCGCAGATGTACTGCAAATGAGTGTAGAGCGGCACGACCAAGTGTTGGCACGTACCAGTCATTTGCCGCATTTACTGGCATTTTCGTTGGTCGATACACTGGCGCGTCAAGATGAGCGGTTAGAGATCTTTCGCTATGCAGCCGGTGGGTTTCGTGATTTTACCCGAATCGCGGGCAGCGACCCTGTTATGTGGCGAGATATCTTTATTGCCAACCGGGACGCCGTTTTGTCGTCGTTAGATGATTTTGAGGCGGGGCTCGCTCGGTTGCGGAAAGAGGTAGAAAGTGGCGATAGCGATGCGCTTATTGCAACGTTTGATCGTGCCAGTCATGCACGCCATTATTTCGACACGTTATTGAATAAAACCAGCTATCAGGCGGAATATCATATGCAACCTCACGGTAAAGTGACTTATCGGGTGCAGCCGGGCGGCCAGGCGCAAGGCCGTCTGCGCGTGCCGGGCGATAAATCAATGTCCCATCGCTCCATTATGCTGGGGGCTCTGGCGGAGGGAGTCACCGAAGTTAAAGGGTTTCTTGAAGGTGAAGACAGTCTTGCGACTCTGCAGTCTTTTCGCGAGATGGGGGTTGCCATTGAGGGACCATATCAAGGGCGAGTGACTATTCATGGAGTAGGGATGCATGGCTTGAAAGCCCCGGCAGGCCCCCTGTATGTAGGCAATTCAGGTACTGCCATGCGCCTGTTCGCTGGACTATTGGCAGGCCAAGCGTTTGACAGTGAGCTAACCGGTGACGAATCGCTTACCAAACGGCCAATGGGGCGTGTTGCTGATCCTCTGCGTTTGATGGGGGCGACTATCGACACCGCTGAAGGCGGGCGTCCGCCACTTAAAATTAAAGGTGGCGCCGCATTGAAGGGTATTTACTACGACATGCCCATGGCGAGTGCGCAGGTGAAATCCTGCTTGCTGTTAGCCGGCATGTACGCCGAAGGTGAAACTCGCGTGCGTGAGCCTGCGCCTACTCGCGATCACACTGAGCGTATGCTTAATGGATTTGGCTACCAGGTCTCGCGCGAGGGCGATACTTGTTGGCTTCAAGGGGGCGGTAAGCTGGCGGCGGGCCCAATTGATGTTCCTTCTGATATTTCTTCTGCAACGTTCTTCCTCGTCGCTGCGGCTATTACACCAGGGGCTGACATTACCCTTGAGCACGTAGGTATCAATCCTACGCGTGTTGGTGTGATTAACATCCTCAGCCTGATGGGGGCTGACTTAACGCTTGAAAATCAGCACGAGGTAGGCGGTGAGCCGGTGGCGGATATCCGGATTCGCTATGCGCCTTTAAAAGGGATTGATATCCCGGTTGATCAAGTACCGCTGGCCATTGATGAGTTTCCCGCACTGTTTATCGCCGCCGCTAACGCGCAAGGCAAAACGCGCTTGCGTGGTGCTGAAGAGCTGCGGGTCAAAGAGTCTGATCGGATTCAGGCAATGGCCGATGGGCTGGCAATGCTAGGCGTTGAACACACAGTCGTTGAAGATGGCATTGATATTGTTGGTAATGCCGACGACTCTGTGGCGAGCTACGGTGGCGGGCGTATCGACAGCTTAGGTGATCACCGTATTGCCATGGCGTTTGCAATCGCCGCTTTGCGTGCAAGCGATGAGATTATTATTGATGACTGCGCAAATGTGGCCACCTCTTTCCCTGATTTTGTGACCTTGGCGCAGCGTATCGGTATGCAGGTGAGTGTGGAGGGAGCTAATGCCGAATAAAGCCCCCGTGCTAACGATTGACGGACCAGGTGGTGCAGGTAAAGGCACCATCAGTGGGTTGGTCGCCGAACGCCTGGGGTGGCACCTATTAGATAGTGGGGCGCTTTATCGGCTTACTGCTCAAGCAGCTTTAAAGCATGACGTAGCGTTGGATGATGAGGCGTCGTTGGCGTTGCTTGCTGAGCAGCTTGATGTCGCTTTCCCAGTACAAGATGGGCAGTCTCAAACGCTTTTAGAAGGTGAAGACGTTTCTCAAGCGATACGCACAGAGCAGGTTGGTGAGCGTGCATCCCGTGTCGCGGCTCTTCCGCAAGTGCGCGAAGCACTGCTTCAGCGTCAGCGAGACTTTCAACAGCCGCCAGGCCTAGTAGCCGACGGTCGTGATATGGGAACCGTCGTCTTTCCTGATGCTGCATTGAAAATTTTTCTAACCGCAAGTGCGCAGGAGCGAGCTAGGCGGAGGCATCAACAGTTGCAGGAAGCAGGGGTGGATGCTAGTCTATCGAGTCTTTTAAAGGAGATTCAGGCACGCGATGCACGCGATACGCAGCGCAGTGTGGCTCCTCTCAAGCCGGCAGATGATGCCATAACGCTTGATACCACATGCCTGAGCATACCGGAAGTGGTTGATCAGTTGACCGAATTACTAGGCCAACGTGGCATAGTAAGCGGCAGTTGATTCTCCCTTGCGGCGTTTTTGGAAAGGTGTCACGACGTGGCAGGGCGATAACTCCATATCCGAGAGCCCGGTCAGGTCTAACCAGCGCTAACACCTCCAGAAGCTGAATGACATTAGGCCCGTACTTGCTGGTGGTACGGAGAAGGCATTTATGCCTCAACAACGTTGATCACGTAGGAAAACCATGAGCGAAAGCTTTGCTGAACTGTTTGAACAGTCCCTTAACGACATCAACATGGAGCCAGGCGCAATTGTCGCGGCTCAAGTTGTCGACATTGACGGTGACTGGGTTACCGTTAACGCTGGTCTGAAATCTGAAGGTCAGATCCCTGCGTCACAATTCCGCGATGAGAACGGTGAACTGACCATCGCTATCGGCGACGACGTGCACGTTGCACTTGAAGCCGTAGAAGATGGCTTCGGTGAAACGCGTCTGTCCCGTGAAAAAGCCAAGCGCGCAGAAGCTTGGAAGATTCTGGAAGCAGCCTTCGAGAAAGACGAAGTTGTCAAGGGCGTGATCAACGGTAAAGTCAAAGGCGGCTTCACCGTCGACGTCGACTCTATCCGTGCCTTCTTGCCAGGCTCTCTGGTTGACGTTCGTCCGGTTCGTGACACTGCGCACCTGGAAAACAAAGAGCTAGACTTCAAAGTCATCAAGCTTGACCCGAAGCGTAACAACGTCGTTGTTTCGCGTCGTGCTGTACTGGAAGCTGAAAACAGTGCTGAGCGTGAAGCACTGCTGGCAACCCTGCAGGAAGGTCAGCAAATCAAAGGTATCGTTAAGAACCTGACTGATTACGGTGCCTTCGTTGATCTCGGCGGCGTTGATGGTCTGCTGCACATCACTGATATGGCGTGGAAGCGCATTAAGCATCCGTCTGAAATCGTTGCTGTTGGCGACGAAATCAACGTCAAAGTGCTGAAGTTTGACCGTGAGCGCAACCGTGTATCTCTAGGTCTTAAGCAGCTGGGTGAAGATCCTTGGGTCAACATCAAAGACCGTTACCCGGAAGGCACCAAAGTACACGCAGTCGTCACTAATCTGACTGACTACGGCTGCTTTGCTGAACTGGAAGAGGGCGTCGAAGGTCTGGTTCACGTTTCAGAAATGGATTGGACCAACAAGAATATTCATCCGTCTAAAGTTGTCCAAGTGGGCGACGATGTTGACGTTATGGTTCTTGACATCGATGAAGAGCGTCGTCGTATTTCTCTGGGTATCAAGCAGTGTACTGCTAATCCGTGGGAAACGTTCAACGCTGAATACAACAAGGGCGACCGTGTTTCAGGTACCATCAAGTCAATCACTGACTTTGGTATCTTCATCGGCCTTGAAGGCGGTATTGATGGTCTGGTTCACCTGTCTGATATCTCCTGGACAGAAACTGGCGAAGAAGCCGTCCGTAACTTCAAGAAAGGTGACGAAGCTGAAGCCGTTATTCTTTCAATCGATCCTGAGCGTGAGCGTATCTCCTTAGGTATTAAGCAAATGGATTCTGATCCAGTAGCTGAGTATCTGTCGGTTAACGACAAAGGCAGCATCGTTACAGGCCGTATCGTAGAAGTTGATGCTAAAGAAGCACACGTTGAGCTAGCGACGGATGTTATTGCTATCCTCAAGGCGTCTGAAATCAGTGCTGATCGCATTGAGGATGCCCGTAACGTGCTGAATGAAGGCGACAGCATTGAAGCGCGTATCGTAAGCGTTGATCGTAAGAGCCGTCAGATCAGCCTGTCGGTTAAGGCGAAAGAGCAAGATGATACTCGTCAAAATCTGAAGAAACTGCGTGATCAAGAGCCGGAAGTAGGTGGCCCGACCACTATCGGTGATCTGATCAAGCAGCAGATGGGCCAAGACTAATTAAGTAGTTGATCGCCTAGAAAAACGCCGCCCTAATGGGCGGCGTTTTTTATGAATCTATATGATGTAAAATAGATCGTTAGCCTATGTTTGTCTTGAGTATAAATCTAGTTTTTATAGTTTCAATTAAGCAATAAAAATCGATTAGTATTTAAGCTAAAATCAACTAAACTATTGTCAGCTAGCGCGTTTAAAGCAATAATGTACACGCATCCTGAACTCGTGCGTACGGAGTTGATAGATTGATTAACTCGCGCTGTTTAAACCTATGCTAAAGGGAATCCCTATGTCGTTATTAAATGAGTATATTCAAAAGGAACAGCAGCTAAAGCAACTGCAAGAAGACTTACAGCGCTTGGAAGGTGATCAGCGCTTGAAAAGCGAGCTTGAATTTAAAGCTAAGCTTGAAGCGCTAATGAATGAGTTCGGTAAGCGTCCTTCTGATGTTATTGCATTGCTGGATCCTAGCGCGGATCAACGTGGTTCAAAAGGTGCGGCGGCATCCTCCACACGCCGTAAGCGTCGTCTGAAGATTTATAAGAACCCACATACCGGTGAAGTGATTGAAACCCGCGGCGGCAATCATAAAGGCCTGCGCAGCTGGAAAGATGAGCATGGTGATGAAGCCGTCGAATCCTGGCTAGAGCGTATGGAAGACTAAATCTTTTTAAACCGGCATTTCTAACCAGAAGTGCCGGTTTTGGTTTGATGAGAGCGGATATAAAATTATCCCAACCGGCTAGGCAGATAAAGGTATTCGTAGCTCAATATGGTGTGGATGCCATAACACTTGTGGTGCATCACCGCTGATATTTAAACGTTTTTTTTCATCCATTAATGCCACTAGGGTTTCAGACATTATATAAGATAACTGTGAAATGTTATCGAAATATATTTTCGCATAGTAGCGTGAAGGAATATCTACCCGACGGTAGTTGACAGGCAGTGCTAGGTATTTGGCAGTATTTCTATTTTCTAAATAGAGCCCGATATCAGTTCTCGTGTGGTTTGGTGCAGGTTCTTCTACAGTGGCCGTCACTTTCTCTGTTAAAAGGTCTGGCAACACCATGGTTGGGGTAGATGTTTCTAGTAGGGTTTGTAGGTGCCCTAAATGGTTGGCGTGATATTTTGTGCTGCCTAGCCCAGGAATGTGGTCTGGTGCTTGGTATAAGCGCATTAAAACTACATGTGCGGGACGGTTTCTTTCAATGCTGATCGTGAGTTTTTTGTTAGGTCTGTTCAGAAGATACAGACTGCTTACCGCTTGGCGGTATTCGCGGGGTGACATTCGATAGCGGCGTTGGAATGCGCGTGAGAAAGAAGAGTGATTAGTATATCCACAACGAATAGCGATTTGCGCTATATTTTGTGAGGTGAGTGAAAGTAAGACAGCGGCTCGCTCAAGGCGCCTTTTTTCACGGTAAGCACTAGGTGAAATGTTGAAGCAGTGGCGGAACTGTCGGCGTACTTGTGATGCTGAGTATCCTAAGTGGTTAGCAAGGTCTTCGATTCCAAGCGGTTTATCGAGAGTGTCTTGCAGCCAGATCTCAGCTCGCGTCATTGCATTGAACATTATCTGGCCTCCTATGCTTAAGTCGTACAGGTCGTGTTACTCATCTCACCTGTAATGCACCATCCCAGTGCTTGCGTTGCTAGTAATCTAATAGGCGATTAACATTGCTGCTTGCCTACTAGATGAATTTGCCGCTATATGCGCCGCCTTAGGTTGCTTAACTGGGCGTTTTTGCTCTGCCAGTAGGAGCATCCTGTTTTATATCGTGAGCAGCTTATTTAATACTAAGCTGTGATGCCTTTATGCTGGCAACAGAGAGCAAAGGCAAGTTTGCTCAGAGGCTTTACGCGTTTGGGCACAGTTTTGCCGGAAAAAGGTCTGTTTCAGCAGACTTGTCATTCATTTCAAGTAAGGTGTAAATGAAACATCGATGAAATATCAAAAAGTTCAAAAACAGCTAGATGAGCGTGAAAAGCTACGCAAGTTTCGTGAGCTGGATGATGCCTTCGCTCAAGCGCTGCGCCAGTTAGAAGACCCTAACAGCGATTTCAATATTCCAACGGGACCGCCAGTACGTTCAATTGCGGCGTTGGAGGCTGACGACCAAGCAGCAGACGAAGCGGCACACTCTCATGAGCAAGAGCGTTTGTTTGAGCAGCGCTTAAAAGTGCTGATTGGCGAATACGATTTGTCGGAGCAAGATGTTAGTGAAGTCGTACACGCGCTACTGGCGTCTAAGCAGTGGAAGCTTGATGATGTGCCAGCAGCGTGAATAATGCGATTTTATGAGGTTTGGAGGCTCGCTAGCGATACCGATAGATGCGTAAGCTAGGTAAATACACCTCATCTTCTAATTTTTCGTCACTCCGCTTAGCTCTTGTGCGAGTCGTTGGAGGCGTTTCTGCTGGGGCTTTAAGATGCGGTAATCGCCCTTCATTTGCAGGCACAATTAATGGCATTGCAATATTAAGTGCTCGTCGCGTGTGTCCATCCGCAAGCGGTTCGACAAAAAATAGATTTGCTCGCATTAAGGGGGCTTGAGTTTGTACCTGTGCCAATATTTCTCCACTGGGAATGCTGGCGAGCTTGCGTAGCTGAATACGAATATGTGGAGCATCGCTGTCTAGCTGTAATAATTTTTGCTCAGCCTCTTGAACACTAACGCGTTTGATTGAGCGACCGCTGCTGTACCACGCTAGCCTAACTCTGGATACCGGCGCAGGGGCAATGGGAAGCTGCCGCCAGCACTGTTTCAAGTGGAGCCGTGCGAATCCGCTTTTACGAAGTATTTCGTTGATATGCGGGTGACGGTTCGGCAAGCGAGACTTGGCATCGTTCAGCGCGTTTGGATGAGACTGCTTAATGCGTGCGAGTAAATCGCTGATAGTTGCTTTTGCGTAGTTAATTTGATGGCACGCTGCTAATAAGTCATCGTTAGCAGCGATGACCGCAATGTAGTTACGCGTTTCCCGGCCATCCTGTCCCTGCTGGTGCCACATGTCCAGCAGTGCTTCCCGCAGCCAAATAGAATCATTCGCTTCTGGGTGGAATCGCCAAGTAGGTGGTGGGTTAAATTCGTATAGCGCTGCAGCCCGCTCAATGTTGGCTACCAATTGATCAAAGTGAGCATCAAGCTCATGTAGTTGATGATATAAAGGTAGCGTGGCGTCAGTCATATTGGGTGAGCCTTCAAGAAAGAGGTGCGTCTCTATCTGCTTGAGCAAGCAGGGCATCTAAGTCCGCCTCATCCATAGCAGATTCACCTGCAATACGATGCGACTCTTCTGCCCAAGCGCCCAAATCAAGCAGTTGGCAACGTTTACTGCAAAAAGGGCGATAAGTACTTTCTGGACCCCAAATAACTTTCTTGCCACATTGCGGGCAAGCAACCTCAAGCGGTGAATCATTCGCTGGCGTAGGCATGACAAACTCCTGTTTCAAAAGTGCGTCTCTAGCACGTCGTTAAGTGCACTCGGCGCGATAATAACGATCCAGCTGGATGACCTGGCGCATCATATTCGCATGGTCACCACTGTTGTCGATGACATCATTGCCTTTAGTAAGGCGTGCTGCGCGTGGAAGTTGGGCGGCGAGGATAGAACGCACCTGGGATTCACTCACCCCATCCCGGGCAAGCGTACGCGCTAATTGCAGCGATTCGGGCACATCGATGACTAACGTACGATTAACCAACTTATCTTGGCCAGACTCAAAAAGTAGAGGAGACACTAATAATACATAAGGCGACTGTGCCTGCAGACGGTCCAGATGCAAAAGAAGGCGTTCGCGTACTTTGGGATGAGTGACAGACTCTAGCCACTGCCGTTGCGCAGGATCTTCAAAAATGATGCTACGCAGTGCTGACCTATTCAGTGTTCCGTCGGAATTCAATACGTCTGTGCCAAAGTGTTCGGCAATAGCTGCCAGCGCGGGTTCGCCAACGGCAACGACTTCTCTAGCGACATCATCGGCATCTACCCAGCCAATCCCCAGTTCTCCAAACGCACGGGCAACAGTAGACTTTCCCGAACCTATACCACCTGTCAATCCAATGATCATGCATGCTCCCCAAGGAATTGAATCAAAACCGACGTTAGGCTTAATACAGCAGCGACGTATAGAGCGTCATTAACTCGTTGCCTACCAGTATGCAAATCCAGCCCGCCAGCGCAAGAAAGGGACCAAAGGGGAGAGGCTGGCCGCGCAGTTGAGGAAATAGAGCTTGAGCGGCTAATCCTATGGCTGCGCCAATTCCCGCAGATAAAATAAGCAGCAACGGTAACATGCTCCAACCTACCCAAGCGCCAAGGGCAGCGAGTAATTTCAAATCACCGAACCCCATGCCTTCTTTACCTGTTATGAGCTTAAAAGCCCAGTAGAAAGCCCATAGCACAAGATAGCCCGCCATTGCGCCGATGACAGCGCCAGAAAGCAGCTGTGGCTGAAAGAGTAATTGGTAAACTAAGCCAGCCCATAATAGCGGAAGGGTTAACATGTCAGGGAGTAAATAGGTACGAAAGTCGATTACTGCCAAGGCCAGTAGCGTGACACAAGCGCCATAGATAAACATTGCGTTTAGCGTTGGGCCATGCAAGGCCACAACGACGACTGCAAGTAGTCCACCCATCAGCTCAACGAAGGGGTACTGTACACTGATGGAGGTTTGGCAATGGGCGCATTTTCCCCTTCTTTTTAGCCAGCCTATTAAAGGTAGGTTATCGTGCCAAGCAATGGGTTGTTCGCAGCGTGGACACATTGACCTTGGCATAGCAAGGTTAAAGCGGGGGGATGTTTCTTCGACCAGCTCAAGCGAGGCGCGTGCTTCATTACGCCAACGGCGCATTAGCATAACGGGTAAACGAGTGATGACAACGTTAAGAAAACTGCCAACGCAGAGGCCGATTAGTAAAGCAAAAAAGAGGTAACAGTTTGACGGTAAACCCATGGTATTCCAATTGTTGGAGAAGCGCTTGTTGGGGAAGTGCGTATGAGTGGCTTATTTATAGTGCGGTGCCAATTTCAAAAATAGGTAAATACATCGAGACAACAACGCCGCCCACTAGTGCGCCAAGGACAACGATAATAATCGGTTCCATTAACGAGGTCAGGGCATCTACTTTATTATTTACTTCTTCTTCGTAGTAATCGGCGACTCGGTTAAGCATAGCATCCAGCGAGCCGGCTTCCTCACCAATACTCACCATTTGAACTGCCAGTGCTGGAAAACGGTTGGTCATACGCATGGCGAAATGTAGCTGTTGTCCAGTGGTCACATCTTGGCGTACGTCATGAATCGCTTTTATATATACTCGATTATCTGCTGCACCTGCGGCAGTTTCGAGTCCTTCAATGAGTGGCACGCCAGACGTAAAGGTAGTCGCTAAAGTGCGTGTAAATCGCGAGACAGCCGATTTGTGTAAAATATCACCAATGAGGGGGAGGCGAAGCATCAGGCGGTCTAGCCGATAAGCGATGCGTGGTGAGCGCCGCACTGCCGTTTTCAGCAGCACGATACTGACGGCTAGGGAACAAGCGGCTTGTAACCAGTACTTTTGGGCCATGTTCGATAGGTTAACTGTGAATTGAGTGAGTGCCGGTAGTTCTGCACCAAAACCCTTAAACATATTCTCAAATTCGGGCACGACTTTGATGAGTAGCAGCATGGTCACGGCAACACCAATGATCATCACCGCAGTGGGGTACCATAGAGCTTTTTTGACACGGTTTTTGAGTGATTCGACTTTCTCTTTATAACTGGCAATCCGTTCCAGCATCTGGTCAAGCGCACCAGCCTGCTCTCCTGCGTCTACTAGGCTAACAAACAGGCGGTCAAACTGTTTGGGATGTTTGGCCATGGCGCTGGAAAGGCTATCGCCCGAAGAGACGTCTTCCATGATGTGCTGGGTTAGAGCCACCATCGCGGGTTTTTTTAGGCTTTCCGAAACGGCTTGTAACGCCTGAAGAATAGGGATGCCTGCTCGCACCATAGTGGCCATTTGCCGTGCAAAAATCATGATATCGACGTTGGTTACCTTGCTGCGCCCACCAAAGCTGCTACGTTTCTGGACTTTTGTCGCGACGATGCGCTGCTTAGCCAGTTGCTCAATGATTTCGGGTTTGGTGCGGCCAATCAGCTCGCCGCGCATGGCTCGATCTTGTGGCCCTTTACCCTCCCACCTCCAGCGGTGCAGCGGCGTTGGCTTTTTGCGGAGGGCTTTAGCGTTGGCCATGGCGCGTTACTCCTTACTGATGCGGTTAATTTCTGCCAAGCTAGTGCTGCCATCCAGCACACGACTTAGGCAGCGTTGATAAAGGCTAGGGTAACCTTCGCGGCGTGCTTGCTGATCGATATTCAGCGCATCACCATCACGCATAATCAACTGGCGCATGGCGTCAGTAATGGGCACCACTTCATAGATACCAATACGACCTTTATAGCCCTGGGTGCAGTGTTTACAGCCGACGGCTGAATAAATCGTGCCGTTGCGAATGTCCTGCTGGCTAAAGCCAGCCTGACGCAGGGCTTCGGCAGGAATCTGTGCGGGGATTTTGCATAGGCTGCATAGCTTGCGTGCCAAGCGTTGGGCAATGATCAAGCTAACTGAGCTGGCGATGTTATAGGATGCGATGCCCATATTTGCTAAGCGGGTTAGTGTTTCAGCGGCGGAGTTAGTGTGCACGGTAGATAGCACTAAGTGACCCGTTTGGGCTGCTTTCACGGCAATTTCGGCGGTTTCCAAGTCACGAATTTCGCCTACCATAACGACATCGGGATCTTGGCGTAAAAAGGCACGTAGAGCACTAGCGAAGTTCAGACCTATTTTAGGAAGGACGTTGACCTGATTGACCCCCGACACTTTAATTTCTACCGGGTCTTCAGCGGTGCAGATATTGCGCTCAATTTGGTTAAGAATGTTGATGCCTGTATAAAGCGTCACTGTTTTGCCGCTTCCCGTAGGCCCGGTAACCAGAATCATTCCTTGAGGCTTCTTAAGCGCGTGTTCATAAACGGCCTGCTGTTCAGCGCTAAAGCCTAGCTGTTCGATAGAGAGTTGAGCAGTGGTAGGATCTAGCAAGCGCAGTACTATTTTTTCACCAAACACAGTGGGCAGTGAGTTCACTCGAAAATCAATTGAGTGAGTGCGTGAAAGCTGCAGCTTGATTGCTCCATCCTGGGGCAGACGCCGCTCAGAGATGTCTAACCGAGACATGATTTTAACCCGAGCCGCAATGCGGTGCCGAAGCGCAAAAGGTGGGCGGGCAATTTCAAACAGCATGCCATCAATACGAAAGCGCACCCGGTACAGAGTTTCATAAGGCTCAAAGTGAATATCGGAAGCGCCGCGGTTGATAGCATCTAAGAGTATTTTATTGACGAATTTGACGACGGGGGCATCTTCACTCTCTTTTGTTGCCTTGTCTAAAGTTGCCTCATCTTCCTCCTGCTGAACAATATTCAACGCGCTGATCGCATCATCTACGTTGTCTAATTCATCTAGCATGCTGCGCTCATTTTGCGCTAGATACTGCGTTAGAGTGCTTTTAAGTTGATCAACGGGAGCCAGTACTCCATCGATGCTTAGCCCGGTAGCGAATTGCAGCTCATCTAGCTGGGTTAGCGTTGCCGGGTAGGGTACAGCTACCGTCAGTCGGTGCTCATGGCGTGCCAGGGGAAGAATCTCTAGACGCTCTAATAATTTAACGGGATAGTCGTTGGCGGGTGGCAGCGCATTTATACGAATGGCATCTAGGTCAATGACCGGCAAGCCAAACTCCCAGGCAGCGGCCTGCGCTGCTGCGCCTGATTCTACTAGCCCGCTATCAACCAAGTGCTGTAACAACGACACATCAAGCTCTGTTGCTGTGTTTTCCGCGACAGTCGCCTGAGCATCGGTCAGCTCGCCATTTTCAACCAGCCGTTTAGCGATACCGTGTAGGCCGCTATGCATGGCTGTCTGGCTCAGCGTTGGCTTGGGGGATACATTTTGTATGGCTAATCTCAATCATGTTTATTTTATTTTTATGTTAAGTATTAATTATTATTAATGGTCAACGGAAATGTAACGGTGTGATTGCTATTGTTAGCTAAATATAGCATCGAGAAGCTATTGGTATTGTTAAACATTGTGGCATAGGTTTTTTTAACGCACTTATCTTATTCATATTATTGAAGGGGAAGGTTAATCGCACAAAGGAGAAGTGTTATGAATAAAAGATTTTTTAAAATGCCTATAATTCACAAGCAAAGTGGTTTTACTCTCATTGAGCTGATGGTAGTCATTGCGATTATCGGCATCCTGGCGGCTATTGGTGTGCCCAAGTATGGTAGCTACTTGGACCGCTCCGAGGCTTCAGCATGTGTTGGAGAGCTCAACTCATATCGAACACTTTCAATCGCGGAAGCGTCTCTCGGAGAGGGCGCACCTGAATTCAGCTTTCAGTCATGTGCTGAAAATACGGATGTTGAGGAGCTGTTCAATGTGTTTGCCGGCGCTGCAGATAACCAACTATCAGAAGTTATTGAAGTTTTAACTCAGGATCGTCAGGAGACTGTGTATGTATCAGAAGGCGGGATAATTTCTCTGAATAATGAGTAATAGTGTGCATTACGTTAAAATCTAACCATTAGCTTTGGTCATTGTACCAGCTAATGGTTTTTTGTATCTGCAGGTTTTTGACCGTATTTTAATATTGCTCAATCTTCATACTGTCTGCGCATTTGCTCTTTATACTTAACGCTCCTGGTCACAAGGAGTCCGATAATGAAATCAATTCCTATCAGTGCTTGCCTATTTATTTGCACCTTGCTTTGGCAAGTAGCGGCAGTCGCGCAGCCAGCGCATGCACCTGCCCATGGTGCTAGAGACCACAGTCCCCACGTCGAGCGCCAGCGTGGCGGCCAGGATATAGGCCGACATGAGCGTCGCCATCGCGATGAACGCGTTGTCGACCTTCCTCGTATTAACGAAGTTGAATTGCTGCGTCTCTTGCGGCAATACGATGTGCCACGCGCTCAGCCATTGCCGCCGGGTATTCAGCGCAACTTAGAACGCGGTAAACCACTGCCTCCTGGAATTGCAAAACGCTTTGATGGTCCGTTGGCATCTCAGCTTCCCCATTACCCCGGCTACCAATGGGAGCGTGTAGGGGCCGATGTCGTGTTAATTGAGGCGGCGACCCGTATCGTTGTCGATGTGTTGGTTGATGCGTTGCGTTAATGTTTTGCATGACATCATGGTAATGCCATGTGCCACCGCTTAAGCTGAGCTGATGTTTGGGTAACATGAAACCACAAGTAAGGAACGTTAATGGCGGTCTACACTTTAGAAGAGCGGCTGGCGCTGGCGGTATGTATTGCCGAGGAAGCGGGGCAGATGATTCTCCGCGCCCGTGAACAACAAGACTTTAAACAACATTTAAAAGCTGGCATTGAGCTAGTTACTGATGTTGATGTGGCAGTTGATTCGCTGATTAGCCAGCGCTTAGAGGAGCATTTTCCTGGTGAAGCAAGGCTAAGTGAAGAGTTGAGCCCTGAGCGGGCGCTGCATGCCCCCGCTGAGCAGCTGTGGGTGGTAGATCCTATCGATGGAACCATCAATTTTGCCCAAGGCCTGCGCCATGTGGCGGTGTCGATTGGTTGGATAGAGAGTGGCATCGGTAAAGTGGGCGTTGTTCACGCGCCTTTCTTAGGTGACACCTTCAGTGCTGCGCAAGGGTTGGGTGCCTACTGCAATCAGCAATCAATTAAGCCTAGCGAAACTGATACGCTTGAAAATACCCTGGTAGCTACCGGTTTTCCCTACGATAAGCAGGCTCGTAAACAGCTTCTACCACGTTTGGAAGCCGTGTTGGTGAACTGTCAGGATGTTCGCCGCAATGGTGCTGCTGCAATTGATCTCTGCGATGTCGCCTGTGGCCGCTTAGATGCGTATTACGAAAGCGTTTCACCATGGGACTTTGTTGCGGGTTGGGTTATTGCGCGTGAAGCAGGCGCGAAGGTGGGCCACTTAACGGAGGTGCCCGACGGCGTGCCAGCTGACCTTTACCCAGAACAACTACTCGTCACAACGCCCAAGGTATACGATGCCATGGCATCGCTACTTAAGGGTATCGATTAGCTACTAGCGGCAAGCAATTGAAAAGAAAGCGCAAAAAGAGCTTTTCATTTGGTTAAGAAAGCGATAGTATACGCACCGTCTTGAGGCAAACGATGTTGGTTAACGATTGCTGCTAATCAAGGCATCGGAGTGTGGCGCAGCTTGGTAGCGCGTTGCAATGGGGTTGCAAAGGTCGCAGGTTCGAATCCTGTCACTCCGACCAAAAAGATTATACAAAACGGCCACTTAGCGAATCATGCAGTGGCCGTTTTTTATTGCCTAGCGTTCTAGGTGACATATAGGTGACAACCGTCCGAAATTTCCGCGTTTATTGAGCCAGTTTGGCTGCCGTTGCATACCTCCACAAGTGTTGCGTTTTGTTGCCTTTACCGTTGCGTTTTTATTGGTCGTGCCCTGGGGAAGGTGAATTTGACAGGCTTCCCACAGCTTTAGCGTCGGAGTAAATTCCGCTTCAGGTATTCGATTAAGGTCGACCCTTTTGACAGTAGGCTCGAGGGTATTAAGTCCATAATGTCCAGCCACCCCGTGCCGTAACGTTTTTCTCCCGTCTCGCGTGTAACCAGGGCAGGAAGCTCCAAGTATTCAGGCTCCTGCTCGATGTCGTTGGTGTTCGCGTTCGGCTTCCCGTCATTTGCCATATTGGTGCCGCCTTGCTGGTGAGTGTCCGGTAACGCTATCAAGTTCCGATGTTTAGTTCTGACAGGTTCCGAGTGCGCACCTTTACTGCGGGCCAGAAGCGCTAACCAGTGCAAACCACCTTAAGGTTGTAGGGTCGGATACCTATTTTTTCCCATCTCAATCGCGGCTGTACGATCCATTGATCTGGGGTGATACTCTTAATGGCTTCTGCTCCCACCTCTGGGCGTGCTCGTGTAGCCCCTTGGTGCGTAGGCATTGTCGAGTCGTATATCTCGCCTTGACCACCAGAAGCATCCTATCTAAATAGCATCCTGTTTCCGCTGAATACCTTTAGTGCCTTAACGCAAAACGCCCCAGCAAAGGCTAGGGCGGATGTATCGACGTATGTGGCGTTTCAGCTTTACCGATAGTGGCCATCTGTCAGTATAAAAAAGCCCCGAATGGCACCAATCCATACGGCTCCAATTGCCGGGGGAGGGAAACACCATTCAGGACTCAAGCAACAATGTACTTACGCCTGACGATACTGGCAAACCCTATCTCATCGGGCGCTGCAGTGGTCAGTGGATACTGTGCGGTGTTGGCGTTCGCTGTATCCGGTCGGTTAGTCCTCGCTGGTCGGCGTGCTGCAATAGTTCAGCCTCGCTGACTTCCAAGGTGTGAGCAATATCAGCCAGTGCATACACCGCTTCACCGCTGTCATCGTACCCGGCAGGCTTTAGGCCAGGAAAGAACGTGTCCATCCCTTCCTTCAAGATTTCCAATATTGGCAGGCGCAGAAAGGGCGGGTGCTGCTTGTTGTAGGCGCGGCTAATCATTGCGTCGGTATCGTCGGGTATCACACTGCCAAAAAACTCACGGCGAGCTTTGCGTTCGACGTTATCCAGCAGCGCGGCAATATGACTGGCTAGCGGTTTCTGTAAGCGCTCCGGTGGCACGCACAGCTTATGCGCGGCCCATACTTGCCCGGCGGTTAAGTGATCCAGCGGTTGCCCGGTGGTAGCTGCCTGAGTGAGTGCTTCACGGGTAATAGTCATGGCATTGGCTCCTTACGCGGCGGGTGGGGGTAGGTCATCGTCAAGCATGGCATTCACCAGCCCTTGCAGGCGGCTAAGCCGTACACGTACCAGGGCGGCCAGTGTTCCCGGTGGTAGTCGCTGCTCGATGGTTTCCAGCGTGGCCGCGCATCCCATCAGCGTTTCTTCGTCGGGGTCAGCTCCCAGTGAAACCCACACCATGTAGGCGCTCTCTGCTATGTCGCGGTCGATACCGTGCAGGCTGGCTGCAAGGCGTCGTGCTTCGATAGTGGCTTCATCCAGCATGGCGGCTACCTCCCCGTAGTTCGTTGTTAGCGGCGCGTCTGCCTGCATTGTCGCGGGCAGCTTCTCGTGGCTCTGCATCGGCGGCTTGCTGCCAAGTGGTCACATAGCGCTGTGCGGCTAGTAGAGCATCCCGTGGTGGGCGCATCCCAAGGCAGCGTGTTAGCAGACGTTCATCCTCTGGTACCAAAGCGCAGCGCTGGCGAATCAGGCGCAGCCATGGAGACGTGTCATCGCTGGCCGGGGCGTTGGGCTTTGCTTGCTGCTGGGGGATTGCCACCAGCGCCGGGGGTAAGTCAGGCCATACCGCCTTAGCGGCTGCCAGCGCTTCTTGATCGTTTAGCAAGCGGCGGCAATGGGCGCGGGCGGTGGCGTCATCCGGTGCGACTTCAAACACGTCATCGAGTACCACGGCCAACTCGGCAGCAGCTTCCCGTGTTAGTTGGGCCATGACCTCACGCGCCAGCGCTTCCACCAGCCCAAGCGAACGGCCCACGGCTGTCAGGCCACCAATAATGGCGGCAATCTCTGCCGGGGTGGCGGGCACCTGTTTGGGTTTGACTTCCTGCTTACCTATTTTGTGGTGTCCACGGGGGCCATGGTGTCCACTTGGCTCAACCATGCGGGGTACAGCGTGGACACGGGGTGGACACGGCGTGGTGTCCGGTGTCCATTTGGCGGTGTCCGTGGTGCCTGCGTACTGCTGGTATAAGTTCTCAAGACTCATATTCGCCCCCTTCATCCGGTCGCACAGCGTATAGCCGTGAACGCTTTCCGTTGATCTGTACGCGCACAGAACGCTTGCCGCCTTCGCGCTCTGCTATCCAGCCTGCTGAATCCAGTGCATCCAGCCCGCGACGTGCATCAAACCCGCGTAACGCTTCTTTCAAGGCTTCGTTCGTCAATAGGTAAACGCGGCCCTCCGGTTGGTCACGCCAGTAGCCAGCCCGGTTGTGGACGGTGTGGGTGTGCTTGGGGTCTCCGTCCACGTCGCTAAAGCGGCTGTCTCCGTGGCGCTCAATGAAGGCTCGGACACTGACTAGAATTTGCTCATGCTCGGTTTGCACACCGCCTTGAAAGGTGCGCCAGCCCTTTAACGCAATCTCTGCCGCGTCTAAGGCTTCCCCTTCACGCCAGCCCGTTAGCCTGTACTCGGTGGCCAGCTCCCCGGCCAAGCCAATCAGTACCAACGCCTTGGCAGCACGGCCTTGTAAGGGGTGGTCGGTGGCGAACTTCGGTAGGTCGGTAAACTTGCTGACCATGGCGGCAAGGTCTCGGCGCTCCTTTACCAGCCGTTCTATGAAGGCCGGGCCAAGGTGGCCATGGTGGCGAGTAACTTCGCTCTTTAGGTGATCGGCAAAGGCTCGGCCATCGCTGAGGTGGTGCAAGCAATCAAACGCGCCATGCTTCCGCTTGGCGGGAATGTCGAGCAAGCGCACGGCTTGGCCTGCTTTGGGGCGTCGGCCTGCCTCGCTCATGTGGGCAGCTAGGGTGCGCTCTCCGCTGGATAGAATCGCAATGCGCCAACGGTGGGGGCGTCTTGCAGTACCGTTGCGGCTAGCACGCGCTTTCCCGGTACCATTGCCCAAGGCGTAGATGGTCGCGCCAATTTCACGGCCATCGGCCTCGCCAATTTCATCTAGTATTAAGCAGGTATCGCTCAGCGCAGCGGCCACCCCTTCCAGGCCATTGCCCGTGGCCCGCCATGTGCGGATGAACTCCGGCCCACCCCACACGCTGGCCGCGACTTCTAGCGCTGTCGTCTTGCCGTTGGAGCTATCGCCTACCAAGTGAATGCCTGCCGACTTGCGGTGTGTCATATCCAACAGTGGGCCAGCCAGCGCAGTGGATACCGCCAGAATCAGCAGCGGGTTGTCACTGCATAAACTGCCAATATGCTCACGCCAGCTAGCCAATGTTCCGGCGTGGGCGTAGTCGTCATGGGTGCCGTATTCGCTTTGAAAGGTAATGCGGCGGGAGAGCTCTACGCTGCCCAAGGTACGCCGGGGCATGACAAACACGCGCCCACCTTCTAGCTGGTGCCAGCCCACTCGGGTCGCCGCTATCACGCGGTCATCAGGTAAGCATTGCGCCAGGTACTTGTTCAGCAGCTTGTAGGCGTCGGGGTTTATCCGAAGGCCCATATTCAGCAACTCGCCTCGCATTTCCTCACCGCTGCCCTTGAGCAAGTGCAATGGCATCGCCCACTCACGCCAGCCCCCATAGGGTGGCTTAAAGCGCAGTAGTAGCCCGTGGTTATCGTTGCGCTCGTCGTGGGTGGCTGCACTGCATTCCAATGGCCCGCATATCCAAACATCGTAAGGCTCTGGATCGCCGTCGCCTTTTGGCTGCCTCTGGCCGTGGAAGTAAAGACCGGGTACACCGTAACGGGTATGGGTTAAGTAGGTGGCAAAGGCTGGCCGAAACGGTTCGCTAACCTCAGTAGGTAGTGCGTCCATGGTGTCCGGTTCCATCTCTTGCCCAAGGGTGGTGGCCTCGTCTTGTGGACACGGCGTAAAGGGTGGTGTCCGTGTGGTGTCCACGCTGGAAGCCGCGTGGTTGTCACGATTGGACACCATGGCCCCGGTGGACACGTCACTTTGGGCGGGGGTGTGATTGTCGCTGTCATCCAGCCCAAACAGGTCTAGGTTATCTTCTGGATCCCAACTCACAGGCCACGCTCCTTACGGCACAAAGCCACGTCCGCAAAGTCGGTGCAGCGCTGGCAGTCAGCGCAGAAGGTAGGCGTCAGTACCTTGGCCCCAATAGCGAGTGCTGCTAGCCGGGCCTTGGTCGCGCCTGGGTTGCCCTCGGTGAAACGGTCGTCATCAGCGGCGATGGTGATCGTCACGTCATCCGGTAGGCGCTGGCGCAAACGGCGGGCTACGGCTTCCAGGTTGTCCGCATTGCGAGCCACCACCACAGGAAGCCCCATCGCTTCGTGAAGGGCGGCGGCGGTTGCCCAGCCCTCAGCTACCAGTACACGGTCAGCGCCAGACAGCTTGCCCACTAGCCCGGCCACGCCTTTAACTCGGCCACCAAACAACGCCTTCTTGGCACCGTCCGGGTAAATGCGCTCGATGTTGACCAGTTCGCCGTCATAGAACAGTGGTACCAGCAGCATAGAACCCCGCTGGCGTAGGCCATGTGATGCCAAGCGCTTCTTGGCTAGGTAAGGGTGTAACGGATCGGCAGCGCCTGCCGTGGCCCACCAGCGTCGGGCTTGCTCGGCAGTCTTGGCTTGCTGTTGGCGGCGCTCTGCGTCTCGCTGCTCCCGTGCCTGCTGGTAGGCTAAACGGGCCTCAGCGGCAGCAGCAGGGTCAACTTCTCCACGAATGCCGATAGTGTGCTGCTCCCCGGTGTGCCAGAAGCCATAAACGGCCACTTCCAATGAAGGGCAGACGTACCAGCCATTGCGGTTGCCTTTAGACTTGTCGGCACTATCAAAACGGTGCAGGGCACCATCTGCGCGGATTGCCAGCCAGGTGACGCCATACGCGGCTAGGGCGTCGCCTAGCGCCTGCTCAATGCTGGTATACTGGCGACACTCTGACTTGTGGTTAATACCATGCCCCCGGCGCTCACCACGCCGGGTTTCTTTTGCTGTGATTGCGGCCATACCTTCCCCCTTCAGCCTCCCGGCTGTAGTGAATCCAGTAGATCAATTACCCGGTGCCCATGCTCGCGGCCTGCTTGGTAGGCGTCATGCTCGGCGGTACCGGGGTCGTAAGGCGCGGCCTTGTAGTGGCACTGGCTTATGCGCTCATCAATGCGAGTAGCTAAGCCCAAACGGTAGGGAAATGAACGCGGCGCACTGTGCGCGGCGCTGGCCTCGGCCAGTTCAATCGGTGTAAAGGGTAAGCGCTTAGCATCCATGAGTGGCCCCCTTTCGTTTGCCTTGCCAATCCTCAATGTCGGCGCGGTGCTTCTTGAGCGCAGCGACGGCATTAGCGGCATCGTCCGACCAGTGGCCGCCTGGGATTTCAAACACTTCATCCACGCCTGTCATTGCCAAAAAGCGTTGGCCGGGCTTCGGGTTGGGGTACTCCACCACGATGTAACACGGCACGGGGGCTTGCTCTAACGCGGCTAGCTCACAGTCAGCGCTCACGGTGTGGGGCGCATCGTCAGCGAAGGCGTAAACGGTGAAGCTGTAAACGGGTAGGCTCAGGTTTTGGGCGTGGGCACTCATGCGCTTGCCTCCTGACGTTGCTGGCCAGCAAGGCGGGCTTCTAACTGTTGGGCTTTTTCGATGTGGTGGTTGTAACGGTTAAGGCGGGTGCGTGTGCTGCTATCAGCAAACAAGGCGGCTTTCGCCATAGCGCGATGGGCAGCGGCACGGCTGGAAAGATTGCGGGTAATGAGATTGGACAGGCGTAGTGATGCCATGGGTATGACTCCTAGAGTGTTGGAGTCGTCCCCGGCTGCGGCCAAGCAGCTAATGGGGGCGACTGTACGCGGGTTGGCCGACCGGCACTCTAGGAAACCGGCACGCTCGAAAGCGTCCCACGCACAGCCGCCATAACGCATAGCGGGCACAAAAAAAGCGCCTGCTATGGAGGGGGCGCTTGTGCGCCTAGAGAGATTCGACCGGCCAAGGTCGGCTGGCGATTTTGCGCCAGCCCATAAAGCATAGCGGCGGGCAGTAGAAATGGTCAACATTAAGCTACCTCCCGACGTTTCACGTTTTCCTCAGCGATGCTGCTCACGGCGTCACCGTCGCGTAACCATTCCAGAACATCAGCCAGGCGATAACGGATGCTGCGACCACGGCGCACAAACTTAGGCGCTGGGCGGCCAAGCAGTAGGCCAGTGATACGGCTCTTGCGGGCGGTGGCAGGCTGCGCGGGTATTAGGTGCGGGAATACGGCGCGTTCGGGTAGCTCAATTAAGGCGGGGTCAAAGCCAGCACGATAGCGCTCAAGGGCGCTATCTAGCAGGGCGGTAGGGGGTTGGGTCTTGTCAGTCATCGCAGCGTCTCTTTGTTGCTGGGGTACGCTGCTAATGGTGGTATTGGTCAGAAAAGAATTGGTGCAACCGCATTAATGCAAAATGCGAAACGTCATTTGCATTTCTGCTGCCAGGCGGCAAGGGCTTTACTGAGACGTTCTTGCAGTGTCCGTGGCTTCATGCCGTAAACATCGCCAGCCTGTTGGCTCATGGCTTCAGCTATCTGGGCACAGTTGGGCCTACCATTATCGCCTATTCGATATTTATGTGATTGCTTCGCCATCGTCTCTATCAGCAGCCCTAGCGCTTCTAAGATACGAAGCTCATCGCCTTCTGTGGCTTGCGACGGTGTAGATTTTGCTACTGGTTCGCATTTAGTTGGCGTGACTCTCAGTGTTTCGGGTATATCTTCATTTTCAATACCTAACGCCTTAAGCCACCGATATACTTCTTGGCGAGTCACCTCGATTTTGTATAAATCTTTCCGTTCAACGACCAACAGTAACTCAGGCACTCTTTCTGCTTCTTCGACCAACTCCCTCGTATCTTCGCGTGGCACCAAACGAAAGTACTTAAGCTCCCCTGTCTGTATTGCCCTAAACAGCTCGGCGTCATAAGCGCGCGCTCTCAATACTTCGCCATCAGTCATTGCTACATCATTTCCGCGAAGATCAAAAATATCGAGGTTGGTGCTGAGCATCAGGGCCACGTCGTATATCTCCAAAGACTCTGATAAATGCCAGGGCGATAAGGCCATTGGCGCTACTCCTAACGCTTGCACTCCAAGTAGGTTGGCTGGCTAACGCGGTGGAGTTGTCCGCGCTTTCGGGTGTACGGCCCTAGCCAGCCAAAGCGTGCGGCAGTGGCCGCGTTACTCTTCTAACGTGAGTTGGCGAACATGGATGCCCATAGCAGTTGCCAGCTTCTTTAAGGTGGTGTGGCGAGGCTTAGCGTTGGCGCTTTCCCACTGGGCAACTTGTGCCTGGGAGACATTCAAGCGTCTTGCTAGCTCGGCTTGTGTGACGCCAAGGTATTCACGCCAGCAGCGGGTTAGCGGCACATCATCGACCAAGTGGCGGCTGACAATTTCGTGAGGCAGCGTCAACGCATCCACTTCCCCGGCACGCTCTACCAGGGCAGTAAATTGCTCTAACGGCAGCACGGCGTAGCGGCGGCCTGCCTGTTCGCTAATCTGGTAATCAATAGGTGCGTTCATCGCGCTTTTTCACCTCCTCGATAGAGACCACTTGTAGGCCCGTTTCCACATCGAACAGCACCCGATAGCGGCCTACACGTAGGCGGTATTGGTACTGGTGGTGGGTGAGGGGCTTAATGTCGTGAGTCTCTTTACACTCTGGCCAAGTGGCTAGGTTGCCCACCCGTTTAATGACCATGGCGCGGTCAGACGCATGTAGCTTCTTGGCTTGTTTGGCCGCTTTGAGCGTCCATTGCACTTGATAGGTCATAAGGTTTCATAAGTTTAGGCGTTGGCTGAGACAACGGCAAGCGCTGGCAGCGTTTCTTGTGTAGCGTTCGGCGTCTGCTTTACCAGTGTTTCTACAATGTCGCGGGTGTGATCCGGGCGCAGGTGGGCGTAATGCTGAATGGTGGTCTGTATATCGCTGTGGGCCATGAGTTTAGAAACGGCGAGTAAGTCCGCTCCCGCCATCACCAATTGAGAAGCGAAGTTGTGGCGCAGTGTATAAAGCACCAGTTCATCAGGCAGCCCGGCAAGCGTGCGCACTCTGGCCCATGGCTTCTGCATGGCTGTTCTATCAAAGCGCTTTCCTGATTGCGGGTTGGGGAATACTAAGCCGCTCTTGGGCTTGCCTTGCTGTTCATGCCACGCACGCAGCACATCAGCGGCAGCGCTAGAAAGCGGAAAGGTCATTGGCTCAGCGTGGTGGTGCGCGGTTTTCTCTATGGTCTTGCGGATCGTCTTAAACGCCAAGTTGACGTGCTCCCAACGCAGGCCCGTAATGTCACCAGGCCGAAACCCGGTGTAGTACATGGTCAGCACCCAAGGCATCACATGATCCACATAGGTAACGTGATCCAGGTCGGGCAGATAGGCTTTGCCATGGGCGCGGCTGTTGCGGCGCTGCTCTCTCTTTTCCTGTTGATAGGCTTCAAGGCCAACAAACAGCGCTTTGACTTCATCCGGTTCTAAGTAGCGGCGTTGGTTTGCCTTGCTCGGCTAAGTCGTCATCATTCAGGGCTGGGCGCTGTAAGTTCACACGCGCCAGCGGGTTGGTGGGAATCACGTCACGTTCAGCGGCATGGGCGAGAAGGCCGCACAACGCATCAAAGGAGCGCTTAAGCGTACTAAATGCGCGTGGCTTGTCGGCGCTCTCCTGCTCGGCCTGCCAGCGCTCTACATCTGCACGGGTAATATCGCCCATTGGCTTTGCCAGCCAGCTAGAAAAATCCTTCTCGATACGGCGCAAGGTGCCCGCACCATCCTTGCGGCGCTTCTGGTAGGCAGTGTAGGGGCCATGAAGGTAAGCACGGAGCGTTTGCTGCTGCTGGCGTTGGCTTTCTACTTTGGCGGCTTCAATCGCGGCGCGGGGGTCGCCACCTTGTGCCACGATACCCAGCGCTTCGACAGCATCCCGGCGAGCCTGGGCAAGCGTCAATGCGCCATAGGTTCCCAGAGTCATCATGCGGCGCTTACCTGTCTTGGTGCGGTAGTAGAGCCGAAAGGTTAAGCCGCGCTTACCAGAGCGCACATGAAAGCCGCCTAGCTCGGTATCCCATACATCACCAGAAGGCTGTTCTCGCGCCAGCTTTTCAATGCTTTTGGCGGTCAGCTTTATACGGGTTTCTGTGCCTTCCATGGTGCGCCTCATTTTCTAGGTGACAAATAGGTGACACTTAGAGGGTATATCTAGGCACATTCAGCAACAAGCGTAAACTAATGGTTGAATTATAAGTATCTGTATTTATGAGGTATATTTGCTTTCTTTTGTTGATGCTTGTTTCTGCTAATATACCGGGTAAACGCAATGGGGTTGCAAAGGTCGCAGGTTCGAGTCCTGTCACTCCGACCAAACAGATAAAAAACGGTCACTTTGCTATTACAGCGGTGGCCGTTTTTTTAGTTCTTAAAGCTTAATTTTATACTAGTAGTCATTAATATTAGTTTATTTGATAAGTGTCATGTTTTATGATCATGATGTTTTTTTAATTTCTAAAGTATGACCAGCATATTTAAATAGTGTGATATTTATATTATGTTTTTCATTTGTGATAAAAATATAATCAAACAAAACAAATGCTTGTGATTATGTTAACCGCCACCTGTAGCGATGGGACGTATTCCTGGTGATATTTTATCGGTGTACTTAGTCTTGGTTGTGGGTCTTTTTTTTGCGCTGCATCATTTCCTTGTTAGTTTATAAGTATTACCAGTATTGCGGTGCAGCAAGTTGCGGTAAGCTGACCGTATAGTTAGCAAGGGAGCTTATGGATGAAAAACCCTCAAACACCCACGAATTGTTCTCAAGAGTGGCATGGTGCCTCGGTAGACCAAGCGCTTACGTGGCTGGCCACTACTGCCGATGGCTTATCCACCGTTGAGGCTCAAGCGCGCTTAGCGCGCTTCGGGCCGAATCGTCTTCAGCAGACTCAAGAGCGGCCTTGGTATCGGCGTTTATTGGATCAGCTGAATAATATTTTAATTCTTATACTGCTGGTTGCTGCTGTTGCCAGCTTCCTACTTGGGCATAACATCGATGCGGCGGCCATTGTGGGAGTGGTGGTCGTGATTGCGCTGATTGGGTTTATCCAGGAAGGAAAAGCAGAGCAGGCGCTTGATAGCATCCGCAACATGCTCTCTCCTCAGGCAAATGTCCTACGTGACGGGAAGCGCACTACTATTCCTGCCGACGAGTTAGTGCCTGGGGACATTGTGCTAGTGGAGAGCGGAGACCGGATACCTGCGGACGTGCGACTTATTGAGGCGCGGCGTTTTCGCACCGACGAGGCGGCTTTAACTGGGGAATCTGTTCCTGTGGAGAAGCAGGCACACCCAGTGCGCGTAGATGTGGAGTTAGCGGAGCGAAGCAGTATGGCGTTTGCGGGCACGATTGTGGTGCAAGGCAATGCCCGTGGTTTGGTCGTTGAGACGGGGCGCTACACTGAGATAGGCAAAATTTCTGAGCTTCTGCGCCGTGTGGAAAAAATTAAAACGCCGCTGCTTCAGCAGCTTGATCGCGCAGGCAGAGTGCTGGCAGTTTTTATCTTGGGTGCAGCAGCTCTTACCGCGTTGTTAGGCATGTTCCTTCATGGCCAGCCTGCCGCGGATATGTTTATGGCTGCTGTTGGGCTCGCGGTAGCCGCGATCCCGGAAGGTCTGCCTGCTATTGTCACCATTGGGCTTGCGCTTGGCGTGCAAAGTATGGCGAAGCGCAATGCTATTATTCGCCGGCTTCCCGCAGTCGAAACGTTGGGCTCCATCTCAACTATTTTTTCGGATAAAACGGGCACATTGACGCGCAATGAAATGACCGCGCAAGCGGTATGGCTGGGTGACGAGCAGTTTCTTATCGAAGGTATTGGTTTCTCGCCTAAGGGGAATTTTTATCGACTGTGTGCCAGCGGTGAACGAGAAACTGAATGTGTTGATATGGGCAGTAGCCAACCGTTAAGCGACTTTTTATGTGCTGGCGTACTGTGTAATGACACTGAGCTGCAACAGCAGGCAGGGCAGTATCAGATTTACGGTGACCCGACAGAGGGCGCGTTAGTGGTTGCCGGTGAAAAAGCAGGTATCAAAACGTCAGAAGTGCGCCAGCAGTTTCCGCGAGTAGATGCGATCCCTTTCGAGTCAGACTTTAAGTACATGGCCACTTTGCATGCACAAGCCGATGGCCAGCGTCTCATCGTAAAGGGAGCGCCTGATCGTTTGATAGAAATGTGCGATAGCGTTGCTACTACAAAAGGCACTGCCGCCATTGATCGTAAGGAGTGGGAAAACCGCATTCACGAACTTTCCTCACGAGGTTTACGCGTTCTGGCCATCGCCGATAAATCCGCCGCTACGATTATTGATGAGCTTGACCATCACCATATTGAAGGTGGCTTGCGCTTATTGGGAATTATTGGCTTGCTGGATCCTCCTCGAGAGGAGGCAATCGAGGCGGTTAAACGTTGCCAACAAGCGGGTATTCGTCCTGTTATGATTACCGGTGATCATGCTTCGACAGCGCTGGCTATTGCTAAACAACTGGGTTTTGCGCAAACCCAGAAAGCACTCACCGGGCGAGAAATTGAAGCGATGTCCGACCAAGCATTAGAAAATATCATTCTGGAGATAGATGTCTTTGCTCGAGCATCCCCAGAGCATAAGCTGCGTTTAGTAAAGGCGATGCAGGCACGGGGCGGAGTTTGCTCCATGACTGGGGATGGCGTTAATGATGGGCCAGCCTTAAAGCGTGCTGATGTTGGCGTTGCCATGGGCGTACAGGGGACTGAGGCGGCGAAAGATGCCGCTGAAATGGTATTGGCAGACGATAACTTCGCAACCATTGTCAGTGCAATTGAAGAAGGTCGCAAAGTTTACGATAACATTCGTAAAACGATCACTTTTATGCTGCCTACCAACGTTGCTCAGGGCTTGGCGATTATGCTTGCTGTGTTATCCGGCTCGGTACTACCGGTAACACCGTTGCAGGCATTATGGGTAAATATGGTGGTTGCGATTACGCTAGGCTTGGCATTAGCGTTTGAGAGTGGGGAGAAAGACTTAATGACGCGCCAGCCAAGAGATCCTAAAGCACCGCTGCTGGATCTGTTTTTATTATGGCGAGTGGTTTTTGTGTCTGTACTGTTGCTTGTTGGCGTCTTCGGCATGTTCTCTTGGATACTTAACCAGGGGGGCAGTGAAGCGTTAGCGCGGGCAGGTGCGGTCAATATGCTGGTCACTGGCAGTGCCGCTTATTTGATCAACAGTCGTTTTTTAATTAATAGTACGTTGTCGTTTGCTGGCGTTTTTGGCAGTCGCCCGGTATGGATCGCTATTGTGATGGTGATGCTGCTGCAAATGACATTTACCTATCTACCCTTTATGCAGCTTATCTTTGATAGCGAAGGGTTAAATATGGCGCATTGGCTAGCCATTGTTGTCGGCAGTGGAATGATATATGTGTTAATTGAAGCTGAGAAGGCAGGTTGGCGAATGCTCGATGGCAAATAGACGTAGGCTGAGGATGGGCTAATTATCATTCTGTTTAAAGCCGAAAGCGCCACTAGGGGGTAACAACCCCGGGTGGCGCTCATCATGCTCAGGCTAGCATAGGCAATCTATTTAGCCTTGTGAGCGATGATCCGCAAGGGCGGCTGCAACGGCTTCTTCCCATTGGCCGGCGGTAATTCCCCAGTGCGCCATTTCATCCTGATCCGGCGCGCCTTCAGAGGCTGCATTGAGTTCTTCAGGGGAGTAGCGTTCAAAGCAGTGCTTGGCGAATGCTTTGGTTTTTCCATCCCGCAGCTGATCAATTATTTCCATGCTGTTTATCCTTTCCTTGGTGGTGGTTCCTACCTTGCCATTAGTGGTTCAGGCAAGGCGTTATGATTGCGTCATTAGTGTAGCGGTTTGACCCCCTTTCTGCCCAGTGTGCCGCTCATTAGGGGTTAAAGTGCAGCATCCACAATAATTTTCACTGCAATGCCTGCCAGCAACAGCATGATGAGATTATCAAACCAACGGTGCGGTAAGCGTTTACCGAGCTGTGCGCCAATGGGCATGGCGGCGAGAATGACGAATAGCGCTATAAAGCTGTAAAGCGTGCGTTCCCGTGTGAGTATTTCCGCACTCAGCAGCGCGGGTATTTGCACGCAAGTGATAGCAACAAAAAACACCGAGATAGAGCCGATGAATACACGGCGTTCCAATTGCATGGCGTTTAAAAACGTCACAGAGGCGGGTGCTGACATACCTGCAGCACCCTGCAGAACGCCAGCTAGCAAGCCGACAGGCAGCACGATGCGGTTGGCAGTCGCGAAAGGAAGGGCGATCGTTCGCCTAGCTATTTTGATAACCAAATAGAGCACGATCGATGCTGCCACACCGAGCGATAACAGAGTGGGTGATAGCACGACTAAGCCCCAAGTGCCCAACACAATGCCTAACCCGCCTGATAGAGAGAAGGCAGCGAGAAAACGCAGCGGTAACAAATGGTGCCGATATTGCCATACTTGTAACATGTTACTGAACAAGTTGGGGGCAATTAACACAGCAATCGCCAGCTTCACGTCGTAAAGCATGGTCAGTACAGGGACTACAATGACCGGCACACCAGAACCGATAGCACCTTTGATGATGCCTGCTGCGATCAGCGTTAAAAGAGCAATAATCACGGTGAGTTTCCTGGGGGATCAGGCGCAGCGCGGTTGGCCTGCGCCTGATGAAATCAATATTTGCTAAATTAGTTACTTTAGAACATAGCAGGGTGTATATGCTTGTCCATCGAGTTTCATGCGTCCTTGGGCGACAAATGAGGTTAATAGCTCGTCTAAGCGCTGCATGAGTTCTGGTTCCGCGGTTAACTCAAAAGGCCCATGGGCTTCAATTGCTCGAATCCCTGGTTCTTTAACGTTACCCGCCACTATGCCCGAAAAAGCACGCCGTAAGTTGGCCGCTAGTTCATGGGTAGGCTGCTGACGATGAAGCGCTAGACCGCGCATAGCTTCATGGGTGGGTTCGAAGGGGGCCTGAAAGTCGCGTGCAATGGTAAGACGCCAGTTGTAGTAAAAAGCGTCCTGATGCTTGCGGCGGAAGTCGGCAATCGCGTCAATCTCTTCACGCATTTTACGTGCGACGGCCACAGGGTTGCCGGTAATAATCGTGTAGTAGCGGCGGATATCCTCGCCCAACGTATAGACTAAAAATTCATCGATTTTCTGAAAGTACTCGGCGGAATCGGCAGGGCCGGTAAACACGAGCGGATAAGGAATATCGTGATTGCTTGGATGAAGCAGAATTCCCAGTAGGTAAAGAATTTCTTCTGCAGTACCTACGCCTCCGGGGAAAACAATAATACCGTGTCCTAAACGCACGAATGCTTCGAGCCGTTTCTCGATGTCTGGCATGACAACCAGCTCGTTAACGATTGGGTTGGGCGCTTCGGCTGCAATAATGCCTGGTTCAGAAATGCCCAAATAGCGGCCATCTTTACGACGCTGTTTTGCATGGGCAACGTTAGCGCCTTTCATGGGGCCTTTCATGGCGCCAGGACCGCAGCCGGTACAGATGTCTAAATCACGCAAGCCAAGGTGATAACCAACGTCCTTGGTATATTCATACTCTTCTCTGGAAATCGAGTGGCCACCCCAGCACACCACCAAACTTGGATCGCGTCCGGGCTTTAGCGTGCCCGCCTTGCGCAGGATATGAAACACGGCGTTAGTTGTGCCTTCGCCCGTGGTTAAGTCAAACCGCTTGTGGTGTTGGATTTCGTTGTAAACATAAACTATGTCGCGAAGAATCGATGATAAGTGTTCGCGTATACCACGAATCATTCGTCCGTCGACAAAGGCTTCGGCGGGCGCATTGGTTAGCTTAAGACGTATGCCTCGGTCTTGCTGTAAAACTTCAATATCAAAGTCTTTGTAAGCTTCCATAATGGCCAAACTATCATCCGTTGGGCTGCCGCAGTTAAGCACCGCAAGTGCACAGCGGCGTAGCAGATCATGCAAGCCACTTTTAGAGGTGCTTTTTAAGCGGTTGACCTCATGCTGGGAAAGCACTTCGAGGCTGCCTTCCGGGGAAATAATGCTGGAAATGGTGGCACGCGGCACTGGAGGTTGCGTCATTAGTCTGGCTGTCCCTAATCATATTGTTAACGAAACCACATACTATCATGGCCTTTACTGACTGAATTAAAACAATAAGGGTAGTGTGCTCCTTAGCGTCCGTTAAACGGCGGATTGTGCTACCCTGTGCTTTCGTTGAGAGCACACGGTGGCTAGTCAAGATGGCGCTTTATTATGTTTAATGCCCAGTATTTTCGGACGTTTATAACGTTAGTGGAAACGGGGAGTTTCACACGAACTGCGAGCCGTCTGGAGATGACGCAGCCTGGCGTCAGCCAGCATATCCGCAAGTTAGAAAGCTATTTAAATAAACCGCTGATAGAGAGAAAGGGCAGAAGTTTTACGCTAACGGAGTCTGGACGAAGGGCTTATGATTATGCGCTGAAGCTATTTGCCGAGCATGAGCAGTTTCGCCATGGTTTAGATGACGACTCACTGGATAGCGGTGAATGCCGGATTGCTTCTCCCGGCAGTGTTGGGTTGATGTTTTACCCTTTTATTCTTGGCCAGCAGCAGATGCATCCTAACTTAACGGTCAATTACAGTTTTGCTTTTAATCATGAAATCGTTAATGACCTGCTTGAAGGCCGCTACGATATTGGCATCGTAACTGAGCAGGTCAACCATACCGAACTGACCTGCACGGTATGGCACAAAGAGCCATTATGCTTAGTCGTACCTGCTGATTTCGCTGGTAGCACGCTTTCCGACCTGATGGGCATAGGTTTTCTTAATTATTACGACGGTATCAATCACGCCAATGCACTGCTGCGCGCTAATTATCCAGACGAATTTCGTTCAATGACGCACTTTCGGCATCAGGGATTTACTAACGAAGTGAGCATGGTGCTGGATGCAGTCGCTCGAGGGTTGGGATTTACCGTGGTGTCACGTTTGGTGTTAGAGACCTCTCCTTGGCAGCGCCAAGTAAAAGCCTTGGCGCTGCCTCAAGGGATTAATGAAGTGCTCTATCTGCTGCGTCGGCGAGATTCAGTCTTGCCGAAACGTTATGAAAAGCTGCTAGAGGGCTTTCATCACCAACGCCTGCAAGAAAAAACGCCCCTGGTGCCCGAATAAACGGGCGCCAAGGGCGTTTAAGTGTGTCGGTTTAAGTGCGTATGCGGTGAGTATTAACGGCGATATTCGTCAATGCTAGGGCAAGTACAGATGAGTTGCCGATCGCCAAATACGTTATCAACGCGGTTAACCGCAGGCCAGTATTTTGACGCAGCAACCGCCGCTGTTGGGAAAGCGCCCAGCTTACGGTCATAAGGGCGCTGCCACTCGCTATCCATCAGATCTGCTTGGGTATGAGGAGCGTTCACCAACGGGTTATTATCCAGCGGCCATTCGCCCTTTTCGACACGCGCAATCTCTTCTCGAATCGCGATCATGGCATCACAGAAGCGATCAATTTCATAGAGTGACTCAGACTCAGTGGGCTCGATCATCAGTGTGCCTGGCACAGGGAATGACATGGTCGGCGCATGGAAGCCGTAGTCCATCAGCCGCTTGGCAATATCTTCTTCACTGATACCGGAAGCACTCTTAAGCGGGCGAATATCGATGATGCACTCGTGGGCGACATTGCCGTTTTGGCCACGGTAAAGAATCGGATAAGCACTCTCTAATCGCTTGGCAATATAATTGGCATTAAGAATAGCCAGCTCAGTGGCTTCGCGAAGCCCACGTGCGCCCATCATCTTAATGTATGCCCAAGAGATTGGCAGAATTGACGCGCTGCCAAATGCTGCAGCGGAAACCGCGCTATTTTCTGGATTAACACCATTAATCGGCGTCACCACGTGATTGGAAACGAAGGGCGCAAGGTGAGCTTTGACACCGATCGGACCCATGCCCGGGCCACCGCCACCGTGGGGTATGCAAAATGTTTTGTGCAGATTGAGGTGTGAGACATCACCACCGAAGTCACCAGGCCGCGTCAACCCCACCTGGGCGTTCATATTGGCACCATCCACATACACTTGGCCGCCATGCTGATGGACTACCTCGCAAACCTGGCGAACATGGGACTCAAATACACCGTGAGTGGAGGGATACGTGATCATGACGGCAGATAGGCGATCACTGTGCTGCTCGGCTTTACGCGTTAGATCATCCAGGTCAATGTTACCATTGGCGTCACACTCAACCACGACAACATCCATGCTAAGCATGGCGGCCGACGCCGGGTTGGTGCCGTGGGCAGAGCTAGGAATTAAGCATACATCACGATGAGCTTCTCCTTGTGCTGCCTGATAACGACGAATAGCCAGCAGGCCAGCATATTCACCCTGGGCACCCGAGTTGGGTTGCATGGAGATATGGTCGTACCCCGTTACTTCCACTAAGAAGGCAGCTAGCTCATCAATCATTTGATGATAGCCTGCGACTTGGTCGCGGGGAGCGAACGGGTGGAGGTGTGCAAATGCAGGCCAGGAAATCGGAATCATTTCACTGGTAGCGTTTAGCTTCATCGTGCACGAACCCAGTGGGATCATGGCATGAGCTAAGGAAAGGTCTTTATTTTCGAGACGTTTTAAATAACGCAGCATCTCGGTTTCACTGCGATAACGGGTAAACGTAGGGTGTTCCAAAAAGCTGCTTTCACGCCGATACAGCGCAGGAATGCCGCTGAGCTCGTCACTAATGACCTGTCCATCAAGCGCCGCGACGGACAAGCCGTGCTCATCGCCTAACAGCACATCAAACAGCGTCGCGACGTCGTGAGCCGTTGTCGTTTCATCCAGGCTAATGCCGACATCGCCATTGGCGAAGTAATGAAGATTGATGTCATGGGTCATGGCGCGGCCATGAATTTTACCCGCATCTACCTGGGTCAGGCGGAGCGTATCAAACCAGCTGTCGTTTGCTAACGTGACCCCACCTTGCTTAAGGCCTTCTGCTAGCAAGGTAGTGAGGCGATGTACACGGCCTGCAATTTTGCGTAGGCCTTCTGCGCCATGGTAAGTGGCGTAGAAGCCAGCAATATTCGCCAGTAGTGCCTGGGCAGTACAAATATTCGAGGTCGCTTTCTCGCGGCGGATATGTTGTTCGCGGGTTTGCATGGCCATGCGCAATGCAGTGTTACCGCGGCTATCTTTGGAGACACCAATAATGCGCCCAGGAATGGAGCGTTTCAGCTTGTCGGATGTAGCAAAGAAGGCAGCGTGTGGGCCACCAAAGCCCATGGGGACACCAAAACGCTGAGAGTTACCGACAACGATATCAGCGCCCATTGCGCCTGGTTCTTTAAGCAGCACGAGGCTCAATAGATCCGTGGCGACGCACGTCATAATGCCGCGTTCTTTGGCGGCGCTGAGTAGCGGAGAAATGTCCGTGATGTTGCCACTGGCGGAAGGGTATTGCACCAGGGCACCAAATACGTCGTGTTCTGCCAGCGTTTCAGCAGGGCCACTGATTAGCTCAAAGCCAAAAAACTCTGCGCGAGTTTTAATAACGTCTAACGTTTGCGGAAATAGATCATCGGCAACAAAGAAGGTTGTTGACTTACTCTTCTTGTTACTGCGCTTGCATAGCGCCATCGCTTCCGCAGCGGCAGTCGCTTCGTCCAGCAATGAAGCATTGGCAAGCTCCATGCCGGTTAAATCCATAATGACCTGCTGGAAGTTTAGCAAGCCTTCTAGTCGGCCTTGAGAGATCTCAGGCTGATAAGGCGTATAAGCGGTATACCAACCCGGGTTTTCCAGCACATTACGCTGTATGACCGCTGGCATGTGGGTACCGTAGTAACCTTGGCCGATGTAGCTTTTAGCCACACGGTTTTGGCGCGCCAGCTGGCTTAGGTAGTCTAATGCTTCGGCTTCGCTGCGTGGGACATCCAGGGCTAATTCACGGTCAAGGCGAATGTCGCTTGGCACGGTTTGCTCAATCAGATCTTCCATGCGCTGCAAATTGAGCGCTTTTAACATGGTGTCGACATCAGCGGGACTAGGCCCATTGTGGCGTTTGATAAAAGCATCATGGTCGGCCAGTTCGGCCAAACGGCGTGTTTCAAATGGCATGGGAGGGTTCCGAACGTAATGAGAAAACCGCGCAGGGTGAAACTAGAAAGCCTGCGGTACGCAGGCTTTCCGACTAATTAATCGTCTGAGCTAAGTGTTGCCTGGTAAGCATCTGCGTCTAACAACCCTTCTAGGGCCGTGTCTGTCAGGCGCACTTTCATGATCCAACCACCTTCATAAGGCGCTTCATTGACTGCCTCAGGCGAATCTTCCAGTGCTTCATTCACTTCGATAACTTCACCGTTAACCGGTGAGTAAAGGTCAGAAGCCGCCTTAACAGACTCGATAACGCCAAACTCTTGGCCTTTGTTGAGTGCCTGACCGACTTCTGGCAGCTCAACGAAAACAACGTCACCCAACGCTTCTTGGGCATGATCAGTAATGCCTATCGTGACGGTACCGTCTTGGTGATCAAGTACCCATTCGTGGCTTGCGGCATAACGAAGATTGGCAGGAAGATTGCTCATGATGATTCCCTTTATGAAACAGTTGTCTGGACAGGAGCATACTAACGCCTGTCGTTCGCCTTGGCGACTATTGGCCAGTTCTATGTCAGGCGATCTGCGCCCTATGTTAACGTGTTTCCAATCGGAAACAAATTTCTTCAGCGGCCCATGATGGCAAAAAAAGCACGTCGAGTTTCCTGATGTTTTATATCTGCTAGTTTTTTTGAAAACAGATGCATTCTCTACTGAGTTGCGACATGACAATGGATGCGCACTAGGAAAATGGTGTAAAACATGCAAATTATGCATTTTTTCAAAGCGTGAGACGCGCTATGGTGGAAACGTTTGATAACCTCAGCAGCAAAAACAAGGCAGCTTGACTGCCCGGTACCCATAATAAACGAGCTAACGAACAGGGTAAGGAGAAACACGTGGAAATATTAACTAACCTCCTAGGGGCAATTAACGGTGTCGTTTGGGGCCCGATAATGTTGGTCCTACTGCTAGGCGTAGGGATTTACTTGCAGATTGGCTTGAAACTAATGCCGGTTAGAAAGCTCGGTGTGGGTTTCAAGCTTATGTGGAAAGGTCGCGACTCTAAGCCTAGTAAAGCAGATGCGGACCAGACATCTGCTGACAAAGATGGTGAGATTTCACCTTTTGATGCACTGATGACGGCGCTATCTGCGACGATTGGCACAGGCAATATCGCGGGCGTGGCAACGGCTATTGCGCTGGGTGGCCCAGGTGCGGTGTTCTGGATGTGGATCACTGCGTTAGTGGGGATGGCCACTAAATTTTCCGAAGCGGTTCTTGCCGTACGTTATCGTGAAACCGATAGCACTGGCTACCACGTGGGTGGCCCGATGTTCTATATAAAGAATGGTCTCGGCAAGAAATGGCTCTGGCTGGGGGCACTATTCTCATTCTTTGGTGCGGTAGCGGCTTTCGGGATCGGTAATACCGTACAGTCAAACTCTGTAGCCGATGCTATGGAATCTACCTTTGGTGTTCCGCATTGGCTAACTGGCGTAGTAATCATGGTGCTGGCGGGGGCTGTTATCCTTGGCGGCATTAAGCGCATTGCAAAAGTAGCCGGCAAGCTAGTGCCCATCATGGGGATTGCTTACGTGATTGCTGGTTTGCTGGTATTGATCGTCAATGCAAGCCAAATTGGTGAAGCATTTGGTTTGATTTTCTATTATGCCTTTAATCCGATTGCAGCAGCGGGTGGTTTTGCTGGTGCGGCGGTAATGGCGGCTATCCGGTTTGGTGTGGCACGCGGTATTTTCTCGAACGAAGCAGGTTTAGGTAGTGCGCCTATTGCACACGCAGCCGCGCAGACCAAAAACCCGGTGCGCCAAGGCCTCATCGCCATGCTGGGTACCTTTATTGATACCATCATCGTTTGTACCATTACGGCACTGGTTATTTTGACCTCTACGGTATGGACTGAAGGTGAGGCGGGTGCATCGCTAACGGCGCTTTCGTTCGACGCTGCCTTACCTGGTTTTGGTAACCAGATTGTTGCGATTGCCCTAGCTGTGTTTGCCTTCACCACCATTCTTGGTTGGTCGTTCTACGGCGAGAAGTGCTGTCAGTTCCTGTTCGGTACACGTTCGATTATGCTGTATCGCGTGCTGTTCGTTCTGGCTATTCCGTTGGGCGCTGTCGCACAACTTGGTTTTATTTGGCTGATGGCGGATACCTTTAACGCTATGATGGCCATTCCGAACTTGATCGCGCTGGCGCTACTTTCGCCAGTGGTATTCAAGCTTACCCGTGATTACTTTGCAGGCAAAGACGTGCTGCCTGGTGAAGCGTTAGATCACGATAAGTAACCCCTATTCAACGTAATACGGGCCGCTAAGATGTAATAGAGCCGGGAAGCCAGTCATGGCTTCCCGTTTCTCTTTCTCGACCGAGGAAATCCCATGACCGACCTTAAACAGACGCCACTCCATGAATTGCATCTTTCGCTAGGAGCCAAGATGGTTCCCTTTGCGGGTTATGACATGCCGGTGCAATACCCATTAGGTGTTAAGAAAGAGCATGAGCACACACGTCAGCAATGTGGGCTGTTTGATGTTTCTCACATGGGCCAAATAACGGTTTCTGGGGATAACGTTGCTGAGGCGCTTGAGTCACTGATCCCCGCGGACCTAGTGGGACTAAGCAAAGGTGAACAGCGCTACGGGCTATTAACCGGAACTGATGGCGGTATTATCGATGATCTCATGGCCGTCAATGCAGGCGATCATTTTTATTTGGTCGTCAATGCTGCTTGCAAAGAGCAGGATATCGCCCATCTGCGCACCAATCTTGCTGCTACTCATCACATTGAGGTGCTCGATCGTGGGCTACTGGCTCTGCAAGGCCCGCAAGCACGCGATATTATGAAGCGACTGTGCCCCGAGGCGTGTGAGCTGACGTTTATGCAGCATGGCCGCTTCACAATGGCTGGGCAGGAAGTCTGGATTAGTCGAAGTGGTTATACGGGGGAAGATGGCTTTGAAATATCAGTTGCTGCTGATGCATGTCAGGCATTGGCAGAGCAACTGTTAGCTGAACCCGAAGTTGAAGCGATTGGCTTGGGTGCGCGTGACTCGCTGCGTCTAGAAGCAGGGCTGTGTTTGTACGGTCACGATATGGATATGACGACAACGCCAGTAGAAGCTGGGCTTATTTGGGCGATAGGTAAGCCTCGCCGACACGGTGGAGAGCGTCCGGCAGGTTTCCCAGGCGCGGATCTTATTCTGCACCAAGTAACCGCGAAAGATCACACGCGTAAGCGGGTAGGCTTAGTGGCAGAAGGGCGAGCACCAGTACGAGAGGGGGCGCTCTTAGTTGATGCGCAAGGCAATGAAATCGGTGTTGTCACTTCCGGTGGCTTTGGACCAAGTGTTGGTAAACCAATTGCCATGGGGTACGTAGGGCGTGAATGGGAAGCGCCTGAGACCACCGTTTATGCGCTGGTGAGAGGTAAACAGCTACCGATGATGGTGACACCTACCCCGTTTGTGAAGCCAGGCTATTATCGCGGTTAAATTACCGCGGTTAATACAGCCACAGTTCATAAAAAAGCCCCTGAAATTCAGGGGCTTTTTTAGGTCATCTTAATACTTGTCGGGGGTCGATCGGCTTGCCACCTTGGCGCAGATCGAAAAGCAGATCGTAGCGCTGCGTTGTGCTGCTTTGGCCGACGTCGCACAGCGGGTCGCCTGCGCTTACTTGCTGGCCGACACGGACTAAAATACGCTCGCACAGTGCGTAGACGGTCTGCAAGTTGTCTGCATGGTGAATAATGACAACATCACCAAGCTGGCGCATTCCATCGGCAAAACGCACTTCACCCGGCGCAACTGCTTGGGCTTTGGCACCTGCTTGGGTGGCCAGTAGCATAGGCTGTAGCGTACCACGGCTATCGGCACCAAAGCGGCGCACAATCCGGTAGTCCTCTAAGGGCCAAGGCCAGCGACGTGCGGAGGCTGGTAGGCTTGCGCTTGGCGTCGGTGCAGCTACTGCTGGCTGGCTTGTGCTAGAGCTGCGTGAAGTGCCGCTACTAAGCGGTACACTGACAATTTGGCCAACCCTGAGCGCTGTGGGCGAGCTGCCTGGATTGGCGCTCTGTATACGCCCTGCTGTGGTGCTAAAATGACGCGCGATGCTTGAGTAAGTATCGCCAGGCCTGATCTGGTAGCGGTAGGGTCCACCAGAGGGCGCTCGCTCTTGCTGGGTAGGTATTAACAAACGTTGTCCAACGTTTAAGCGTTGAGCATTGACTCCAGGATTGAAGCGTTCCAGACGCTCAAGTGGAACGTTTGCTCGGTTGGCAAGTTTACCCAGCGTATCGCCGCGCTGTACCTCTACCCATTCACCGTTTATTTGACCGGCAGTGCTGCTGGGTACAGGGTTATTTTGATCATTTGAGGAGGGAGAGCCAGCACATCCCGCTAACATCGTTGCTAGCGCACAGGCTGCTAGCCACCGAACTAATCGTGGTTGGTTTGCTTGGCTAGCAAGGCGTCTTTTTCCTGCCAGAGTGAATTGATCCATGCGTGGAAACGTTCCTTGTGCTGCTGTTCTTCGTGATAGTTGGCTTCGTTCATCCATTGGGGAATGGCGAGTTGCCTTGCGTTAAGTGTAATGCAGGCTTCTTTTCCGCATAGAAAACCCCAGAAAGTGGGTGTTGGATTTTCGTAGCTGATGGTGACATCCAAAATTCCATCCAGTTTGTCGCCAAGCAGGCTAAGTACCTGTGAAACACCGCCAGCTTTGGGTCTCAGTAAATGGCGAAACGGACTTTGTTGCTTTTCCCGTTTTGCCACGGTAAAGCGTGTTCCCTCGACAAAGTTAAATATTGCAATGGGTGCATTTCTAGCTTGTCGGCAAACACGCTCAGTTGATTCACGGTCGATAGCGGCGAGTTTAGGGTTTTTGGCAAGCTGCTCACGACTGAAGCGTCGCATAAAAGGGAATTCTAACGCCCAAAATGCCAGTCCGACGATAGGAATCCAAATTAACTGATGTTTCAAAAAGAACCGGGGCATTGGAATGCGGCGATGCAATGCCATAAACAGAATGAAGATATCTGTCCAACTGCGGTGGTTTGAAATAACCAGCCACCATTGCTGTGGAGTGAGTGAGTCCGGAATGCTGATAGTGACATCAGGTTTGATCCACCGACGCATCCACCACAGGTTTGCGCCAATCCAATTGAGCGCCACGCTGCACAGGCCATCAAGAATTCTCTGTTTTTGACGTCGACCTGGGGTGATGACCTTTAGCAGCGTTAACAAAATGAGTGGTACGCCCCAAAACAGCGTCGTTAGCGTCAGCAGCAGTAGGCTGATGACTCCTTTGGCAGTAGACATACCACGATTCCTTTTACGTATGATGACACTAGTGGTGCAATTCCAGCGATAGGTGACCAATTTATAGCAATCCCGCGTAAATGCTAAAGGATCACGCCCACGCTGCCCAGTATATTACGAAACCTTAGCATGCTTAACGAGCGTGCTTGGGCGTTAGTGTCGGTGTGTTGATGCCTTCGATTAGCACTCTGCTTAGTGCTTGTGCTGCGACCGATAATTCATGATGCGTCAGTATGCCAACTCGGCAGGCAATGCCGGGTGAGGTTAAGGGAACACAGTGGGCGCCGAGTTGGTGCATTTGCTGAATACACATTGACGGTACGGCACTTACACCTAAGCCATCTGCCACCATTCTACCAACGGTTGAGAGCTGGTGGCTTTCAAAAGCGACCGGTAAGTCAATGCGTTGTTTGGCAAGCCCCTGCTCTAACAACCTGCGCACCATTGATGGGCGTTGCAGGGTAATAAAATCCTGTTGCAGCAGTGTGGCCCAGCTCAGTGTGTTGGCCTGGGCCAAGCCTGATTGAGGTGGTACAACAGCGATAAACTGATCTTCAAAAAGCGGCGTAAACGTCAAACTGCCGGTTCCTTCGGGTAAAAAGGCAATGCCTATTTCCACTTGGCGAGAGCGCACCATGTCGATGACTTCTTCGTTGATAACATCGTGGACAGTAATATTGATTTTTGGATATTGCCGACGGAAGGTAACCAAAGCGCTAGGCAGTAGATTACAGGCAAAAGAGGGCATGGCTGCTACGCTTAAACGGCCAAGCTGGAGAGTGAAGCGCTGGCGCAGTCGCTCCTCAGTATTATCCCACTGAGCAAGTAAATGCTTCGCCAGAGGGATAAGCGTTTCACCCTCAGGTGTGAGTCGGACGCTACGGGTACTGCGTATCAACAGTTTCCCCCCTAGCGAATCTTCAAGCCCTTTGATGGCCAAGCTGAGCGCTGGCTGAGACAAGTGCAGACGCTCACAGGCTTGGGTAAAGCTCAGGGTTTGGGCTACCGCAAGAAAAGCGCGAAGTTGCTTAACGGTCATACTGGCCCTTTGATGAGTTTTTTATATAAATTGATAAGAAAAACAAACTTAACAAATATATCATCTGGTACAACACTGGCTATACAGATCCAACCGCATCATACCGACGCGTGCAACGTACCACTGATAATAATGCGAGGCATAACAATGGCAGGATTTGATAAGCGTGTATCTTCCTATGAGGAAGCGATGGAAGGTATCGAAAGTGGCATGACCGTTATTGCTGGCGGTTTTGGCCTTTGCGGCATTCCTGAAAATTTAATCGCTGAGATTAAACGCCGGGCTGTTACTGACCTCACGGTAGTGTCTAACAATTGCGGTGTTGATGGTTTCGGGCTAGGTGTGCTGCTCGAAGATCGCCAGATCCGCAAAATTCTCGCTTCTTATGTGGGCGAGAACGCAATGTTTGAACAGCAAATGCTTAACAACGAAATTGAAGTTGTGCTAACACCCCAAGGCACCTTGGCCGAGAAGATGCGCGCCGGTGGCGCAGGTATTCCCGCATTTTATACGGCTACTGGTTACGGCACGCCTATCGGTGAAGGTAAAGAGGTGCGTGAATTTAATGGTCGCCACTATATTTTAGAGGAAGCTATTACCGGTGACTTTGCGATTGTTAAGGGCTGGAAAGCAGATCGCTACGGTAACGTCGTATATCGACATACGGCACAGAACTTCAATCCCATGGCAGCCACCGCAGGAAAGATAACGGTTGTAGAAGTTGAGGAAATTGTTGAACCAGGCGAACTGGAGCCAAGCCAGATCCATACCCCCGGTATCTATGTGGATCGCATTATTCAAGGCTCATTCGAGAAGCGCATCGAAAAACGCACGGTACGTAGCTAATCGCTCTCTGGTTTAGACATTTTTACTCAATAAGAGGTATACACCATGGCTTTAACACGTGAGCAAATGGCGCAGCGCGTTGCACGCGAACTTGAAGATGGTTTTTACGTTAATTTAGGGATCGGCATACCTACGTTGGTTGCCAACTATGTGCCTGACGGCATTGATGTCATGCTGCAGTCCGAAAATGGACTGCTGGGCATGGGGCGTTTTCCCACTGAAGAAGAAGTTGATGCTGATATGATCAACGCCGGTAAGCAGACGGTCACCGCTCGCCCCGGGGCTGCTATTTTCTCTTCAGCAGAATCATTTGCCATGATTCGTGGCGGCCATGTAGACCTGACCGTGCTGGGTGCTTTTGAAGTAGACCAAGAGGGAAATATTGCGTCATGGATGGTGCCAGGTAAGCTCATCAAAGGGATGGGCGGCGCAATGGATTTGGTTGCTGGCGCAGAAAACATTATCTGCACCATGACGCACGCCTCGAAACACGGTGAGTCCAAGCTGCTGGAAAAGTGCACGCTTCCTTTAACAGGGGCAGGTTGCATCAACCGCGTATTGACCGACCTCGCTTATCTGGAAATTAAAGACGGTGCTTTTATTCTCAAAGAGCGCGCACCGGGGGTCAGTGTTGAAGAAATTATTGAAAAAACAGCAGGCAAGCTGATTGTGCCCGATCATGTTCCAGAAATGACGTTTGATGCTGAATAACCTTTAGTTGACTATGCTAGGCGTGAGCTAACCGGCTCACGCCATTTCGCAGCGCGTATGGAAAGGCAGTAGGATTTCAGCAGTACGCTCATGGCCGTCGCCGACATGTTTTTGCACGAGCGCTAGCCCCCCCAGGCAAAGGCGATGCTCATCACCTGAGTGGAAAACAGTTTTTTGTGGCATTGCAGGATAAAATCGATGCTCAAGTAGCGATGATACGGAAAATACCCCGTTTTGTTGCCCCTCAAAACTGGGCATGCCGCATGCTTCAAGCTGACTATGCAAAGTGTCTAGGGGCTCACCAATCGTTGAGCAGTCGAAACCTGCATGATGCAGTCTAGGGCCCATGATCGATAGCCAGGCGGCGAGGGGGTGCGCCTGTTGTAGCTGTTGATAGAGTGCCCAAGAGGGCATTGGCCATGGGCGTCCTCGGCATAGCAAATTTTGCCCTTGGCAATCGGCCGGGTGGCTTTGTAGTACGAGCTGTGTGAGTGCTTCGCGGGGGGCTTTTGAAAGCGTTCCCAGCTGCAACTCTGCTAATACTAGCCAACTGCTGTTGTCATTAGGTGCAAGTAAATGCACTAAAAGGCCTTTGTCAGCCATAGCGTAGTGGCCAACTGATCGGTAGCCCATATGGGCAAGGCTGGGATTGAGCTCGCTAGCAGCAAAGGGACCATAGTTTAGTGTTACTAAGGTCAAATACTCGGCTGTTGTGCTGAGTGGCCACAATCTTAGGCCGCCAAGGTCTGGGTGCGTATGCATGTAGTCCAGCCAAAGCTGTTGAACAAACTCCTCTCGCTGCATTGGGGTACCCTCGCCGCCTAATCGAACATCACATGAACTGTCACATGGCTGTGATACTTCATTATAGGCAAGCGAAGATTTGGTTGTTCAACGGGTGTTAACGTCAGTTTTAACGCCTTGGCTAAGAAGCCAGAAGCTGCTGTTGACGGACAAATTGGTCGAACTCAGTAAAACCACCTATGTGTTGCTGGTCAACAAACACCTGGGGAACGGTATGGATAGGCTTGCCAGCTGTTTTTGCTATATCTTCCTTGGTAACGCCTTCTGAGGGCATATCAACGTAGCGGTAGCCTTCTATCTTTCCGTTACTCTCTAAATGCTCTGCGAGAAGTTTTGCGCGTACGCAGAAAGGGCATGACATGCGGCCAAAAATTACCACAAACATCGTAGAAACTCCTTTAGGATAAAAATGGGTTGCCTATTGTGGCGTAGCGCATGCAGTTTGGCTAATAGCGCTACACTACATGCTTCATTAAGCCGTGTTATGGGTGAGTGTTTAATAATTGGAAGAGCGTATGCGAACCTTAGCTGCCCAAGAATATCCGCGCTTAGCTGAATTAGCGCTGCATTATCGAGATACGCATCTGCGTTCAATGAAGCAGTCGAGTCATTATAACCCTTGCCTTGGTGTCGATGCGTTGTGCTTCCAGCCCTGGGAAGAGGGGCATGCATCGCTACTGGTAGGTGCGTTAATAACACCTTGTGCAATGTGGTTAGTGGTTGTGCCAAGTCTGGATCAGCATGATTCTTTGGGGGATGTATTACGTCTCACCCTGCCTTCTGGCCACTATTCGCTTTCATATGAACAGTTGCCCAACGGCAGCGAGCTCTATAAACGCGTCATTCTGGAGGATCTCAATGATCTAGAAAGTATGCAGGAAGCTGCGCGATTGGCCCAGCGCATGATGATGCAGCTAATGGTGTCTGATGAGCCTTCTCCAGAGGGTGGTTAGGCAGCAAAGTCGACTTCTATCTAGACTGACTGTTGTTACATTTTTACTCTGAATAATCTCGGCAAAAGGAACCTTTATGTCTTCTGAAAAAGCGGTTACACCCCGTGTTGCTGTGGTCACTGGTACCAGTAGCGGTATTGGTGAAGCGGTGGTGAAGCATTTCTGCGAACAAGGCTTTCAAGTGTTAGCAGTGGACTTTAATCCGGCTGGAAAAGAAGTCGCTGAGGCGGCTGGCGCAGTATTTTATCAAGGGGACTTAACCGACCCCGATGCGTGCCGCGGAGCAATTGCTGAGGCGGTTAAGCGCTTTGGTGGCGTCGATATCTTGGTTAATAATGCAGGTATTCAGCACGTCGCCTCCATTGAAACGTTCCCGGAAGAGAAGTGGCGCCAAATCATTGATTTAATGCTGACGGCACCGTTTTTGCTTACCCAGGCGGCATGGCCGCATATGCGTAAAAAAGGCTGGGGGCGCGTGATTAATATTGCCTCTGTGCATGCGCAGGTAGCTTCACCTGGCAAAGCCGCTTATATCAGTGCCAAGCATGGCATGATTGGACTAACGAAAACCGCTGCTTTAGAAGGCGGTGAGCAGGGGATTACCGCTAATACGATCTGTCCTGCCTATGTAAAAACACCACTGGTAGATAATCAGATTGCCGACCAAGCCAAGCTTCATGGCATGGATGAGCAAGAAGTGATTGAAAAAGTCATGCTAAAAAACGCAGCGGTTAAGCGCTTGATTGAGCCATCCGAGGTTGCTGAGTTAGTTGCTTATTTAGCCTCCGATGCGGCGGGCGCAGTAACGGGAGCCAGTTGGAACATTGATCTAGGATGGACCGCCCAATAACATTGCGTTGATGTCTACTCTTTGCGTCGTTGTGGCGCAAAGAGTGGACGAATTACCGGCGTACCGGGCGCTTCTGTAATTTGCGTTGTAATGTGCGCCGATGCATACCGAGCGCCCTAGCCGTGGCTGAAATGTTGCCATCGTGCTCTTGCAACACCTTTTGAATGTGCTCCCACGTTATTCGATTGATAGAGGGAGGGTTGTCGGCTAGCTCAATATTTGGGTCACCATCCTGATGGTCAAAAGCTGCAATAACATCGTCAGCATCTGCTGGTTTACACAGATAGTTAACGGCGCCGAGTTTAATGGCTTCTACCGCTGTGGCGATGCTCGAATACCCCGTTAATACCACAATACGGCAATTCGGTGCGCTTGCCAGCATCTCGGGCAGTAACTTAAGCCCGGAACTATGCTCAAGTTTTAGATCAAGTGTCGCCATGGTGGGCATGAACTGCGTGATCAGTGTCATTGCTTGATCAGCATCATGGGCAACTTGTACCTCAAAACCACGACGCGTAAGCGCTCTACTTAGCACGTGACAAAACATTTCATCATCGTCGACGATTAAAAGGCGTTGGTCTTGCGTCTGCATGATGTCCTCGATTTACTGGCGAATGCTCTGCGTCGCTGTTACTTATCAGGGGCGGAACAAAGAGGCAAAGTTACTTCCGTTAACGTGCCTCCTTCCGGATGATTGTACAGGCTTACTCCACCACCGAAACGATTAATGGTGGCATGGGTTAAAAACAGCCCGATCCCCATGCCTTTGCTTTTGGTGGAAATAAACGTGTCACCTAGCTGATCAGCAATCGACATGGCGATGCCGGGTCCATGGTCGCGAATATCAATGACAACGCTTTCATCTTGCCAATCCAGTCGAATAGCAATCTGCTCTGGGTTAGCGTCGGCGGCGTTATTCAGCAAATTGGTTAGCGCTTGATCTAATGTGGCATCGACGGCCAACCAGGGGCGGCCGCGTCTTTCGGCAACATCAAAAAAGTGGCTAACATCTGGCCTGATAACGAGCCAGCGTTGCACAACGGCAGCTAGCCAAAGTTCAGCATCTAGTATCTCGGGTTCTGCCATGCGCCGACGGTCGGCCGTCGCAACAAGGTGTTGTAAGCGCGATTTGCACACTTCTACCTGCTGGCGAAGAATGGCTATATCTTGTTGTAAGGCAGAGTCATGAGGCGCATCTTGGTGCATTTCATTGAGCAGCACAGCCATGGTTGAAAGCGGCGTGCCAAGCTCATGAGCCGTGCCAGCGGCTTGGGTAGCGACAGCTAACACTTGCTCGTTGCGCAGCGCCGCCTCTCGCGTGCGAGAGAGTGCTTTATCGCGATTACGTAGGGCGTGAGCCATTTTGTAGATAAAGAACGTGACCAGCCCGGCTGATAAGCCGAAATTGAGCCACATACCCAATACATGAAGGCTTAGTGGGCCGTCGCTGTTGATGTGGCCCAGCTGAGGTATCGGGTGATAAAAGAACATCAGGTAGGTGTAACCTGCCATTGAACAGGCGGCGATGATCCAGGCATGCCGCCAGGGAAGGGTTGCAGCGGCGATTGTGACTGGCACTAAGTAGTAAGTAATAAAGGGATTTGTTGAACCGCCTGAAAAATAAAATAGCAGCGTTAAGCCTGCAATATCGGCCAGTAAATGGGCAAGATATTCAAAATGATTAACCGCTTTTGGTCTGCCTAAGCGCCACCAGGTGACGATATTCAGTATCCCCATTGCAATCACAACGCTGACGACTGCGGTCACTGGCAAGTCGAAAGCGAGCAGCTCAATGCCAACGATAATGGCCAGTAAGAAACCGGTCCAGGTGATACCCCTGACGATCGTTAATCGAACAAGGTTACGGTTAGGCGTCGAGAGCGGAAGAGGTAGGGCGGTAGGCATAGCGGAGTTATTTGCTCGATGTTTTCACGTTGTGAATCACATATTTTATAAATAACGTCATAACGAACGTCAGCCATCCCGCTGAGGCAAGCAGGTTGAATAGCAGCATTTTAGGCGGTAGCCAGGCACTGCCCAGTACGGCCTCTAACATGATATGGAAAAACATAGCGAGCAAGAGTGGTAGCGCTAGCGTATGTATCCACATGTCAGTGCGGCGCTTACGTACGTGGTAGCGTTTCAACAAGTAGCGCATTGGACGGTGCGCCCAGCCGAATAACACGAGCGCGCCAACAACGAACAGGACAGCCAGTGTCGGTTCGGTACTCCCATAATACATCGAAAAGGATATTGACCAGGCAAGGCCAAGCCATAGTAATCCTTCAATACTAGCGATTATGTCCGCATAGCGACGCACATTCTGCATAAAAAACTGAGTCCTTGACCTTACAAAGTGTCGCCATGATACGACACTTGGGAACGGCTGTGGGATGGATAGGGGGAGATTTATCCGTTACCCGTATTGGGTATACTGTCATGACTCTTTGACTAAATTCATTTCTGCACAGGACTTGCCGTGGACGCTATTACGTTAACTCGCCCCGATGATTGGCATCTTCATTTACGTGATGATGAGGCGCTAAGCGCTGTGGTAGGTCATACCGCCGCCCAAATGGGGCGTGCGATTATAATGCCTAATTTAAAGCCGCCGATCACCACGACTGCTCAAGCAATAGCGTATCGGCAGAGAATTTTAGCCGCGCTGCCCGAAGGCAGTGCGTTTGAGCCATTGATGACGCTCTATTTGACCGACACGACGCCGCCTGAAGAAATCGAGCGTGCTGCTGAAAGTGGTGTCGTAAAAGCGGTGAAGCTGTATCCCGCGGGTGCTACTACTAACTCTGCATCGGGTGTCACGGACATTGCACACTGCGATGACACTATTGCGATGCTAGCCAGCGTCGGTATGCCGCTGTTAGTGCATGGTGAGGTGACCGATCATGACATTGATATTTTTGATCGAGAGGCGGTGTTTATTGAGCGGGTGATGAAACCGCTTTTGGCTAAACACCCTAAGCTTAAGGTAGTGTTTGAGCATATTACGACCCAGCAGGCTGCTGAGTTTGTCGCAGCGGCACCTAATAACATTGCCGCTACGATTACGGCTCATCACCTGCTGTTTAACCGCAATAAAATGCTGGCGGGTGGGATTCGTCCGCACTATTACTGCTTGCCGATATTGAAGCGTGAGCAGCATCGCCAAGCGTTGTTAAAAGCAGCCACCAGTGGCAGTCCTAAATTCTTTTTGGGTACCGATAGTGCGCCTCATGCCCAAGGCGATAAAGAGTCTAGCTGCGGCTGCGCAGGAGCATATACAGCGCCTGCTGCCATTGAACTCTATGCAGCAGCCTTCGAAGAAATGGATGCCTTGGACAAGCTAGAAGCGTTTGCCAGTCTCAACGGACCGCGCTTTTATGGATTGCCAGTTAATGCTGATAGCGTGACGTTGGAGCGTCGTTCATGGAACCTGCCAGCGCATTATCCCTATACAACTGGCCAGCACATCATTCCGTTAATGGCGGGTGAGAGCCTAGCATGGAAGCTGAAAGCGTAGCGCTTGATGACAGGTCAAAAAAACGGAGCCAACGGCTCCGTTTTGTTAACGCTTGAGGCACTTTTTCTGAGTTCTATTGCTTCATCTGACCAAGCGCGACCAGCATTTGATCTACCATCCGTGAGGAATGGTCAGCCGCGATGTCCAAAAACTGCTCGAATGACAGGTGGTTGTCACCACTGCCGGGTATATCTGAAAGTGCGCGAATGACCACAAATGGGCAGTTATAGAGATGACATGTTTGTGCAATAGCGGCGCCTTCCATTTCAACGGCTAGCATGGTCGGAAACTGGGCGCGGGTAGTAGCGACACGCTCAGGGTCGGCCATAAAGGCATCCCCTGTGGCAACCAATCCCTCACGCACATTAACCTCACCTAATTCGGCAATGGCGTTACGGGCAATATCCCGAAGTTGCTTATCTGCTTGGTAGGCAGCAGGCATACCAGGGACTTGACCAATCTCATAGCCAAAGACCACGGCATCAACATCATGGTGGCGAACTTCATCTGAAATAATCACATCACCAATAGCAAGATCGCTCGCGAAGCCGCCTGCGGAGCCGGTGTTAATGATCGCATCAGGTTGGTGCCGCTCAAGTAAAATCGCGGTGCCTACCGCCGCATTGACCTTACCTATCCCTGACTGCAACACAATAATTTCCAGGCCGTGGCGTGTGCCCGTATAAAAAACGAAGCCAGCATGCTCGTAGCGTTCAGCGTCTTCTAGCTGTCCTGCCAGTATATTCACTTCCTGCGCCATCGCGCCGATGATTCCGATACGTTGCACTTGTGATTACTCCTTAACAAATCGTTAACGGCAGTGGTGTTGGTATCACTACTGGTCTAGGCCTTTGTCGTGCCGTTCAGCGGCTTCTAGCGTGTTTTCAAGCAGCGTTGCAACGGTCATCGGCCCAACGCCGCCAGGCACGGGAGTAATGAAGCTGGCGCGCTCTGCCGCGGCTTTAAAGTCAACGTCACCAGTGAGCGTGCCGTCGTCTTGGCGATTAATGCCAACGTCAATCACGATAGCGCCCGGTTTGATCCATTCCCCTTTAACGATGCCAGGTTTGCCAACAGCGACAACAACCAAGTCAGCGCGGCGCACATGAGACTCAAGCTGCAGAGTGAAGCGGTGACATACCGTTGTGGTGCAGCCTGCCAGCATCAATTCCAACGCCATTGGCCGACCAACAATGTTGGACGCGCCTACAACAGTGGCATCTAACCCTCGCACGGCAATGCCGCTGTGGGCGAGCATGGTCATAATACCTTTAGGCGTGCAGGGCCTGAGCGAAGGCATACGTTGCGCCAGACGACCAATGTTGTATGGGTGAAAACCATCGACGTCCTTGTCTGGGCGAATCCGTTCAAGAATAGGGCGAGAGTCTAAATGCTCTGGCAATGGCAGTTGAACAAGAATGCCGTCAACCGTTGCATCGTTATTTAACTGATCGACCAGCGCTTCCAGTTCATGCTGCTGCGTATCAGCGGGTAGCGCATGTTGAAAAGAGAGGATGCCTGCCTGCTCACAGGCACGGTGTTTGTTGCTGACATAAACATGGGAAGCTGGGTCTTCCCCGACCACAACAACAGCTAGTCCAGGTGCCCGATCGCCAGCTTGCTGGCGCGCGCTGATTTTCTCGGCAACTTGCTGGCGGACATTAGCGGCGATGGCCTTGCCATCGATAAGTTGGGCGGTCATGTAATAGAATCCCTGTGAAGGTTAGAAACGAAGCTGGGTGACTATGTCTAGGCCGTGGCGTTTAAAGTATGGGAAGGGCGGCGGGTGAGCATCGTACCCGAACCTGTGTACCTGAACACCGATACTTAAACCCCGCTATCTATCACTCAGAACTGAAATTACGTGGCTGAGCGCAGGAGGTCACGGGCTTTCGATAAGGGCTGATTTTCGCATGCTAGGGCGACAAGGCAAAGCTTCTAACGAATCAATCACTTTAGGTGTTGACTTTAATCTCAGAAATAGTAATATATGCCTCGCTTGAGACGGGACATGCAGCAGCGTCTAAGGTAAGAAATCGGGATGTAGCGCAGTCTGGTAGCGCGCCTGCTTTGGGAGCAGGATGTCGGGGGTTCGAATCCCTCCATCCCGACCACATACCTAGCGCGGAAGGTGGTAACTTGCTTTTCCGAACATTGGTTGTGGTCAAGTGCTCATCAGTATTCAGTCTCTTAGAATGCTTTATGTGCGCCCATAGCTCAACCGGATAGAGCAACGGCCTTCTAAGCCGTAGGTTGCGGGTTCGAGTCCTGCTGGGCGTGCCATTAAAGCTTTTAATGGACGCATTCGGTAAGACATGTAAGTCAGTACTTCATCAATGGTGGATGTAGCTCAGTGGTAGAGCCCCGGATTGTGGCTCCGGTGGTCGTGGGTTCGATCCCCATCATCCACCCCATTTGATGACGCATATTAATCGTATGCAACTCCAGTTTTAGGTTGTGGTGGATGTAGCTCAGTGGTAGAGCCCCGGATTGTGGCTCCGGTGGTCGTGGGTTCGATCCCCATCATCCACCCCATTAACCTTATTGTAATCCTCAAAGTATCCCTCTCCTTTATTATCGCTTTTCCCTTTATTAATTATTTTATTTGAAATCAAGCTGACCTATGTTCGGCTGTTTTGCGTTTTTTGGTCGCTCGTGATTTAAATCTTTGCGTGTTTTAAGCCTCTTTCACCTTGTTTGCTACGCAATGCCTTTCCTAGGTTTTGCCTTTGATTTATTTTGTGTTCGAAAAATGTCTCTCTACCTGAAATTATTGCGAAATTTTCCTAGGCTTCTTATTGCGATGCCGCCTTAGCCGGGGGCAGGTCTGCGCTTGGTGAGCCGCTTAAAAAGGTCTTTAGTGAGCAGTGTTGGTGCATTTTGATGGCTTTGGCGATACGTGTAGTAAAGTCATCTATATTATTTTTTATTGCGATATTTGTTGCTGCTTTTTGGGCTTAAAACAGTTTTTTAAGCTATGTTAATGCTTCTTGGTTAGTGATATTTTTTAGTTAGTTATTTGTTGAAAATAATCATTTGATCTGTAGTCAGTATTTTCTTTTAGGGAGTGCAACACAATGGCACGTCAAACGGTGGTGTTAGGGGCAGGTATGGTCGGTGTTAGCATTGCATGGCACTTGCAACAGCGTGGCCATCAAGTAACGCTGGTTGATCGCCGCCAACCTGGTCGTGAAACCTCTTTCGGCAATGCCGGCATTATCCAGCGCGAAGCGGTTCGCCCCTATGCTTTCCCGCGGGATATGAAAACCATCCTGAGCGTGCTGCCAAACAAGCGTGTTGATATTCGTTATCGACCTGCAGGCATGATTAATGCTGCTTCGCCGTTGTTGAGCTACTGGCATAACTCCTCCAGCCGCCACTATAAAAAAATAGTGCCTGAGTATGCGTCATTGATACAGCTCTGTTTGAAGACTCACGGCCCTATGATTGAAGCGGCAAATGCTGAACATTTGGTTCGCCGAGAAGGCTGGCTGGAGATTTATCGTACGCCAGCAGAGCTAGAAAAACGCGTAAAAGAAGCGCAAGACGCCCGGGATAATTTTGGTGTTCAGTTTGATGTCTTGGATCGCGCTGCATTAGAGGCTAAAGAGCCAGATTTAGGCAGCGATATTATTGGTGCTATTCACTGGCTTGACCCTTGGACAGTTGCCGACCCAGGTGGGCTGGTAGCCGCTTATGCCGATGCTTTTATGCAACAAGGCGGGCGTATTTTGCAAACTGATATTAAAGGGTTGAAGCAGCAAGGAGAGCGCTGGCAAGTCGATACGGCTGCTGAGTGCCTAGAAGCTGACCAAGTTGTCGTTGCACTGGGTCCATGGGCAGGTAGTTGGTTGAAAGGCTTAGGCTACCATTTCCCGACCTTTGTTAAGCGTGGCTATCATATGCACTACGCCACACAACCTTCTAAAAAGCTTCACTATTGGTTAATGGATGCGGAAGTGGGTTACTTGCTTGCCCCTATGAATGCAGGCGTTCGGTTGACCACCGGGGCTGAGCTTGACCGGCTTGAGTCGCCAGCAGATGAGCAGCAGTTAGCGGCTGCAGAAAAAGTTGCTCGCACGATATTCCCCCTTGCGGAGCGTCGCGACGCCTCTGCTTGGAAAGGCGCACGACCATGTTTGCCTGACATGAAGCCTGTTATAGGGCCTGCTCCCAAGCATCAAGGTCTGTGGTTGGCTTTTGGGCATGGGCATCAAGGATTTACCTTAGGTCCTGCTACTGGGCAATTGTTGGCGGATATGATAGAAGGTGAGCCAACTGAGATTGATATGGCGCCCTTTAGGGCTGACCGTTTCTAACCGGTGAGTAGTGGTTGTCTAAGTGTTTAATAGGCGGGGCGCTTGGTAGTAAAGCATGATGTTTGCTATGTTGGTAAAACATATTCAGATTGAGAGGTGAATGATGGATGTTGCCGTAAGCAACGCAGTGAGCACCGCACTCTATATGAATCAGGCACAATCTGCTGAACAAGCACAGATGCAGCTTTTTAAGCAGGCTCTTGATATGCAAGCGCAGCAAGTGTCGGAAGTACTTGCCTCTGCCAACCTGGGCGCTCAGCCTAGCCTTGCCCAAGAGGGCAGCGTAGGGACTCAGGTCAATACTTACGCCTAGCCAAATAAAAGTCAGTACGAAAAAAGCGCCGACATGTTCGGCGCTTTTTTAATTCCCCTTAACTACTTTCCTAGTGGATGTCGTCGCTTTTCTTGAGATTGAGATAAAAATCGCTCTAGCAGTTGGAGGTGCGCAGCTCGCTATTATTAAGGCTATGTGCGAGAAATCCAGGTCGGTAAAGTGATGTGTCGTTGCTTATCTGTCATAATATATCAATGGCATATTTTGATGCGTTATAATAGATCATTCTTGTGTTTTTCCAAGCTTATTGATGTGTTTTTGCATATAATTTGTGTTCAATGATGCATTAAAGAATATCAGATATGAGTTATGCAACAGAGCAAATACTGGAGAGCCTTCGAGAAGCTCGCGCACGTAAGGGGCTAAGCCAGAGAGAGCTGAGCGCTCGATCGGGTGTACCTCAAAGCCATATCTCGAAAATCGAGTCTGGAGGCGTTGATCTAAGGGTTTCCAGCTTGATTGCGCTCGCGCGTGTACTCGACCTAGAGCTATTTGTCGCGCCTAAAAAATCTGTACCAGCGATAAAGTCGATCATTCGCAGTAGCAAAGGAAATCAGGATGAGGGTGAGCAGGTGTCACCTGCATACCAGTTAGATGGTGACAGCGATGAGTAACAATGTGTCCACGCTCAACGTTTTGCTCTATGGCAAGCCTGTCGCAACGATCACCAACGTCGGCAATGACAGAACGCTATTTGCCTTTACGGATGCTTATGTGATTGATGAATCTCGGCCTGTGTTGGGACTTGGATTTAAAGATTCACTTGGTGGTTTGCTCACTAACTTCAAACCTACCCAAACCAAACTAACACCTTTTTTCTCCAATCTACTGCCAGAAGAAACGATGCGTAACTACTTGGCGGAGCGTGCTGGTGTGAACCCTGCGCGGGAGTTTTTTCTATTGTGGATGTTAGGGCAGGACTTAGCGGGAGCGGTTACTGTTGAAACTGCCGATGGTGAAACGCTGCCGCCTAATGTGCATCGAGAAATAGAAGATGGAATCAAATGTGAAGCAGCGATGCGCTTTTCATTAGCGGGTGTGCAGTTGAAATTTTCAGCAGTACAACATGCCAATAGCGGTTTGACGATCCCTGCTACGGGGAGAGGTGGCTCATGGATTGTGAAATTGCCATCATCTCGCTTTGAAGGCGTACCGGAAAATGAATATTCGATGATGGAATTGGCGCGAATGTTAGCAATGGATGTGCCAGAAACTCAGCTGCTACCCATTAACCAGATTGCCAATATCCCGGAAGGAATCGAAAAGTATGGCGGCTCGTTTAAAGATGCTCAGGCCTTTGTGATCAAACGTTTTGACCGCGCTGATGGGCACGCAGTACATATTGAAGACTTTGCGCAAGTTTTTGGCGTGTATCCCCAAGATAAATACAAAAAGGCTAGTATGCGTAATATCGCGCAGGTCATCGGCATAGAAGGTCAAGAGGAAGACATTGCTGAATTTATTCGCAGGTTGGTATTCAATACGCTAATTGGCAATGCAGATATGCATTTGAAGAATTGGTCTGTGATTTACAAAGACAAGCGCACTGCATCAATTGCACCGGCTTATGACTTCGTCTCGACCATTCCCTATATTCCCGATGATAGTGCCGCGTTAAAGGTTAGCCGCAGCAAAAAGTTCAGTGAATTTACGCTGGATGAACTATCACATTTAGCAGCCAAAGCCATGTTGCCAGAAAAATTGGTGTTGGATACGGCCAAGCAAACTGTCGCTAGTTTCCATGAAGTATGGGCGAAAGAAAAAGCCCATTTGCCGCTCACCAAGTCTATGATTGAAGCAATTGAGAAACACTTGCTCGGCATACCACTGCGCTAACTCAATGAACATAGCACCAAACCCCTCATAACGTTACAATCTGCCCCATTTTGAACATCTCAGCGTCGGTGACCTTCAGGTTAAGTGCATAGCTGAGTACAAATCTCTGTAGAGGTAAGATGAAAGATACACAGTTGGCTCGTGAGGCGGAGCTTAGACGCACGTTCGCTATCATTTCGCACCCCGACGCTGGTAAAACCACCATCACCGAAAAAATGCTGTTATTCGGAAATGCTATTCAGCTAGCTGGCTCTGTTAAGAGCAAGCGTAATGATCGCCATGCCACATCAGACTGGATGAAGATGGAGCAAGAGCGCGGGATCTCGGTCACGACGTCGGTGATGCAGTTCCCTTATGGTGGGCGTATCGTGAACTTGCTGGATACCCCAGGGCACGAGGATTTCTCCGAAGATACTTATCGTACATTAACTGCGGTGGATTCTGCGTTAATGGTGATTGATGGTGCGAAAGGTGTTGAGGATCGTACCATTAAGCTGATGGAAGTCTGCCGTTTACGCACCACACCAATATTAACGTTCATCAACAAGATGGACCGCGATATCCGCGATCCCATCGAAGTCATGGACGAGGTCGAGACAGTACTCAACATCCAGTGTGCGCCGATGACATGGCCGATTGGCATGGGGCGGCACTTTAAGGGCGTGTATCACCTTTATAACGATGTTATTCATCTGTATACCCAGGGACAAGGCAGCCGTATTCCAGATGACAAGCGAATTGAGGGGTTAGATAACCCGGAAGTTGACGCTGTACTTGGTGAAGAGCAGGCCGAAGAGCTACGCATGGAAGTCGAATTAGTGCGTGGTGCTTCCCATGAGTTTGATCTTGATGCCTATCGTCGTGGTGAGCTGTCGCCGGTGTACTTTGGTACCGCAATGGGTAACTTCGGCGTACGCGAAATGATGGATGGGTTTGTTGAGTACGCGCCACCGCCCCAGCCACGCCAGACAGATATCCGCGAAGTAACCGCTCAGGATGATCGCTTTACTGGGTTCGTATTTAAAATTCAGGCGAATATGGATCCCAACCATCGTGACCGTATTGCCTTTTTACGTGTCTGTTCCGGTAAGTACGAAAAGAATATGAAGATGCGCCACGTGCGAATCGGCAAAGATGTAAAAATTGCCGATGCGCTAACGTTTATGGCGTCAGACCGTTCTCAGGTAGAAGAGGCTTGGCCAGGCGATATTATTGGCTTACACAATCACGGCACGATTCAAATTGGGGATACCTTCACTGTTGGTGAAGATATGCGCTTTACCGGCATCCCTCACTTTGCGCCAGAGTTGTTCAAGCGTGTTCGTTTAAAAGACCCGTTAAAAATGAAAGCGCTGCAGAAAGGCCTCCAGCAGCTTTCAGAAGAGGGCGCTACGCAGGTCTTTATGCCGATGGATAACAACGACCTGATTCTTGGTGCTGTCGGTACACTGCAGTTTGACGTTGTTGCTCACCGCTTGAAGGAAGAGTACAAAGTTGACTGTCTCTATGAAGGGGTCAATGTACAAACCGCACGCTGGGTCTATTGCGAAGACGCCAAAATGTTGGAAGAGTTTAAGCGTAAAGCGAGCTCCAACCTGGCTATCGATGGCGGCGGCTACCTGACGTATATCGCGCCGACGCGGGTCAACCTGCAGATGACCCAAGAGCGCTGGCCAGATATTCGTTTCCAGCCCACCCGCGAGCACTGATCGAACCTTTCTTACTATAGTGACTTCCCTGTTATGTTGATTGATGCTCACTGCCACCTGGATTTCGAGGCATTTGACGATGATCGCGATGCGGTCATCGAAAATGCCAAGGCGGTGGGCGTCAAACACTTTATTGTGCCATCAACGACGCGCTCCCTATGGCCTAATGTGTTGACGCTTGGCGCGCGTAAGGAAGTAAGTAGTTGTGTTGGCCTTCACCCTTACTTTATTGATCAACACGCTAAAGACGATTTGGTCGCCTTGGAGCAGCTTTTAGCTGCACCGAAGGTTGAAGCCGAAAAGCGCGTTGTGGCAATCGGTGAGTGTGGTATTGATGGCCGCTTTACGGAGTCATTAGATAAACAGTGGGCCTATTTCGATGCGCAGCTCGGCCTAGCAAAACAGTTCGCTTTACCTATTGTGGTGCACTGCGTAAAAGCGAGTGATCAGGTAAGCAAACGTCTACGCCAGCTAGAGCTTCCTAGAGGTGGGCTTATCCATGCGTTCTCAGGTTCTTATGAGCAGGCCACTAAGTTTCTCGATCTAGGCTATACCCTGGGTTTGGGCGGGGCGATTACCTACGAGCGCGCACAACGACTGCGTAATGTGGTGTCACGCTTACCTGACGATGGCTTTGTGTTAGAAACTGACAGCCCCGATATGCCGCTTAGCGGCTATCAGGGGCAACGTAATGAACCATGCAGAGTGGCTAAGGTAGCTGGAGTAGTAGCAGCACTTCGCCATCAGTCATTTGAAAAAGTAGCGGCACTGAGCAGTGCGAATGCTATTCGCTTATTCCAACTCCCATATTTCAATTGCTACTAGGCGGTTAGGCTGCTGGCCAGCTGTTCAGGGTCGAGGCGCTCAACGGCATAAGGAAGGTCGCAGAGCGTTATCGGATGCCCTTGCCAATAAAGGGGTGAGAGCGCTTCAATCGCTTTAGTATTTGCAACGGCGAGCATTTCAATTTGCTGGTTGTCGCTAAATGCGCTGCTAACGACTTCACCGACGGTTTTCTCCTGCTCATCTACTAGTGTGTCACCAACCTGGGGCAAGCTGCTAACACTAGCGGTAACGCGCACTAAGCGCTTTTTTACTTGGCCCCGAAAATGCGCCCGGGCGACGACTTCTTGCCCTGTATAGCAACCTTTCTTAAAGCTTATTCCCCCAAGTGCTTCCCAATTCAACATTTGTGGGAGGAAATGATCTTGCTGCGGGGCTGTTAACCACGCCAAACCGCTGCGGATATCTGCTAATTGCCACGTGTTAAGCGCATCTTCATCATCATTTATTTCAATAGCGCTCTGTTCAGCAGAATCTTCTATGCTGACTAACCAACGCCCGCTACCTGGCTGGCATAAGACCGTCGCTTGGGTATTGCTGTGATGGGTATAAGGTTGATCAGGAAGCGCTAAACCAAACGCTTGAGCAACCTTGTTGGCACTTTCGCTGGCGCCGACGATTAGCATTGATGACTGAGCCTGCAATTCGACGCGATAAAAAGCGGCAAATTTGGCTAAATGGCTGGCAAGCACATCGCGTAATGAGGTGCTCAACAGTAGCCTATAATGGTCGTTGCTTATTTTCAGTAATTGAGCATTGGCCAGCATTCTTCCCTTTGGTGTGCAAAAGCAGGTAAGAGGGGCAAAAAAGCCATTGGCTAAGCTAACCTGTGCGCTTGTTTGCCCTTGCAGGAATTTCTCAGCATCTGCACCTTTGACATCTAAGGCGGCGAGGTGAGGCAAACGGACGCAGCCATTCATCTTGAGTAACGAAGAGACAGTCGCCATATAGACTCCATATGGGAAGATAGGGTAAACGTAACGTAATCGCATTTGTATCAAAGGTGCGGGCACTGCGAGTAGATTGCAAGGGCCCTGGCGCATGCTAGACTGCTTTGCCTGTATCAGTTTTGCATAGCTTTCAATAGCGTACTCACTTCAATTCAGCGTAGAAAAGGGCAAGGAATGGCATATCAATCATTAACGTTCCAAGGTGTCACAACAGTCGATCAGGTGAATAAGATTACCACGGCGCTGATGATGCTGGATGGTGTCGATAGTGCTGAGGTAGGGCGCCACGGAGCAGAAGTAGAAGGGCGAGCTAAGCGTGAAGCGCTTATAAAAGCTGTTGAGAAGTTAAACCTCGGTATAAAGGTTTCCTAATGCATAAGCCAATCACGATTATTAGTGAGCGTAACCAGACATTTCGTCAGCGTATTGAAGTCGATGGTTTGGAAGATCTTTATGGGGATGTCCCGCCGGCAGTTGAGGGAGACGGTAGTGCACCTGATCCGCATGATTACTTTGATATTGCCCTAGGTACCTGCAAGGCGATTACCGTGCAAATGTATGCCAGGCGCAAAGAGTGGCCGCTTGAGGGCATCACTGTCAAAGTACAGCGCGATGATAGTGAGGAAAGAAAAGGTGTCTATAAGTTAGCTGTGACGATGACTTTCCACGGCATTGAGGATCCTGAACAGCGGGCAAAGCTAGAGGATATAAGCCATCGTTGCCCGATACAGCGGTTGATGACCCAGGCGACGGTTGAAATTTCCACGTTTACCGAGTAGTTCACTTCCCCCTCTTAAGGAGTCATGATGAGCAAGGAATTCCGGCTGCAGTCCAAATTTAAGCCTGCTGGTGATCAGCCCGCCGCGATACGCAGCCTGATTAGTGGGCTTGAGTCGGGGCTTGCCCATCAGACCTTATTAGGGGTGACTGGCTCAGGTAAAACGTTCACGATGGCAAACATTGTGCAGCAGCAGCAGCGTCCGACGATTGTAATGGCGCCCAATAAAACGCTGGCTGCTCAGCTATATGGTGAGTTCAAATCATTTTTTCCGGATAACGCTGTCGAATATTTTGTCTCTTACTACGACTATTATCAGCCGGAAGCCTATGTCCCTTCTTCAGATACCTTTATTGAGAAAGATGCCTCGATAAATGACCACATCGAGCAAATGCGCTTATCGGCTACCAAAGCGCTGCTTGAGCGTCGAGATGCGCTGATTGTTGTCTCGGTATCGGCAATCTATGGTCTTGGTGATCCAGACCAGTATCTCAAGATGCGGTTGCACTTCACCCGTGGTGAATTAATTGACCAGCGTGCTTTTTTACGCCGCTTGGCCGAATTGCAATATACCCGCAACGATATGGATTTCCGCCGAGGCACCTACCGGGTGCGCGGCGATGTGATCGATATTTTCCCCGCGGACTCTGACGAGGAAGCGGTGCGGGTGGAGTTGTTTGATAACGAAATTGATTCTATACGCTTATTTGATCCATTAACTGGCGAGGTGCGAACTCATGTGCCTCGTATGACCATCTATCCTAAATCTCACTATGTCACTCCGCGAGAAACTATTTTAGGCGCTATTGATGCAATCAAGGCAGAGCTTAAGGAGCGTCTTGAGTGGATGCGTAAGCACGAGCGTTTAGTTGAAGCACAGCGCCTAGAGCAACGAACTCTTTACGATATTGAAATGATGCTAGAGCTTGGCTACTGCAACGGCATTGAAAACTACTCGCGCTATCTTTCGGGTCGTGCGCCTGGCGAACCACCACCGACGTTCTTCGACTATCTGCCGGATGACGCGTTACTGTTTATCGATGAGTCGCATGTCAGCGTGCCCCAGGTTGGCGGTATGTATAAGGGCGACCGTTCTAGAAAAGAGACTCTGGTTGAATATGGCTTCCGGCTACCCTCTGCGTTAGATAACCGGCCAATGAAATTTGAAGAGTGGGAATCTATTTCGCCTCAAACCATCTTTGTGTCGGCAACACCAGGCAAGTATGAAGCAGAACATGCTAGCCAAGTTGTCGAACAGGTAGTGCGCCCAACAGGCTTGTTAGATCCAGAAATAGACGTTCGCCCGGCCAGTACCCAGGTTGATGACCTGCTGTCAGAAATTGGCTTACGTACCGCCGTAGGTGAGCGCGTTCTGGTGACCACCTTGACTAAACGCATGGCGGAAGATCTAACCGAATACTTTGATGAGCACGGTATCCGCGTGCGCTATTTACATTCGGATATTGATACCGTTGAGCGAGTCGAAATCATCCGCGACCTGCGTCTTGGTAAGTTCGATGTTTTAGTGGGAATCAACTTACTTCGGGAAGGCTTAGATATTCCTGAAGTGTCGCTTGTTGCCATCTTGGATGCCGATAAAGAGGGCTTTTTACGCGCTGAGCGTTCACTGATTCAAACGATTGGCCGTGCAGCCCGTAACGCCCATGGTAAAGCTATTTTGTACGGTGACAAAATCACCGATTCAATGCGCAAAGCCATCGATGAGACCGAACGTCGCCGCGCCAAGCAGACCGCTCATAACCAAGAGCATGGCATCACGCCAACCACAGTAACGCGCTCTGTGGCGGATATTCTTGAAGCTGCTCAGGCACCAGGTAAGAAGAGCAGCCGTCGCCGTGGCAACGAGCGGCAAGTGGCAGAGAGTACTGCTGAGTATGATGTCACCACGATGAGCAAACACGATCTGCTTGAAGCTATCAGTAAACTAGAGGATGCCATGTTTGAAGCTGCGCAAAATCTAGAGTTTGAAGAAGCAGCGAGACTGCGTGATCAGCTTCATAAAATGCAAGAAAAACAGCTGGCGCTGGGGTAATCGATGCCTGAAGGCCCTGAAATCCGCCGTGCAGCAGATAGAATTGAGCGGCAGATAGGTGGCAAACATCTGGATGATGTGTGGTTTGCGTTTCCTGAACTCGCCGAGCAAGCCAATTCATTGATTGGTCAACGAGTTCAGGCAGTTGATACGTGGGGCAAGGCCATGCTCGTCCGTTTTGCAGACCATCGTGTGCTGTACTCCCACAACCAGCTTTATGGCGTATGGAAGCTACATAGCGAAAATAGGCCGCCAAGCACCAAGAGGTCACTACGCGTTCGGCTGGTGGCTGAGGGCAGGGTGGCTAGTCTTTACAGCGCGTCTGATATTTCGCTCTGGCATGAGAGTGAGTTGAGCCATCACCCTTTCTTGTCGCGCCTTGGGCCTGATTTATTAAGTCAAAACGTATCGTCTGATGATGTGAAACAACGCCTGACTGGTTCAGCGTTTATACGCAGAAGCCTGGGTGCATTGTTACTTGATCAAGGGCTTGTCGCTGGATTAGGAAATTACTTGCGCTCTGAAATTCTTTTTTTATCTAACGTGCACCCTAAAAAGCGCCCCTGTGACTTAACTGAAAACCAGCTAGACCTGCTCGCCACTACAATTGTGGAAACGACCCGTCAGGCGTATTTGGAAGCGGGTGTTACTAATCGTGAGGCATGGATTAAACAAGCTATTGCCTCCGGTGAGCCACGCCGCCAATGGCGCTTTAGTGTATTTGAACGCGCCGGCCTTTCCTGCCACCGCTGCGGCTCAGTAATCGAACGTATAATGGTTGGTTCTCGCCGTTTATATTTATGCTCAACGTGTCAATCCCTATAGTTTATACCGTTATCTCACGCATGCTGATAAAAATCAGACTAATGCCCTAGTTATCAAATGTAGGTTAGCGGTGGTTGTGGCTGCCGCATATAAGGCCAATACGGTATACTTACCGGTACATCTAGACGGCCATTAAAAAGGCCGCAGCCAAGACGATAACCGAGGAGCTGTTTGTCCATGACCGTGATTCGCCAGGACGACGTCATTCAGAGCGTTGCCGATGCTCTACAGTACATCTCTTACTACCATCCTAAAGATTTCATTGATGCAATGTCAGCCGCTTACGAGCGTGAAGAGAACCCCGCGGCGAAAGACGCAATTGCACAAATCTTAATTAACTCACGCATGTGCGCTACGGGACATCGTCCAATTTGCCAAGATACCGGTATTGTGACGGTGTTTGTTCACGTGGGTATGAACGTCACCTGGGACGCCGAGCTAAGCCTCGATGACATGATTAACGAAGGTGTGCGCCGCGCGTATCAACTGCCTGATAACGTGCTGCGTGCTTCTGTGCTCGCAGACCCCGACGGTAAGCGAGCCAATACCAAAGACAACACCCCAGCGATAATTCACCATTCGCTTGTGCCGGGCGATAAGGTCGATATCCACGTCGCCGCGAAAGGCGGTGGTAGCGAAGCTAAATCTAAGTTTGCGATGCTAAACCCATCCGATAGTGTTGTGGACTGGGTGATGGAGCAGTTGCCCAAAATGGGCGCAGGCTGGTGCCCACCGGGTATGTTGGGAATTGGTATTGGTGGTACCGCTGAAAAGGCCATGATGATTGCCAAAGAAGCGTTGCTCGATCCTATCGATATTCAAGATTTGCAGGCGCGAGGACCTAGTAATCGCGCTGAAGAGCTACGTTTGGAACTGTTCGATAAAGTGAATAAGAGCGGTATCGGCGCTCAGGGCTTAGGTGGTTTAACCACGGTGCTGGATATTAAAGTTAAAGACTATCCAACCCATGCGGCCAATAAGCCTGTGGCCATTATTCCCAACTGTGCAGCCACGCGTCATGCGCACTTCACGCTTGATGGCAGTGGCCCTGTGGCACTTCCTGCCCCTAAACTTGAAGATTGGCCAGAAATTACCCGTGAAGCAGGCGATAACGTCAAACGCGTCAACCTAGATAGCGTCACTCCCGAAGAAGTCAAAACGTGGCAGCCGGGTGATACGTTGCTGTTGAACGGTAAGCTATTAACCGGCCGTGATGCAGCGCATAAACGTATGGTCGATATGATTGCCAAAGGCGAGCCGCTACCGGTTGATATGAAAGGCCGCTTTATTTACTACGTAGGGCCAGTTGATCCGGTCGGTGACGAAGTGGTTGGCCCCGCAGGTCCAACCACTGCTACTCGAATGGACAAATTCACCCGCACTATGCTTGAAGAGACTGGCTTGTTGGGCATGGTTGGTAAAGCGGAACGAGGCCAAACCGCTATTGATGCCATTCGCGATAACCAGGCGGTGTATTTGATGGCTGTTGGCGGCTCTGCCTACCTTGTTGCCCAGGCAATTAAGAAGTCACGGGTTGTTGGTTTTGAAGATCTAGGAATGGAAGCCATCTACGAATTTGAAGTTGAAGATATGCCCGTTACTGTCGCTGTCGATAGCCTAGGCACGTCTGTCCACCATACAGGACCGGCAAAATGGAAGGAGATCATCGCTCAAAAGGCGTAGCATACTGATGGCGTCGAACCGCAGTCAGTGACAATAAGCCCCGTCTCTCGCGGGGCTTTTGTGCATTAGCGCTGCAATAATCTGATCAACAGCTCACTTAATAGCGAGGAACAGGCAATGACCTCATGGTTGCTAGGGACCAGCATTATGTTGATACACCTATTGGGTATCGTGTCAGCAGTTATGGCGCTTATGTCGAGCAGAACATCCCAGGGGGCTATTGCTTGGATTATTTCACTATTAACGTTTCCTTATGTTGCGCTGCCTGCGTATTGGTTTTTCGGGCGCCCGCGCTTTTATGGCTACGTAACCGCAAGAGGGGCACGAGATAACGTATTACGCCGCGTATTGGTACGTTATCGCCATAATATTAAGCCGCACCTTTCTTCGCCGACGAGCATCGATATTCAGGCAGTTGAACAGTTGGCAATGATGCCGCTGACTAAAGGCAATAGTGCCGACTTGTTGATCGATGGTGAAGCCACCTTCACAAGTCTTTTTGAAGGTATTGATCAGGCCAAAAGTTATTTGCTGCTGCAGTTTTTTATTGTACGTAACGATGCTTTAGGTAAACGGTTGCAAGACCATTTAATCAAAGCCGCACAGCGAGGAGTGCGCGTTTATTTCCTATATGATGAAGTAGGTAGTCGGAAACTAGACGATGGCTTTTTAAATGAGATGATCAAAGCAGGTATCGAAGTAAAAGCGTTTCGTTCTTCTCGAGGCTTCAAGCATCGTTTTCAGCTTAATTTTCGTAACCATCGCAAAATAGCGGTCGTGGATGGCAGCAAGGGCTGGGTAGGTGGCTTAAATGTTGGTGTAGAATACCTTGGACAAAACCCACGCCATGGCCCCTGGCGCGATACCCATCTAGCCCTCGGCGGCCCGTGTGTGCTGGGGTTACAGGAAGCTTTTTGGGAAGATTGGCACTGGGCAACAGGGGAAGTTATTACCCTGAATTGGCACGCTGAGAGTCATCCGCAAGATGATCATCATGTGGTTATTGTGCCATCTGGCCCGGCTGATAAACAGGATACGGCTAGTCTTTTAATTCAGCAGTTAATTCATAGTGCCAATGAAAGGCTCTGGGTCACCAGTCCATACTTCGTGCCAGATCAAGGAGTGCAGGATGCACTTAGGTTAGCAGCAATGCGAGGCGTAGATGTGCGGGTTATGATTCCCGAGCGCCCCGATCATTTGTTGGTGTTTCTATCTGCATTTTCATTTCTGCCTGATATGTTAAGAGCTGGTGTAAAAATATACCGTTATCTTCCTGGCTTTTTACATCAAAAGGTCATGCTAATTGACAACAACGCAGCAACCGTCGGCACAATAAACCTGGATAATCGATCTTTTAGGCTTAACTTTGAAATAACGGCCTTCATACCCAGTACCGCATTTGCTAGTAAAGTACATGCCATGTTGGAGCAAGATTTTGCTCAGTGTCGACGCGTTACAATTGACGAAATTAGCCAGCGCCCAATGTGGAAGAAAGTAGTTTCTCGTGCGGCATATTTAACCGCACCTATTCAGTAATCAGTAATAACCCTGCACGCCGCTAACAACGATTAGGCAAAAGGAGTTTTGGGTGAATTTAGAAACAAAATGGCTTGAGGATTTCGTTGCATTAGCCAATACACGAAGTTTTTCGGCATCTGCCAGGCAGCGCCATGTTACTCAGCCTGCATTCAGCCGCCGTATTCGTGCGCTAGAGCAAGCGGTAGGGGTCACCTTAGTCGATCGTTCGACAACACCGATTGGGCTGACCTCGGAGGGCCAATTGTTTTTGATCACCGCACGCAATCTAGTCGAGCAGTTAAACGAGTCATTAAGCCATCTCCGGGGAGTTTCTATTGCGAATGAAGCACTTGATATCGTCGCGGCACACTCACTTGCATTAAGCTTTTTCCCGCCTTGGATTTCCCGTTTACAAAAAGGCTTGGGTGAGTTGCCTACACGATTGGTCGCTATGAACGTTGGGGAAGCTATCCATGTTCTGCGCGAAGGCAACTGTGATCTGATGTTGGCATATTATGATCCCTTTGCCACTATGCAGCTGGACGCAGAAGTCTTTCCCTCTTTCTCGATTGGCCAAGTAAAAATGCTGCCGGTTTCACTCCCAGATGAAGACGGCAAGCCGCTTTTTTCGATTCAAAATGATAGCTCGATTCCCTATTTAGCTTATACGCAGGGCGCTTTTCTGGGACGAAGTGTACGCATGCTGCTCAAAAACGACCCATTACGACTGAAGCTGCGCACGGTTTACGAAACGGCCATGGCGGAAGGATTGAAAGGCATGGTGCTGCAAGGAGTGGGGGTTGCTTGGATTCCTGATTTTTGTATTCGTGAAGAGCTCAAAACCGGCAAACTGGTAAGAGCTGGCGATGAAAATTGGGATATCCCACTAGAAATTAGACTTTACCGCTGTTCGTTAGTCCATAAACCCGGCGTTGAGCGTCTCTGGCGTCAAATGATGAAATTGCCACGCGATTTTCTGCAGGCTTAGCCAGCAGAGCGACTAGAAAAAAGCCCCAGATTTTAAAATGTGCCTAAATCGGCCGGTAATCCAAGAAAATTTTGAATAATAAAGAAGTGATCTTCAAACAAGCTTTCAGGTTCTAGATCAGCAAGGGCGACCCAGCGAGCATGGTCGCCGCCTTTGACTGGCTTTAAACGGGGCAACTGCTGATCAGGCCTGAGAGCAAAATAGAAGGCTTCAGCTAACGTTCGTCCACGCCAACTGCGGTGAGGCTCATCAAATAAGCGTTGTCCACGTAGCGAGCCCTTTAAAACGGGCTCAGGCACTTTAAGTCTTAACCTCTCACGGAGTTCCCTTAAGCAAGCATCTAGTAAGCGCTCATGAGGATTTATAAAGCCTCCGGGTAATGCCAGAAGTCCTTTACCCGGTGCCGCCATGCGCTTCACCAACAAAATATGGCCTGATTGGACGACAACCGCATTAACAGTCACAAAAATGGGCGGATAGGGGGCCTGTGCCCAAGCTTGTTTGTATTGATCAAGTAGCTGCTGCTCTTCTAGTAGGCCGTGATAGGCAATACCTTTGCAAAACCTGTCAACGCTTTTGACGACTTCCGGAGGTAAGTCGTGGTAGGCACCGGTACTCAAGTAGTCATCGGTAGAACCCGGTGAGCGAAATAACCGCTCACGTATTTGACTCGCAGAGATACCTTCAACAAGTGGGACGCTAATGGACTCCCATTGAGGGAAAAGCGATAAATAATAGCTTGATTGTCCTCTACTCGCACCAATCAAACCAATACGCGGTAAGCGTGCGTTTGCAGGAGACGTCAAATCACGCACTTTGCGTTGCACATCACGTACCCACACATCATCGTTATAAAGCGCATCGAGTAGTGGCGTGATTTCCAGGCGTTGATTGTCTTGATCATCAAACCCAGAACGAATCATTGCCTGTCGCTCATCGAATGTCCACGGATTGCGTAAAGAGCGTGCTTGCCAAGCAGAGCCCACTAATACGATGACTTGACGTGCTTGTTTTAACGCCTCTCGAATAATGGCAAGGTGGCCAAGATGGGGAGGCTGAAAACGACCAATAAACACCAAGCAATCAAAGTCGTAAGCCGTAGTAGATTTAACAGCATCCGAATTCATAGCGCTTCCTTGGTCGTAAGTGAGAAAGTAACAGAGAAAAGAGAACCATTATGAAGTGGGCAGTTAAGGTGCGCAATGCGTCTCCGCCTGCGCTCAACGTTTTAGTTCGGTATGATTGTTAGAGGTATCTTGCGCTAGTGCTTGATAGGGACACTCTTTTGTTAAGGGAATGAATATGCTGAAAAAAACGATCACTTTTTGGTGGAACGTGGTTCAAGATGCTACGGCGTTATGGCTTGAACGAAATGCCTTCAGCTATGCCGGATCATTAGCGTTTTACACACTCTTCTCCTTAGCGCCTACCGTTATTATCGCGGTAACAGTGATAGGCGTGGTACTGGGTGAAGATGCCGCTCAAGGACAAATAGTTGCTCAGCTACAGGACACGTTAGGCGCTGATGCAGCACTTGCGATTGAGCAGGCCGTTGCCCAGTCACGTATCGAAGAGTCAGGTATCTTACCAACAGTGCTTGGCTTTGTAGCCTTATTGGTGGGTGCCACAACCGTGTTTGCGCAGATGCAATTTTCGCTCAATACCATTTGGGGCGTCACTGCAAAGCCCACTTCCAATAGTGCCCTTATCTTTATCAAAAATCGCTTACTTTCCTTAACGGTCGTGTTGTCTATTGGCTTCATTCTATTAGTATCGTTAGTGTTGGGGGTTATCTTGCGGGGTATGCTCCACGGAGCCGGTAATTTATTGCCTTATGCCAGTTTATTAACAACATCGCTTGAGTCATTAATTTCACTGGCGATGGTGACATTGTTATTCGCTACTATTTTCAAAGTATTGCCGGATGTGGTGCTGCGTTGGCAAGATGTGCTGATTGGCGCAGTAGTCACTGCTGTGCTATTTACTATTGGGCGCAGCGTTATCGCTATTTATTTGGCATACACCGCCACCGCGTCGACCTATGGTGCGGCAGGTTCCGTTGTGATGATTTTGTTATGGGTATATTACAGTTCATTAATTCTACTATTTGGCGCTGCTTTTACGCGCTCCTTGCTACTTCGTCGTGGGCGGGCATTGGTGCCACGTAATAGTGCAGTGCTGGTGAAGCGAGAGTTAGTTTAAAAAAGGTTGGTAGAAAGAGCTTCTTAGAGAGCTCATTTATAACAAGCGCAGATCAGCAGAGTTCAGCCTGTCGTCCTATCGGGCTGAATTCTATAAATGCTATTGTATAAATACTGAGAGGACAGTTTATGTCTACTTGCTGTGTACGTGCTTATGTAACAGGAAAAGTGCAGGGCGTATGGTTTCGGCGTTCAACACAGGAACAAGCACTTCAACGAGGACTAACAGGATACGCCAAAAACTTACCCGATGGACGGGTTGAGGTGGTGCTATGTGGCAATTCAGCTGCTGTATCTACGCTAACTGAATGGTTATGGCAGGGCCCTGAAGGAGCGCAGGTAACGCATGTCACTCTTGAAGTGTTGGACGGCCACCGCGCTCCCGATCATTTTGCGACCTATTAATCAGTGCTTAAGACGTTCACCTCAGTTTGCCATTGCTGAATATTGTCAGCGGTGAGCGCCACAATGTTCTGGCGAGCCTCCGGCGTGATCCAGGCATTGTGAGGGGTCACTATCAAATTAACTGCCTCGCCTTCTGCTAATGTTGTTAAGAGAGGGTGTCCTTCTTTCGGCGGCTCAGTGGGGAGCACATCAACAGCTAACCCCCCAATCCTGCCAGCACGAAGCGCCTCAAGTGCCGCTTCTTCATCGATGATGCCGCCCCGGGCGCAATTGACCAATAGCAGTGACGGCTTGGCGTTTGCCAAACGCGCGCGATTGATAAGGTGCTTGGTTGTTTCGTTAAGCGGGCAATGCAAGCTAATAATATCTGCCGTTGGTAATAAATCGTCGAGAGAGGGTCGTTTGTCGTTTAACTCATTCCCAGGGCGAGCAGCAAATGTAACCTTCATCCCAAACGCTTCAGCTAAACGCGCCACTTCTGAACCAAGCTCACCTTGCCCCACCATCACTAGATGCTTATTGGAAAGCTGCAGCGTCGAGTGAGCTTGTAAGCAAAAGAAATCGCTGCGCTGCCACTCGCCGCGAGCGATATCGGCTTGGTAACGTGGCAACCGGTTTGCCAGTGCCAGCATTAACATTAATGTGTGCTGAGAAACGCTAGCTGTTCCGTAGGCGGTGACGTTCTTTACAATAATGTTTTGGGCCTTAGCTGTATCGAGATCAATATTATTAAGTCCTGTCGCCAGAACACATATAAGCTTGAGTTTAGGTAAGGTTGATAGTGTTTCTGCGTTCAGTACAACCTTGTTGACGATCGCTATGTCGGCATCTGACAAGCGCTCACTTGCCTGTTCAGCAGTGCTTTGCTGATACACCTCTAAATGACTAACAAGGTCTCGAATTGCTGTTAGATCGATATCCGCGCCTAAGCTCTCGGCATCCAGCATTACCGCATTGGGCATTTTTCTTTTCTCCATTATCTGCCAAAAGGCACTTGGCCTTGCTCAGCAGGGGGCACAAAAGGGTATAATGTGTCGCTCTATCAACCGCAGTCTTGGAATTTATCCCAGCAGGCCACATATTCTTTGTCTGGCAAGCGTTGGATTTGCCACTAGTTTATACAAACTTAGCCTGTCGGAGTTGAGCTTTTCAGGAGTTATCAACATGCCCATCTATGAGTACGAGTGCAAGGCCTGCGGTCATCGCATGGAAAAATTGCAGAAAATCAGCGCGGATCCGCTGAAGGATTGCCCCGCGTGCCAGGGAGCCAGTCTTGAGCGTTTGGTCTCGGCGGCTGGTTTCCGCCTTGCTGGCGGCGGTTGGTATGAAACCGATTTTAAAACAGGAAGTAAGAAAAACTTGGCAGCAGAAGGCCAATCTACTTCTAGCACTGGTACCACAAGCGATACCAGTAGCGCATCAACGAAAAAGGGCGCCGCGGCTTAGCCGCGGTTGTCAGGGTCAGAACGGCCCACGACAATCTCATTGCCACGTAACAGAACAGGATTAGACATGCGCAGCCATTATTGCGGCCAGCTTAACGAAACTTTGGTGGAACAAACGGTCACTGTCTGCGGTTGGGTACATCGCCGCCGTGATCATGGTGGGGTCATCTTTCTGGATATGCGCGATCGCGATGGCATCGCTCAGTTCGTTGTCGACCCAGATACCGCCGAGGCATTTGCTAATGCTGACCGTGCTCGCAGTGAGTACGTACTTCGTATTACTGGCCGTGTCCGGCTGCGCCCTGAAGGAACGCAAAATCCTAACATGCCAACGGGCATGATTGAGGTATTAGCTAAAGAGGTGGAGGTGCTCAACACAGCCGCCACACCACCTTTTCAGCTGGATGAGCACAACAAAGTAGGCGAGGAAGTTCGCTTAAAGCATCGCTATATCGACCTTCGACGCCCGGATATGATTGAGAAGCTACGCTTGCGTTCGCGTATTTCTCACAACGTTCGCGCTTACTTGGAAAACCAAGGCTTCCTGGATATCGAGACGCCGGTATTGACTCGCGCAACGCCGGAAGGTGCCCGCGACTACCTCGTTCCTAGCCGGACACATGCAGGCAGCTTCTTTGCCCTACCGCAGTCGCCACAGTTGTTTAAGCAGCTGTTAATGGTGGCCGGTTTTGATCGTTACTACCAGATCGCTAAATGCTTCCGTGATGAAGATCTGCGGGCTGATCGCCAGCCCGAGTTCACGCAAATCGATATCGAAGCCTCTTTTGTGGAAGAAGACGACATCATGGGCATTACCGAAGCCATGATTCGCCAACTCTTCCAGGAAGTGCTGAGCGTCGAGCTGCCTGAGTTCCCGCGTATGACCTGGCAGGAAGCAATGGACCGCTTTGGCTCTGATAAGCCTGATCTGCGCATCCCGTTGGAATTGACCGATGTTGATGACCTGATGCAACAGGTTGACTTCAAGGTCTTCTCAGGCCCTGCAAGTGCGGAAGACGGCCGCGTAGCGGCGCTGAAAGTTCCTGGCGGCGCTAAATTGTCTCGTAAAGAGATCGACGAATATACTAAGTTCGTTGGTATTTACGGTGCCAAAGGCTTGGCGTGGATTAAGGTCAATGAACGGGCCAAAGGGATTGAAGGTCTTCAATCACCTATTGTTAAGTTCATGGAGAATGTGGTTGAAGAGCTGCTGGATCGCGTAGGCGCTGAAGATGGCGACATCATTTTCTTCGGTGCGGATAAAACGCGCATCGTCAATGAAGCAATTGGTGCATTACGCGTCAAGTTAGGTGCCGACCTTGAGCTTTACACCCAGGCGTGGGCACCGTTATGGGTTGTCGATTTCCCGATGTTTGAAGCGGACGACAACGGTCGCCTCAGCCCGTTACATCACCCGTTTACTGCACCTTCTTGCTCGCCAGAAGCGCTTAAAGCTGACCCAGCAAAAGCCTTGTCGCGTGCCTACGACATGGTGCTTAACGGCACTGAGCTTGGTGGTGGTTCCATTCGTATTCACGATCAAACCATGCAAAGCACTGTGTTTGAAATTTTGGGTATTGGCCAAGAGGAAGCTCAAGAGAAGTTTGGCTTCCTGCTGGATGCATTGCAATACGGCGCGCCTCCCCACGGCGGCCTAGCGTTCGGTTTAGATCGTTTAGTGATGCTGATGGCTGGAGCTAAGACAATTCGAGAAGTGATTGCCTTCCCGAAAACCCAAAGCGCTGGCTGTTTACTGACTGACGCACCGGGTGAAGTCAGCTCTGATCAGTTGAAAGACTTAAACATCCGCCTCCGCCAAAAAGCCAAAGCAGAGACCGCTAGCGAATAATCGCTCAGCTCTGCTTTCTAGGTCAGCAACGAGCAGTTTGGCAACCAGTAGTCCAACACCGACGTTTAGGCGTCGGTGTTTTTGTTTGAACCGCTCGCCACCAATAGGACAGCTGCCATGGATGCAAGACAGCCCGCTCCCGCGGTTAGAATTTTGGGTATCGACCCAGGTTCGCGTATCACGGGCTATGGTGTCATCGATTTAATGGGTGTTAAGCCTCATTATGTCGCTAGTGGCTGCATTAGAACGACCGATGTCCCTTTAGAGCAGCGCTTAGCGCAAATTTATGCCGGTTTGAGCGAAGTAGTGGGACTGCACCGGCCCGATGCCGTCGCCGTTGAGCGAGTCTTCATGGCTAAAAATCCCGATTCAGCTCTGAAGCTTGGACAAGCACGGGGCACGGCTCTCGTCTGCATCGCGAATCACGGTCTGAGTATTGCAGAGTACGCAGCAAGACAGATCAAGCAAGCCGTTACGGGCCAAGGAGGCGCAGAGAAAAGCCAGGTGCAGCATATGGTCACCGCTATTCTAAAGCTCTCTTCAACACCGCAGGCTGACGCTGCGGATGCGCTAGCTATCGCGCTTACCCATGCGTATGCAGGACATGGCTTACTTCCTGCCCCCTCTAAGGGAAGTCGTCGGCGCAGCACAGGGCGGTGGCGGCTTTAGCTGCTTACTGGTCATTTGTACAGAGTGTCTTTATAGTAAATGGCAGCTTTTTATTATTGCGAGCATACACATGATCGGTCGTATTAATGGTTTTTTGTTAGAAAAGCACCCCCCTTGGATTGTGGTTGATGTGCATGGAGTCGGTTACGAGCTTGAAGCCTCGATGAATACCCTAGTGGCGCTTCCTGCTGTAGGAGAGAGCGTATCCATGTATACGCATCTTACCATTCGTGATGATGCCCATTTGCTTTACGGCTTTGGCCGAGAACAAGAGCGCGCACTGTTTCGTGCCCTAATCAAGGTCAACGGCGTAGGACCAAAACTGGCATTAGCGATCCTTTCTGGAATGGACGAAGCTGCCTTTATGCGTTGCGTCCGTGACGACGATAGTAAAGCACTGACGAAGCTGCCAGGCGTTGGTAAAAAAACCGCCGAGCGGTTAATTATTGAAATGCGTGACCGTTTCCCTGAATGGGAGAACGCGGCGGATGCGCCCCTCGCGTTAGAAGCGGCGAATGGTGAACCTGCCCCTCGTGACTCACTGGCAGATGCGGAAGCGGCCCTAGTGAGCTTGGGCTATAAGCTGACTGAAGCCTCAAAAATGTTAGCTGACATTAATCCCAAGCAGTCAACAGAGGCAATTATTAAAGCCGCGCTGACAAAACGCATGACTGGGTAACAACGTGAGTTATTTCATGGAACGACTGATAGTGCGTACTTTATGTTAGAACATGACCGATTAATCGCAGCTGAGCCCGAACAAGGGGAAGGGCGTATTGATCATGCGATTCGTCCCAAGCATTTAAAGGATTATATTGGGCAACCGCGGGTACGCGAGCAGCTTGAAATTTTCATTGGAGCCGCAAAGCTACGTCAGGAAAGCCTAGACCATACCTTGGTATTTGGCCCCCCAGGGCTGGGTAAAACAACGCTTGCGAATATTATTGCTACCGAAATGGGAGTGGGGCTGAAGTCAACGTCTGGCCCTGTACTTGAGCGTGCAGGGGACTTAGCCGCCATGCTGACGAACCTTGAGCCAGGTGATGTACTGTTTATTGATGAAATTCACCGGCTGTCACCCGTGGTAGAAGAGGTGCTTTATCCGGCAATGGAAGATTTCCAACTGGATATTATGATCGGTGAAGGGCCCGCAGCCCGCTCAATTAAGCTAGATTTGCCTCGCTTTACCTTAGTAGGTGCGACAACGCGCGCAGGCTTACTAACCTCGCCCTTGCGTGATCGCTTTGGCATTGTGCAACGCCTAGAGTTTTATAACCTTGAAGAGCTGACTGAAATTGTCACTCGCTCAGCCCGCTTGCTAGGTGTTGAAACGAGTCATGCAGGCGCAGTGGAGGTTGCCAAGCGCTCCAGAGGCACCCCGCGTATTGCCAATCGGCTGCTGCGCCGCGTACGGGACTATGCAGAAATAAAGGGCAATGGCATCGTTGATGTTACTCTCGCCGATGCGGCGCTGAATATGCTGAATGTTGATCACCACGGGCTGGATCATATGGATCGGCGCCTTTTGTTGGCAATGATCGATAAATTTGATGGCGGTCCTGTGGGAATTGACTCAATCTCTGCCGCTATTAGTGAAGAGCGCGGTACCATTGAAGACGTCATTGAACCTTACTTAATTCAGCAGGGATTAATGATGCGCACACCCCGGGGGCGCGTAGTAACGCGGCAGGCGTGGCTACACTTCAACAAAACACCTCACGAACATGCCATTGATCCAGAAGGAGAGCGGCGCCCATGAGTAACGGGTTCACGATGCCGGTGCGCGTCTATATGGAAGATACTGACGCCGGTGGAATTGTCTACTACGTTAACTACTTGAAGTTTATGGAGCGCGCTCGCAGCGAATGGTTACGTACGCTAGGTCTTAATCAGCAAACTTTGCTAGACGATGGCACCCAGCTAGTGGTATATCGCTTGGCCTGTCACTACAGCAAGCCTGCACGCCTGGATGATTCACTTATTGTCAGTACAAATATTGAGAATGTGGGTCGATGCCGGATGACTTTTTTACAGCAAGTGCAGCGAGATGAGGAACTCTTATGCGCTGCTACAGTCGAGATAGCCTGCTTATGCGCGCATAAGATGCGGCCAAAAGCATGGCCAAAAACATTGCAGGTGCTGGGTTGATTCGTTTAAGGCGAACACCGAGAACACGCATAAATCTATGATATGTGTAAACCTATGGCATGTGTAAACCTATAGCATGTGTAAACCTATGGAGTAGATAGCACGATGTAGCGTGCGTACTCCATGGCCTTTATATACCACCACTGTTCGGAAATTCCGACATTAATAGCTTGATGAGGGTAACTGTGAACGATAACACCATGTCCATCCCCCACTTGATAATGAGTGCCAGCACGGTTGTGCAGCTGGTGATGTTACTGCTGGTGGTGGGGTCAATCCTCTCTTGGGTGGTTATTTTCCAACGCAGCATTGCCTTGCGCAGGGCAAAACAGGAGTACAACCAATTTGAAGAATCCTTTTGGTCGGGTGTCGATTTAAACGAGTTATACCGAGAGATTCCTGCTGACGACCCACGCTATGGCGCAGAGCATATTTTCCAGGCGGGCTTTCGCGAATTTAATCGTTTAATGCCCAAAACACGTAACCCCGACACAATCTTGGAAGGTGTGCAGCGGAGTATGCGAGTCGCCTGGTCTCGGGAAGAAGACCGCCTGACGCAGCATCTTGTATTCCTCGCAACGGTGGCTTCAGCGAGCCCTTACATCGGCTTGTTTGGAACGGTTTGGGGGATTATGGGGTCTTTCCAATCCCTTTCTATGACCCAGCAAGCTACATTGGCAACGGTTGCGCCTTGGATTGCTGAAGCGTTAATTGCAACAGCTATGGGCCTATTTGCCGCTATTCCCGCAGTCGTTTTCTATAACCGCCTATCGAATGATGCCGCTCGTCTGTTGGGCAAGTACGAAGACTTCGCCGAGGAATTTCACGCTATCTTGCACCGCAATTTGCAAGGCCGTGAAAGTAAGTCCAGCGCTAGCTAAGGGAGTACGCTATGCAAGGCCCGTTTAATCGCAGCGGCAATAAAAAGCCGATGGCTGAAATCAACGTAGTCCCCTTTATTGACGTCATGCTGGTCTTGCTGGTGATCTTTATGATCACCGCACCAATGCTCACTCAAGGGGTGCAAGTCGATCTACCTCAAGTCACATCAGAGCCCATCGACAACCAAGACGAAAGTGATCCGATTATTATCTCTGTCGATCAGGATGGAGGCTACTTCATCACGCTTGGCGAAGACTCAACGGCTGTCTCTCTTGAACAAATGGCTGAGCGAGTCACGGCGATATTGCAGCGACGACCTGAAACGCCCGTTATGGTTCGTGGCGATCGCAACGTTGCGTACGGACAAATAGTCGTATTGATGAGCACACTGCAACGCTCGGGTGTCGCTAATGTCGGTCTGTTATCTGAGCCGCCACAAGATGGTTAAACGTAGCGCGCAAATAGCAATCAAACCACCCCGTGACCCACAGGATGTTGGCTATACTTGGCCTACCGTTCTGGCGGTTGCGGTGCATCTATTAGTGGTGCTTTTTAGTTTGGTTAGCCTGCCCAGTTCAACGGCAGAACCAGACTCCTCCTCGATTGTGCAAGCGACCTTCGTCAGTACTGAGACATTCACTGACCAAGCACAGCAAACGACGGAGCAACAAGCAGCGCTGAATAGCTCAACCGACCCAGAGGAAGCTGAGCCAGCACCTGACTCAAGTGAGCAAGAAGCACTGCAGCAGCAGGCAGACGAAGCGGCCGCTAGAGAAGAAGCGCAAGCTCAAGCACGGGCAGAAGAGCAAGCACGCGAGCTGCAAGAGGCCCAAGCTCAGGCCGCAGCCGAGGCACAGCGGCGAGAAGAAGAAGCACAACGTCTAGCCGAACAGCAGGAAGAAGCGGCTAAAGCCAGAGAAGAGGCTCAACGCCAGCGGGAAGCTGAGGCAGAAGCTCAACGCCAGCGGGAAGCTGAGGCAGAAGCTCAACGCCAGCGGGAAGCTGAGGCAGAAGCCCAGCGCCAGCGGGAAGCTGAGGCAGAAGCTCAACGCCAGCGGGAAGCTGAGGCAGAAGCCCTGCGCCAGCGGGAAGCCGAGGCAGAAGCCCAGCGCCAGCGGGAAGCCGAGGCAGAAGCCCAGCGCCAGCGGGAAGCCGAGGCAGAAGCCCAGCGCCAGCGGGAAGCTGAGGCAGAAGCTCAACGCCAGCGAGAAGCCGAGGCAGAAGCTCAACGCCAGCGAGAAGCCGAGGCAGAAGCTCAACGCCAACGGGAAGCCGAGGCAGAAGCCCAACGCCAGCGAGAAGCCGAGGCAGAAGCTCAACGCCAGCGGGAAGCCGAGGCGGCCATGCAGCGTCAGCTTGAGGGAGAAGCCCAGGCTGCTGCGAACGCACAGCAGGCGCAGCAAGCAGCGAATGGGTTTATTAATATTGTGCGTCGTGCAGTAGAGCAGGCATGGTTAATTCCCGCAGGCGCCAGTGACACGATGAGTGCTACGATTCAAGTAAGGCTTGGCCCATCAGGAGAGGTACTTTTAACCACTATCGCCTCATCCAGCGGTGATAGTGCCTTTGACAGGTCTGCCATGCAGGCTGTCGAACACGCTGCTCCGTTCAGCGAGCTGAGGGATTTGCCCGCAGAGCAGCAGCGCAACTTACGTCAATTTAATCTGCGATTTACCCCGGGGGATGTTCGCTGATGCAAACCATAAGCAAAGTGTGGCTGTTTTGCGTACTGCTATTCGTTAGTAGTTATGCAACTGCAAATGCAAACCTAACTATCGAAATAACGCGCGGGAGCGACCAAGCCTTACCGATTGGTATCGTTCCCTTTGCAGGTGGCGATAACCTACCTGAAGATGTGGCTCAAATCATCCAGGACGATCTTGAGCGCAGCGGTTTTTTTGCGCCCTTAGAACGCAGTGCCATGTTTGATAGACCAAGCCAGGCGGATGACGTTGAGTTTGGTACTTGGCGGTCGCTTGATGTTCGATATTTGGTGGTAGGCCGAGCACAACAGACAAATAGTGGTTATCAGATTCAATTTGAGTTAATGGATATCAGTGGGCAGCGCCGTATGATTGGCGAAACGGTCACAGCAAATGTGAACGATTTGCGTGGTGCTGCTCACTATATTAGCGATCAAATTTTTGAAGAAATTACCGATATCCGGGGGGCTTTCTCAACTAAAATTGCTTATGTAACCGCTCAAGGGTTGGGCGATAATATGCAATTTGGCCTGTATGTGGCTGATGCGGATGGACGTAATAGTCAACAAGTACTTACCTCCGACCAGCCGATTATGTCACCTGCATGGTCTCCTGATGGTCGAAAGTTGGCGTACGTATCCTTTGAAACAGAGCGTCCGGCTATCTATATTCAAGATGTTTCAACTGGGCAACGGATACAAGCCACGTCTTTCGAAGGTATCAATGGTGCTCCCACTTGGTCACCTGATGGCCGCAAAATTGCCATGTCGCTGTCCAAAGATGGGCAACCAGAAATTTATATCCTAGACATCGGTAATCGCTCCGTAGAGCGGATAACTCAAAACAGCAGCATTGATACTGAACCAACTTGGGCGCCTGATGGACGTAGTCTGTTGTTTACCTCTGACCGTAGTGGTGGACCGCAAATTTATGAATACTCGTTAGGTAGCGGTGAAGCCAAGCGCGTCACATTTACCGGTAACTACAATGCTCGCGCACGCATTTCACCTGACGGAGAGCAAATCTTTTTAATTCACCGTTCCAACCGCGGCTACCAAGTTGCACGTCAGGAGCGTGACGGGGGACGTCTTGTTGTAATCAGTGAAACAACAAGAGATGAATCTCCTAGTGTTGCGCCGAACGGGACCATGGTAATCTTCGCTACCCAACAGGGTAGTAATGGGGTGTTAAGTGCCGTTTCAGCGGATGGCCGCTCGTCATTTAGATTACCCGCAGCGCAAGGTGATGTTCGCGATCCCGCGTGGTCACCTTTTTTAAATTGATTGACGAAAAGTTTTAATTTTTTGTTTTCAGGCAAGGAGTCTGATTATGCAACTTAAACCGTTGGCTCGCTCATTAGCAGTAGCGCTATCTATCGTAGTAATCGCTGGCTGTTCCAGCACCGGCGGAACCCAGGATGGTGACTCTTATGGAAGCCAGGATGGCAGCGGCACAGGAGCGAGCACCTCAGGTGTTGGCACTGGTGGCCAGTATGGCTCTACATCAGGTTCCGGCGCAGGCGCTGGTCAACAAGCCGATTCACGCATTCCAGAAGTCCGTACTATTTATTTTGACTTCGACCGCGACACCATCAGGGGCGATTACGAATCAGTCGTTATGGCTCATGCTCGCTATTTGCGTGCTAACCCCAGCGCGCAAGTTGTTCTGCATGGCCATACCGACGAGCGTGGCACTCGCGAATACAACATGGCCCTTGGTGAGCGTCGTGCCGGGGCTGTTAAGCGGTTCTTAAATATTCAAGGCGTGTCTCCCTCGCAAATGAGCGTCGTTAGCTATGGTGAAGAGCGTCCGGCTGCTAGCGGCCAAAGTGAGAGTGCCTACTCTCAAAACCGTCGCGTCGTCTTTAACTACTGATGGCATTGGCGTACCTAGCTGTACAACATCAAGTACGCGCTATTTGGTGCTAGGTACGCTAACTAAGTAATGATTGGAGTCATCATGAATCACAGTCTCAAGCGTTATTTTGAGAGGCTGTGCGGTGCGGGAGCCATAGTGCTCCCGCTGTCCGTATTGCCTTTGACAACTTTTGCTCAACAGCCCCTCGTTCAAGACTTATCAAGTGGCTCTGGCTTTTATCAGCAGACCCAACGCCAGGAGTCATCTGGTGGGAACTTGGTACTCTTTAACCAAGTGCAAGAGCATCAGAGAGAGATTCAGCAGTTACGTGGTCAGATTGAAGAGCTTCGACACCAGTTAGAGCAGCTTCGTCGGCAATCACAGCAGCAATACCTGGATATTGAAGATCGCTTAATGAATAGCGGTCCTAGTCAAATTGAGCAATCGACCCCTGCAGTAGAGCCCGAGGCGGCAGAGCAAGTTGCCAATGCACCTTCGTCTCGCAACGTCAGTGAAGATGCTCAGGCAGACTACCAAGCAGCGTTTGCCCACGTCCAAGCACGTCAATTCGAAGATGCAATCAATGCATTTAAAGCGTTTGTCACTGATCATCCCGACAGCAGCCTGACCGCGAACGGACATTACTGGCTGGGCGAACTTTATGCGGCGGAAGGTGAACTTGGCGCTGCTGATGAGTCATTTAGCCGTGTTATTGAGCAGTACAGCGGCAGCAGTAAAGTACCCGATGCGCTTTATAAGCTAGGATTAGTAAAAGCGCGGCAGGGCGAGGCTGAACGCAGTCGTGAACTGCTGGAACAAGTACGTGATGATTACCCGCAGAGTAGCGCGGCAGGACTTGCCAATGACTTTTTGCGTCAGTCGGCAGGATAACGTCTGTTTACATTTTTGTATCAAGGAAACCTCATGAGCTGCAAAATCGACTATCAACCAGCGTCCAATCTTTTGGAAAACCGCGTCGTGTTGGTAACCGGTGCGGGTGATGGAATTGGACGTGCTGCTGCACTCACCTACGCCCGCCATGGGGCAACTGTGATACTGCTTGGCCGCACGATCGCTAAGCTTGAGCGTGTCTACGATGAAATTGAAGCAGCAGGCGGACCACAGCCGGCAATTTTTCCGCTCAACTTTGAGGGTGCAACGCTCAAAGATTTTCACGATATGGCTGAAACGCTGGACAAAGAGTTTGGCCGCTTAGATGGATTGCTGCATAACGCTGGCTTACTAGGCAGAATTACGCCTTTTGAGCAGTACAATCCAGAGCTGTGGGAACAAGTCATGCAGGTCAATATCAATGGGCCTATTTGGATGACCCAAGCACTGCTACCTTTGCTTCAGCAGTCTGCTGATGCTTCTGTGATCTTCACCTCATCGAGCGTTGGGCGAAAAGGCCGGGCCTACTGGGGGGCATACTCGGTTTCAAAGTTCGCCACTGAAGGCTTTGTCGAAGTGCTTGCTGACGAACTTGAAAACCAGTCTACAGTGCGGGTTAATACGTTGAACCCAGGGGCAACACGTACCCAAATGCGTCGGACTGCTTACCCAGGTGAAGATCCATTGACGCTGCGCACCCCTGAAGAAATCATGCCCACCTACTTATGGCTAATGGGGCCAGACAGTACGGGGGTTAGTGGCCAGAAGTTTGACGCTCAACCACCACGTGCCTAAACCAGCGCTTTGTTTCGCAACGCTTGTCGATGTTCTGTGCATTTTCATTAAATTAGCGCTATCAATGAAAAGCAGTCAGAGCATCGACTAAGTCTTCACATGTTTCAAACCATAAGTCAGCTGGCCATTGCTGATAATCGTCTTCCTCACCGATATATCCGTAACCAACGGCAACCGCTGTCATTCCCGCCGCTTTTGCCGCCTCCATATCACGGATATGATCACCAACGTACCAACAGGCTTGTGGTGCCACATCAAGCCTGCGTGCAGCTTCCCAAAGAGGCTCCGGAGCGGGTTTTCTGACCGCTAGATCATCCGCGCATAAAAGTGCCCCAGGTGTTAACGCCAATGCATCCAGCAGTGGAAGGGTATAGCGCCTAGGTTTGTTCGTTACGATTCCCCACAAGCGTGATGCTGAATGCCAACGCTCCAACCATTGGTCAAGAGGGGCAAATAGACGACTGTGAACAGCAACGGCTTGTTCATAGTTATCTAACAAATACTGCCGCGCCGTATCGTGTTCATTAGAACCACTTTCGATACCAATAGCCAAGGTTACTAAAGCACTGCCTCCGTTAGAAACCTGGCCGCGTATTTTCTCGTAGGGCAGCGGTGTCAGCCCATGATGCCGCCGCAATGCATTCGTTGCTTCAGCAAGGTCAGGGGCAGTGTCAACAAGAGTTCCGTCTAAATCAAACAGTATCGCTTCAGGTATTGATGTTGACATTTATTGGCTCGCTTTCTGGCAATACATCATGTAATTGACCGATACATCATTTGCGACTAGACGGTAGTGACGAGTCAGCGGGTTATAGGTCAGCCCCGTTTGTTCGTTAACTTCAAGCTCTGCAGCTCTTGCCCATGCGGCCATCTCAGAAGGGCGGATAAATTTTGCGTAATCATGGGTGCCGCGGGGCAATAGATTAAGTACATATTCAGCGCCTAAAATCGCAAAGGCATACGATTTTGGGGTGCGATTTAGGGTAGAGAAGAAAACATAACCCCCGGGGCGAATCAGTTGACTGCAAGCACGAATGACCGATGCGGGATCGGGCACATGCTCAAGCATTTCCATGCAGGTTACGATGTCATAATGCCCTGGCTGCTCTGCTGCCAGCGCTTCAACGCTTATCAGCCGATAATCCACCGTTGCTCCGCTTTCTATCGCATGTAGCCGGGCAACGCTAAGGGGCGCTTCCCCAAGATCAATGCCGGTAACACTAGCACCACGATGGGCCATCGATTCACTTAAAATTCCACCGCCGCAGCCGACATCGAGCACCTTTTTACCGGCTAGACCTGCACGCGCGTCAATAAAGTCAAGACGCAGAGGATTGATAGCGTGCAGCGGCTTAAATTCCCCCTCTGAGTCCCACCAACGACTAGCAAGTGCTTCAAATTTCGCAACTTCCGCTGCGTCGACATTGTCGTGGTTGCGATGAGTAGTGCTATCCTGAGGTATCGCTTGCATGTTTTAACTCCCATTGTCGGTAAGTTGGCATGAAGGTGGCAACCAACCAGTCGTTCAGTATTATGTCATTCTAACCACTCCTGGAAAGGAACGCATGAAAAGGAACGCGACATGAACCTTAACCCCCTATTTTCGCGACTTTTATTTTCTCAGGGAGCGTGATGAATGCGAGTGTTACTCCACGGAAGTGAGCTAAGTGCCGCCACCGCCGCCGCAGCATTAGCCTGGGTAGGCCATCAAGTTGAGTGGCTGCTACATGAAAGCGCGCCATGGCCACAGCTTTTGAAAGCGGACTGGCTGCGCAGCGAACCTGAATTAATGACGCATATTGAACAAGCGTTAGCCAATGGAACATTGAAAATCATTGAAGCGCCACAGCAGGCTCACTCTCCTGATGTGGTGTGGCTGGCTCTATCACCCGATCAGCGGCAGGCTGCCAAGACGCTACTTGAAGCCCCTTTATTTGAACACCATAGTGGTGCCGTATTAATTAATAATTCAACATTTCCAGTAGGCGAAACAGAACAGTTGCACGCGCTTATGGGGCCCCAGCACAGTAGCGTTGCGTTACCCGACACTTTGGAAGAGGGGCGGGCCTGGCTCTCCTTTACGCGTCCTTCGCGCTGGCTGCTCGGCTGTGACGATGCAACCGGTGAACAGGTGGCGCGCGAGCTTTTACGCGCCTTTAATCGCCGCAATGACGTGTTCCAACGGATGCCATGTAGAGCAGCTGAGCTAACTAAGCTCGCGATTAACGGCATGCTGGCAACACGTATCAGCTACATGAACGAAATTGCCGGGCTGGCAGATACACTTGGTGTTGACGTCGAGCACGTGCGCCAAGGCATGGGCGCTGATACCCGAATTGGTTATGAATATTTATACCCTGGCTGCGGCTTTGGTGGCCCCAACTTCTCTCGCGATCTAATGCGCTTAGCTGATGTTCAGTCAGCCAGTGGCCGTAATTCGGCATTGCTAGAGCAAGTAATGGACATCAATGAACTGAAAAAAGAGACGTTATTTAGGAAACTCTGGACGCTCTTCGAGGGCGATTTAGCCGGCAAAACGATTGCTATTTGGGGAGCCGCTTTTAAACCAGGAACCACTCGAATCGATCACGCGCCTGTACTAACACTCCTTGCTGCCTTATGGGCGCAAGGCGTGAAGGTAAATCTTCATGACCCAGCGGCAACACCCGCGTTGCTCAATGCCGTAGGTGACCGAGATGACCTAACCACATTCACCAGTGACCCATACTTGGCATGTGAGGGAGCCGACGCACTGATGCTAGTGACTGAGTGGAAAACTTATTGGAACCCTGACTGGCATCGTTTAGCCTCATTATTGAGCGCTAAGTTGGTGCTGGATGGACGAAACATTTATGACCCAGCTTTCGTGGCTAGCTGTGGTTTACGGTATAGAGGAATCGGGCGTCGCGCAGATCCCACAACGCATTGAGGAAAAGTCATGCCCAACAGTACTGCGTCTTCTCGCATTGTTCCCGATGTGGATCAAAGCCTGACCGCACAGCACTTGCGTCATCGCAGGGGCCCTAAGCTGTGGCCATTGTGGTTATTGATGATACTTATTATCATTTCATTAGGTGCCGCTGCTACAGGCCTCTGGTATGAAAGAGAGCGCTTATTAAGCGAGGTGCATCGAGTCAGTGGAGAAGTATCTAATCTTCATGCGAGACTCGACTCGGGTGACACAGATACGCAAGATGCGATAGCCTTTGTACAAGCACAGATGACAACGCTGTTCCAAGAACAGGAGCAATTAGCCGTTGCGGTGACACGAACTCGTGAAGAACTCTACGGTCTTTTGACGTCAAACGAAGAGCTTGTGAATGGTGAGGCTCTGAGCAGCATTGCTGAGCGCATTGGTCAGTTGGAAGAGCAAGCAGCGTTACGTGACCAACAGCTCACCGCTATACGTTCATCACTTAATGCGCTTGAGCAAGCGGGCGTGTCCGGGCGGCAAAATTTAGCAGAAGAGGTAACTTACCTAGAAGATATGTTGTCGCAGCGCCTATCGGCGACTACCAGCCGACTCGATGATATGGCTAAGTTAGAAAATGAAAACAGCGAATTGGTAACAAATGTTACCGAATGGCAAGAAGAGGTCGACCAGCGTTTTACTGAGGTAAACTCAACTCTTGAAATGCTAAGCAGTACTGGTACTTCAGCTACTCAAGAAGCCTTACAAGCGCTTGAACAGCAATGGGCGCAACGGTTAAACACCTTAGAGAGTGATATCCGTCAAGTACGGCAAGCCCAGCTGGCATTCAGTGCTCAGATGGAGATGCTCCGTTAGCAATTGTCACCAGCATAAAGCAATGAGTAATAAAGCCACCGAGTCGCTGATTTGGTTAGGGATGAACTGCATGGAAAGAATACGGCGATGGCCTACCGTTAAACAAGCGACTCGTGAGGTGGTTTTACCGCTTCTTGTAACGTGGTCAGCTCCCGTATGGGCACTTAACGCGTCAATCGATGGTGTCAGTAGTGAAGTAGAAGACAATATTGATGCCTATTTACAGAATATTGACGAAGATCAGTACACCGATATCCGTTTAGAAGGCGAAATACGTAAACGTGCGCAAGAAGCCATGCGCGTTTTCGGCTACTACGAACCTGAGATTACGGTTGATGTTGATAGCTCACCTATCAAACTTCGCATTGAACCCGGCTCGCCGGTCAAAATCGACGTGCTTTCTGTCAATATCAGCGGTGAAGCAAGCGATGATCCTCCATTTCAGGAAGCACTCGATGCGTTTCCCTTGAAGGAAGGCGACACATTACGGCATGCCCCGTGGGATCGCCTGCGCAATCAGTTTTCAGGCCTGGCACTTGAGCGTGGTTATTTCGACTGGGGGTTTACTGACCGTCGAATGGAAATAAGGCCATACCTTGAAAGCGCCCGCCTTTATATGGATTTTGACAGCGGCCCACGCTATCAATTTGGCAATACGACTATCTCAGGCAGTCATATCGAGCCTGAGCGTTTGCTGCAAATGCAGACCTTTGAAGCAGGGGAGCCGTATCTAGCGGAATCGATAGCCCGTTATAATCAACGCTTAGCTGAGACAGAATGGTTCAGCTCTGTGACGGTGCGACCACGTTTAGAGACAGCGCGCGAACTGGCCCTATCGCCGCCAACAGGAAGCTCACCGTGGTGGAATGAAGCAACGGCATCGCAGCCTCAACGTCCTAGAGTGTCCAGCGCAGCGCTTGCCAGTGCGCTTAGTGTCACTCAGCGGGACGACACCAGTCTGCCTATTGACGTAAGTGTCGAGCCTGCCGACCGCCATCAATTTGAAGTCGGGGTTGGCTTTGCAACTGACGTAGGGCCGCGCATGCGCTTTGCCTGGAAACAGCCATGGATTAACCGCTTTGGCCATAGTCTTGATCATGATCTGTATGTTTCAGCCCCCGACCAGCGCTTCACAGGGACCTACAATATCCCGTTAGAAGATCCGTTACGTGATAGTTATCGTCTGCAATATGGCGTGCGTAACTTGGATGTCGGCGATACCCAGTCGTTAGAAGGTACCGTGGAGGTCGCTCGTCGATGGGAGTTTGAAAACCGCTGGGTACAAACACTTTACTTCCGGACGACCTATGAAGACTTCACCCAAGGCGGAGTCTCAGATGAAGTCTTACTGTTTTATCCAGGCATTCAGTGGAGCCGTACAAGAACGCGTCCTCAGCGGTTTCCACTGTGGGGAGATAGACAGCAATTATCGCTCGAGTATTCAGACACGATATGGGGATCCGATGCCAAGTTCGCACGTATGACGGGCGACACAGAATGGATTCGCACCATTGGCGATGATAATCGTTTTTCCGCACGGCTAAGCATCGGCGCTATCGAAACAGATAATTTCGATAAGTTGCCTCCTTCGTTGCGCTTTTTTGCGGGCGGTGACCGAAGTGTCCGAGGTTACTCCTACGAAAGCCTATCTCCGCGAAATGAAGAAGGGCTGTTACGTGGCGGCCAGCAAATGCTGACCTCGACTCTCGAGTACCAGCGTCGCGTGACTGGAGACTGGTGGGGAGCAACTTTTGTCGATACTGGCGACGCCTTCGATAATTGGGGGCCAGAAGAGTTAAAAACGGGCGCCGGGGTTGGCATCCGCTGGATTTCCCCTGTGGGCCCTATCCGACTTGATGTAGCACACCCATTTGACGATGAAGACGATTGGCGCCTGCATTTTTCCATCGGACCGGAATTTTAGGAGAGCATTTTGGCTAAGGTTGCAAAAGCGGCATCTATCAAGCGTCAACCGCTCTCAGGTAAACATCGTATAGGGTTGTTTGTGTGGAGTTTTGTCCGATTAGCCATTGTGCTACCACTCTGGCTATTTGGTCTGGTCGCTCTGCTACTCGGCGTTGCGCTCTCTCCTTGGGGAACAGGCCAACTGTTATCGCAAGGGGAGCAACGGGGCTTCTTTACGTATGAACACCAGGAAGGCGCACTGCTAGACCAGTTTGCCTTACGCGGTTTTCAGCTATCGCTTGGTGAGACGCGCGTCAACGTCGACAACCTTGAGTTAGCCTGGGCCGAAGACTGTGTGCTGTCAGGTAAGCTTTGCCTGGACAAATTGCATGTAGAAGGCGCAGATATACGTTTGGGCGAGAGTAATGAAGCGGAGCCAGACACACCAGAAACTGATGGGATGCCTAGCATCCAACTGCCTTTTCCTATTGAGCTACGCTCAGTTGAGTTGAATAACGTTCAACTTCAGCTAGCTGATGGAACTCGCATCGGCTGGGAGTCGTTTTCAACCGCGATTACCGCGCAGCAACATCTTGTCAGTATCGCGCCCACTACGCTCATGCAGCCAACCGTGTACTTGCCTCCCACAGCAGGCACTCAACTAACAGAAGGTATCCAGACGCCGTTACATGCATCTGCTATTGATGGTGCGGTTATGGCTACCCAGCCGGTCATAACAGAACCTGATCAAGCGGTAGAAGCCTTAACAGAACGGCAGCGCATTGAGCTGCCTGAAATAATGCTGCCCATTGATATCGACTTAGCATCCTTCATCGTGACTGACGTCACTGTCAGCGGGGCGATAGATTACCAAGTCGAACGGCTCGCCGTCGTTGCGAGCGGCGAAGGCAACCAAATAGCTCTGCGCTCATTAGAGTTGATCACGCCGGATGCCGAGGCAAATCTCACAGCTAACGCTACATTATCAGACAGCTACCCCTTAGATGCCCGTTTAACCACAACGTTGTTTTTACCCGAAATATTTCCTGAGCTGAGTGGTGAAGAACTTGTTTTGGAACTATCGGGATCCCTAGATGAGCTGACAGCCAGTTTAGGGGCATCCGGTGTCGTTAATGCAACGTTTGAGGCACAAGTCGATGCGCTGGCACCGACGCTACCTTTCAATGTACGACTGCAGAGCGAGCGACTGCAGTGGCCCCTGACACAAGCTAGTAGCGATGAATCATCGGCAGAACCCTATGTTGTTGAAGATATAGACATCATTGCTAGCGGCAGTTTGGAAGCCTACCAGACAACGCTTTCCTTAAGCGCCCAAGGGCCGCAAGTGCCGGCCACTGACATTCGACTCAGTGGCAACGGAGATCTTTCATCGTTCCGCTGGACGCCGCTAACCCTAGCGATTGATGACAGTTCGCTGAGCAGTGAAGGGGAAGTAAATTGGGCTTCGTCACTACGCGTTGATACCACCATCCGACTGGATCAATTCGATCCTTCGCTATTTGTCGAACAGCTCAACGGCAATCTCAATGGCGATATTACCGCGAGTGTGCGTCAAACCGGCGAGCTATGGGAAGTCAGTCTGCCAGCCCTCGATATTACTGGGGAACTCCAGGAGTATCCCTTGGCGTTACAAGCCTCCTTAGAGGCTAATAGTGCGCTTGAAGTTGATATCCAAGAACTGCTTTTCACCCAGGGTGACAACCGATTAACGGCTTCTGGCCAAGTTAGTGAGCAGGCGATGTCGCTAGATACCGAGATTGCATTGCGACAGTTACAAACGCTACACCCAGACTTAGCAGGGACATTAACAGGTAACATTCTTGCCAGAGGTAGCATTAGCCAACCTAAAGTAGCAGCCGAACTAACCGGCCGTGAATTACGGTTTGCCGAAAACCGTATTGAAACGTTATCACTGACCAGCAATGTCGAGGGAATCGAAGATCCCTCGCTAGACATTGACATTGGTTTGCAGCAGGTCAGTGCAGGTGGGCAGGCATTTTCGAGTATTGACCTTGAGCTTGATGGTCGCTTATCGCAGCATGCGCTTACTATCAGTGTCGATGGCCAAGCCGATAACGTGCTAAGCCGTGCGCTCGTGTCGCTAGATGGGCGTTTTGATCAGCAAGCGCAGCAGTATCAGGGGCAATTAACACCACTGGAAATCGACTCTGAGTTTGGCAACCTATCTTTGGAAGCTCCGCTTGATATTCGTTACAACCTTGCGAATGGCCAAGCACAGCTCTCACCTTTCTGTGTGCGTCGCGAAGAAGGAGGGGTCGTTTGCTCGCAAGAGCAGCTTAGCGCATCAGCAGACCAAGGGCGCGCAGTGCTGAGCATCAGAGAGGTGCCGATGGAAGCACTTGAGCCGTTTTTGCCAGAAGAGTGGAGCTTTGAGGGCGACACGACGGCAGACATTGTTGCAGCTTGGCGCCAAGGCGGGACTCAATGGCAAGCCGATGTTCAGGTATTAAGTGAGCTGGCGATTACGGCAGTCAACGATTACGGCCAACCCGTACAGCTTCCTGTGATTAGTTTAAACACGCAGTTAGACGCCAGCCAGGCTCAAGCTGATGCCAATATTGTACTGTCGTTTGAAGATGCTGGTGAGCTGTCACTCGATCTCACCATAAGTGATCCACTTGGTCGTGGTGGCCTTAGTGGCGAGCTAAGCGCCCAAGCGCTCTCTTTAGCACCTTACCGCCCGTTGGTGGTGGGCATGGATCGCTTAGAGGGCGACTTAAATGGCCGTATACAAATTGCAGGAACCACCAGTCAGCCCGATTTACAGGGGCAGCTTGCGCTGCGCAATCTAAGCGTTCATGGCCCTGATATTCCTATCGATATCAAAGATGGCGAGCTGATCGTTGCGTTTGACGGCGAACAAGGAGACATCAATGGTTTTGTTGCTGCTGAACGTGGTCGCTTGAATATCGCTGGGGATGCTTACTTTCCTACAGGCGACGACTGGCGTATTGGTGTCGATGTTAACGCGACTCAGGAGCCATTATTAATCGTTTTGCCACAGTTTGGGCGTTTAGAGGCAGCGCCTGATATTCGTATTCGCGTAACGCCGGATCGCTTGCAGGTACGCGGTAATGTTGACCTACCATGGGCGCGATTAGAGGTTGGTAATATCCCTGCCTCAGCCGTTAGCCCAAGCTCTGATGAAGTTATTATCACCGAACGTGATGACCGGGAAGCCGAGCAGAGAGCCCAGCAACGAGCTGAGAATGGGGAGCCAAGCGCTGCTGACGAGCTTTCACAATCAGGAATGGATATTGATGTGCTCATCACACTTACCTTGGGACGCGATATGCAAATATCAGCATATGGGCTTAATTCTGAGTTGGGTGGCACGTTGGAAATCCGCCAAGGCAGCGGTGCACTTCAGTTGTTTGGTGATGTCAACCTTGTCAATGGTCGTTTTAAAGCCTTTAGTCAGGATCTGCTGATTCGCCGTGGGCAACTAATATTTAGCGGCCCACCGGGATTGCCAATCCTCGATTTTGAAGCCATTCGTAACCCTGATATCACGGAAGATGAAGTTATTGCTGGTCTTCGTGTCAGTGGCAGTGCAGAAGAGCCCAACTTGCTGATTTTTTCTGAACCAGCAATGGATGAAACCCGTGCGCTATCATATTTGTTGAGAGGGCGTGCACCGGATACTGCTGGAGGCGGGATCGATAGTGCGCTTACTACCGCCTTAATTGGTATGTCTCTCGGCAAGACAGGCGGAGCCGTTGGTTCAATTGGTGAAGCGTTTGGGATCAGCGACTTAACCTTGGATACCACTGGTGCAGGTGACAATAGCCAAGTGGCGCTGACAGGACAGTTAACCGACGATATCCGAATTAGCTACGGCGTTGGGATTTTCTCGCCCATTGCAGAACTGACCCTTCGCTACACACTTTGGCGCAACCTATATGTGCAGGCAGTATCTGGTGCAAATCAAGCCGTCGACTTAATCTATACATTTACTCGGTCAGGTGACCCTACGATTTATCCACGGCAATAAGAGGGCGTTATGACGCTATTTTCTAAAGCAAATTCAGCACCGCTCGGCCGCGTGACACCGATTGAAACGAGTAGCGTGCATACCGTTACGGGCCACTCGCTTCATCCTCCTTTTCCAGAGGGCTATGAAGAGATTGTGTTAGGCATGGGGTGCTTTTGGGGTGTTGAGCGTCTGTTTTGGCAAGTGCCGGGGGTTTATGTAACTGCCGCAGGCTATGCCGGGGGAGAAACACAAAACCCCACTTATAAAGAAACCTGTACCGGACAAACAGGCCATACCGAAGTAGTTAGAGTGGTATACGACCCCAGTGCTCTATCCTTGGATACACTGTTGCAAATTTTCTGGGAACAGCACGACCCTACTCAAGGCAATCGTCAAGGCAACGATGTGGGTAGCCAGTATCGCTCTGCCATTTTCACAACAACGACTGCTCAGTTGGTGGCTGCTGAAAAGAGTGCCGACGCCTATCAAAAGGCGCTCGATGAAGCTGGCCGTGGAACTATTACTACCGAGATCAAACCGCTGAATATTTTTTACTACGCAGAGGCGTATCATCAGCAGTATTTGGATAAGAACCCTCATGGTTACTGTGGGCTTAAAGGGACTGGCGTTACTTGCCCCATCGGTTAGTCGTAGTAAGAAGGGCCAAGTACTCCATCATAAGGTCAGTAAAATGCTACACATTTTAAAATGCTCATGGCTCATGCCCTCGGCTTGGGCCTTGGTTATCTCTGCTGCCATTGCGACGCCCGCTATAGCCGAAGAAATTACTGAAGATACCGTGCCAGCGATGCCACAAACGGTTGAAGAGAGCCCGTTTGCAAGTGAGCGAGAAGCCGTCATATGGCGTCAGGATGAATTGAAAGAGCTAGAAAGGCTGCTGCGTCAGCTGCGTTTTGACATAGTGAATAATCAAGATGCACGCGGAGCCGCGCCGCGCTTAGCTATCCTTGAGGAAAAAGCGACCCAAGCTCATTTTTTGCCTGCATTTATTGCTGGTACTCATGGGCGCGGGTCTGACGCTCGCCCCGAAATCTGGGAAGAGTGGGCAGATTTTGCAGCGGGATTTAACGATCTTGAGCAGAAGGTGGCAACGCTGGTTGATGCTGCCGAGCAAGAGGATTATCGCGCGGCAACGCGTGCATTTTCTGACGTTGGCTTAAGCTGCAAAAGCTGTCATCGCGCCTACCGCTATAACTAACCGAGATCGATGTCATTAGAGCGATAGGCACAGACAGAGAGTGTCAGTCGCTTTGTTGAATGCGGTCGATACGATAAAGGGTCTCAACCTGCTCCAGGCCAGTTATGGTGCATTTGAGATCTTTTACACGGCCGTCGCTCAACCCATAGACCCAGCCATGCACTGAAATATCTTGGCCTCTCTGCCAGGCACGTTGCAGAATTTTGGTTCGGCACAAGCTATTCACTTGAGCCTTTACGTTCAATTCGCACATGCGGTCAATCTGCTCTTCCATTGGTAAATGTTCAAGCGAATTACGGTGATGGTTATACTGTTCGCGCACTGAATGCAGCCAGTAATCGACGACTCCGCACTCACCGCCGGTTACAGCCGCTTTAATGCCGCCACAACCATAGTGCCCCACAATCATGATATGGCTGACCTTGAGTACATCCACCGCAAACTGCACAACTGACAGTGCGTTCATATCGGTATGGTGGAGCAGGTTAGCAACATTACGATGGACAAAGACTTCGCCTGGCGGAAGGGCAATAATCTGGTTGGCAGGCACACGACTGTCAGAACAACCAATCCAGAGGTAATCAGGGTTTTGCTGATTGGAAAGACGTTTAAAGTAGTCCGGGTCTTCCTCGCACATACGCTCTGCCCAAGCGCGATTATTATCAAGCAGTGTCTCAATAGCGTTAGACATTGAATCTCCTTCACAGGTTGGGAGCTGTTAGGTTCAAGATAGAGCAAACTAGGATACAGAGAGAGGGGTTTTAACCTTCTCGGAATCTAAGGTCAATCTTTGTGCTTAGTGATCGCTGTCTGCAAGCACATGACCGATAAGTACATGCAATGGTTCAGGATAGGAGTAGCACATGGCAGATAACACGGAATATGAATACGATTTACTGGTAATTGGAGCAGGGTCAGGGGGCGTTCGCGCCGCGCGAATGGCGGCGGCAACCGGTGCCAAAGTGGCCATAGCAGAAGATCGTTACTTGGGCGGTACCTGTGTCAATGTCGGCTGCGTGCCTAAAAAACTGTACTCCTATGCGGCCCACTTTCACGATAGTTTCGATGATGCCGCGGGCTTTGGATGGCAATTGCCTGGGCCTGCTGCCTTTGAGTGGTCGGTGCTACGCGATAATAAAATCAGTGAAATAAAACGGCTAAACGGTATTTATCAGCGGATGTTAGAGGGCGCTGGAGTCGTATTACTTCATGCTAGAGCAACCGTTACAGGGGCACATAGCGTTTCACTGGCTTCTGAAGAGGGCATTACCCAAGTAACCGCGCAAAAGATACTGCTAGCGACAGGTGGCTGGCCATGGGTTCCTGACTTTCCTGGCAGTGAATATACAGTCACTTCAAATCAGGTATTTGACCTTGACGCTTTTCCAGATCGGTTTCTGGTGTTGGGGGGCGGCTATATTGCGGTTGAGTTCGCAAGCATATTCAACGGCCTCGGTAGTGAAACTCATTTAATTTATCGTGGAGAGCTGTTTCTAAAAGGCTTTGATGAAGAAGTCCGAGCTTTTACCCGAGATGAAATGAGCAAAAAAGGCGTCAACCTGCATTTCAATACCAATATCGAACGGATTGAACCCAATGGTGACGCATTTAACGTGTATTTGACGAACGGTGATGTTCAAGAGGTAGATGTCGTCTTAGCCGCAACAGGACGCAATGCCAATACACAGGGGCTAGGGCTTGAAGAATTGGGCATTCACCTTGATAGCAAAGGGAAAATCCCCGTGAATGCACGCTATGAGACGGCGGTTCCCTCAATTTTGGCGCTTGGCGATTTGACACAAGGACCGGAACTAACGCCCGTAGCACTAGCGGAGGCGATGCAGCTCGTCGATATCCACTTCAATGAAACACTCCCTAAACCGCTAGACTACGCCACGATTCCTACAGCTGTTTTTTGTCATCCCAATATTGGAACAGTAGGGCTATCTGAAGAGGCTGCTAGGGAAAACATTGGCAAAATTCGCGTTTATAGCGCGGATTTTAAAGCAATGAAGCATACATTATCAGGTAGCCAAGAACGCACCTTAATGAAGCTAATCGTTGACGATGCTACCGATGTTGTCGTAGGGGCTCACATGGTCGGTGAAGAGGCTGGTGAGTTGATCCAAGGGATCGCCATTGCAGTCAGAGCTGGGCTTACAAAAGAAGATTTTGATCGTACCATCGGCATCCATCCAACAGGTGCCGAAGAGTTTGTAACAATGAGAACAGCTACGCGCAATTAATTACATAGAATTCACATTTTAAGGCGAGCATTGGCTCGCCTTTTTTTGTCTAGCAGACAGGTGAGGTTGATCTAAACTCTTTCAATGCAGCGGAGCTTTCAGCTAATTTTCGCAGGCAGAGCGGCTTTTTATAATTTAAATTTATGGAAAACCACAGGATGAATAATATGATTTTTGAATTGCTCATAATCAGCTGTTATAATGGCGCTCAAATTCGCTACAGCGAAGCATAACCATGAGCACGCCAATAATACCTTTTACCCCTTCTGCAGACCTTGCTCGCCCAACAGTCGCTGATGCTGTGGTTGGGCATGCGTCTACTCCATTATTTATTCGCAAGCCAAATGCAGATGATGGTTGGGGCATCTACGAGTTGATAAAAGCTTGCCCGCCGCTAGATGTTAATTCTGCTTATGCTTATCTACTGCTGGCAACCCAGTTTCGTGACACCTGCGCGGTGGCAACAAATGAAGAGGGCGAGATAGTCGGGTTTGTATCGGGCTATGTGAAAGACAATGCGCCGGACACTTACTTTCTATGGCAGGTTGCCGTGGGTGAAAAAGCACGTGGCACTGGCTTGGCACGTCGTTTAGTCGAAGCCATTATGTCGCGCCCAGAACTTGATAATGTGCATCATCTGGAAACGACGATCACGCCCGACAATCAGGCCTCTTGGGGATTATTCCGCCGCCTGGCTGCACGCTGGCAAGCCCCTTTAAATAGCCGTGAATACTTCTCTACCGAACAGCTCGGTGGAGAGCATGATCCTGAAAACCTAGTTCGTATAGGTCCATTTCAAACAGACAGCATGTAACGGAACGAACCAGCTCTTGCCCAATGCACGGCTCTTGCTAGCTGGTTACGTTTTAAATTGGTTACCGCTGTTTCCGCCAGTTCGTCCCACGCTTGACTCAATTATTTAAAAAGGAGGTCGTTAATGCAGACCCAAACGCTTGAACGCATGGAATCTAACGTACGTACATACTCGCGCTCATTCCCCGTTGTGTTTACCAAAGCCCAGAATGCTCGTTTAACGGATGAGAACGGTCGTGAGTACATTGATTTCCTAGCCGGTGCCGGCACACTCAATTACGGTCACAATAACCCACACCTCAAACAGGCAATGATCGACTATCTGTCAACAGATGGCATTGTTCATGGCCTGGATATGTGGACCGCGGCAAAGCGCGATTACCTGGAAACCCTTGAAGAAGTTATCTTCAAACCGCGTGGCTTAGACTACAAGGTACACCTGCCGGGTCCGACCGGAACTAACGCAGTGGAAGCGGCCATCCGTTTGGCCCGTGTTGCTAAAGGTCGCCATAACATTGTGACCTTTACCAACGGCTTCCACGGCGTCACCATGGGAGCACTGGCAACCACGGGTAACCGCAAATTCCGCGAAGCGACCGGCGGCATTCCCACACAAGGTGCAAGCTTTTTACCCTTTGATGGTTATATGGGAGAGCATGCAGATACGCTGGATTACTTCGAAAAATTGCTTAACGATAAATCTGGCGGCCTCGATATACCCGCGGGTGTTATTGTCGAAACCGTGCAAGGCGAGGGCGGTATTAACGTAGCAGGCTTGGAGTGGCTCAAGCGTCTAGAAAGCATCTGTCGCGCCCATGATATTCTGTTGATCATCGACGACATCCAGGCAGGCTGCGGCCGCACGGGCAAGTTCTTTAGCTTTGAACACGCGGGCATCACGCCTGATATCGTGACGAATTCAAAATCACTTTCTGGATTCGGACTGCCATTTGCCCATGTATTGATGCGTCCAGAACTTGATAAATGGAAGCCCGGTCAGTACAACGGCACGTTCCGTGGCTTCAACTTGGCGATGGTGACCGCCACGGCCGCACTTAAAAAATATTGGTCCAACGATGTTTTTGAGCGTGATGTTCAGCGCAAAGCGCGTATTGTTGAAGAGCGTTTCCAGAAGCTAGCGGCCTTACTCAGCGAGAACGGTATGCCTGCCACTGAACGTGGACGTGGCCTCATGCGCGGAATTGATGTTGTCTCAGGCGATATTGCAGTTAAGATCACCAGCAAAGCATTTGAGCACGGCCTTATTATTGAGACCAGCGGCCAAGACGGCGAAGTCGTCAAATGCCTATGCCCGCTGACCATCAGTGATGAGGACTTGTTAGAAGCGCTGGATATTCTAGAAGCCTCTGTCAATGCTGTTATCCAAGCGTGATTTAGCGTTAGGCTAATATCAGTAGCATCAATTCAGCACTGGGCCGCGTTGATTAATACTAAGTGCCTTATAACGGAGTAATTCTATGATCGTTCGTAACCTTGAAGAAGCACGTAAAACAGATCGTCTTGTCACCGCCGAGAATGGCAACTGGGACAGCACGCGTCTTGTTCTAGCCAATGATAATGCGGGTTTTTCATTTCATATCACCCGTATTTTCCCAGGCACTGAGACGCATATTCATTACAAAAATCACTATGAAGCTGTGTTTTGCTATGAAGGAGAAGGCGAGGTAGAAACCTTGGCCGATGGCAAAATCTGGCCGATCAAAGCAGGCGATATTTATCTGCTGGATCAGCACGACGAACACCTGTTACGCGGTAAAGAAAAAGGCATGACCGTTGCGTGTGTATTTACTCCCGCTATCACTGGCAACGAAGTACACCAGGAAGATGGCTCATACGCCGCACCTGCTGGTGAGTAAAGCTTAACGCTAGAAATTGCTAATAAAAAACAGCCTGCTGAAAAAGCAGGCTGTTTTTGTGAGGGTTGCCATTGATGAGCGGGATTTAACGTGATGTATATGAGACCACCTAGATTCGCATAATATATATTATGTTAAATTAGATAAATAAAGGTTTCAAAACCGACGGATCAAGTTGGACAATGTAATGTCCTTCTCCTTATCATTCATGCTCTTCTTGTTTAAGGATATCTCACGTTATGCGCCCAGGTGTATTGTGTCTAATGGCTGGTTTGTCGCTTTCGTTTGCAGGCTGTGCTGTGACACAGCCAGAAACGAATGAGCCGCCGCCATTAAGCGAAGCGTCTTTTAACACCCGCATCCTCGAACTTGAAACCTCACTGGCTCAGCAGTGTGCATCCACGTCTGCACGACTGCACGAGCAGCAGCTTAACCAGCAGCAAGCATTGACCGCTGATGTTCGCGAAGTTGGCAGTCTCTTGCGCTACTTGCGCCAAGATGTGGCTGGCCTACAAGCTCGTGGTGAAGATCCCGTTATTATTCGTGAAGAGTGTGACGTTGATGCTGCTCAAGACAACAAAACACTGCTCGGCCGCAGCGAATGGGTTGGTTTACCCAGTGTTGGCACGTATTTGAAGGCACGCGTTGATTCGGGAGCCAACACTTCATCACTATCAGCAGCCGAAATTACCCGCTTTGAACGTGACGGTGAAAATTGGGTGCGCTTTAAGTTGGCACTAAATGACGATGACGTGGTCGTAGATCGCGTGCGTGATGAATGGATCGAAACGCCAATTGTACGTAGGGTGCGAATTGTTCAGGCATCTGGTGAAGAGTCTCGCCCAGTGATCTCGCTCTTAATGACTCTGGGCCCAATCCGCGAAAACGTTGAGTTTACGCTTAATGATCGCACCCATCTAGACTATCCGGTGCTGTTAGGACGACGGTTCATGATGGATATTGCCACCATTGATGTTGCTCAGACCTATCTTTACGAGCGTCCAGAATTCCCAGGCGGTGAACCTGCTGATCAAGCCGCTGACGATGAAGCAGCAGATCAAGACGATACTGAAGAGTAACAGCTCTCCCCCGCCGTTTTTCGCTGAAAGGAATCATGATGTCACGGTTGCCGTTTTATTTAATCGTTGGACTACTGCTGTTAGTTGGTATTGCCGCCAGTGTGCATCGACATGTCCAGTTCGAAATCCCCTGGCTACCTGGCGAGCAGCGCCAAGTATGGGAAATCGAAGCTGTTATCAACTTTAATGCCCAGGACGGCCCTGTGCAGGTTGATCTAGCACTGCCTTCACATCAGGCTGGGTACCGGGTTTTGACCGAAAACACCGCGTCTTCTGGCTATGGGCTTGCCTATAAAGCAGATGAGCTAGGTCGTCAGGCTGAGTGGACTATTCGCAATGCCGCTGGCAGCCAGCAGCTTTACTATTCGGTGCAAATGCTGGTTTCGCCAGATGCGCGCTCACCGGTACAAACGCCACCAGAATTATCGTCTGTTCCCCCCTGGGAAAGCCCGTATGACACAGCCGCTAACCAATTAATTGAACGTGCTTGGTCACGTAGCGCCAATAACGCCACCTTTGCGAGAGAGTTGATTTTAGATATTAACGGCGAGCGCCAAGGCGAAAATGCGCGACTACTCTTAACCCAGGAACAGCCATCGCCACTGATTGTGCGCTTGTTGAATCAAGCAGGTGTTCAAGCAAGGGAAGTCAGTGGGTTGTTGATGGAAGATGGCCGTCGTCGGCAAACCCTCAGCAGCTGGATTCAAGTGTTCGATGAGTCTGCCGAAACCTGGACACTCTTTAACCCCACCACCGGCGAGCAAGGAAAGCCCGATAATCTCCTGCTCTGGGAAACAGGTGGTCGTGCGGTGCTAGAGGTTCAGGGCGGCACCAATTCGCGCGTCACCTTTTCAATGTTAACCCATTACCAACCGGCTTCTGCGGCGGTTCGCAATCACTACTCTGACGACACGCTACTCAACTTTTCTATCCATAGCCTTCCTTTGGAAGAACAGGCACTTTTCCAAACGATTCTGCTAATTCCCATTGGCGCGCTGGTAGTGGTGTTCTTACGAGTGCTGGTTGGGGTAAAAACATCGGGCACGTTTATGCCGGTGCTGATTGCATTAGCGTTTATTCAAACCACCCTGCTAACAGGTTTAATTGGCTTCCTACTGATTGTGGCCATGGGACTGATCATTCGTAATTATCTGTCATACCTCAATCTATTGCTGGTAGCGAGGGTGTCAGCGGTCATCATCACTGTCATAGCAATCATCTCAATTTTTACCGTCATCGCTTATCGTATGGGCCTTAATGCTGGGTTAACTGTGACATTTTTCCCGATGATCATTCTGGCGTGGACGATTGAGCGGATGTCGATTCTTTGGGAGGAGGAAGGGCCGAAGCAGGTATTGATCCAAGGCGGGGGCAGCCTCTTAACCGCTGTATTGGCGTTCCTTGCCATGAACAATCCCTGGGTTCGCCACATTACTTTCAACTTCCTGGGCGTACAGTTCATTCTAATGGCGCTCATCTTGTTGCTTGGTAATTACACAGGCTACCGTTTGTTAGAGCTACGCCGCTTTAAGCCGATTACAGATGAAGAGAAATCCTCATGAGCTGGCTAAAGAACTGGACATGGCCGACACGACTTAGAGATAAGGGAATTATCGGCATGAATCGGCGAAATATTCGCTATATCGGCCGCTATAATTCCCGACGTTTATATCCGCTGGTTGACGACAAGCTGAAAACCAAGCTTCTTGCGCAACGCTACGGCATTACAACGCCAGAGCTCATTGGTACAGTCACGACTCAGTTTGGGGTCAAGCATATCAGCGAGATGTTAAGTGGCCATTCGGGCTTTGTAATCAAGCCTGCTAAAGGCAGTGGCGGAAAAGGCATACTTGTTATTGAAAAGGTACAAGAGGGTATCTTTATCAAACCGAGCGGTGCTAGCTTGTCGATTGAAGATATTGAGCGCCATGTTTCGAACATACTTTCTGGACTGTATTCGCTAGGCGGCTCACCGGATGTCGCCGTCATCGAAACACTGATCAATTTCGATGAGAGCCTGATGGCCTATACCTATGAGGGCGTTCCCGACATCCGAGTCATCGTGTTTAAAGGTTACCCAGTAATGGCCATGATGCGGCTTTCTACCGCCGCGTCGGATGGGAAAGCCAACCTTCATCAGGGGGCCGTAGGTGTCGGGCTGAACATTGCCACAGGCGCGGCCCTGCGTGGAGTGCAGTTTGATCGCCCGTGTTTTAGTCACCCCGATACAGGTCACGATTTGGCAAGCCTGGTTGTCCCACAGTGGGATACCCTGCTCCACTTGGCAGCAGGCTGCTACGAGATGACCGGACTTGGCTATCTTGGTACCGACATGGTGCTAGATAGAAAGCATGGCCCCATGCTGCTTGAGCTTAATGCACGCCCCGGGCTTGCGATTCAAATGACCAACGGGGAAGGACTTCGTCGCCGGCTTGACCTGATCGAACGGCAACCTGACGGTGTTCCCGTCGCTAAACGGGTAGCGTTTGCACAGCACCACTTTGCCCGCCAAAGCGAACTCGTAGAAACGCCTGACACTTCTTCGGCGACAGCGTAGACTACGCATATCCCGTTCAACGAGTGCCCTAATGACAGAAGCTAATACGCTATTACAACAAGCGGAATCCCAGTGTCATACCCGAGGCGTGAGATTTACACCTATTCGCCGCCGAGTATTAGAGTTGATTGCTGAGAATGGTGGCGGCCTAAAAGCGTATGACTTGTTAGACCAACTATCCACTGAACACGCCGCAGCAAGACCGCCCACGGTTTACCGTGCTCTCGACTTCCTTATCGAGCAAGGTCTCGTGCATCGGATAGAGTCACAAAACGCTTACGTTGCCTGTGCTTGCCCGGAGCATGCCCATGGCTTTCAGCTGTTAATTTGCCGCCACTGTGGCTATGTTGAAGAGCTTCACCTAGACGAAATAAGCGCTCAACTGGCCGAGTTAGCCAAACGCCAAGGGTTTAACGTCGAGCGCCAAACGATAGAGCTTCAAGGCCTGTGCCAAAATTGCCGATCTGCGAGTAATGAGTAATGTCACGTTTTGACCAATTAGCCCCGCGCGACCTATTCAAAGCCCTAGAGTCTGCCAGCCCTTCCGACATGCTGCCCGGGACAGAAACGCTTCTTGACGCAGTTCGCTTTAACGAACAAGGCCTTCTGCCAGCCATTGCTCAGCAGTTTGATTCGGGCGAAGTGTTAATGATGGCCTGGATGAACCGCGAGTCGCTCGAAGAAACACTGGCAACACAGCGTGTTTGCTACTATTCACGCTCGCGCAAAAAGCTCTGGCGTAAAGGTGAAACCTCGGGTCAGCAACAGCAGCTGAAGTCTGCGGCTCTCGACTGCGATGGTGACACGCTATTACTGCAAGTCGACCAAACGGGACCCGCTTGCCACACCGGTCGACGCAGCTGTTTTTACTTATCGGTAAACGAACAGCAGGCGGCAATTACCAGCGAGCCACTTATCGATCCTGCGGCACTTTACGGCCAAAAATAGTGGCAAAAGAAATAGTGGTCAAAGAAATAGTGGTAAAGCCGCTATCCCAAGCAAAGCACTGGGCCATAAAGGCTCTTGGCTTCGCTATGATTGGCTGTATCAAGGTCTATCAATATACCATTAGCCCTCTTCTAGGGCCGCGCTGTCGCTTCTGGCCGAGCTGCTCGTCCTTTACCGTTGAGGCCATTCAAGTGCATGGTCCTTTCAAAGGCGGCTGGATGGCAATAAAGCGTATTCTGCGCTGCCACCCAGGCAGTGCGGGCGGTATCGACCCCGTGCCCGGTGGCAGAAGCGAGCAGTTGTGCCGTGAAGACCCCGACTTAACAGCGCCGCCACACTCTGAATGCAATCATAAATGCAATCATAAATGCGATCATCAACACTGATTTATGCGCAGCCTGCTTTCTATTATGACTGCTTTGCCACTTGGTAAATACGCTCCAACATGGCATGCAAGCCGTTACTGCGGGTGGGTGATAGATGCTTGTCCAAACCTAAATCTTTCAAGAAGTGAGGTTCGGTTTGGCTAATCTCATCAGGCGTACGATCGCTATAGATTCTTAGCAGTAACGCGATCAACCCTGATACGATGGCGGCATCCGATGCTGCCTTGAAGATCAGCTTGTCGCCCTGCTCTGCGTGGCACATCCACACGTTGGATTGACAGCCCTGAATCTTATACTCCTCAGTCCGCTGCTCCTCCGGAAAGTCAGGCAGCTGCTTCCCCATATCGATAATGTACTGATAACGATCCATCCAGTTATCAAATATTTCAAACTCTTCAACCAGTTCTTGCTGGGCCAGCTCAGCGCCTGAAGTTGCCATGGCGTTACCTTTGGGGTTGGTGTGCTCAATGTACTGGCATTATAACGGGTTAGGCGTCTTTTTTGGGGCCGTTTTCAAGCGATGACGCTGCTGCTCTTGATGCCACTCATTATCCTCGGTGTGCAAGTAGCGGCTCGTCGTGTCCAGCTTAGAATGGCGGGCACTTTCGGCTAAATAGCGCAGGCTTACTCCCGCTTGTGCTTGATGAGTAATCGACGTATGCCTTAGCCAGTGGGGGGTTGCACGACGCAGTGCACTCACATAGGCAGACTTGCCATGTTGCGCTTCTAACGCATCAGCCGCTTCGCTAAATACACCTTTAACCAGCCGATAAAGCTGGTTATCGCTAATTCCGCGACGTTTATCTAGCGCACGAATCAGCGGGCTGGGTTCGTGATAACTGGGCAGGCCTGATAATCCTAGCGCTTCCCGCCATTCGCGCATGCACTCGAGCATGTCATCGGGCACCGGAATGCGTGCAAGCTTACTCCCCTTACCGACCACCACCCACCACCATCGCCCCTCGCTTTCCTGGAAGTCATCCATCTTAGCGTTAGCCATTTCACTAATGCGAGGCGCTAATAGATAAGCGAAGCTGAATATAAATCGTCGCCGCGCTTGCTCATACGCTTCTCGCTCACTAGCGTGCCCGACTGGCGCATTCAACCACTGCCAAAACCATATCCAAAGATCACGCTCTAAATAGCGCCCAATGGTTTGCGTCTGGTTATTCAGTCGCCTCGCCTTATCGCGCATAAGCGCAAATGGATTATGGCGTACCCACCCTGCTTCCACCAGCCAGCTAAATAAGCCTTGCAGGATAATCAAACTTTGCCGCCGGCTTGCTGGCGAGAGCCCGCTACGAAAAGGTCGCCATTGCGCATGATTGCGAGGCTTGCTTGCCCCCACCCACCGCTCGGCTGGCTGAGGGTCTTCCAAAAAAGCGTCGTACTGGCGCAACATTTCTCGATTCATAGCGCATAGCGAGCTGCCGTGGCTAGACAGCCAAAGCAGCAGGCGCTCCGCCTCTCGGCGGTAACTCTTCAATGTTTGAGGGCTGTCTTGGTACTCCCTTAACCACGCAGCAACAGCTTCTATGTCGTTTTGAGCATCAATTAATGGCGCGTCAGTTCCTGGAGTGGCGGGTACGGAAGGGTTAAGCAGCAAATCAGGCCAACTGCCCTTCTCTAGGCTTCTACCTACGTATTTTCGCTGTTGTTCAATTTCTCCGGGCATCATTACGCCCTCCCATGGCCACTGGCTGATTTTTCAATGGGTTAAGTGTGCTGCTATCGATATTAAAATTCAAGATAATGGCAGTAATCTTGAATTTACAATACTTAGTGTAAATAATTTTACGTTTTATGTATTACGTAATTATTGTAATTTTAACCAAACCCTATGAAAATAGTGCTACCAATCTGATAGGGATAAGCACCATGGCTCGCAGCGGGATTCAATACAGTGATGTTCAGCAAGCAATCGATACTCTGCTCGCCCGCGGCGACACTCCTAGCGTGCAACGCATTCGGGAAGTACTAGGAACCGGCAGCTTCACAACGATCAGTGAGCATTTCCGTAATTGGCGTATTGAACGAGAGCAAAATCGCGATGTTCCGCCACCTAAGGGCGTACCAGAAGTCATCGTTAACGTCGCCACCGAGCTATGGCGCGAGGCGCAAGAGGTCGCCAATCAAGCGCTCGTCCACTATCGTGAAGATGCTAACCGGCAGGTAGAGAGCGCCCAGCAGGAAGCTGCCGAAGCACTTCAGCAAACAGCCAATGCGCAGCAACGAGAAAGCGCCCTTGCAGAGCATTTACGACATACAGAACAGCGTTTGGAAGCACTTAATCGCGAGCTGGCCGCTAGTCAAGCGAACGAGCATCAATGGCAGCAACAGGCAGAGCAAGCCAACCAAGATGCTAAGCGATACCAGCAGTTGCTTACCCAGTCTGAGCACGATGTCGCTTCACTGAAAGAGCGCTTCACTGAAGAGCTGCAACAACGCCAAGCCGCTTGGGAACAGCGCCTTGCTCAGGAAGAGCAGCGTAACGAAGCAGCGGAAGGAAAACTGATGGCGTTGCTAGACACGCTTAGGCAAGAGCGCGCCCAAGAAGAAAAAGCACTACAAAAGCGCCTACTCCTGCTGGAGCAGCGCTCAGACAGTTTGGCGAAAGAACTTCAGCTCAAAAAAGATACGCTGCAGCGCTACCAGTTAGACAATAGCAGCTTGCAACAACGCCTTGACGAGCTTGGGCGCCACAATGTATCGCTAAAAGAGCAACACTCCAGCCTGCAAAGCGAGCTTGATAAAGCCCACCAAGCACTAGAAAAGCAGCACAAGGCGGCACTTCAAGACGAGAACTGGCAGCAACAGCTCTGGCAACGCATGGAAGCCCTTCAGGCACAGCTAACAGCCCTGCCGAAGACGATTTCCTCGCAAGAAAAAACAGATAATCCACCCAACGAGTGATCTACAGTCCATAAGTATGAAAAGTATCAAATGCTTACATAGGTTGGCTACGCAGGTTTAGAAGCCTTAACTCTCTATTCTGGCTTGATGGAAGGAGGCGGAGTTCAGCCTAAAAACCGAGCCCGCTAGCAATACCATCTAATCAATGGTCAAGTTCACGCGGCTAGTATAGGCTCCCAAAGACACCCAAACTTCTTGTCTTTACACTACGTATCTTTATCAATACTTGAGAAAATGAAATGCAAGGAAAGTCCTCTGACACCAAGAAACCAGCCGACCCGCGCAATCGTCCCCGCACAAAGCCTGCTGATGTACGACTTAATGAGTTAATGAACGCTGCAGAAGCACTGTTTCTAGAACAGGGCGTTCAAGCAACCACGATCAACGACATCGTCAAAGCCGCCGACGTGGCCAAAGGCACGTTCTACCATTATTTTTCTTCCAAAAATGAAATCCTGGTAGCGCTCGGCAATCGCTACACGGAAAACCTCCTTGCTCATCTGGAGAAAGCGCTTGAGGCCTGCGACCAAAGCGACTGGATTGGACGGCTTCGCGCCTGGATTCGGGCAAACGTCGAAACCTACGTCGACACCTATCGAATACACGATATCGTCTATACCAATCACCACCACCATGATCGCTCCAATCAGGCTAAGAACGCCATTCTCGATCAGCTATTGAGTATCATTGAGGGTGGGCGGTCCGCGGGCCTATGGGCACCTGAAAACCCAAGAGTGGTAGCGCTATTAATCTATTCCGGTGTCCATGGCGCTACGGACGACATTATTGCGTCCCAAACAAGAGGCTGCTCGCCCTTTGCCGATAGCGTTTCGGATGCCTGTTTGAACATGCTGGCGTCCCCTTCAAAGAATAGTCGGTGAGATTGACGTCACGTTTATTGATAATCACGCCATCATTATTCAACGCCACCCGCAATCAGCAGACTGAACTCCTCATCGTATTAATTTTCAACAAAAAACCCCAAACGCCGGACAGGGTGTCCAACATTTGGGGCGCCATTTTGTCAGGCTTTTTGAAGCACAAACGCTACTGCTAAGTCGCGTTAGCGGTAGTAAGCGTTGGTTGTATCCGTGTGATCGGTCACGTCACGGATACCCGCTAGCTCAGGAATTCGCTCCATTAGTGTTTTCTCAACACCATCTTTAAGTGTTAGGTCAACCGCGGCACAACCCTGGCAACCACCACCGAAAGCAAGAATTGCCACCTTGTCTTCGGTCAGTTCTACCAGTTTGATTTCACCACCGTGGGCCGCCAGCCCAGGATTGATCTCGCTGTAAAGCGTGTAGTTGATGCGGTCTTCCAATGGGCTGTCCGCATTAACTTTGGGCATTTTCGCGTTAGGAGCCTTGATGGTTAACTGGCCGCCCATACGATCCGCATTAAAATCAACCACTGCCTCGTCTAAAAACGCCAAACTGTTTTTATCGAGAAATACGTTAATTTTTTCAAGTTCAAGCTTAACGTCTGTCGGTTCTTCCTCACCGGGGCGGCAATAGGCTAAACATGTTTCCGCGTAAGGCGTGCCGGGCTGGGTGATGAAAATACGCACAGCAATGCCTTCAACATTCTGCTTTTCCAACAGTTCAGCAAGATACTCCTGAGCACTGTCAGTAATATCAATACCTTGGGTATCATTTTCGATAGTCGCGGTCATAAGGGATGTTATCCTCCCGTGGTTGTGGCGTGGCCACATCACATGTCATTTATAACTATTTCATTAACGCCTATGGTAAGCAAAACTGCTCGTCAGCACAATCCTGACTATTTTAGTAGGCTATTGCCTAGTATATGAGCGCGCCTCATTAAGATACTGCAATAACTTCACGCCCTTACTTGCTGCCCTATGGGGTGCCCTTTGTTATGATAGGCGCCGCTCACACTATGACGACGACTATAAAAATATCCTTTTCGACTGAGATGCTGGAGACTTCCCCCTGCCATGGCTGCTAGTGATTTGACCGCTTCCCTTACCCAACGCCTTGCCCAACGTATCCTGATTTTGGACGGCGGCATGGGTACCATGTTGCAGAACGCCGAACTCAGCGAAGACGATTTTCGTAGTGACCGCTTTCGTGACTGGCCCTCGGACCTTAAAGGTAATAATGACTTATTAGCACTTACCTGTCCGGATTTGGTGGCGCGCATTCACCGCGACTATCTAGAAGCCGGCGCGGATATTATCGAAACCAATACCTTTAATAGCACCCGTCTGTCCCAATCAGACTATGGCATGGAAGATTTGGTGCCTGAGCTGAATCGTGAGTCAGCACGTTTGGCACGTAATGTCTGTGACGCCGTGGCGGCTGAAACCAATATCCCACGCTATGTCGCTGGTGTGCTTGGGCCAACGTCACGTACCGCGTCGCTGTCGCCGGATGTCAACGACCCTTCTAAACGTAATGTCACCTTCGACGAGCTTCGCGAGAACTACTATGAAGCGGCTAGTGCGTTAATCGAGGGCGGTGCCGATCTTATTATGATCGAGACTATCTTCGACACGCTTAATGCCAAAGCCGCTATTTATGCGCTTGAAGAGCTGTTTGATGACTTGAATACTCGGCTGCCGGTGATGATTTCCGGCACCATTACCGATGCGTCAGGCCGCACCCTTTCTGGCCAAACCACCGAAGCCTTCTGGAACTCTGTCCGTCACGCCCAGCCGCTCTCGGTCGGCTTAAACTGCGCCCTAGGTGCTGAAGAACTGCGCCCTTACATCGAAGAGCTTGCCACTAAAGCCGATACCTTTGTTTCTGCGCACCCTAATGCGGGCCTGCCCAATGAGTTTGGTGAGTATGACCAAACCCCAGAGGAAATGGCAGCCATTGTCAGCGAATTCGCGCAAAGTGGCTTGGTTAATATTATCGGGGGTTGCTGTGGCTCTACCCCTGAGCATATTCAAGCCATCGCTGAAGCCGTCAGTTCGATGCCTCCCCGCAAGATAGCAAAGCGCAGTTATGCATGCCGACTGTCTGGTTTAGAGCCCTTCAACATTGAAGCCGACGCGCTGTTTGTCAATGTCGGTGAGCGTACTAACGTGACCGGCTCGGCGCGCTTTAAGCGGTTAATCGTTGAAGAAGACTTCACAACCGCACTTGAAGTCGCCCTGGAGCAGGTCGAGAACGGTGCGCAAATTATCGACATCAACATGGATGAAGGCATGTTGGAGTCCCAGGAAGCGATGGTGCGCTTCCTTAATTTAATCGCCGGTGAACCCGATATCGCTCGCGTTCCCATTATGATCGACTCCTCTAAATGGGACATTATCGAAGCGGGCCTTAAGTGCGTTCAAGGCAAAGCGGTGGTCAACTCAATCTCGCTAAAAGAAGGCGAAGCCTCGTTTCGTGAACAAGCCACCAAGTGTCGCCGCTTTGGCGCTGCCATTGTGGTTATGGCGTTTGATGAAGAAGGCCAGGCAGATACCTTTGCGCGTAAAACTGAAATTTGTGAACGCGCCTACCGCTTGCTCGTCGATGACATTGGTTTCCCTGCGGAAGATATCATTTTCGACCCCAATATCTTTGCTATCGCGACCGGCATAGATGAGCACAATAACTACGCCGTCGATTTTATTGAGGCCACCCGGTGGATCCGTGAGCACCTGCCTCATGCGATGATTTCCGGTGGCGTGTCGAACGTCTCGTTTTCATTCCGAGGCAATAACCCTGTTCGTGAAGCCATTCACTCGGTATTCCTTTACCACGCCATTCGTGCAGGCCTCAGCATGGGCATCGTCAATGCTGGCCAATTGGCGGTTTATGATGATTTACCCGCTGAGCTGCGTGATGCGGTAGAAGACGTTGTACTCAACCGCCGCAGCGATGGTACCGAGCGGCTGCTTGATATTGCCGACAAGTACAAGGGCGATGGCAGCGGCGCAGCCAAAAAAGAAGATCTGGAGTGGCGCAGTTGGCCGGTTAATAAGCGTATCGAACATGCGCTGGTTAAAGGCATAACGGCATATATAGAAGATGACACCGAACAGGCACGCGCTGAATCCGCCAGGCCCATTGAGGTTATCGAAGGCCCGTTAATGGATGGCATGAACGTGGTCGGCGACCTGTTTGGTGCCGGTAAAATGTTTCTTCCCCAGGTAGTTAAGTCGGCTCGCGTGATGAAGCAGGCGGTTGCCTATCTGATTCCCTATATCGAAGCGGAAAAAAGCGAAGAGACCAAAGCCAAGGGTAAGATCGTCATGGCCACGGTCAAAGGCGATGTTCACGACATCGGCAAAAACATTGTTGGTGTGGTACTGCAGTGTAATAACTATGAAGTTATTGACCTTGGCGTGATGGTGCCCACTGAAAAAATTCTGCAAGCGGCTCAAGATCACAATGCTGACATCATTGGGCTTTCAGGGCTGATTACCCCATCGCTTGATGAAATGGTACATGTTGCTAAAGAAATGAAGCGCAGAGGCATGGATCTACCGTTGCTCATTGGTGGCGCAACCACTTCAAAAGCCCATACGGCTGTAAAAATCGAACCTCAATACGATCACCCAGTCATTTATGTGACCGATGCCTCCCGAGCGGTTGGTGTTGCGGGTCGCTTACTGGCGCCGAATCTTAAAGCCGCCTATGTTGCCGAGATTCGTGATGAGTATGAAAAAGTGCGCGAGCGTAACGCCAAACGCCGCCCTAAAGCCGCAGACTTGGATTACACCCAAGCCCGTAAACGCCGTTTTCGTACTGACTGGAACAGCTTCACTCCAGTTAAGCCTCAGGTGTTAGGCCTCAAAACTTTCGATGACTACGATCTTGAAGAGCTGGTTGAGCGCATTGATTGGACACCGTTTTTTATGAGCTGGCAGCTTGCTGGCAAGTACCCAAAAATCCTTGAAGATAAAGTAGTTGGGGAAGCTGCGCGCAGTTTGTTTGCAGATGCCAAAGTAATGTTGCGCAAGCTAATCGACGAAAAGCGCATTCAAGCGCGCGGCGTCATTGGCCTTTGGCCGGCTAACAGCGTTGATGATGATGTCATCGAAGTGTATGCCGATGAAAGCCGCAGCGAAGTCGTTGAACGTTTGCACCACATTCGCCAGCAAACTACTAAAGGGCGTGATGGAATTTGCTACAGTCTTGCGGACTTTATTGCCCCTAAAGAAAGCGGCAAAGCCGACTGGATCGGTGGTTTTGCCGTTACCACAGGCCATGGAGTTGATGAACTTTCCAAAGCCTACGAAGCGGCAGGCGACGATTACAACGCGATCATGGTGCAAGCGTTAACCGATCGCTTAGCAGAAGCATTCGCCGAGCGCATACACGAGCGTGTACGCAAAGAGTTCTGGGGCTATGTGCCGGAAGAGGCGCTGGATAATGAAGCGCTCATTGCCGAGAAATACCAGGGTATCCGCCCTGCTCCCGGCTACCCAGCCTGCCCTGACCATACCGAAAAAGCTACGCTATTCCGGCTGCTTGATGCGACAGAAAATACCGGCTTGGCGCTGACTGAAAATTTTGCCATGTGGCCTGCGGCGGCAGTCTCCGGCTGGTATTTCGCACACCCCCAGTCCAAATACTTCTCCACCGGCAAAATCACCCGGGATCAAGTGGAAGCGATTGCACAACGCAAGCAGATGCCATTAGTGGACATGGAGCGCTGGCTATCGCCAGTGCTCTCTTACGACCCTAGCTAATGTCGCCTGTGGGTCGCCGCCAAGGCAAGGTCATGCGCTTAGCCTTACCCATCATGCTGGGCATGCTCTCTCAGAGCATGCTCAACCTTATTGATGCGGCGCTGGTGGGCCATTTAGGCCAAGAGGCATTGGCAGGTGTTGGTATCGGCGGCTATGCCATGTTTATGATGACGGCGCTGGTGTTTGGCCTCTCTTCCAGCGTTCAGTCGCAAACCTCTCAAGACCTGGGCGCAGAACACTTTCCGCTGACTCGCTCACTTCACTCTGGCTTGCTGATCGCCGCTATGATCGGCATACCATTATCATGCCTCGCGTGGTGGCAGGCTCCCCGGTTGATACAGTTAATTACGCCAGAAGATGACGTGACAGCCATTGCCGTAGAGTATTTCCGCTGGCGCATTGTATCGTTAGCCGCGATTGCCCTGACGCTTTGCTTTCGCGGTTACTGGAATGGGCGACAGCATACACACCTTTACCTGCGTATTATCGTCGTTGTGCATGTGTTTAATGTGGTCGCTAGTGCGGGGTTAATTTATGGCCTTGGTGGCCTTCCAGCGCTGGGTGCCAACGGTGCTGGGATTGGCACCACGCTTTCGCTGCTGCTGGGGCTGATGATATGGGCTTGCGTGACCTATAACGCCCACGCACTTACGCGCCAAAAGCTGACCTTGCGCTCATTACAGACCACTCTATTTTTGGCTATCCCACACTCAATGCAACAAGTGTGGTTTGCCGCCGGTTATGTGGTGTTGTTCTGGCTATTAGGTAGGATGGGCACGCAAAGTGTTGCCGTTGGCCATGTACTGGTGAATTTATCACTGCTACTTATTTTGCCTGGAGTCGGCGTAGGTGTCGCGGCGATGAGCTTGGTCGGTGAGGCATTAGGGCGCGATGATCAACAGGCCGCACACCGCTGGGGAATCGATGCATTAAGCGTCGCTGGCTTGCTGCTGACAGTATTGGCACTCCCTATGCTGTTGTTCCCGGCAACTGTTCTGGCTGTTTTCTTTGAAGACCAATCACTCATTCAGCTAGGTATTCTCCCCTTACAAATTACTGGCCTAATGATAGTCCTGGATGCTGCCGCACTGGTGCTGGCCCAAACGTTAATGGGCGCTGGTGCTCAGCGAACAGTGATGCTGCTTACGTTGAGCATGCAGTGGCTAGTGTTCCTACCACTGGCCTGGTGGGTAGGCATTGAGTTGGAATATGGGCTGCTTGGTGTATGGCTGGTGCAGCTCTTCTACCGTGCGCTCAACTCCAGCAGCTTCTTGTGGGTGTGGCAGCGTCGACGCTGGCTAGCTCAAACGCCATGACTCGCAAACCTTAAATACCATTTGGCGATAAAAAGATAATTATATATTCTTTTGTAGAATATGATAGCCGCGTTAAGGTGACGGCACATTACCGTCCGTCTCGACGTGACCATTTCGCTTTTAGCAGGATCGTGCCACATGTACCGTTATGATATTCACGACCAAACGTTGGTTGACGAGCGCGTCGCTCAGTTCCGTGACCAAATGGACCGCTACCGCGCCGGACGTTTGGGAGAAGAAGAGTTTCGCCCGCTGCGACTCCAAAACGGCCTGTATATTCAGAAGCATGCGCCAATGCTACGAATTGCCATCCCTTATGGCATGCTGGCGGGTAAGCAGCTTCGCGCGTTAGCGGAAATTACTCGGCGCTATGATCGTGGCTATGGCCACTTTACCACTCGGCAAAACTTGCAGCTGAACTGGCCAGCATTGGAAGACGTACCCGATATTTTGGCAGATCTCGCCAAAGTACAAATGCACGCTATTCAAACCAGCGGAAACTGCATCCGTAATACTACCAGCGACCAGTTCGCCGGCATTGCCGGTGATGAAGTGGAAGATCCACGCCCCTGGTGTGAGCTAATTCGCCAGTGGTCGACCTTACATCCTGAGTTCGCCTACCTGCCGCGCAAATTTAAAATTGCTGTTAGCGGTGCCGCCGAAGACCGCGCCGCCATCCAAGTGCATGATATCGGCCTGCGGCTATGGCGTAACGAAAACGGCGACGTGCGCATCAAAGTGCTTGCAGGCGGGGGCCTTGGCCGCACACCGATGATTGGCGATGTGGTGCGCGAAGACCTTCCCTGGCAGCACCTCTTAACGTATCTAGAAGCATGTGTTCGCGTGTACAACCAGTTTGGTCGCCGCGATAACAAGTTTAAAGCCCGTATTAAAATTCTCGTCAAAGCGCTCGGTATTGAAGAGTTTCGCCGTCGCGTGGACGAAGAGTGGGCGCACCTTAAAGATGGCCCGCAAACGCTCAACCAAGCAGCGGTTGATGCGGCCAAGATCCACTTCCCTGAACCAGAGCGTCGTCCGGTTGCTGAGAGCGCCATTGCCGATTTCGAACAGTTACGCAGCGAAAATCGTAGTTTGGCCCGCTTTGTGACGAATAACGTCACCGACCACAAAGTCCCTGGTTACAAAGCGGTGACGCTATCGCTTAAACGCCGCGAACACGCGCCTGGTGATGTCACAGCGGATCAAATGGAAGCCGTCGCCAACTTGGCAGATCGCTATAGTTTCGGTGAAGTGCGCGTGACCCACGAGCAAAACCTAGTGCTGTCTGACGTACCCGTCGACGAGTTGGAAGCGCTCTGGAAAGAGCTTGATGCACTGGGCATGGCCAACCCCACAGTGGGCACATTGAACGATATTATCTGCTGTCCTGGCGGCGACTACTGTGGCTTGGCCAATGCGGTCTCCATTCCTATCGCCCAAGCACTGCAAGAACGGTTTGAAGACCTGGATTTCCTCTATGACCTTGGCCCACTGGATCTCAACATCTCAGGCTGCATGAACGCCTGTGGGCATCACCACGTTGGCCACATTGGCATACTTGGCGTCGACAAAAAAGGCGAAGAGTACTACCAAATCTCAATTGGCGGTAACTCAACTGACGATGCATCGCTAGGTAAAATCCTAGGCCCCTCGTTCTTCCGCGAAGACGTACCGGGTGTTGTCGATAAGGTGCTGCAAGTCTATGTGGCCGAACGTCACGAAGACGAGCGGTTTCTCGACACCTATCGCCGTATTGGCTTAAAACCCTTTAAGGAGCGTGTTTATGCCCAGCAATGACACTCAGACTGACGCGCTTGAGCTCACGCCTGTACATGTCGACCATCTGATCGCTGATGGTGAACTGGCAGCAGAGAATGCCTGGTGTGTGTCCTATGACGCAGACACGCTCCCTGAACAGCGTCCCGCCTTTGTGCCGCTGGCACTCTGGCAAGCGAATCAGGACGATGCCGAGCTGGCACCACTGCTTTCAAGTGATACCGAGTTGACGCCAGCGCTTGGCCAGCAGCTAAGCAGTACCCGTGCGGTTGCTATCGATTTTCCGGCATTTACCGATGGACGTGGCTATACGCTTGCTCGTTTGCTTCGCGAACGCTACGGCTACACTGGCGAAGTGCGTGCCGTTGGTGATGTGTTGGTTGACCAGTTGGATTACATGCGCCGCTGCGGCTTTACCACCATGGCACTGCGAGATGATCAGCATCCAGACGACGCAATCCGTGCGCTGAATATGTTTAGCGTTCGCTACCAAAGCGATGTTGAGCAGCGCCAAGCATTGTTCGAACGCCGCCTAGCGGACAGCAAGCAGTAACCGCAAACGGTATCGAGATAGAAGTAGCAAGAAAGTAGAGATAGAAATAGAAAGGGCAGCCGAGAGGCTGCCCTTTTGCTTGATAAACAGTTTGATAAACAATTATCTAATAAACAATAGCAGGCTATCCGCGACGTTTTTGCTGGCGCTCACGGTTATTCGCCTTGGCACGGTCACTTTTACGCAACATGACCCAAGTAGCACCCAGGCCACCCTCTGCAGGCTGAGCAGAAATATAAGCTTGCACTTCATCGAACTGAGTGAGCCATTTAGCTAGGTAGGAACGCAGGACATTTGCAGGACTATCTATTTCTCGTCCTCTCCCATGCACAATGAGTACAGAGCGAAGGTCGTGAAGGTAAGCTTCTTGAATAAATGGGAACAGCATTCTGCGACACTCTTCCAGTGGCCGCCGCAGCAGATGTAGTTGAGCCTGAACGCTGTACCCCCCATGCTTCAGTTTATCGACCACACCTTGCTGAATACCCTCACGGCGGTATTCAATCGGGTCAAAGGGCGGCAACAAGTCGACAAAATCATCGGATAAGAAATTGCGCTCCTCCAAACGCTGCTCAGCACTTTCACGACGAGCAAGCTGGGCCTCTGTAGGCCGCTGGCGCTGAGTGCCTGTATCTGCGCGGTTATGCTTGGCTAACGGCTTTACATCGCCGACCAACGCACTGAAATCCATCTCATCACGAAGTGATTGATTCATAACAGGCTCCTCTGACAAGGTCTAATACCCTTATCCTAGCAAACCCGTCGACATTGCTTAAGACTTGTTTTCATTAACATCTAACGCCACGCTAATAGCCAACACAATCAAAGGAGTGGGCATGGTTTGGTTAAAACGTTTGATCGCGGGTAGCACAGCACTACTGATCGGTACTGCAGGGTGGCTTTGGCTGACAATGCTGAGCCCGTGGTTTTACGAGCGCCCCTCCCACTTGCCAAATATTGAAGAACGAATCCACAGTGTCTTCGTCTATGGCACGCTGCGCTATCTCCCGGTGCGCTGGGTGGTGATGGGCAGTTCAGGCAGCCCACAACCTGCGCGTCTTGAAGGTTTTAAAAAACAAGGCCTGGACTTGACTCCCGATGCCCATCGCCATGTAGACGGGTTACGGTTAACAGTCACTGCAGATCAGCTATTGCGCCTGGATCGTTATGAGCGCTTGGGTATTCGCTATGAGCGTGTCAAACAAACGCTGGCGGATGGGTCAATGGCCTGGGTTTATCTACGCCTGCCCACATTTAGCCAATTGCGTAACGCATCTCCTGTACAACCGGTAGCTCTGGTACCATAAGCAGACAACGCAGTGCCCTCTTTACGTCGTTATTTCTAGGATACCTCATGAGTGATTCCACGCCGTTTGTTTTAATTCTTTACTATTCGCGCTCAGGAGCCACTGCGGATATGGCAAGGCAAATTGCAGCAGGTGTCGAAAGCATTACGGGGATTGAAGCGCGACTTCGCACCGTTCCCCCGGTCTCCACAACCTGTGACGCCGTTGATCCCGAAATTCCAGCGGAGGGAGCCGTCTATGCAGACCTCGAAGATTTGCGCCACTGCAGCGCGTTGGCTTTGGGTAGCCCAACACGTTTTGGCAATATGGCTGCACCGCTTAAGTATTTTCTAGATACCACCAGCAGCCTATGGATGAATGGCGCGTTGATTGATAAACCTGCCTGTGCATTTACCTCCACTTCCAGCCTTCACGGGGGCCAGGAAAGCACGCTTCTTAGCATGCTCATTCCGTTACTGCATCACGGCATGGTCTACGCTGGCATCCCCTATAACGAGACCGCCCTTCTTAGTACCCAAACCGGTGGCACGCCCTATGGGGCTAGTCATGTTGCCGGTGCGCGCAGTGACCGCTCTGTCGACGAGCATGAGCGTGCACTGTGTCTTGCTCAAGGCAAGCGGTTAGCCAAGCTTGCGCGAGCACTGCATACAATGCGCCAGGAGGACGCAGTATGAGGCAGTGGTTAGAAGGTCTTGAGACTCGCCATGGACTCGATAAGCTCACGCAGCAAGCAAGGCAGTTAGTCCTCGTCAGCTTTGTCATTCTGCTGCTGCTTGTTGTCTATCGTGGCTTTTTTATTCAAGGTGATACCTTTAACTGGCGTCCAGTGGTCGCGTTTGTGCTGCCACTCTTGCTATTCCTACCCTCGATCATTGGTCAGCGAGCCAGAGGTCATGCCTGGTTAGCCTTTGTTAGCCTACTGTACTTCACGCAGGGCACTATGCTGGCAACCCTACCCGGCCAAGGCGTTCGCGGTGTGCTGGAAGCGGTTGCATCCCTGGCTCTATTTACTGGCTGCATGGCGTACGCACGTTTTCGCAGCCGTCAACAGCGCCAAGCGTAAGCTTAGCTACCCTCTGTTTGCTAAAAACATCAGTAGGGATAAAACCACAGCCAGCCACAAACGCCCGCCGCAACTAAAAAAGCACCTAGCGCCAATAGGCGATGCTTAGTTCGGCGGGCAGGTTTTATATCAATCGGTTCATTATTGAAACGTTTGACTCCCGTCACCATCGCCGCGACTAAATTTTCCCCCTGCAGAGCATGCACAATGATGCCCGCAACATGGATTGCTATCAGGATAAGCAGCACATCACTATTGAGTGAATGCAAGCTGGCTAGCTCGTCACTTATGTCTCGGCCCAACAAACCGTAAAGCGGACCCTGAAAAAAGATATCGTCACTCAAAAACAGCCCACTCACTGCCTGAAAACTCAGTGAGAGCAGCAAAAGCACCACCATCCATCCCCCCAGGGGGTTGTGGCTCGCATAGCGAGGTGCACGTCGCTTGAGCAGCGCATTTGCATAAATTGCCGTATCCTTTGGCCCATAAACAAACGTACTAAAGCGGGCATAGACAGGGCCTGACACACCCCAGATCAGGCGAAATATTAATAAACCAATAATCAGGTAGCCTGCTTGGGCATGAGCCTCAATCGGAAACAAAAACGGTGCACCATTGGTTTTCGCGGTGTAAAACGAAATGATCACCGCTGCCAGCAAACACCAATGGAATAAGCGTACAAAGACGTCCCAAACGGCCAGCTGTTTTCTTTCAATCTGCATTACGTTGCCCTTTATCTTCTATTCATACATTTTCTCATTTCTTCAATGTTTCTGATATAACGCATTACAGAGCACAGGCGACGCGTTATACAATCAAGCAACTTTCATTACCCGTAACGTCATCAACCTCTCCGCGGCTGGACTTCTAAATAGAGCTTGTAAGCAAAGCTTAGAGACAGGGCTTGAGCTTTACCGAAAGACCAGCGACCATGAACAAAATTTAAAGGGAGCACTATTCAATGACACGCAACATAGCTGACATTAGGCGCGATTATGAAGGTGGCCGCCTTGATGAAGCCCAAGCCCCCGACAATCCCTTTGTGCTGTTTGATGAGTGGTTTAGTCTAGCGCTGGAAGCAGAAGGACAAGACGGTAACGCAATGACCCTTGCTACGGTAGACAGCCAGGGGCGCCCCCATGCCCGTGTCGTTCTGCTCAAGGGGTTTGATGAGCAAGGCATGGTGTTTTTCACCAACTACCATAGCCACAAAGGTAGCGAGCTGAGTAACGTACCTTTTGCGGCCATCACCTTTTGGTGGCCTTCGCTGTCACGACAAGTGCGCATCGAAGGTCCTGTAGAACAAGTAGCACATGAGGAGTCTGATGCGTACTTCTCAAGTCGTCCACGTGGTAGCCAGCTGGGTGCCTGGATTGCTACCCAAAGCGTTGTGATCCCCGATCGCAATTGGATCGAAGAGCGGCAAAAACGCTTTGAGCAAGCCTACGAAGGACAAGATATTCCGCGTCCGAATCACTGGGGTGGCTATCGAGTTAATCCTGAAATGATCGAGTTCTGGCAGGGGCAACCCAGTCGTCTTCACGACCGCCTACGTTTTGAACGGCGTGACGGCGGCGACTGGAGCCGCTTCCGCTTAGCTCCTTAATCAAGAAATTCATTACGTTAGTGGGTTCTTAATTTAGACATTTCGTCACTCGCGTTTCCCCATCCCATGAATGAGCCTGCCTTAAAAGAGGCAGGCTCATTTGGGTCAGAAACAGCCTAGTCAGGCTGGGCTCTCTAACCGGTGACGCTGCCACTCACTTTCAGGCTCGTTCAACCTGAGCACAGCATCAATCACCTGCTCTTCCATGTTATAGCGACACTTAAAGCCTAAGTGCTTCATCAAGGCGCGCATGGGATGGTTATCGACCATAATTTTGCCGATCATTTCGAGCGTGCCAATGCTGGTGCAGTAATCGATCATCTTGTTCATTAACAGGCTACCAATACCCAGCCCCTGCAAGTCGTCACGGATAATAATCGAAAACTCCGTGCGAATATTATCAGGATCATTCCATACCCGAACGACACCCAACATCTCTTTACTCCCGTCATCGTGCTGATGTTCGGCAATAAAGGCCATCTGTCGGTCGTAGTTGATATGCGACAGAATCGACAGGTCACGCTGGGTTAAGTTAGATTTATTGTGGAAGTAACGAAAACGAATACTCTCCTCTGATAACTGCCGGTGGAACGTCGTAATCAGCGGAGCATCTTCCGCGCGGATGGGGCGAACCTCTACCCGCCATCCATTTGTCAGCGTTACCCATTCACGTAGCTCTTCAGGGTAAGGCATGATGGCAAAACGCGCAGGCGGCCCTAAGTCCATGGCAAAATCCACGGCTAACATCCCATCACGGTTCAGCAATAAAGGATTGAGTTCAAGCCCTCTCAAGTCGACTAAGTCAGACGCCATTTGAGACAGCTTGACCAACAGCTGGCAGAGCCGCTGGATATCTCTTTCGGGGTCGGCGGAATGCTCGCGAATCAATGAAGCCGCATGGGTCCTGCCCACCACGTCAGCGGCCAAGCTCATGTTCAGCGGCGGTAGCGCAATCTGGCGGTCCGCTAGCACGTTTACTTTATAGCCACCTATCCCAAAAACAATCAGCGGACCGAACACAGGGTCACGCGTGATCCCGGCACAGATCTGCATTGAGTGTTTACCACGCTGCATTGGCTGCAAACAGTATTCGCGAATAGCATATTGAGGGAATTTCTCGCGTACCTTATCGCCCAGCTGACGAACGCCTTCAGCCACTTGTTCAGGCGTTTCTAAATCTTGCAGTAGACCCGCGGATATTTTATGGGGGTGCTTACGGTAGCGATAAGGACGACAATTGCCCTCGTGAATGACTTTTAGTGCCTTAGGACCTGGAAAATGATCCGCCATTGCTAAAGCATCTTCCGGCTTGTTCAAATAGACACTAGGCGCCGCTGGAATACCATAGGCTTCCAATACTTGAGCCGTTTCGGAATGGGTCAATGTTTGTCGCCCTTCCGCTTTGGCATTTTTAATCAGCGCGCGACACTCCGCACGAATCTCTGCGCTGGTGGAAAAAGGTAGGCTAGGCGGAATTTCATGCAGCAGCGCTTGAACACGCTGGTAGTCCACCATATGCATAAATGCTTTCACCGCCTTTTCCGGCGATGTATAGGTGGGTATCCCCGCCAAATTGCACACATGCCTAGCATTCAGAGCTTCTTTTAGCCCCATCCAACTCGTCAGCAAGTTACGTTTAAATGTTTTCCGATGATCAATCAGCGCCTGAGCGGTGGCCATTGAAGGCGCTAAACGCGTCGGCGCGTGAACTACCAGCACGGCATCCACATTTGGATCGGCAGTGACAATTTTTAGCGCTTCGACAAAACGCTCTGGCGTTGCGTTGCCACCTAGATCCACTGGATTTTCGCCAGGCTTACTGATATCGACCTGACTTTTATGCAGCACACGCTGGGTCTCTTCGCTAAACTCAGCCAGTTTACCGCCCGCACTAATCAGTTTATCGATCGCCAGCATGGCGGGACCTAAACCATTGGATACAATAGCCAATCGATCACCGCGAAGCGGCTTCATACGCGATAAGGTTTCCAGCGCATCCAGCAATTCATCATAATCATTAACGCGAACAACGCCCGCTCGGGCGAAGGCCGCGTCAAAGACCACATCACGATTAGCAATGCCTGGCGTGGGGGCCATACCCGAAATATCTGACTGCGGCGTTCGCCCACTCTTGATGGCAACGACCAAGCGGTTACGTGATGCATCACGTACGGAGGTCATAAAATGCTGAGCATCCATAACGCGCTCAAGGTGCAGTAGAATCGCTTGCGCAGGAGAAAACTGATTCACATAATCAATCAAATCTGGCAGCAGCACATCAACACTGTCGCCTACCGTGATCAAGTGGGAAAAGCCTACATCGCGACCGGCCGCCCAGTCGATCATGGCATTAGCCAACATGCCCGATTGCCCTAGATAGGCCACCTTGCCTGCTTGAACCGGCTGACTGGCATAAGAGGCATTCAGTTTTTTCCCGGGCACAATCAGTCCCATGCATTCAGGTCCTAGCACCCGGATACCCGACTCTATCGCTGACTGCAACATACGCTGCCGGATAGACCCCTTATTACCCGTCTCTCGATCCAGGTAGGCACCACCGGAAAGCACCAAAGCAGCCTTAACACCAAACTGGCCAAGTTTTTTGATCAGGCTAGGAACACCATCGATTGGCGAACAAATAACGGCTAAATCTGGAATTTCAGGCAATTCATTGACGGTGCGGACGCAATCTACGCCGAAGACTGTGTCATAGCCTTTCAGATTGACCGCCCATATTTTTCCCCTAAAACCGCCTTCTTGAAGGTTACTGAGTACTAAACCGCCCAACGAAGCTGGCTTTTCAGAGGCACCGAACACGGCCACTGTGCGCGGTTCGAAAAAATGATGCAAAAAACGTGTGCTCACGAATGCGTCTCCCCTGAAATTAATAACCACTGTGTACGACTTATTGACACTGTCGCGCAAGCCCCTGAGACGATTAAGGTGGCGATATTGTCTTCGGAGCGCTTGCATGATTACTGCCTACCTTACTCACCCAGACTGCGCATTGCACCATATGGGGCCTGAACACCCTGAAAGCCCCCAACGGCTTGAAGCGATTCGCGCGCGCCTATCGCTAGCAGGCCTTCTTCAACAAACCATGCAGGCGGATGCCAAAGCGGCGTGTGACGAGGCGTTAGCAAGAGTGCACCCAGCAAGGCACCTTAATGCGTTAGCAAAGTGCCTGCCGAAAGAAGGCATCGTTACACTCGATAGCGACACAATGATGAACCCCGATAGCCTCAATGCCGCAAGAGTCGCCGCAGGCGCCGTAATTCGCGGAGTTGATCAAGTGTTTAAGCGCCAAGCTGACAACGTATTTTGCGCAGTACGGCCGCCAGGGCATCATGCAGAAGCGGCGGATGCGATGGGGTTTTGTTTCTATAACAACATTGCCGTCGGTGCGGCCCATGCAAAAGCAAAGTATGGTGCTAAACGTATCGCAATACTCGATTTTGATGTCCATCAATGCAACGGCACTATTGATATCTTCAAAAATGACCCCGAGGTACTGGTGTGCACGAGCTTCCAGTATCCGTTTTATCCATGGCGCTATTTACGCAGTGAATGGCAAAATGTGGTCAATACGCCGCTAGAAGTAGGCACTGATAGTAAAGAGTTTAGACGCATTATCGAGCGACAGTGGCTCCCCGCGCTGCATGCGTTCAAACCCGACTTAGTCATGCTGTCTGCAGGCTTCGATGCTCATCGTGACGACCCGATGGGAGACATCTGTTTAGAGGATGAGGACTTTTATTGGGTAACCCACTTAGCAATGGAAATTGCTGCCCTCTATGCAGAAAACCGAGTAGTTTCAGTACTTGAGGGGGGGTATAACCTGAAAACCCTCGCTAGCGGTGCAGAAGCTCACTTAAAAGCGCTATTGGGTTTGCCGTTTACGGATGTCCCATGACGTATGCCACTCGCTATTGTAAAGCGCCATTCAGCGTTGCTTGAAACTGAGCTGCTTGAATGAAAACTGTGCGACCTTGAAACAGGGTGTCTGTGATAACATGCGGTTTTATTGACGTTTACTCACGTGGCTTTTTATGACCGCTACTTCTGAAGAGCATGCTGCGCTGCGCATAGCTTCTGGGCGAAAGCCCTTTGTCGAACCTTTACGCTTGGGGGAACGATTAAAACAGATTCGCCTTGCTAACCAGTGGACATTGGAAGACGTCAGCCAGCGCACAGGTTTAGCCCGCTCAACGCTTTCCAAGATCGAAAATGACCAAGTGTCGCCTACGTTCAGTGTGGTTCAAAAACTTATTACCGGCCTGAACATCGACCTGCCCCAGCTATTTACGCCGCCGAAGCGTGAGCGCTATACCATGGGGCGTAGAGATCTTACCCGTAAGGGCAAGGGCCAGGTACACCCTACCCCTACCTATGAGCATGAGCTGTTAGGACATCAGCTTGCGCAAAAGCGCATGATTCCCTTCAAGACCATTGTTAGAGCACGCAGTTTTGAGGAGTATCATCAGTGGGTTCGACACGACGGTGAAGAATTTCTGATGATTTTAGAAGGCGATATTTTGTTATACACAGAATTTTATGCGCCACTCGTGCTCGCCGAAGGCGATAGTATTTATTTTGATAGTGACATGGGGCACGCGCTTGTTTCTACCAGCCCAGAAGATGCGGTCGTACTTTCTGTTTGCACACGGGGCGACTCGGCCTAACGCCCACATCTCGTACTGCTAAAACTAACAAAAGAGCTATAAGCAGTTCGTAGGCTTAGGAAGGCCAGCGATGCGAGCAATACGCTTTGGTGGACTCCCCGGAAACAGCGTCATTAAATAAATTGAATTCCCCTTCTCATCACCTAGCGCCTGTTTTGTGGCTTTAACTAAGGGTCGCATGGCGGGTGCCATTTCATATTGGCTATAAAAATCGCGCACCAGATGAATAATTTCCCAGTGTTTTTCTGTGAGCGCTAAGCCTTCGTCCTCAGCGAGTAACTGAGCAACCTCATCGCTCCACTGATCCTGTTTAACGAGATATCCTTCTGGGTCTAGTTGGATCTTTTGCGATGAATCAAGATAACGGTATAAACTTTGATGACTCATATTCAATACCAGGAAATGATCTTTTCATTTTGCTCGGTCAACCTAATAAAGCCGTCCATTTCTAGCAAAGGTAACCCATGGCTTGTGGCAACAGAGTGAACCCCTCTCGCCATAGCATCTTCAGCAAGTAAAAAAATCGATGCTGTATTTGCTACCCAGCCTTGCCACTGAGGATAGAGTGCAGCCTGAACGCCATCTTCTATCAGCACAACGGAATCGCCATTGCTGAGTGCGTTGAGCATTTGTACAGCAGCATCGCTATGGGGAGGTTTATTGAGAATATGCAGCATAGTTATTGGCTACTCTGCTAAGAATTGAGCGCAAAATTAAAAATTAAGAACATAATTATAACGCTGGAACAGGTCCGGCATGTCTGAAGCCGGGACTAAGGTAACTCCCTCAACCAGCTGATCAGTGGCTATATTGAAGGCTTGTAGCGTCTCTGTAGGGACTAATATGTTTTCTATATCGTACATTTCTAACATATTAATTGTCGGTAGCGTGGCTTTTTGGCCAGGCGCGCCAACCTGCTGCTCTTTGAGTAACGCGAATATTCCCTGCCCTAAAAACAGCAGATCAACAGCTTGTCCAAAGGCAGCAGACACAAGTGCAACATCCAGCCCTTCCCGCAACTCATTTGAGCGATAGGGCGCATGTCGTATAACGATAAGTCGCTCATTTGCTTCAGCCATCTTACTCCCTACCTATCAAACTCTGGTCGCCCTGGTTTCAGCCCTGTTCACCATACTAAGCAAACGTAATCAATCGATCACAGCGCTGCTGTAGCTCAAGCAGTTGCCCTAGCCCCGTTAATTCAAAAGGTGGCTCAAGATTGAAATTCACGTGCCCGTGCCGCTTTGCCTCTGCCTCACTCACCACGCCACGGCGTAACGCCGCCGCGATGCAGACATCTAATGCCACCCCGTGCTGATGATGCAGATCAACCCAAGCATCGCGCATATTCAGTTCATCTTGTGGAGGAGACATAAGCTGGGAAGCATTATGAACGCCATCTTGATAGAAAAAAATGCCCTTGATGTGGTGCCCTTCATTTAGCACTGCTTGGGCAAATCGCAGTGCGGAATGTGGGGCGGCACTACTATACGGCGCCCCCATGACCAATAAGCCATACTCCATCGGATTATCTCGATACAGTCCGCCCTAAAAAAAACAGACCCTAGTAAGTAGGGCCTGTTGCGATAGTACTGCAAGGATGATCAGTCGTTGCTCATAATGCCTAAAATCGACAGCAGACTGATGAACAGATTATAAATGGAAACATAAAGCGTAATCGTTGCGAGGATGTAGTTGGTCTCTCCCGCCCGGTGAACAATCTCACTGGTTTGGTAGAGGATCGCAGCGGATGCAAACAGCACAAAACCAGCGGAAACCATCAGTGAAAGCGCAGGAATGTTAAAGATCAGCCCAGCTACCATGGCCAAAATCAACACAATGGCGCCAGCCATTAGGAAATTACCTAAAAAGCTGAAGTCTTTCTTGGTGGTTAATGCAACCGCAGAGAGGCCGATAAACGTCAGACCAGTCATTGCCAATGCGTTCATTATCAAAGCGCCACCGTTAGGTAACGTCAGATAAGCAGAAATGATTGGGCCAAGCGTGAAGCCCATAAACCCAGTGAACGCGAAAGTAGCTAACAATCCAGCTGCCGAGTTGGCCGTTTTGTGAACCAGGAACATCAGCCCATAAGCACCGATGAAGAACACAAAAATGTTCATTTGTTGGATGCCCATTGCAACAGAGGCACCAGCGGTGACCGCAGAGAATAGCAATGTCATGGCCAATAGCGCGTAGGTATTACGCAGAACTTTGTTAGCGCCAACACTACTTACTTCGCTGCGCGTTTGCGCTCTCGCCGTGTTCGAATCGTTAAAAGCCATCTATCTATGCTCCCTAATGGTAATACTAACAACGGACAAGGATGCCGTTACCAAGTTCCAGACGCAAGTATTTGTCTTCCACACAAACAACTGCTTTTTAAGGCACTCGCTCCTCCAGCGTTGACTATGCTTAACATTCCACACCATTTTGGACATAGAAATGCGCTCTAAAATTCCCCTGACCGCGCCACATTTGGCGTGATTATCTTCGCCTCTTCCGCTTACAGCTTCACTGCTGGCGGTGAAACGTTATCGTCGTCTTCTTCCTTGTGAGGTAAATGCTGCGTTGTCGCTGCTTGACGCGCATCCTGAGCATTGTAGAGGCGTGCATCAATCACGTTCAGCACCGCCAGCTGTGCAAACAGCACGGTAAAACAAATGATCAGACCTTTTAACATGGCACTGTTCCTTAGGGGCTAACAACTTAGGGTGACAAACAACTTAGAGGGCTAACAACATCGTCGTTGGTAGCGAATAATAGTCCTAGGCGGAAAGAAAACAACTAGGTTTGGTAAATAATTTATCGCCGCTGCCACGCCCGCTTTCACACCACCAGTTGCCCGATCAATCGACTCTCAATCCGCAAACTCTTCAGTATCAACATCAGCTTGTTGCGCGTCATTATAACGAGCGCCAGCAACTTGGTTTGGCAACAGCATACCGTTGAGCTGAGTCACTGTTGCGTCATCCAGTACGACCGTTGCAGCACGTAAGTTCTCACGTATATGCGTCACTGAGCAGGAGCCCGGAATAGGTACAATATGCTCGCCCTGGGCGTTTAACCAAGCTAGCGCCAGCTGTGCGGGTGAGATCTCAAGACGCCTAGCAATGGTTTTAACGCCATCCAACAAAGCGATATTGTGTGGTAAATTGTCTTTACTGAAGCGAGGCATTCCGGCGCGCATATCCCCTGTCGAAAACTGGGTACTTTCTTCCACGGCTCCCGTCAAAAAACCACGCCCAAGAGGGCTGAACGCCACTAAGGCGGTACCGAGCTGCACACATACATCCTTCAGCGCAATGTCGGGATTACGTGTCCAAAGTGAGTATTCTGACTGTACTGCCGCCACGGGGTATTCCGCATTACCTTTACGAAGTGTTTCAGCCGATACCTCAGATAAACCAACTGCGCCAACTTTACCCTCTTCCACTAGTCGCCCCAGCGCCCCAACACTCTCTTCAATAGGAACACTGCGATCTAGGCGATGCAGGTAGTAAATATCCAAATAATCCGTTTGTAGTCGTGACAGGCTCTCTTCACACTGGCGACGCACGGTATCGGGACGACCATCGATAATGCGTTTCCCCGTTTCAGCATCCAACGCCATTCCACACTTGCTGGCGAGAAACAGTTGGTGCCTTTTTGTTTTTAAAGCAAGCCCCAACAACCGCTCATTGGCTGTTCCACCATAGAGTGTCGCCGTATCAAAATGGCGATATCCCATCTCAAAGGCTTCTTCCAGTACCCGAAGTGCCTCTGATTCTGGCACATACTGGCCATAGCCATGGGAAAGATTCATACATCCCAAGCCAATACGAGGAGATGAGACACCGTTTAATCGGTCAAAGAACGCGGACATAGCAACCTCTAAGTGATTGACGTTAATTGGATAGTAGTGCGGTAGCGCTATGCGATTCACCCTGACTGCAAAGCTGCGACTGCAGCCAGTTAGGCAATCGGTGTTCAAGATAATAACGCGGTCGCCACGGCGGCCCTTCTATAAAGCCCACATGGCCACCCGAGGCATGAAGCTCCAAGGTGACACAGCTTGGTAGGACTTCAGCCTTGGGAACGCTCTGTGGGTAGATAAAAGGATCGTCTAGCGAATGCACAATGAGCGTTGGAATACGAATCTGCTCCACGAAAAAAGCACTGCTGCAACGGTGGTAATAGTCATCAGCGCTTTCAAAGCCATGCAGTGGCGCAGTAACGCGGCCATCGAAGTCCCAAAACGTCTTCATACCCTGTAATGTTTCAAGCGCTGCTAAACGCGCCAGCTCACCCCTGCGCCCTTGGCGTAAAAACGCCTGCCGTTTATATTCAACATACTGGCGCAGGTCTCGCAGGAAACGGGCCTGGTAAACTCTTGAAAAGCCCTGACTGATTCGCTCTGCGCAGTGGTCTAGCCGAAACGGTACCGATACGGCTACCGCCGCCTTCAACGGCGTATTACTCCCCTTTTCGCCCAAATACTTGAGCAACACATTGCCACCTAATGAGTAACCAATGGCGGCAAACAATTTGTGTGGATAGCGTAACGTCAGTTGCTTAACCACATCCGCCAAGTCTTCACTCACGCCAGAATGATATCCCTTGGCACGATGATTTGGCTCACCAGAACAGCCACGCCAATTGACAGCCGCGCTCTGCCAGCCGCGTGCCGCTAACGCCTGCTGTTGCCCAAGTATATACACTGAAGCAGAGCTTCCCGTCAGGCCATGCAGCAGCAACACGCAATTCGCCGCTTCACCTTCAGGCCCATACCAATCCAAATCGATAAAATCACCATCTTGAAGCGTCATTCGCTCCCGCCGACGTTGTAATTGAGGCGATGCCCGCCATAGCGGGCTATACAGCGTTTGCACATGTCCGCCCGACAGCCAGCGCGAAGATCGAAATGGAGGCATAGATGAAGACCGCATTGAAGACGACATTAAAGGCATGGCGAAAAAGCGCCAGCAAAAACAATAGCGGGATAGCTTAGCAAAATTTATCAGTCGATTTGGTTGCGACAGAAATATCGCCTTTAGGCTAGCACTGGCTCGCCTAACGCCAATACGCCTGGTATGCATTGTTCTCATAGATGCGACAATACGCCATGCGTCTCCGGGCACTTTCAACTTACGTCGCAGAGTGGTTTCAACTACTATTATTAATAGTTAAAGAAATATAGCCATAGCCTTTAAGAATATAGCTCCTGCGACAACGACTGATTTTTAACTCTTTCATGCCACACGATCTAGGAGGTCGCCATGGAATTAGATCCCCTGTTGCTTTCCAGGCTACAGTTCGCTTTTGTTGTCTCTTTTCATGCCATTTTTCCGGTGTTTACTATCGGTCTAGCGTCCTATATCGCACTACTGCATGGCCTATTCTACAAAACGGAAAATCCCGCTTGGGATCGCTTAGCGCTGTTCTGGACAAAAGTGTTTGCCGTTGTGTTTGGCATGGGCGTTGTATCAGGCATTGTGATGTCGTTTCAGTTTGGGACGAACTGGAGCAACTTTGCCTACGCCACATCTAACTTTCTAGGCCCTGTCCTCAGCTATGAGGTAGTAACAGCCTTTTTCCTAGAAGCTGCTTTTCTAGGCGTGCTGTTATTTGGCCGCAATAAGGTACCTGAAGGTGTGCATCTGTTTGCTGCCATCATGGTTGCTGTGGGCACGTTTATATCTTCTTTCTGGATACTTTCTGCCAACAGTTGGATGCAAACCCCAGTGGGTTTTGAACTGATCGACGGTCGATTCCATATCACTTCCTGGATGGAAGCACTCTTTAACCCCTCTTTCGGGTATCGCTTTGTCCACATGGGCATGGCTTCTTTTCTAACCGGCGGATTCGTCGTTGCAGGGGTGAGCGCTTGGTTCTTACTGCACAAGCGTGATGTTGAAGCTAACAAAAAAGCGCTATCCATGTGTTTGTGGCTACTGCTGATTTTAGCGCCCGCACAAGCGGTAGTCGGCGATTTCCACGGTCTGAACACTTTAGAGCACCAACCTACGAAAGTAGCCGCCATGGAGGGTAACTGGGAAACGCAAACCAATGTGCCGCTTCTGCTTTTCGCTATCCCAGATAAAGAAGCCCAGACCAATCATTTTGAAATCGGCATTCCCAACCTCGCCAGCCTGATCCTAACGCACCATATCGATGGTGAAGTTCCCGGGCTTAACGCAGTACCGATAGAAGAGCAGCCTCCTGTCATCATTGTGTTCTGGGCTTTCCGCGTCATGGTAGGTATTGGCGTGCTAATGATTGCGGTTGCGCTGACTGGGTTGTTTCTACGTCGCAATGGGCGTGTCTATGAAAACCCGCTTTTCTTAAAAACGCTGACCATCATGATTGCATCCCCTTTCCTCGCGGTTTTGGGTGGCTGGATTGTTACCGAATCAGGACGTGCGCCTTGGTTAGTGTATGGCGTTATGACTCACGCGGAAGGCTTAACGCCGTCGCTTACAGGCGGCATGGCGCTGTTTACCTTAATTGGCTATATCGCGGTTTACAGCGTGGTGTTTTTAACCGGAATTTATTATTTAACGCGAGTTGTGCGCAATGGCATGACAGAAACGCAGGCCGAAGTTGGAGGCGAGATTGAACGCCCGAAACGCCCACTATCCGCGGCACACACCCCCTTTGATGATGATTTGGAAGGAGCCAACACATGAGTATTGATCTTTCACTCATCTGGGCTGCCATTATTGGCTTTGGCGTCATTATGTATGTCTTGATGGATGGCTTTGATCTAGGGTTGGGGATTCTGTTTCCCTTCGCCCCTGATGAAGAGTCACGCGATGTGATGATGAACTCTGTTGCTCCCGTGTGGGATGGCAATGAAACCTGGCTAGTGCTGGGTGGCGCTGGGCTGCTCGGCGCTTTCCCTCTGGTCTATTCCGTGTTTTTGCCCGCGCTCTATATCGGTGTTTTCCTGATGTTGGCTGGCTTGATTTTTCGCGGTATCTCGTTCGAGTTTCGCTTCAAGTCTAAGAAAAACCGCCGTTGGTGGAACCGTGCCTTTAGCTGGGGATCCGCTATTGCCACCTTCGCTCAAGGGGCGGTCGTCGGCGCTTATATCCAAGGATTTGCTGTCGAAGACTTCCGCTATGTCGGTGGCGCACTGGATTGGCTGACACCCTTTACTGTATTAACAGGGCTAGGACTCATGGCTGGCTACGCACTGCTTGGTTCTACGTGGCTGATCCTAAAGTCAGAAGGCCATGTCCAGCAGTGGGCCTATCGCATCACACCAAAATTACTCTTAGCGGTATTGGTGGTATTTGGCATTGTCAGTCTGTGGACACCGCTGGTTAGTCCAGAAGTGCGTGACCGCTGGATGAACCAGATCCACCTAATTTGGCTGTTTCCCATTCTTGCCATGGTCTGCGCTGGCGCTCTTTATCGTGCCGTAAAACGCCAGCAGGAAGGCTTACCGTTTGTCTCAACATTGGGCCTATTTATCTTTACCTACCTAGGCCTCATCGCCAGTAAATGGCCGGTTATCGTACCGCCCAACTATACGATCTGGGATGCCGCTTCAGCACCTGAATCGCAATTGTTTTTGCTGATCGGCGTGCTGTTTGTAATCCCTATCGTATTGGCCTACACCGCCTGGTCTTACTGGGTATTCCGCGGCAAGGTAAAAGTGGGCGAAGGGTACCACTGAGGCTTTACCAGTTAATCTGTTGATTGCTTGTCACAAATTGCTTGTAACAAAAAAGAAGGGTGTCATTTGGGCACCCTTCTTTTATTACTTTGGGTATAACGTAGGCCTCACTGAGTGCGATCTACAGCTTGACAGTAGGATCAGCAAAACCATGCGGCACATAAAGATTATGCGGACCTAAGCGGCTAACGTCTGTTTCTCCACATAGCGCCATTGTGGTATCAAGCTCTTTATGAATAATCTGTAGCGCCCTGGTGACGCCCTCTTCACCGGCAGCCCCTAAACCATAGGTAAAAGCACGCCCAATGTAGGTTCCCTTAGCCCCCAACGCCAACGCTTTCAACACATCCTGACCCGAACGGATACCGGAATCGAGATGGACTTCTATCTCGCCTCCCACTTCATCCATAATGCTTGTCAGCATCCGGATCGAGCTCATTGCTCCATCAAGCTGACGACCACCATGATTAGAAACAACAATGGCATCGGCGCCTATCTCTACGGCGCAGCGCGCATCTTCAGGGGTCATAATGCCCTTAATAATCAGCTTACCGCCCCACCACTCTTTAAACTGCGCAATACGCTTCCAGTCCAGCGATACATCAAAGGCCTCGGCCGTCCACGCTAACAAGGAGGAAGGGTCAGTAACCCCTTTGGCGTGCCCCACAATATTGCCAAATGAGCGACGCTTGGTTTTCAGCATTTCCAGGCCCCAAGGGATTTTCGTTGCCATGTTGGCAATTGATTTTGCGGTCAATTTAGGGGGAGCAGAGAGTCCGTTTTTGAGATCTTTGTGGCGCTGCCCCAGTACTTGCAAATCGACAGTGACCACAATAGTTGAGCAGTTAGCCGCCTTAGCACGCTCAAACAAGCGGCGCATAAAATCATCATCTTTTAAGGTATATACCTGGAACCAGAACGGCTGCGTCGTGTGTTCGGCAATGTCCTCAATAGAGCAAATCGACATGGTCGAAAGCGTAAACGGCACACCAAATTTTTCAGCCGCCCGTGCTGCTTTAATTTCGCCATCTGCCGCTTGCATTCCCGTTAACCCTACGGGTGCAAGCGCAACCGGCATAGCCACATCTTCGCCCATCATAGAACTTCGCGTAGAACGCCCTGACATATCGACCGCAACACGCTGCTTCAAGTGAATATGCTGGAAGTCGCTGGTATTTTCACGGAAGGTTTGCTCTGTCCAACTGCCTGACTCGGCGTAGTCATAAAACATTTTTGGCGTGCGGCGGGCGTAATGGCGACGAAGGTCTTCAATGTTGGTATAGATCGGCATAAATTATCCTTAATGAATATTATTCCTATTAACATCCAGAACAGACGGCCTGTGTATTGTTCTTCAATACTGCACAAGTAAACGTCCTGTTCCGCTCTCTTTACTCAGCAAGCTATTTCAGCATGACCGGCAGAGATTTGCGGAAATGGCAGCGTATTAAAATGAAGCAAGTTACTCGGTAAACGCCAATATCTGCTCCAACAGAGCACGCTTACGCGGCAGTAAACTCACTTCTAACCCTAGTGGCCGGAATACACGATTCTTAACCTCTAGGGTGACATTGTTCTTATCGCCTTCCAGATCCGATAACGTTCGTCGACTGATACCCACCAAGGCGGCGTAACGTGTTTGGTTCAACCCCAGCACATCGCGGCGTAACGCACGCAATAACGCACCATCGGTGATTTCCCCGGCATAGAAACGTTTTAACAGAGCCACCAAGGCTTGCTCGCGATCATCCGCATAGCGCTTCATAACAATCCCCAACGCTTGAGTCGAGTATTGATAGTACGTAGGCCAACTGCAGGCATATCAAGAATTCGGGCTGGCACGCCACGAGCAGCCAAGCGTTCATCGACGCCCTCCAGTCTCACTGCCAGCGCACGAAGCTCTTCCATCACTCGCTCTGGCTCGATAACGTCTGCCAGGCTGTCGGCAATTCCTTGCCAGTCATACTCCCCGCCAATTTCCAAGGGCGTTCCCCATTGCGTTGTTCGTGTTACCCCTTCCGGGTCAGCCTTCATCGGCGCGAAGTCATATACAGGGGCAAGCTCAATGCCTTCGGGGCGCTTCAATAACGCCGTATTTCGGCCATGATTGTCAGAATTGCCGAAAGCGATATTCAACAAATCACGCTTAATCCACTCCAACGCTAAGCGCTCGCCATCAAAAACGGCGCCTTGTTCTTGCACGCGGTATTGAGCTTCCAGCAAGCTAATCAGTCGGCGAATGGTGTCACCATGATGCAAAAAGGTGCCCGGCGCGGCGTCTACCAAGGAGTAGACCGACTCCAGGCCATAACGAACCCAAGTGCCATCGAGATACTCCATGTCGAAACGGGGTAACCACAGGGACGGGTAACGCTCTCCCTCCACCAAACGCATCTGTTCGGTATCTATCGTGGCCACCCCTAACGATGCAAGCTCCTGATAGTAGTGATATTCAGCTCTCAAGATGTCGCAATCGTCAGTTGAACGTCTACCGCGCGGAAATTTCACCAGCATGGGTAGGTCAGGTCGGTGGTTTTCATCCTGCCAGGTATCAATCCAAACCTGGTCGTCGTTCGTCAATCTGAGCAGCAATTTTGGCGCTTCACCGCCAGCCCCAGTGGCACCACCACTGGCCGCCCCCATCTGCTGGGCATACTCTAAAAAGTCCACCTGACGCTCTACAACGCTTTGCAGCGGAAACCGTCGCTCCTCTAAGGTTTTCTTTACGGAGAGATCAGGCACTGATTGTTTGATTCTCAAGTTGCCGACCGGCGCGATAGTGCCACGTGCCAGTAATTCAGCATCCTGTTGCCCAACCGGTAAATCGTGAAGCCCTAGATAATCCACCCAAAAACGGCGGCTAGCCCCCGCCGGCATAATGTCTTCCAAGAAACCAAACCAGTGTGGCGATTCATGGGTCAGCATTAACTCGATAGGCAACCGCATACTGCAAGCGTGCAAGTCATCCTGAAATAGCCACTTAACGGCATAGTCAGTCGCATAGCGCAACCGAGACTCCCCACGAGTACCCTGCTCAGGGTCAGGCAACGACAATTCAGCCGCGTCATGCCACGCTTGTTCAAAATGAACCTGTATCGTTAACTTCACGAATCACCCATGTCAAAAGCCTCTGATGTCCGAAATTATTGATGCGCAGTAAAATGCTCAAAAATTCCTCCACTGATCAATTATGAGCAGTTTAGCGCACATAGTTACCACAAAAAAATAATTAATGAGCATTATAGTGCACATTGATTATCCACACGAACGCCATATGGGAACCTAATATGAATGCTACCCATTTAGAGCATGCGTTTGTCGCATTGCTGATTCAGATGGCTCTACTTCCCTTTGCAAATGCAAAAATCACCGGCACCATCGCGGTAGCACTGCTGCTTGGACGTGAGATTGCACAACATGAATACAGGCTAGCCGTTCAACGTGGTTGGGAATGGGGGCAATCATTACCGGTGGGCATATTTGAAGGGGTTTGGCGTGGCTGGACGCTAGACTCAGCGCTAGACATTGTTGTACCGGCCCTAGTATGCACCGTGGTAGCCGTTGCGATAAAAATCATAAAGCCAAACAGCTAAATCACGAAAGCCAAGCATCTAGAAACAGCAAAAGTCTCTGACTCCTCAGAGGCTTTTATAACGAATCCCGAGCACACCTATTGGTACACAGGCGTTAAACAAGCCTTTATAAAGCACTTTACCTATTACACGAATCATGCAAAATTGCTTAATCAACACCTTATATAAAAACGAAAAAGGAAAGTACTATGGCCCGTAGCCACATAGGAATAGCAACGGCACTTACCTCACTGCTATTTGTCGTTCCAGCCTACTCCGATGAGCCACTTCGCCTCGCTGTTGATGTTCCCTTTGAGCCTTTTGAGTACCGTTTGCCCGACGGCACCCTAACAGGCTTTGAGGTGGAGCTGGGTGAAGAAGTATGCCGACGCATCGAGCGTGAGTGCGAATGGGTAGAGCAAGGCTGGGACGGCATTATTCCCGGCCTGCTAGCACGCAAGTACGACGCCATCATGTCCTCAATGGCAATCACCGATGCGCGCAGCGAACAAGTGCTGTTCTCAGAACCCTACTATAGCAACCCTAGCGTATGGGTGACCCAGGAAGGCAACGAGATCGATATTGAAGATCGCGACGCCCTTGACGGAATAACGGTAGGCGTTCAGCGTGGCACCATCCGCGATGAGTACATCACCGACACCTATGGCGACCTCGTTGACGTACGCCGCTATGCAACAGGCGAAGATCTCGCGGTAGATATGAGAACAGGCCGCTTAGATGCAGCTTTTATGTATTACCCACTGGCACTGTCATCGCTTGAAGTTAACGCTGAAGGCAGCGGGATTGTTACCAGCTCGCCACTTATCCGCGAACCCAAGCACTATTTCGGGCATGGCGTGGCAGCAGCCTTCCATCCTCGTAATGAAGCCCTGGCGGAGCAGTTCAATGAGGCACTGCGCGAAATCAAGCAGGACGGCACCTACGACGAGCTAATGCACAAATACGTCGACTACGACATCAAGATCTAATATCTATCACTATCGCGCCAACAGTAACCTCAGGGATAACACGCGACGCTTAACCCTGGGGTCGCTGTATTAAGCAGAAGGCAACCTCAAGCTAATTACGTGACCGTGCTTCATTAAGAATGGGCACTTGCACCCTACTCAGCCCAGCTAGTCGCCACGTCTCAACCGGCTCGCTACCCTCTACCCCCTGGACTGAACCCCACGCCACTCGAATCGACGTGGTGTAAACCGCCCCGTCTCCCATCACAATAGTCGCGTCAATCAAATACCGCCGCTTCTGCTCTTGCATGACGTCATCATCGAAATCCGAGGTTACTTCAATCTCGGTAATACCCGCGTCGTTACACGCTTCATGGAAAAGAGAAAACTTCTCTTCATAATAGGGATCCGGCTCAATTTTCCGTTGATGCATACCCAGATGCCTTGCTATATCGCCATCGCAAATTGCTTGAACAACGACCTCAACCATCCCTGTTGCCGTCTCGCTATACACCCCATTCGCTTCAATTATTGGGTTATTTAGATGAGGATAAGAGCCGGCAAAGGCAGCTAACGGCCAAGAGCTTCCTTAGGTATATGACCGCGATAGTAAATATTTGCGAACTGCCTTGTATTCTTCTTGACGTTTGTAATCTCTAGACGTAGGTTTTTCGATACGACTTAAATCCATATTTTCTGCATTATCTGCCAGTTTCACTATAAGCGCTATTGGGTTTTCGGCTGCCCTTTTTGCAGCATCCATCCGAGTTTCACCGACCCGCTTTGTTAGAGCATCCACTGCATTGACTATAGCGTCTGAAAAACCCTCTTCATTGAGCACAGAAAGCGTTATATCTGTATCTTCAACGATATCGTGTAGAACAGCTGCTATTTTTTCTTCAATGCCGTCAACTCTCATCATAACTTTGAGCGGATGGAGAATATACGGCGCTCCAGACTTATCCACCTGCCCTGAATGTGCTTTCGCAGATATTTCTATGGCTTTTTCAAGTGTCGACATACTTATTCTTACCTAACAGTGATTATCACTCCCTTTACATAACCTGAATGAACCCGGCGGTGCGTTCTCTCAGGCTATACAGCTCATCATGCACGATCTATCCGATTGAAATTTAAAAAGGCTTAGCATAAATAGGCAGCGTTAAACACATTATCGTGACGACTGCATAACACTTATTAAAGGTCACCCACTGAGGTGGCCTTTTTGGTTGCCTAGTCTAGCCCTGAAATAGATTGGCTCTTATTTCATCTCAAACACCCGTCTAGTTAATCGTGGCGCGTCCGTTTTGCGCGTATTTCCCTCTTTGCGATGGAAATGGGTCAGCCACACCAATAATCCTCCCATTGCAATGTACATCAATGTCAATTATGTTGACAAATATGTACATTGAAAACTAGCGTATATCAACCACCACAACAACAAGAGAAGACGAACGTGAAAAACGACCCTTTGCTACAGCCGCTGCAACTAAAGCATATCACTTTAAAAAACAGGGTAATGTTGACCTCTCATGAACCGGCCTACCCTGAAGATGGCATGCCTAAGGGACTTTATCGGGCGTACCATGTTGAACGGGCTAAAGCAGGTGTGGCTCTTACCATGACAGCAGGATCGGCTGCAGTTTCCCGAGATAGCCCGCCGGTATTCAACAACATTCTGGCTTACAAAGATGAAGTAGTGCCGTGGATGCGCGACCTGACCGAGGCATGCCATGAGCACGGCACGGCGGTCATGATTCAGCTGACACACCTTGGCCGCCGCACCCGCTGGGATAAAGGCGACTGGTTGCCGGCCGTTTCTGCTTCCAACCACCGGGAAGCTTCCCACCGCGCTTACCCGAAAAAAGCCGAGCTGTGGGATATCGACCGTCTGATCAAGGATTACACCGACGCAGCCGAGCGCATGTACGTTGCTGGTCTGGATGGCATGGAGATTCAAGCATACGGCCACCTGATGGACCAGTTCTGGTCGCCGCTGACCAACGAGCTAGATGCGCCTTACGGCGGCAGCCTGGAAAATAGGCTTCGATTCACCTTTGAAGTACTTCAGAGCATTCGCAAGCGTGTCGGCGATAAATTTCTTCTAGGCGTCCGCTATACGGGTGATGAGTGCTTAGCCGGAGGCCTCGACGCTCGGGACGGCATGGAAATTTCCCACCGCCTGAAAAACAGCGGGCTGGTCGATTTCTTGAACATTGTCAAAGGCCATATCGATACCGACCCAGGCCTGACAGACGTAATTCCTATCCAGGGTATGCCCAGCGCGCCGCACCTAGATTTTGCAGGTGACATTAAGCGCGAAGTCGATTTTCCAACCTTCCATGGGGCCAAGATTCAGGATGTGGCCACAGCTCGTCATGCGATTGCATCCGGCAAGGTCGACATGATCGGCATGACCCGTGCCCACATGGCCGACCCACACCTAATGAAGAAAGTTATCGAAGGCCGGGAAGAGGAGATCCGCCCCTGCGTGGGCGCCAACTACTGTTTGGATCGTATTTACCAAGGCGGCGCTGCGTACTGTATTCACAACGCTGCCACCGGCCGCGAAACCACCATGCCCCATACCATTCCCCCAGCCGATAACAAACGCAAGGTGGTAGTCATCGGCACAGGTCCAGGCGGGCTGGAGGCGGCCCGGGTGGCAGCCGAGCGCGGCCACGAAGTCGTCGTGTTTGAAGCGGCAGACGCCCCCGGCGGTCAGATTCGCTTGACGGCGCAGAGCGAGCGTCGTAGAGAAATGATGGGCATCATTGATTGGCGTTTCGAGCGCTGCCAGGCCATGGGCGTTACATTCCACTTTAATGTCTTTGCCGAACAAGATGAAGTGCTGGCCGAATCGCCTAACGTCGTCATCGTGGCAACGGGCGGGCAGCCTAACGAAGAGGCGCTGGCAGAGGGCAACGAGTTGGCCGTTACCGGCTGGGATCTGCTCTCGGGCCACGTAAAACCCGGCAATAATGTGCTGGTTTACGACGATGCCGGTGACCATACCGCACTGCAGGCGGCTGAAATCATCGCCAAAGCGGGAGGTAAGGTCGAGTACATGACAGCCGACCGCGCCCTGGCACCGGAAGTCATGGCCATGAACCTAGTGCCCTACATGCGCACGTTACAAATGCTGGATACCACCTTCACCCCCACCTTCCGTCTAATCAGCATCAAGCTTGATGGCAAGGAACTGGTCGCTTCGGTCAGCAGTGATTACACCAATGTCGTCAAAGAGCGGCGAGTGGATCAGGTAGTGGTCAATTTTGGCACCTTGCCCATGGCTGATCTTTATGAGGAGTTAAAGCCACTGTCGAGCAATCAGGGCGCCGTCAATTATGACAATCTAATAGTAGGCACACCCCAGCCAGCAGCCACCGATGGGAAGTTCCAGCTATTCAGGATCGGTGACGCCATCTCGCACCGCAATACCCACGCAGCGATTTACGATGCCCTGCGTATCGTCAAGGACCTGTAGGTTTCAGGTGCCAACGTGAGCCGGCCCTACATCGGCTCACTATTTCGGCGAGCGCATCGACGGCTCGCGAGTTCTTCACCGATAAGCCTTTGCCCACCACAGCGTCATGACCCACACCCAAACTTGCATAGAGGTCTATCGGTATCCACTGGATCATGAGGCCCAAGCCGAGGCAGTACCGCTGGCCAATTTAAAGAAGGTGTTAGGGCATTCAATAATCAACATATCAGAGCGCTTGCACGCTTAGCGCCACACCGAGCAAGGGGCGCGGTAGCCAAGCGGCAATCACATTCTCATCACGTTAAAGAACCGGTTGATAATATCGAGGTATTACTGGCGAGGGAAAAGAAAGCCTAGAATCGAGTAGGAAGGGGAGTCACCTCCCCCGTCCTCTCACACCACCGGGCATACGGTTCCGTACCACGGCGGTTCATGAACAACGTTTGAGCCATCTTACCGTATCCAGTATCGATATCAGGCCCTG